>MDTD01056588.1_pt1 | contig 155238 bp, 100 predicted proteins | sample 811221 | NCBI WGS metagenome assembly MDTD01 (sample SAMN05326646, study PRJNA326480) | marine metagenome | isolation source: seawater | place: Pacific Ocean: South West | collected 2011
CCGAAGGTCGGAGAGGAAGGGGGAAGAGCCGAAGGCTCAGGGGGATGGAGAGGTTTGTTGAGGGGGTGGTTGCAAAGTGAATGAAGCAAATGACAACCGCATATGTTATCCGAGCAATCGAGCGTTAGGAGGATGTCGCTTGCGACATACGTATGATCATCAGGGATGACAACCGTACATTCGGGTGCACTTTGCGAAGACACAAGTGCAACTGCCCCTGGATCAAATAGGAGAATTATCGCCAGGTTGGAGGTGTCGGCTTAGGCTTTTTGGTCACAGGATACCAATTCCAGGTCGTCTGATGGATGAAACGAGGACCAAAAGGCCCACTATTTCCGAGACTTCGACCAAGGGGATATCTCTTCATCACACGACCCAAACCAGCCGCGAGACTTCCGGTCAAGCCAGACGCGAAGGACTCCTTGCGACCCCAACGACCTGTAAATTGAACCCACTTGACAAAACCATCATGAAGCTGCCGAAAACAACATGGATCAGTATGTTTGTTCCCTTGTACATCACACAAACGTACCCCAATCTTGGAGCGTGATTGAAGACAGATGTTATGGATAGGAACCAATTGTTTGAGCCAACGTCGGGCTTTTTTCAATGAAGGTTGAGAGGGCTGGAATAGAGAGGAAGTAGGTGTCCCAGACGGGAGCTGTTGATCAGGTAGAATTTTCCACGGAAAAGCAGCATGCCAAATAGGAGGCTTTGAAGGCAAAATACTCAACGCTTGCTGTACATTGACGTGGGGAACAGGCTCCCAAGTCCGGTAAATACGTCCGCCACCACGATGATGCTCCTGAAGAAATGCCCCACGTTTACGCTTCGTACAAATGCGCTTTACCCAAGGACGCATCTCAAAGGGAAAACTCTTGAGCATCTCCGCGCTTCCGGGCTTGTGGTAAAGAGCATGACCACCAGCTCCCATATACGCGATGGGATGAGTCTCACGAAAGGTCACCTCGGAAGGTTTGACAATCGTTGTCTTGTAATGACCGTAAAACCCCATTTTTTCGATGGCGGCTTTGTAGGAGGCTTTGTCACTTGCTTGCTCGAACTTGTTGGCGTCCAACACAACAACCATCCCTTCATGCTCTCCTTCGTGTTGATTACAAGCCTCATTGAAAGCGAGATGAACGAAGTATTGGATGATAAAAAATCGTTTGGTTTTCCACTTTTGACAACGGAACCAACGCTTTTTAACACAGACATTTTGTTGGATGGAGTAAGCGCGAAAATTCACCTCAGGGATCGTTCCACGCTCACCTTTTTTGAGCAAGTTCAGTGTTTTGGGCTTGTGATCATCGAGCTGCAGATACAAACTCGTCGAAGCAGGTTGGTAGACGACGTTGTTTTTGCGTTCCTTGGTCGTGCGAAACAAAGAAAAGTTGTACTGACACCGACCAAACAACGAGAAGCGTACACGATCATGGAGCAACAACAGCGCACCTGGCCCGATACGATATGTGTGTTTTCGCTTAAGTCGCAGTCCACAACGACGGACAGAAGCACGTAGGGTCGAGTGTTTCAAGAAGTGAGCAATCGACGAGATACCATACTTTTCAATCGAATCCTGGTGAATCTCGGGCGCATAAATACGCGCGAGTCGCAGACGCTTTTTGGCGTCGAGGATCGGAGTCGCATGGGCTACAAGAGGATGCGCAAAAAGGAAGAGGACAAGGAGAGACAATCGAGTGGAAAAAGACAAGATCTCAGGAGCTTTCTGCCACGACTTGATTACGGCCCCCGCGTTTCGCACGGTATAATCTTTCGTCGGCTGTTTGGACGAGTTCAGCGGCCGATTGGAACTGTTCGGAACTCACAGTCGCCACACCGACACTGATCGTGAGTTTGAGAGGGACATGGCCTTCAACAGGCACTTCAAGTCTTTCGATCATGGAGCGGATACGTTCACCGAGGATCGCGGCTTGTGTAGGCATGATCCCTCGGGCCAGCACAACAAACTCTTCACCACCGTAACGTGCAACAATGTCTTCTTCGCGGATCGCGTTCCAGATGGTTTGGGAGACACGACGTAGCACCTCGTCACCTGCAGGGTGACCATAGTTGTCGTTGATCGATTTAAAGTGATCGATATCCATTAAGAGGATCGAGAGAGGTGTATTGTGCCGGATGGCAAAGCTGAACTCTGTGTTAAGTCGCTCGTCGAAGAATTTACGGTTGTAGACTTGTGTAAGTCCATCGAGGACAGCGCTTTCGTAGAGGCGTCTTTGGAAGAGTTCTTCGAGCTCGTCGTGAAGAGAGAATTTGAGGATTGTACTTCGTCCAAGTTGGATACGATCACCGTCTTGAAGGCGACAGCTTTGGATCTTTTGTCCGTTGACGAAGGTCCCGTTTGTACTGCGAAGATCACACAACATGACTGTCCCATCGGGAAGTCTGTTGATTTGAGCATGTTCACGGGAGATATCGTTGTCGGCGAGAGAGAGTTCACAGTCTGCACCACGGCCGAGTAAGACTTGATCTTGCTCGATGCGAAACATCTGCCCGGTGAAGTGTCCAGCGATCACGAGCAAGTACACTCGGTCTTTTTTGGCAATCTTTTCACGAAGATCTTGAGGAATGGTCGTGATGACTGTCTCTTCACGACCGTCATCATCTCCACCATGCTCACCGGCATCACGCGAGTTATAATCGGCAGGTGAGCTTGGTTCGTGTTCCCAATTTTTGGGGTCGCTGTTGTTGGATTGTGTCATAGAACTCTAAATATTCGAGATAAATCAGCGTGTGGCTGATGTGTACATTGCACATTTTCCAAGGAAAATGCGCAGCGATTGATGAAGTGAGAACTTCATCAGCTTCTCTCGGATCTTTTCCGTGTCATGTTGGAATATAGTATGGTTGACAACATACCACAAGAGATCCAACCAAACAAATCGCTCTCAAAAGGAGATTCTTTGGTTTCTGAATTGACGAAAGTGAAAGGCATTGTATAACACACAGGCGCGCTTGCAAAGAAATGATCAAGCGAAAGTGAAAATACCACTTTTCACAATGTCAAATTTCAATCATACTACCACACACAAAGCACAGAGATCAATCGCCTCAAGATCGTAACATTGAGACGGTAGGTCAATGTGATTGGGTTTGCCAGCCCTCCCTAAATTGAAACACTCTTGATGAGTGTGTAGTAAGGCAGTTGGATGCTTGTGTCGCTCAAAAAACGAAACGAGACATCAACCTGCCATGTTCCTATCTGACAAAGGAGTCGAGTGAATGCAAAAAATTCTGGTGACAGGTGCGTTGGGACAGATCGGTGTTGAATTAATCGACGCCCTTCGGAAAACGTACGGCAAGAACCATGTCATCGCATCTGATCTTCGAGCTGACGCAGAGAACGCATATGGACCTTACGAACAACTCGATGTGCTCGACACACAAAAGCTCACAGAGGTGATCAAAGAGCACAAGATCACGAGGATCTACCACCTCGCAGCCCTACTCTCAGCGGTCGGAGAACACCACCCTCTCAAGGCTTGGGATGTCAACATGACAGGGACACTCAACGTCTACGAAGCTGCAAGACACCACGGTGTAGAGAGCGTATTTGTCCCCAGCTCTATCGGCGCATTTGGTGCATCCACTCCTCTCGATCAAACCCCTCAAGACACGATCCAACGACCGAGCACGATGTACGGCATCACAAAAGTCGCAGGGGAGCTGCTTGGTGACTACTACGCCAATAAATTTGGATTGGATTGTCGCGGTTTGCGCTTTCCCGGCTTGATCAGCTATCTCGCCCCTCCGGGAGGTGGCACAACGGACTACGCCGTTGAGATCTTCCACTATGCGGTCAAAGGTCAGCCCTACACTTGCTACCTCCGACCAGATACATCTCTTGATATGATGTACATGCCCGATGCATTACAAGCTTGTATTCAATTGATGGAAGCCCCCGCAGATCAACTTATCCATCGCAACGCCTTCAATGTTACCGCGATGCAATTTACTCCAGAGCAGCTCACCGCAGAGATTCAAAAACACGTCCCAGATTTTACGATCAACTACGAAGTCGATCCCATCCGACAAAGTATCGCCGACTCTTGGCCAAACTCGATGGATGACAGCGCCGCAAGGCAAGAATGGGGTTGGTCCCCTGAATACGATCTATCCAAAATGGTCGCAGAGATGCTCAAACACCTTCGTTGAGCACACCAGCACATCACTTCACCCCCCTACCTGTTGCACTCCCACTTTGTCAGTTTTTTGACTTCTACCCAAACGATCCCTTTATGTAAATAGACACTCGTCCTCCAAAGTGCATCACACATTCGCGACTTTGGAGACACATCTCCCAACATCAGGGATTTGATGGTAATGGCTTCACCAGCAACCATAACAGGTAATCTTATGCAACGATCTATCATACTCCTACTTTTTGCATTCGCCTTCTCCATATCGCCACAATATGCCCAGGCAGGACGTGAGATATGTGGTGTTGATCTTTCAAAGAGTCGGCGTTGTTGGAAAGAACTTCGACGCCTGCGCAAAGCATGTCAAGACAACCCAACGATCGCTGGACAACGTTACACAACACAACGACCCAACCTGCTCCAGGCAAAAAGAGCTTATAGCCGACTTCGGCGAATCAATCGACGCACTTGGATCAAAAGTCTTTGTGGTGTCGCACTCTACTCCCCTCCTCGTTCATTTTGTGGCGCCAAAGGAGTAGAGGTCGCAGTCCGTTGCATCAGCCAACACATCAGCACAAGTCCTGCACCTCCAGTCATCCGACAAACACAAAAAACAGCCGCAGTCACAAAGCAGGCTCCAAAGCCAAGACAACAACTCGCAGCCATCGCAAAACAACCAGCACCACGCGCTCCTTCGGGAATCCTCAGAGAGCGCCCAAAACACACACAACCTTCCCCCAAAGTAGGACAGGTCCAAACACAAGGCTCCTCCTGGTCCTTCTACCTGCAACTGTTGACCTTCCTCCTCGTTGGGTTCCTGCTCTATCGCATGAGAGAGCACAAAAGCAGCCGTAAACCATGGGAACAACACGAAGAGTGGGAACAGCGCCCGCTTACATGGGAAGGTCCTGCATTTGATCAGGACAAAGACCTGCGCGATCTCGAGTCCTTCCAATTTGTGCTCAACGACGCATTCGAAGCCTTTGAGAAAAAATGGGCCGCACACTGGACCCCTCCCGTCCGTAAATCGATGGCACAACTGCAAGAGTCTGCCGACCAGATGTTCGAATACTACTGCATCCTGGCCAAACAAATTGTGCAACATTCCTCCGAAGTCTCCATCACACACATCCACAAACAACTGCTCAACGCCAACGAGAAGCTCTCGTGGATCTTCCGCTCCCACAGAGAACCAAATGCTTCTTCCTTTATCGAACAGTTCCAAGAGGACTCCCTCAGCCAACTGACAGCCCTCCTCGACACTTCAGGCTACATCGATCTTGAGCAGATGATCCAACACATGATGGCCTCAGGACGATTCAGCCTCGAAGACTATCTCACGAGCAAAACCGAAGATCAGGCGCGTTTGTTCTTTGAAGGTGAACCCCTCCAAAAATTCGAAGATATCCAGGGCGAGTTTTTGCACCATCTTGAGCGCTTGTACCAATCCAATTTGCGTGCCGCAAAAGACGTGATCAACATGCCTACAGAGGTCTCCAAAGATGAACAAGAGCGTTTGTACTTCGAGAACTTCATCCTCGTGTACTTGATGGATTGGATGCCCAAACAGCTCCAACAGATCACGCAGCAATCCAACCCCTCACGAGTCGGAGCGCTCGTCGATCAACTCATCGTGTTCACAGAGCAACAGCTCGAAAAAGCACAGCTCGAACTCTTCCCAAGCATCGATCCCAACATACAAGAGAGCCTTCTTGGGCGCGTTCTGCACCTGAAACAAGCAGGTATCCGACACAAAAAAGACCAGACCATCATCCTCCGCGAACCACACCCATCGCTTGTTCCCTCAGAACAAGAAGATCTGTTTGGTGATGAAGACGCAGTCAGTACAGAGGTCCACGTCTCTCCAGGCGCGTCCTTTGAGCAAAAAGGCGTCGTCAGCAATCTCGATGCGTTTGAGTTTGAATCAGAGCTCTCCGGTGCCTTCGATGCGCTCAGCGCAAGTTTGGACGCGACAGCAGGACAAGGTCCCATCTCTTCAGGCGTGACCGCCGGCTTCGAGACGTTTGGGATCGATGAAGAGGACGCTTCAAACACAGCGGTCCACCCATCCCCTTCTTCTGAGGAGATTCTCGGAACAAGCACACCACGTCAGGAGACACTTCCTGTCGCAAAGGCTCCTGCGATCTCACACCCAGACAGTGATGCACCAGAAAACGAGATGAGCACGCTCGACGAAGAAGGACTTGCTCCCCTGCACACAACACAATCCTTCGTCCCCTCTTCGAGACTCCCTGCAAAAGTAACCAGCGAGTACGCAAAAGACGAGCACCACTCCGCCTCCAAAGCCCGCTCCTCAGAGAAAAATAGTTGACACTCCCCCTCCAATTCGCGTAAATCCTCCAGATACATCAATTTCCAAAGAAGCACCGCAAGGGCTGAGAAAGTCACTCTCTCCCATGTTGGCGACTTCTGACACAACGTGCGCCTACGCTTGCCATGTATGAAGATGTTGGTGCCACGAGCTGATCACCTGTACGCTCGCAAAATGGAGTCCCCATGAGCCAAAAAAAACCTCTCAAGATAGACAAAATCCAGGGCCCAGAAGACGGCGTTGTCGAGCTATTCATCAATCAACAAGAGGACTGGGAGTCCAACCCCTTGCTCTTCAAAGAGATTCGTGAACGCATCGCACGCTACAAGAAATATACCCAAGGCGCCGGATTTCAGAAGAAATACCCCAATTGCACCGGGCAAATTGTCATCGCGACCTCCCACATGCCTCCTGCCGAAATCTACGAGATGCTCACACAAGATGATGTCGAGATCCGCGTTGCTCCCACCAAAAAAGCCGCTCCCAAACCAGCCCCTGCCCCGAAGCCAGCTCCTGCCCCAAAGAAAAAACCTCTCAAGATAGACAAAATCCAGGGCCCAGAAGACGGCGTTGTCGAGCTGTTCATCAATCAGCAAGAGGACTGGGAGTCCAACCCCTTGCTCTTCAAAGAGATTCGTGAACGTATCGCGGGCTACCAAAAGTACATCAAAGGTGCCGGATTCCAAAAGAAATACCCAGGGTCCACCGGACAAATTGTCATCGCGACCTCCCACATGCCCCCTGCCGAAATCTACGAGATGCTGACGCAGGATGATGTTGAAATCCGCGTCACTCCCATCAAAAAAACCGCCGCAGCACCCAAGAAACCTGCAGCACCAAAGAAGCCCGCAGCACCAAAGAAGCCCGCAGCCCCCAAAAAAGTCGCAGCCCCCAAAGCACCTGCACCCAAACAAAGCACGCCTCCAGCCCCAAGACAACTCGAAAGTTGGGAGCAAGAGGACTATGACGATGACCTTCCAGTCTCCAGTGGTGGCGGAAGTACACCCATGATGATCGTGTACGGGATCCTCGCAGGTCTCTCTGTTGTCGCGTCACTGTACGGTGCGATGGGTTTCCTCGCCGGTCCGCCTAAGACACCGATCGCCAGATCCCTCGATGCATCACAGATCTCTGCCACACAGATCAAAGACCAGACATACGCGACAATCTCGATGAAGCCCAACAGGGATACATTCATCCCCGTCCCCATCCAAAACAAGAAAGACGGCAAGATCGAATACTACATGCTGTTTGGCGCATTGAAAGGCAAAAGTCTCCTTGTGTTCGCGCCTCAAGGAAAAAGTGACATCATCCAAGAGATCAAAAAAGTCCAAACAGATCCCTCGGACTCTTCGAGCATGAAGACCAAAGTCATCTACAAAGAGGACGTGCGAAGAGGGAAAAATGAGAACCCCAAAAAGCGGACATACACAGGGACACTGGAAAAAGCACAACGTCGTCCAGGCGGCCCCCTTGAGATCGTCTTGCCAGACAACAACAGAGATATCAACAAGACATACGGCCCCATGCGGGTCCAATTTCCTATGGACACCATGATCCTCCTCGTTGGACAAACCCCCAAACCCCCTTCAAAACAAGGCGCCATGTTCATCATGCTCGGTGGGTTTCTTGGCTTGTTGATCTTCGGTGGACTCTTCTTCTCAGCCCAACAAGCAGCCAAACGTGCCTTCTAGGAGCTCTCTTTTGGCATAAATTTTTCCAGTCCTGCTTGTATCCACACTCCCCTCTCTGTGCAAATCATCCTTCTCTCCACAAGAATTTTTCCCTTATAACTTGAAAAGATACAAACACATCGCGTGTTTATTCAGAGAACTCGAAGAAAACGAAGGATTCGACTGCCACACAAGAGTCATACGGAATTTGGTGCGAAATACATACCATCAAGAAAAGAGCCTTTTGGGTTAAAAGGTTACGGGACAATGAGCACCAGGCTCTTTGACAAACCTATCTCGGTGTGAAAAAGTGGGTGGGATAGGAGAGAAAAGCATGCCAAATCATAAAGGGCAAGGCAACATTCAAAAGATGAATCGCCCACATCAACATCATCCTTCACACCGCATACAGCAACGACGAGAGAGTCCACCGCCTCCCACCCATGAACACACATCGGGAGGGCACCCGGCCAATTCGCCGCTCGCGTTGTCACGCAAACCAACCCCTGAAGAGCGCGAAAGTGAGTTGCTCTACGGAAATTGCCATATCTGTGAGTGGAAAGGCTACATCACTTACCCCACCAATGAGTTCGCAGGAGTGCGACACTGCGATTGTCAGGAAGAGATCTGCCCCGTTTGTGATGGGGAAGGTGGATTTGAAGTGAAGCTCCCGAGTGGAAACCGCGCCTGGAAAGTCTGTGGTTGTCAAACCCTCGAACGAAAGATGGAGCTTTACCGAAACGCAAAGATCCCCTCACGCTTTGCAGATAAAACACTCGACGCCTTCGCACCAAACCACAAAACACAAGCACAAGCTCGTGCCCACCTCTACCAACTCTACAGGAACCCAGCGACCCACCGAGCGTTTAAGCCCGGAGACAAAGGTGTCGTCTTAATGGGACCTCCAGGTGTTGGAAAAACCCACTTGATGGTTGGCTTTTTGCGCCATGTATTGCTTGAGCGTGGTATCCCTTGCCGCTTCCAGGACTTTGGAGTCTTGCTCGCGGAGCTGCGTAGCTCTTACACAAATGGTCTCTCTGAGATGGAGATCTTGAGAGGACTGATCAATGTCGATGTTCTTTTAATCGACGATCTGGGTAAAGGCCGAAACTCCAAGTGGGAGTCCGGCATTATCGATACTTTGATCTCCTGCCGATACAACACCAAGCGCACAACGCTGATCACAACCAACTACACACAAGAACTCGAAACAACTCTGCGAGAGCGGTACCGAGGGCGTGGTAGCACAGAGGGAGAAGAACTCCTGATGCGTGATACACTCGCCGACCGTGTAGGTGAACGTGTCTATTCTCGTTTGCGTGAGATGTGCGATTTCTTCTTCATCAGCGGTGTCGATTACCGCCAACGTTAAGACTCTCCCCTCTCCCTGCTTCCCCCAAATATCAAAGACGTCTGCTTTCTCGGACCTTAAAAGGTTTGACCACGTGTCTGCGCGTTGAAACGAAGTGTAATGGTTGGTTCAAAACGGAAGGCAACAGGACCGCTACCAACGGCACTGTTTTCATCGTTGGGGTTGATCGGGAACAGACCTTGGTACACGTAGAATTTGAGACCAAGTGCAACACTCAGCGCGCTTGAGAGCGCCATCGAGATGCTGTTGGTCCAGGTAAAGTCGTGGATGATACCGCTCTTATTGGGATCGCCGACGATACCTGTTGCGAGGTATTCTGCTTTGGCCTCGTAGGCAAAGGTCGTGCTACCGAGTGTCAAAAACTGCCAGGATTGTAGCTCGAAGTCAGCGGAGAAACCAAAGTTAAACTCCGTTCGGACGACTTGGGCAGTGTTCTCATTTTGTTTTTTGTACTCAAGCGCAAACTCTCGACGTCCTGCGGCACCAACACGAAAGCTCAGGTAGTCGTTGATTTTAAAGCTCAATCCGGCTTTTGCGCGCACCTCAAAGTGACGAAAGCGCTCCGTCGCGAGCCCCAACTTGAAGAAGTCTTCATCTTTATCAATATCAGGACGAGAGCCCCGTGTCATCTCCGTTTCGAGCAGCGCTTCGACAAAGGGGCTTGTGTAGTACCACTCATGACGACCGGGAAACACAGTCTCGAAATACCGAAAGCGATATTCTGATCTGATCGTCACGAGGTCGTTGTTTTCCTGGAAGACACTTTGACCGATACGTCCTCCATTTTCAGTGGTCCACTGTGCACTCTGGTCGACGTCGTAGCCGACAGACAGTTCGTTCTTCCACAAGTGCATACGTGTCTCAGCTTGAAAGCGCGCAGTGATCGAAAAGTTCATCTGGAATTTTTGGTAAAAACCACCAGAGAGAGTGTCTTTTTGGGTATAAAATGTCCCGATATTGATGGGGTCGATAAAGATGGCGGCCAATCCGATCGAAGCTTCGATCGCCGCTTTGGCCGCGATGCGATCTGCGAGATTCACAAAGTTCCCGTTGTAGGGGATTTCTGACTTTGTAAAGGGTTTGGGGGGAGGAAGCTTCACACCTTTTTTCGGTTCACCAGTCTCAGGGTCGATCGGCGCTTTAGGCTTGGGAGGCATCGACTCTTTGTGAAGCTTGCGGTAACGGTCTCTCGCAAAGTGGTGCAACATCATCCGGCGCAACATAGGCGCTGAACCATCGGTATATTTAAGGAGAATACGCTTTTTCTTGGGGACCGTGATCCAACCACTCGACTCTTTGGCAACGTAGGAGATTGTGGTGACCCAGTAGGTTCCAGCGTCGTCAATCGCTCGACCGTTGATAGTCGTCCCGTTGGGACCGTTCTCAACGCCAGCAAAGTGAAGGGCCTTGCGGCTGTTTGGCTTGTTAACATCCCAATAGCTGTCGAGCAGACCGCTAATATCAGAACCTTTGAGGGGGACGATCTCGATGGTGCTTCCTTTGGTAAAGGGCAACGCTCTGTAAAGGTCGTCTTTCGTAATGTACCCTTTGAGTGGGAAGGGAGCCTTTCGAACAGCGCCGGTGTTGATGAAGGCGATCTCAGTCTTCGTCTTTTTGCGGATCAGGTTGAGGATGTAATCCATAAACTGCTTGCGAGACATCCCCTTCTTGTTACGGATGCGTCCATTACCGATAGGATTACCCCAGCGCTTACAATAACTCGACTCCCACTTCACAAGCTCGCGACGAAGCTCTGGTTCGTACTGCTTTTTATGAAGAGGGATAGAGTCCGCACGGAAAGAAATCACCTTGGACTTGGCACCTGACGTTTTGCGGACGACAAGGTCGACACGTCCCAGCATCCGTCCATACTTTGCGCTACCGACGATGTGCACACCTCGGCCTTGCTTATCAAATGTACTCAACGCCTGTGTCTTGGTCGCAGGTTTGTAGGTGTTTGGATCGGTGTATCGGAGGCGAAGGTCATTGGTGATGATCAGGTCAATACCAGCAGTGGAGTTGGCAAGTTCTTGTGACTTCTTTCCAATGTGAGAGAGCACGATGACGACGTCGACATTCAGCTCATCACGCAGTTTGGGGACAAGCTCGCCGACAACGGAGGAAGGGTCCCCAAACGTGACGCCTTTGACGGCGGTCCTTGCGACTTTCTTCTGCAACTCATTGGGTACGACGTGGAACACCCCAACTTTGACCCCACCCCGTTGAAAGATGAAGTACTTGGTCTCTTTCGCACCATCGCGGTTGACAAACTTTTTGAGCGCGTGGTCTTTTGGAGCCTTTTCGAGGTTCGCAGCAGAAAACATTAGCCCCTTGAGTCGAGCTTGCATCAAGAAGTCATGTAGTTTTTTGGGTGGGACGGAGAACTCGTGGTTGCCGATCCCGATCAGGTTGTACCCAAAGCGTTCGAACACATCGGCGACAAAATCAACTCCCGCGAGTCCTTCAAATTCGAGCAGAAAGCGCGCCGCGAGTCCTGTGGCCAAGTTATCACCGGTGTTAAACAACAAGGGTGGAGGGAGTTGCTGTTTTTGCACGACATCTTTTCGCACACGGTTGACCTGGTACAAGAGGTTCGCGAAATCGATGTCCGCAGGTTTCATGGTCCCGCCAGGGACACCAGGACGTTTGCAGCGAAAGTCTCGAAGCGCACCGTACAAGTCGGTGGTATAGAGGACTGTTAGCTTTACGTCCTTTTTGGTCGTCGCTTGTGTGTCGGTCCAAAAAGCACCAAGTTGAATAAACGATAAAACCGCAACAGTAAATGTTACAACAAAAAATCGTTTGAATTGCCCAGACAACATGCCTCTACACCTCTTCAACAGCTCACTGTAGAAATAACTGAGATAATGGTACGATTGAAACGGCATAGTGCCAAGGAAGCCGATCTTTGTCAATCACACAAATACGCATGACAAGTCGCTTAGAAGAGATTGTCCCCAATGCCCCAAGTGTACACTCAACCCAAAGAGAAGCTCACCACCCTGTTAACCCATACTCTTTCATTTTCCGCCACAATGTTGTCCGGTGCATACCAAGTATCTCGGCGGCCTTTCCTTTCTTTCCGTTTGCAGATGCCAGGGCACGCACGAGCAACTCTCGCTCTGACGTGGGCCAAGGTTCACTTGATTCCGCAAACGCGTCATCCTGCAGCTCAGGTGTGGCTTGGGGGAAAATGTGCTGGGCACGCCGACGTGATTCTCGGAATTCAGGAGGAAGAAGGTCGATCGTGAGGACATCTCCACTCCCAACAACAGAGACGTACTCCATCACGTTTTGCAACTCCCTGACATTACCGGTCCACTGGTAATCCATCAATGACTGCATGGCCTTTGGGTGAATGCGCTTAAATTTGTGTCGCCCAGAATCCCCCAAACGCAACAAAAATGTGGACGCGAGCAGCTCGATGTCCTCGCGTCTTTCTCGCAACGCAGGGATCCACATCGGGACGACGCGCAAGCGAAACATCAGGTCCTCTCGAAAGGCCCCGTCTGTCACGGCCTGACGAAGACTTTGGTGTGTGGCTGAGATCACGCGCACGTTGGCATGCTTTGGATGTGAACCCCCAACAGGCACGTATGTCCTCTCCTGGAGGACGCGGAGCAATTTAGCTTGGAGATCTTTGGGTAATTCGGCAATCTCATCGAGAAAAATGGTCCCACCTTCGGCGCGCTCAAACAGCCCGACACGTTCACGAATCGCACCAGTAAAAGCTCCTTTGACGTGACCAAAGAGTTCACTCTCCAGCAATGTCGGACTCAAGGCCGCACAGTTGACGGCGACAAAAGGCGCATCTTCTCGTTTACTGAGTTGGTGAATCGCACGCGCGATCCCCTCCTTCCCCGTCCCACTTTCCCCTCTTACGAGCACCGTGACGTCAGTCTGTGCAGCGCGCGAGACGATCTCAAACAACTCCTTCATCTTTTGTGAGCGGGTCCACAAACCGTAAAACTCAATTGCGTCGGGGTATTCATGAGGTGCGCGGAGGTAAAAACCCTCAGACGATGCGTAGGAGATAGGGACAGGATCGAAACGTACGAGGTAAAGTTGGGGTTGTGCCTCGGGGATACCTTTTGTGTGAATACAGAACGCCATCCTCTCACCAGAGAGCATGGTAAATTGAGAGCGTTCCCCCTTCCAATCACGTGATGTCAACGGACCAGCAGGAAACACACCGTGCTCTTCGATCGCGATATTTTGCCCTTCGATCTCAAGGACACCACCGATCAGATCACGTGCCCCATCGGAGACACCGAGGTAGCTACCGTCATTACGTAGCACAAGAAAAGGAACACCACCCGCAAGTTGCGTCACCCCTTGTATCAGCTGCTCGATATTGACGGAAAGATTCTGCATACACACACTCCCATTCGTGCTGTCCGTTTGACCATGACGACATACCACCTAGCCTTCCAAGGTCAGGTGATTGTATTTCCTTGCCATTTTGAGTTGGAACTTGTGAAGACCTTCAGGCCTTATACCGAATCGTCCTCAGCGCCGTCTGTTTTTGCTGAAGAGTCAGCGCCACTCTCTCGACGTTTGCGATACCATCGTATCACAAAAAATGCAACCACGACCAAGGCAACCACAAAAATCGCGACTGAGCTACGTCGCACCCACGTGATCACCAACTCCAAGCGCTCTGCATGAGCGTATCCAAGCCAAAACATCAATCCAGTTGAGAGCGTAAGCGCACACAGATCGACAAGTACAAAATGGAAGTAACGAACTTTACTCGTCGCAGCCGTCAAAAACAAACCATTTCGTACACCAAAGGGGATAAATCGACCGAAAAAAAGAGTCATCATACCATACTTTTTGAAGTATGAATCCAACACTTCTCGCCTCTCAGGAGGAAGTATTTTCGCAAAGAAAGCTGTCTTGAGTAGAGGAGGCCCAAAAAACTTTCCGATGGTAAACACCAGACTATCCCCTACAAACGTCCCCAAAAAGATCGCCAAGTACATGTACATCGTGTAGGTATGGTCGCCATACATCGCCGCCATGTAACCACCTGTGATGACGACCAGGTCCTCTGATACCGGTGCATTTAACCCACCAAGCACCAATAACGTAAACACCAAGATGTAGCCTTGCGCGGCATGCGCCAACAAGAATTCTTGCATATTGACCTATCCACACAACGCGTCCAGCCCAAGAAGAGCAATATGACTCACCATCTCTTCCGAGACAAACACGTATAATTTGTTACTTTTGAGGGAGCTCGGTACAAAGAACTCCCCCACCTTATCACAACCTCATATACAACAAAACCCTGATGAGTGCGAGGAATCCACACTCCTCATATCACAGACACAGGGAGCAGGTGACACGCTCCTTGCCAAGGTCGCAGGATGTAAGGCGACTGCAAAGAAAAAGCATACAGGAAAAAGACACGCACGCTTTTTTGCGTCCAACGGCCTTAGACCTTTGCCAACACATTAAGAAAGATGTATGCTTATGCGAGTCTTCGCAAGATCACCTGCAAAAACCTCGTACCACAAACAAGGTGTGACGTGTCTCTCGAACAAAAAATCCAACTCGTCCTCGCACAACCTGGTTCGATCAACCACCGCGCATCTCTCGCAGTAGAGATGGAACGGCTGAATATGCTCGATGCTGAACTCGTTTGGCTCGCGGCGGTCAAACTGGCAGCCTCAAGAGGTGATTTTTTCAACAGCTTTACGCTCACAAGGATGCACTTACCCGAAGAACGCCAACAGGAGATGTTGCTCCATCTCGCGTCGTTATTTGCGAAAGATCGAACGCCGAACACGCCAGAAGAGCGTGTCCCTCCCTTCTCCCCTCCTCCAACCCTGCCCAAAAACCCACAAGAATTACGAAGACTCGCGATCAAAGTCGGGACCACGACCGCAGGGATGGGAAAACCCTGGGAGACAACTTTTCCTACACTGCCGATCTTTGGCGCGCTTCACCAGAGAGCCTTCGTTGCGCTCGCCTCGTCCCTAGAACCTGTTCAACTCAGAGCCCAACAAGCGCTTGTCCAACAAGGTGAAAAAGAACAGGCGATGTACCTACTCTCTCATGGCTCCGTCGAAGTCATTCAACACCGCACAGGACAATCAGATCTTCATCTCGCGACAGTGCCCGCTCCATCTCTGATCGGCGAGATGTCTTTGCTCACAAGCACACCGAGGCGTGCGACAGTCCGTACAAAAGGAGCTGCCCTCGCGTGGAAGATGTCCGCAGATGTCCTCGCCCAGCTCACCCACCAGCACCCTGAGTTGATTCAACAAATACGCCGTCTCATCGAGCATCGGCAACTCAGCAACCTCTTGCGCACAAGTCAACTCTTCCAAAGCGTGTCGCAAAGAGAACAACTACTGCACGCCTTTCACATCCGCTCTGTGGAGCTTGATGCGGAGATTTTCCCACAAGGCGTCTCAGCGCCAGGTCTATTTATCGTCCTACATGGCGAAGCTGTCGTCTTTAGCCACACAGATGATGGACGCCGTGTGCGCGTCGCAGATCTACACGAAGGGGACACTTTTGGCGAGATATCCCTCCTCACAGGCAATCCAACATCCGCCTCCGTTTGGATGCCGGAAGGTGGTCTGCTGCTCCACATGCCACCCAAAGAGTACCACCACTGGCGCACACAGATCCCCAGCCTTGAGAGTGAACTCGCTCACCTCATGCAGGTGAGGAAGCGCGAGTTGACCGACCTCCTCATCCCTGTCCAAATGGCCCATCATGAGACTGACTTCTCGTGGTACAACACCCAAGAACTCGATATTTAAAAGAACAATTCATGCCTATCGCCCACATCAACGACATCGATATTTACTACGAACGAAAAGGACAGGGGCCGCCACTGCTCGCGATTATGGGGACAAGGAGCGATCTTCGCGCGCCAACCAACTTCTTCATGAGTCCCATCGCACAAGACTTCGATGTCCTCCTCTATGATCAACGTGGCATGGGCCAGTCGAGCAAACCCGATCGTCCCTATACGATGCAAGAATATGCAGAGGATGCGCTTCAACTGCTCGACTTTGTGGGCTGGTCATCCTGTCGCCTGCTGGGTATTTCTTTCGGTGGTATGGTCGCGCAAGAGGTCGCCATCCGAGCGCCCGAGCGCGTTGATGCGCTCGTCCTCGCGTGCACATCGAGTGGAGGGACAGGCACCCCATCCTACCCCATTCATCAATTACCCATGACCTCCCCAGAAGCGCTGACAGACGCCCTCCTCCCCCTGTACGACTCGCGCATCACTGACGACTGGATCAAAGCCTATCCGAGGCGTTATCAGAGGCGTTATGAGAGGCTCCTCGCGTCCTTCCGTCGAGGGTGGGATGATCCAGTTTACCAACGTGGCTTTTTTCACCAGCTCGAAGCACGCGCGACACATGACACACACGACAGACTTCATAAGATGACATGTCCAACGCTCGTTTGTGGCGGTCGCTACGACCAAATATCTCCCCCAGCGAACCTCCAAACCCTCGCACAAAGTATCCCACACGCGACCCTTGAATGGTTTGATGGCGGTCATCTCTTCATGATGGAAGATCCCCGCTCACACATCACGATCCTCGACTTTTTGTCGGCTCACTGAGACCAAAATCCTTGAGAATACGTGATCGATCACCGTCCAGCGTCGGCGCTGGTCGCCTCTGTGAACTTGTAGGCACATCGTTTAACTGAATGGGATTTCCTGGCATTGTGATCTCACCAGCTTCGGGATCATCAGCCGTCACGAGCATCCCTCTCGCTGCAATCTGTGGATCCTGAAGGACCTCTTTGACATCCTGTATTGGACCAGCTGGGATGCCTGCCGCTCGCAGCAAATCAACCCACTCTTCAGTTGTCTTCTGAACCAGCTTCGCTTCCATCAACGCTTTCAGCGAGTCGACGTGTTTGGTCCGCGCCTCGTTGGTCGCATACATATCCATCGATGCAACCGCAGATAAATCGAGCACTTCACATAGGCGAGCGAATAAATCATCGTTACCAGCGGCGATCGTCAGATAGCCGTCAGATGAGCGGAATGTATCGAATGGAGTAATCGAAGGGTGACGCGCCCCAAGCGGCGTTGGAGCCTGTCCAGTGGAGAGACATCTCGCGATGGCGTTCTCCAACAGCGCGACCTGACAGTCGAGCATACTGACATCCACCCGGCTACCTTTTTGGGTCTGTGTTCTCTTGAGCAAGGCAGCTTGGATACCATTGGCCGCAAATAACGCTGCGGTAATATCGCCAACAGAAGTCCCAACGCGTGTTGGAGGTTGGTCGGGATGACCTGTAATGCTCATCACACCCCCCATCCCTTGCACGATCAGATCATAGGCAGGATACGAAGCATACGGTCCAGTCTGACCAAAGCCAGAGATAGACGCCATGACGAGGCGAGGATAACGTCGATGAAGGACATCCCAACCATATCCCAATCTCTCCATTACACCAGGCGCATAATTCTCGACCAAGACATCAGCCTGCGCCAACAAACCATCGAATAAAGACCGATCTTCCTGGTCTTTCAGATCGAGCGCGATGCTCTCTTTCTCGCGGTTTAAAGACATAAAATAGGCCGATTTTCCTCCCATAAATGGGCCAAATTGACGAGAGTCGTCACCGACGCCAGGACGCTCAATCTTGATCACACGTGCGCCGAGCTCAGCCAAGAGCATCGTACAATACGGCCCGGCCAACACACGTGTCAGATCCAAGACAACCAATCCATTCAAGGGTGCTTGTGTCTCCAAATCCCCTTCACCTCCCGTTCATGAGATCTGTTATCTGCAAAGCAGACCTTCCTCAGCTCCAGCGAAATCCACTTCCGTATACGATCAACTCGACGCCCCCTTCGACAACGGTGGGGTGCGCGATACGCATCCCGATGACACCATCGTATCCGTTCTCCTCGGCTTTCGCCTTTAACGTCTCGATCGCTTCTTCTGTCGCCTGTTGGAGCAATTTTTCATAGTGCCCCATCCGCCCTCCTACGAGATTGCGAATATTCTCTCGAATGTCGCTAACAACATTGGCAGCACGAACGACAGAGACGACAAGAGGTCCACCCAACTCGATCGACTTGCCGGGGATTTGTTCAATGGTGGTGACAATCATGCGCTCTCCTCACACAGTTGGTTTTCGTTGACAATCTATCCTACGCGTTTGGCTTTTTACGTCCACCGGGGAACAGCGCCTTAAAAAAGATCCTGTACGCGCCGAAGCTCAAGCGAAAGCTCCATGTACCAATAATAATAAGCAGCGGCAACAAGAAGATGAGGAGCGCGAGGATGAAGTAATACGCGACCCGTCCGTACTTGAGAAAATACGCCTGTGTGGGCAAGTCACGTATGGACTGGAGATCTTGAAAAGAGCGTGTCGCGAGAAAAAAGCGGATCAGCGAGAGTTTATCAGCTTGTCCCTGGATCAGAGCGGAGACTTCTGGCTTTTCGAGGATAGACAGCGCTTTTGAGGGAGGTATCATCAACGCACGTAGCAACTGATTTCTTTTTTCACCTTTGATATCTTTCATGTAGCGAGAGGTCAACATCAACTGACTGGGGCTGAGCTTTTTGATCAGTCGGCGACGGTTGACCTTGCTCATCCGCCCAAACTGGTCGATCTCGGGGTTACTCAACAAGAGCAACTTGCTGACATCAGCGGGACTTGAGAGGCTCAACAATACATCGAGTGTTTTGCGAGGCAACTCATCAGGTTGCTTGTGTTTGTACATCTCAAATTGAACGACCTTCTTCAGACGCATACCAGCGAGCTGGTACCAGCCAAGCGCGAAGTTGATATCGGGCTTGTAGCGAAGCAACGCGACGAGCTCATCGCGGAAAGGATTCTCGACAAGCTCGATCAAACGACCACTCTTGGCAAGCGTCACCATCCCCTTCTCACCGAGGAGAGAGTAGAGCCTTACGACATAAAAGAGTTGTTTGGTCTTCTTGATGCTTTTGAGGGAGTGGCGAAAGGATTCGTTTTTGTCGGCGAGCATCAGGACATTGCGAAACTTCTTTTGAAATCCGATCCACACACCGTAAATCGAGTCCGAGACCTGCCTGACAATGGTGCGGTAATTGGACTCAAAGGATTCCTTGATCGACTTGGTCAGTTCACCTTTGATCCGTGTGCGGACACGTTCACTCTTGAGGGATTTGGCGATGGTGGGGATCGAACCTTTGGCCTTTGCGATATCCCAAACATCCCAGACCAACAATCCCCAACCAACCCACGGGATCAGCTTGGTCCCAATGCGAGTCGCGATCTTCATCCCGATACTGCGCGCGATACGAGAGGCAATTCGCCGGGCAATACGGCGTGCCACAAGGCGCACAATCTGATGTGTCACGATGATCCCTACACCGAGCAACCCCTTCGAGCGCTGCGCGACGATCGAAGGGAGCGCGTACAGTTTATCTTGAGAGCCTGCTTGCCGAGAAAATGAAGACGCGAGCTGTGAACGAAAGATCTCTTTGATCACGTCGTTGTATTTGGACTTCAAAAATTGGTTGATACACTCAATGGAGCGATTGATGGAGAGCTTGGCTTTTTCGTGGATGACATCGTTGAGCTGCCCAGCGATGTTGTGGGAGAGTTTCTTCATGGCACCTTTAAAAGCAGGACTTTGGAACGCATAACGTGCCATCTTCTCAGCCATGACTTTGGCCTTTGTTTTTGAGAAGCTCGACTGGATCCGGCCGAAGTACCCAGTCTCATCGTGGACTTTTTTGGCAGCCTGTTTGACGACCTTGTCGAGCACGTCATCGAGCTTCATCGCAGACCACTGCTTATCGACGAGCTTTTGAAATTCCACCTGATTCTTTTCAAAAGCCCCTTGGCTGATCTTCAAAAGCTCCTTGCGAAGACTCTCTTGTGTGATCTTGCGGCAATGTTGCATCGACTCCTTGTAAGGCTTCACGCGAAACCCTACCGAGGAAACATTTGTCGCGAATGCTGTCTGGGGCAAAAGAAACCCCAGACACACCAATATGCATGTCATCCATTGTTTTTTCATCAACATCGATCTCCTCGTCCGCGATGGGAAGTGTAGTCGCCTTTTCACACAGGCTCCACAGAATCTAACATGAGCGCGCAACTTTCCATTCCAATTTGGGCACTTCAGATGGAAGCAGGGGCCTCACCATAGAGGAAATCCCAGAGAATGCAAGAAAAACAAGCCCTTTGTCTCCGTTTGGATGGAGACAACCAACTTGCGTCACACAAAAGCCAAAAAAAAATGTGCAAAATAGAGAACACATTCGACATGCATCGTATGTGTCGAAAAACAAAGTTGTCTCGAAAGAGCCGGAGATCTAGCGTATACCCGCATGTGCTCGCCCTCTTTCGGGTCAATAGGGCTGAAAAGAAGACTTGACAGGAGTTTTTTATCTGTGCGAATCTACCAAGACCATCATACGAAACAACTCATGGACGAGTCGTTCATACACCTCACTAAATGGATAGCCGTTTTGAGCAGGGCACCTTTGTGCAAAAAGTGTCAAATAGAGCAGTGTGTTCGCACATAGAAGCAGGATCAAACGAGCATCAATTTGATGTCTCGATTACGCGATGGAGTTCGACAGGGTGACAGTTCAATCCACAAACACAACCCCTCCTCATATAGAACAAGCTCCCACACAGGGACACACAAGGGTTCGCTTATTCAAGGGACTTTTGGGCTTCTTTGTGCTTTTGGGGCTCGTCACGATCAGCAGCATCTCGACAACAGGTTGTTCGGACACCATACAACCGACAGGCGAGCCAAAGTTGATCTTGACTGCATTTCGCCAGCAAGGCTTCGGTACAGGGCAGGTCCCGCTCTTGATCGTCGCGCAAGTCTCGGGCTCACCACGCACTCGCTGTGTATTCTTTGAGATGCAGTACGCCAACGCCAACTCCATCCGATTGTTTTATTTCAGCGGAAAAGAAGTCGCACAAGACTTCAGCGACTTTACGACGGAAAAGCATAAACGTTGTCAACAGTTTAATACATCCTGTTTGTTTGGAGAGATCTCCAGCAAAAACAGTGAATTTGTGTTGCAAGCTGATTTAACAGGGAAAACGGGGGGACTGCTCGTCGCGGAGCTGTACGACAGGGATTGTCGCCGTCAAACGGACCGAATCGCCCTTCAAACCCTCGCCATTGGCAACTCACTGTTTCGAGATGAGCGCGCGCGCAGTGGCGAAGCAACCACCGCCGACGGAGGCACCAACAGTGGCAATGAATAGCCCCAAGGTCCTTTGTGAAACATATGAACGAAATCAAGCGTCACAGCATCGATTGTTTGGAAAGTGGAGAAAGACGTGAAGCGGACATTGTTGTGGTTGAATCTTACAGCCCTGTTGTTTTTGCCTTTTTTCAGCGCCTCATGTCAGGTCACAGACACTTACTGTCAGGCGTCAGAGGCTTGTGGACGGGAAGGCAAGTGTAAAGCCTCCGGTGATACTTGTGTTGCCGGAAGTGATGACGATTGCAAAAAGAGTCGCTTTTGCCTCAACCTGGGACTTTGCACTCTGGAAGGAACGGCCTGTGTCGCCAATGCTTCGACCTGTCGAGACTCGATCCAGTGCCAACAGAGCGGCTTTTGCCTCGCACGAAATGGTGAATGTGTCCAAATCACCGAAGCCTATTGTAGCAGCCAGGACGCCTGCCGTGTCTCAGGGCTGTGCTCATTAAGCACCAAAACATACACCTGTGTCGCCGGCTCAACAGCCGACTGCCTCCAATCAGAGACCTGCAAAAAAGAACGAAAATGCTTACTCGAAAAAGAGCGCTGTGTCATCACGGACTCCGTCTGCAAAGAGAGCGACCTCTGCCAAAAACAAGGCGCGTGTACACGTCAGGGTGACAAATGCATCGTCGCAACAGACGATGACTGTAAAGGAAGTGACACCTGCGGTGTCGAGGGTAAGTGTCTCGTCGAGAATGGTGTCTGTGTCAAAACACGAACATCCGGCGGAAGCTGCAAGAGCAATTGTACAAGTGACGCAGACTGTAACGGCTGTAGCGGGCAAGCCATCATCTGTGACAGTAGCGTATGTGCGACGGTCAAATGTGCAGAGACACAAGACTGTAAAAATCTCGGCAAATGTACGAGAAGTGGACAACTCTGCCTCGCCACAACCAGCGCCGATTGCAACGATGTGTGCAAAAGCAAAGGTCTCTGCACGCTCAACCAAGGCGCCGGAGAGTGTGTCGCCTCCAAAGATGATGACTGCAAAAGCTCCGAGGGGTGCGCAACTTCAAGAGCCTGCTCTGCGGTACAAGGCCAGTGTGTCCAGCTCTGCAAAACAACCTGCACCTCAAGCCGCGATTGTCGCGATTGTAGCGACAATAAAACAACTTGTACCGCCGGTAAATGCGTCCTTGGTACATCCGAACCCAACCAAGAAACAACCACAGACGAAGAAATTGTCGCTGAGTTCGACGCTGGAGACTTCAGTGCCGAATTTTCAGATGGTGGCGAAATTCCAGAGTCAGATGGCGGTGAAGTGCCAGAGGAAAGCTTTCCTGAAGAAGTTCCAGAGGGCGATGGAGGCACGCCAGAAGAAGGTGGAACCCCCGAAGAAGGTGGAACACCCGAAGACGGTGGAACACCCGAAGAAGGAGGTACGCCGGAGGAGCCCACTCCAGAAGAACCCACATCGGATGAGTAAAGCAGCCTTATCTCCGACACACAAGAGCGAAGAGAGAACGACGTTGTCAAAGAGAGCATCAACACATTCCCTTCATCATAAAGGAATGTACATGACGCCTACAGAACACAGTGCCAACACAACAGGCACCACGACACTCCGATGGATGCGTGTGCTGCTCACCTGTCTGCTCGGGAGCATGTGTTTTGTGTTCGCTTGTGGCGATCAAACACCCACAAAGCAACCGACAAAGATCATCTTGACCCCCTTCCCTTACAGTGGGTTTGGCTCAAGCACAGATTCCCTCCTCGTCGTTGTCAGCGTTGAAGGCAGCTTTGTCGGAGAGCGATGTTTGTTTGTCGAAATTCAACACGCCCCCTCCAACGCGATGGAAGCCAAACGTTTTAAGGGCGAAGAGATCCTGACAACACAAAGCATCTTCATCATCAACCAGATGAACGCATGCCAACAGAAAAATATCTCATGTGTGCCTGGCCTGATCACCAAAAAGAAGCGCGAATTTGTCGTACAAGTCGACCGATATGGAAGACAAGGAGGGCTCTTTACAGCCACACTCTTCCAAAATAACTGCGAAAGACAGAGCGACGTTGTCACGCGAAACACACTTCCGATTGGAGATATTGTCCCCTTTGAACCTGAGCCTTCTAGCGAATCAACGACAGAACAACCCGTTGAATCGACAGGAGAGCAAAGTGTCGAGCCAGGAACGGAAGCGGGCACAGAGACTCTCCAAGAACCCAACAATGAGATCGTTACAGATACCGAGCCCAGCGCTGAAACAACAAGCGAAAATGTCGCAGATGCTGGCACCAATGACTGAGGCAAAAGCCACTTTTTTACGACCTATCACCTTGCGAGCGTAGTGCCGAATAGACACGCAGGAGTTGAAGAAAATGATGAAGCCGGACAATCCAGGTCTACAGCAAATAAAGGAGTCCACAATGCGCGCGTTCAAGCTGATCGCCATGCTCGGGGTATGTTGCTTGCTCATGCCTCAGCCAGCGGCACACGCCCAGGGCAAAGGCAAATCATCCAAGAGCGAAAACAAGACGCTCAACCACCCCTACAACAACCAAGAGCCCGCAGGGATGCAGCGCGTCTTTCGCAGCGCAAAGCGAAGTCAGGGACGTCCCCAATACTTCGACTACGCAAGCTGTGGACGCTACTATCAGGCCCAACACCGCGCGACTGTGTGTATCCTGGAAGATGGTCGTATCTTCGGAGGGATCCCTCGAAACATCGATGAAAATGACAAAATTACTGTCTACCTCATCGTCCGTCGTTGGGTCAGTCAATTTTACAAAGTCCAGATGAAACCTCAATCACTGGCCTCACGTGGTCCCGCAGGCGCGCTGATCAGCAGCGATCTGGTCAAACGTCCCAAGAAAGAACAGTTCATCGTACGTCGCTACGTCTTTGGACCCTTTCGCGCAGGGAACGTCTTATTGACGGTCAGTCGCCCCTCAATTGGTCAACCCGGCCTGGGCCTCGTCGACATGACCTACCTGATGAAGATCAACCCACTGTCGACCTTTAGCATCGCGGTTGGTTTTATCGGCATCACCCCCATCGTTCCTAAATTCAAATTGTTGCAAGAGCGCGGTTCAAGCATTACACGTATCGCCCTTAGCGAAGAAGGTCCTATCGCTCTCGACCTGATCCTCGTCGCGAAGATCTACTCGTGGCAATTTTGGGATCGCATGATGTTCTCAGGACGCGATCCTCTCAAGCCACCGCTATTTTTGCAACGATTTAACATCAACATCGGTCTGTCCTTTCAAGATCTGCTGACGTCGTATTATGCGGGGATTGGTTTTGAGGTCAGTCAAGGCTTTGACTTGATGCTCGGAGCCAATATGCGCGTCGTCGATGAGCTGGCGGGTGGCTTCAAGATCGGCGATCCATTCGCAGGTGATGTGACAGAAATTCCAACGGTTCGTCGTTTTCGAGTGTCCTTGTACTTTGGTGTGAGTATCACACCTGAGGTCTTTACGTCCTTGTTCAAGACGCTCACATCGGGAAGTCTGTTTGGAACAGGAGGGTAAAAGAGCTGCGCTCTTTTTCATAGACCATGGCATTGCGTACTTACCTGACGATATGGATGATCTCGTGTTTTGTAGTGTGCGTATGCCTGTTGACTCCGCCTCGCCTTGCCCACGCGTCACCACTCTGCTCTGTCCAAACATGCCAGGATAGTCCTCGCCCAATGCGGCCCTCTCCCCCTTCTTCTCGCAAGAGAACGTCACCGTGGGTGCTCTACACCCCCATCCCTTTTGGGGTCTCGATCCTCGGTGGGATCGCGTTGATTGCGACAGGGCTTGGTCTGCAAAGCGCACAACAGATCGACACAGGAGAAGCGATGACAGCCGGTGGCGCGTCGCTTCTCTTTGCTGTCGCTTCGGCGTACATGTGGTGGAAGCCTTCTGGCATCGTTGGTACAGGTGGGACGTTACTTGGCTTGGCTTCTCTGACAACGGGTGTACTCGTCATCACACGTGTTGTCACATCACTCTCTCCAGCGTCAGGCTGGGGTTTCTTGGCCGGGAGTGGTGTGCATCTTGCCTTCGTCATTGTTGGCTGGATCAACTACAACCACCTCAAAAAACGCGAGCGAATGAGCCGTCCCAAACGTTTTCGACGCGCTCCATATCGCCCCCATCGCCCCAACATGCTCGTCCCACGTTATACAAAACTCTCTCACGTCCGCCATACCGAAGTGTTCGGACAATACTGACGGAGTGTCGATATGAGAATCTTTTTACTCACCTGCCTTCTCGGTGTCACCGGGCTTATCGCTTGTGAGTTTTACACAGCAGAGCAGTGCAATCAGAGCGTAGAGTGCAAACGAGAAGGTTTGTGTGGTTTGCTCGACGGACGCTGCGCCGCGACCTCTGATGAACACTGTCTGCAAAGCCGCTTCTGCATCAACAACGGCGAATGCAAAGCGGACAGCGGCAAGTGTATTGTCAGCTCCCCCGAAAATTGCCGCAACTCACAACAATGTAAAGAGAATGGTCTTTGTGTCTATCAAAGTGGCAACTGTGTCCTGATCACAAAGAGTTACTGTCGCATCCAGGAAGCCTGCAAAGTCAACGGACTCTGTGGCATTGACACAAAGCGATTTGAATGTGTCGCCACCTCCCTCGAAGACTGCGAAGGTAGCGAGGCCTGCCAAAAAGAACAAAAATGCCAAGCTGAAAATGGACAGTGTGTCATCCTCGACTCCGTTTGCAAAACTGGCGAGTCCTGCAAAAAAGAAGGTCTGTGTAGCCGACGCGAAAACACTTGCTACGCCGCTAAAAATGAAGACTGCCAATCCTCTGAGGCCTGCAAAAATGAAAACCGCTGCACAGCGAGTGGAGGCAAATGTACCAAGTACATTCCGCCTGAACCAAGCGAGGCAAATGGCGAACAAACTTCCACAGAAACATCCAGTGAGCAAATCACTGAAGGTGGACAAGAACAGCTCCCAGAAGAAGTCCCCGAACAAGACGGTGGCGCAGGATTCGAAGATTAAACATACGACATCAACAGCTTTCCAGGTACACAAGACAAACTCATGAGCCAAAAGCACGACATCACACCCTCTCAACAAGCCTCCAGTAAAAAGGGCTCGCACCCAATGAATATCACTCGCTTTGGGTTGTTGTTCTTTTGTGTCTTCGTGTTCATCGGCTTCGTACATTGTGGAGTACAAGATTGCCCCAACGCGCTCGTATGTATTTCGGAAGGACGCTGCACACTGGAAAATGATCAGTGCATCGCCAAAACCGATCGCGACTGTCAGGGAAGCAGGATTTGCCTCAACAACGGCGAATGCACCGCGAGCAATGGCACCTGTGTCGCGACCTCCAATGACGACTGCCTCCGCTCCACGGAATGCAAACGCAACGGAAAATGTGTCGTCGTCAACCAACGTTGTCAGGCATTCTCACAAGAATACTGTCGTCTGACAGACGACTGCAAACGAGAAGGCAAGTGCTTTGCCGACATCCCCAAAAGACAGTGCATCGTGCTCTTTGACGCAGATTGTGGACGTAGCGACGTTTGCCTTCAAGAGAACCGATGCTTTGCCAACCAAAGTAAAGGGGTCTGTGAGTCCTTCAACTGTGAAGAGAGTCGTATCTGTCGCACACTTGGCCAATGTACACTTGGCCCCAACAACACCTGTGTCGCCAGCTCAGACGCTGACTGTCTCGACAGTATCGACTGCTTTTTGAGAGGACGCTGCAAAGTGAAAGATGGAGCCTGCATCATCGACACGTCCTGTCAGAGTGAGCCCGACTGCGCCGTTGCTGGACGCTGTGTCAGACGCGCATCCCGTTGTGTCGCAGTCTCCGATAATGACTGTCGTCGCAGCCAACTGTGTCGGCTGGAAGGAAAGTGCGTTCGCGGTCAATTTGACTGTGTCGCTGGTACAAAACAAGATTGCCAAAACAGCCAACTCTGCACAGAAGAAGGTGCCTGTGACCTCGAAGATGATCGATGTGTCGTCCCGGCAAATTTCGACTGCTCCCAAACGAGCGTCTGCAAAGAAGAAGAGCGCTGCGTCCTCGTCGATGGACGTTGCCAAACATGTGAAAAGACACAAGCTTGTAAACGAGAAGGGTTGTGCCTTTGGTCCGAAACAGCCAAACGCTGTGTCGCCTCAAGCACCCTCCTCTGCCGACAAAGTGAACATTGTGCGACACAAAAGAAATGTGTGCGCAGCGGTGACACCTGCGAGACATGCGGTAACAGCGAAGGCTGTAAAACAGAAGGCTACTGCACACTTCAAGGCACAGTGTGCATCGTCGGCTCAGACAAGGACTGTGGAAACTCAGAAGCTTGCAAAAGAGAAGGTCGATGTCAACGAATCTTCGAGCGATGTCTTGGAGGCTAAGCGTCCATTTCAGCTTCAACATTGAGATACATACCCACAACAGGCTCTTTGTAGTGATCATACCTTGAGTATGTTGTGTTCGTTGAAAACCACCCCTGGTAAAAGGATCATCTATGCCCGCGCGCTCTTTTTGGTCACTCACACTACGCTGGCTCACATTGTTTGTGTGCAGTCTCAGCCTGGTCCATTGCTCTCCTATTGAGCAGATCAAACTCGAAGACGGTGAGCTTTGTCGCTCCAACGACCAATGCCAAAGTGGCGTCTGTGACATCATCGCGACAGGTGAAGGATACTGTGTCGCCAAAGATCGAAAATCCACAGGCAGCGGTCCTTGCGAAGATGGCTCCCAATGCACAGGGAACGTTTGTATCCGACTGAGTGACCCCAATAAAAACTACTGCACCCAAGATTGTACCGAAAACGACTGTCCCTCAGGGTTCTTCTGTGGTCCCTTCGCGCCTTCTCTCGCGACCGCCCGAAAGGTCTGCCTCAAACAAGAACAAGACGCCAAACCGCTCGGCGAAACATGCTGGGAACGCGACCAATGTCAAACAGGCGTGTGCCTTGGTGTCTTTCGGGGTTTGAATGGTGGTTGGTGTACACAACTATGTACCGATACCCCCTGCCCTGTGGGGTTCTCATGTACGACGATCAACGCAGACCTCAAGATCTGCCTGGACGAGCAACTCGTTGGCGCAGAAAAGAACTTCCCCCCTCTCGCGATGCTCGGCCACTGGTCCACCACCGCCAACCGCGCCATCGACCTCTACGATGAAGGCACAGAGACATGGCGTATCCCAACCATCCAGGTCTTCGAGCGACGAGGCGATCCACCAAAGCTCGTCGCAGCTGATACGGAAGCGTTTAGTTTCTTCCTCGGCGGCAAGTACACTTACAGCAAATTCACCAAGCAAGATGATCCAGACTGTGCAGGAGCCGCAGGGGTCTTCATCGTCGAAAAAGGCACGATCGCAGTCGTCGACAACACACTCACACTCACACCTGAACGAAAACAGACGAGAAGAATCTCACCTTGCAAGCCCAATCTCCTCCCCACAACGCTCCCCAATACGACCATTCGCGGGACATGGAAGCTCGACAGATCGAACAGAAACGCCACCCTCTCGATCTCTGACACACAGGGAAAAACACGTATTTTCCAGGAACTTCGTTGCCAGGGAGCTGGTTGCAACCTCTGTCAAAAGACACTCGAATGTGCCAAAGAGGGCAAGTGCCAGGATGGCCTCGCTGGCTGTGAGATCCAATCAGACGCTGACTGCAAAGGCTCAGAAGCCTGCACAAAAGAAGGACGGTGTATTCGTTCGACACGCTACATCGGCAATGTCGTCCCCGAAATTTACTGCGCTCCAGGTGTAGACAACCACTGCCAACAGAGCGAAGGCTGCCAAAAAGAAGGACGCTGTACACGACAACACGTAAAACGCAATCAAATATGGCAGTTTGCCTGTGTCGTCCAAGGTGACAGTGACTGTGCTCGCTCGGAAGCCTGCACAAGCAACAACAAATGTGGTCAATTAGACGATCAATGTGTCTTGTGCAACCAATCCAAAGGATGCCTTCAAGACGGACGATGCACCCTGGAGAATGGTGCCTGTGTAAGCAAAGCGCCATCGGATTGTTCGTCCTCTTTGGGGTGCAGAAAGGATGGACGTTGCGCCTTACAAAATGGGACGTGCGTACTCTGTTCACTCGGTGAAGCCTGCAAAAAAGACGGACTGTGCACACGCAACCCCGATCCAAACGCCTCCCCCTCTTGCATCGCCGGGACAAACGCAGAGTGTAAGGAGAGTGATGCTTGCCGACTTCAAGGGCGCTGTACAGCTCTCCGTGGCGCGTGTGTTGCGGACTCCGACGCAGAGTGCCAAAACAGCGAAGAATGCACACTCCTCGGTCAATGCACCGCTTGCACTCCAGAGCGCAATTGCACCATCTCCCCCTTCCACTGTATCGCGACAAACTGTGTAGGCAGTCAAATCTGTAACAACAAAGGACAATGTGGACGTTCGAGCAAAGGCGTCTGTGTCGTGTGCAAGGACAGCCTTGAATGTAGCGAACAAGGCCTCTGTTACCTGAGTGAGGACCGCACAAAATGTGTTGCCAAAGATGAAAAAGACTGCGAAACCAGCACGGAATGCGATAATAGCGGGACTTGTACGCTCAAAAAAGACATCCTCGGTGAAGGGACTTGTGTTGTTGGCTCTGACAAAGATTGCTTTAACAAAAGTGTTTGCAAAGTAAAAAGTCGATGCACTCGTTCAAATGCGACCGGAGAATGTATCATTGGGGGTGATGAAGATTGCAAGACATCAGAAGCCTGCAGCAGAGACAAACGGTGCGTCAAACAACGTGTTGGCGAAGGTTGCATTCCAGTCCCCGCCCTGTGTGCTTCTTCGAGCCTCTGTAAGGAAGAAGGTCTTTGTCAGGGAAATGCCCAGGCGCTCCGCAATTGTCAGGCCACCAAGCCAGAAGACTGCCTCCAAAGTAGCCTGTGCAAGACACAAGGTCGCTGCACATACCAGTTGAGCACCCACACTTGTGTCTTCCAAGACACCGACGACTGCACCAAGAAGAGCTCCCTCTGTCAAAGTGAAGGCCGCTGCACACTCAGCCCGGTCCTCGGATGTATCGCGACATCTGACGAAAAATGTGAGGCCAGTAGTGGATGCACAGCCGGAAACAAATGTGGTTACAAGTCAGGTCTTTCCCCTGTCTGTACGTGGTGTTACCTCTCAGATCAGTGTAAACAACAAGGCCGCTGCAATGTCGTCAATGGCAAGTGTGTGGTGCTTTACGACCTTGACTGCCGTCGCAGCGAAGGCTGCCAAAAGGAAGGTCGCTGTCATCGCGTCGACAACAACTGTGTCGTCCAAAGCAACGAGGATTGCCGAAAGAGCACGGCTTGTACAGAAGAAGGTCGCTGTGTTCGCTCAAACAACAAGTGCGTTGCATACGGAACCATCGACTGTCAAAACAGCACCCAGTGTAAACAAAAGGGTCACTGTTCTCTCTCCACAAACGGAACGTGTAGCCTCCAAAGTGATCAAGATTGTGCGTTGACCGAGACATGCACCAAGATCGGCGCGTGCCTGTACCAAAGCACGACAAAAACGTGTGTACAAGGCAGTGACGCGGCCTGCGCAAAGAGCGAACTCTGCCAAACAGATGGCCGCTGTCACTGGGACACGAACAGTAAGCGATGTGTCCCCAAGAGCAACGCCGACTGCAAACAAAGCACAGTGTGCAAAACCAACGCAGCGTGTTCATTTGATGCCAACAACGTGCGCTGTGCGCCTCTCACCAATCAGGATTGTATCGACAGCGGCCTCTGCCAAAAAGAAGGACGTTGCGAAGTCGTACAGCTCAACACCACGACAACCTGCCAACCAAAGACCAACACGCACTGCGCAAACAGCGATGTTTGCAAAGATGAAGGGCTCTGTGAATTTGTACGCCTCAACGCGACAGAGAGCCGGTGTGGTTCGTTTTCAGATGCCAACTGTCAACGCAGCACTTACTGTAACGAGAAGGGACACTGTGGCGCGATCAGACAAGGGCCACGATACGCCCGATGTGGTGCGCGAGGAGACACCGACTGCCTTAACAGCAAAGAGTGCAAAACGCTGGGCCTCTGTGCCGAGAAAGATGGTCGGTGTATCGCGACTGCCAATGGATGTCTTCTGAGTAACCTTTGTACAAAAGAAGGCAGATGCGGATTTGCCACACAATCCCTCTCATGTATCGCCAACACCCACGCCAACTGTGAGAAAAGTGAGCGATGCAAGAAGCAGGGATTTTGTACGAGACAAAACAACGCCTGTCTTCGCCTCTCAGACAGTGATTGTCGACGCAGTGAAGGCTGCCAAAGCACAGGCGCCTGCTCTCTCGTCACGACCTCCCAAGGGAGCACCTGCGCCCCCTCAAGCGATGCAGACTGCCGTATTAGCCAATCCTGCCGGGTCGATGGACTGTGTGACTTCCAAGCAGGGACAACCAACACAAACGGTCGCTGTGTCGCCAAGACTGACAACAGCTGCCAAAACGCCCAGGTCTGCATCAGCCAAGGAAAATGTGCAGCAGACACGAAGGCCTTTGTGTGTGTTGTGTGTGGACAAGGCACATCCTGCACGCAATCGGGAAAATGCACACGCTCAGGTAGACTCTGTATCCCCACGACCCAAAAGCACTGCGAAGACAGTCAAGACTGTACAGCACAAGGGTTGTGTGGGTTGAGCAATCAACGTTGCATCCCACGTAACGACAAAGATTGCGAAAACAGTCCAGCCTGTACCAACGAAGGCAAGTGCAAAAAGCTACAATCCGTCTGTGGTCCACTGACAGACGATGACTGTAGTAAGAGCGCTTACTGCAAAGCACATGGACGCTGCAAACGCACCATCGTGGAAGATCCACAAGGCCGCCAAGTCTTTTGTGCTCCAGGAACAGATGACCATTGCAAAGACGCGACAGACTGCCGGGCGCTCGGAAATTGTGTGAGGCGAGGGAACGCCTGTCAGCCTGGACAACAAAAAGACTGCGATGACAGCGACCTTTGTGGTGAGAAGGGAGCCTGCACTCGGCTCACAAACAGTGACGGGACCGCATACTGTGGGCCGTCTGACAGCCGCGACTGCGAGAAAGGCAGACTGTGCAAAGAAGAAGCGGCCTGCTCATTTTTTGAGGGGAGTTGCAAATTGCTCTCGGCACTCGACTGTAAAAAATGCACATCGTGTATCGGAGACCAAAGACAAACACTACAGGTCAATACACAAACAGGATCTTTGGAGTGTGTGAAGTGACTTTTCAACATCGAAACAACCAACCTACACGCATTTCGGGCATTTGTCTGGCGCTGCTGACGTTCACCTTGTTGTGTTTTCAAGCATGTGGTGATGTCAACGACGTGACCTGCCAGAATCATCCGGACTGCAAACGTGCCGGTCTTTGTGTCGCCTCAGAGAAACAATGTGTCGCCCGTGATGATGCACATTGCCAACAGAGCGATATATGTAAAGAGTTCGGGGAATGTACACATGACAACGGTCGCTGTATCGCCTCGACTGATGCTGAATGTCGACAATCGATCCAATGCTCCAAAAATGCCCTCTGCCTTGCACGTAAAGGTCAATGTGTCGAGATCACAGATGGATACTGCAAAACACATGACGGCTGCACCAAAGAAGCGCTGTGTACACTCGATCAAACATTCAATAAATGTATCATCGGCTCCTCACAAGATTGTGCCGAGAGCACGCTCTGCAAACAGGACAACAAATGCATCCTCGAAGAGAGCCGCTGCACTCTCTCTGATGCATTCTGTAAAAAAAGCGAAGGTTGCAAAAAAGAAGGTCTCTGTGCACGAAGAAGTGACACCTGTCTCGCCCTCAACGACAGCGACTGTCTAGAGAGTGACGCCTGCCGTCTCGACAACAAGTGTACTGCCATCGGTGGAAAGTGTATCGCCTCCGAAGCAAATCCAACCGAACAAATACCGGACGGTGGCACACAAGAAGTGCTCCCCGAGACCCAACCAGAGACCTCACCAGAGCGCGCTCCCGAAACGTCCTCTGAACAAATCCCTGAAAACAACTGCTTCCGTCCCTCCCCCGGCGCTCCATGTGCCATAACATGTAATCCCTCAGTCGGCGTAATCGTCGGTTCGACCTGTCCTGCAGGTATGTATTGTCAATTCTCGACGACCTTTCCGCCAGGATATTGTAGTTCGTTCCCACAAGACACCCAAAAGAACGGCTCTCTCGCAGAAGGATCGACCTGCTCAAATGCTCGTGTGGAGCTTCAGTGTAATGGACCTGACGGGCTCGTCTGTCTCAGTGGGACCTGCGCAAAAGCCTGTGATCCCAGACGCGGTGTGCGCAACAACCCACTCTGCCAGAACAGCCAGCTCTGCCTCAACGCGGTCAATCAGTCCTACCTCGGCGGGATCTGCCAGGACCAATTTGGTCCCCCCACTCAACAGGTGGGTGATCCGTGTGGTTCAGGTGTTGCTGAGAGATGTATCTCCACAACCCTTTGTGTCGAATTAACACCCGGTGATAGTCGCTGTATGCTCAAGTGCACCCCCAACGTCGCCAACACCTGTCCGCTCAACGCGACCTGTACAAAAGCCACAACAGGCACAGCACACTATTGTGTCACACAAGGAACCCAACGCCTCGGTGAATCTTGTGATCCAGTCAACAAACCTTGTGTATCGAGCCTGATCTGTATCGACCTCGGACAACCCATCTGCTTCCAACGCTGCGACGCAAACACCCCTTGTACAGGAGGCCAAACGTGCACAAAAGATGCTCTTGGACGTTCGTACTGCCTGAAGGCCGGAACGCGGACAATAGGTGAATCTTGCAACTTGATAAGCAATCGTTGCACAAGTGACCTTCGGTGCATCAACACACAAAAAGGCTCCTTTTGTCGCAAGCAATGTGACCCGAACACGAGCAATGACTGCCCTACAGGGACGCTCTGTCAGAGCTTCAACAACGCTTACTACTGTGGTGCTCCCCGCTCACAAAGCGTTGGAGAAGATTGTGACGATTTGAGTCTCCCCTGCCAACAAGGGATGGCTTGTGTCGGATTTCGCGGCAGCCAACTCTCCATCTGCCATCGTATTTGTGACCCCGGTACATCTGGAGTTTGTGGCGCAAATGAGACCTGTTACGCGATCAACGCACAGCTCAACGTCTGCCAACCCACCGGTAGCCAACGTGAAGGCGAAGTCTGTGACTTCACAAGAGGTTGCGCACAAGGTCTCGCGTGCCGCACGATTCGAGAAGATGGAGAGTCTCTGTGTATGCAGCCTTGCAATCCACAAAAGGTCGGAGAGTGCCGAACAGGTTTCGAGTGTGCTGCGGCAGGGTTTTGTCAAAAACAAGGTACACAAAAGGCGCTATTCCCGTGTGATGACATCTCCCTACGATGTGTGAAAGGGCTGCGCTGTCTGCGCTCCAAATTGTATCCACCTGTTTGTGCTTTGCCCTGCGACCCAAGGCTTCCCAACAGCTGTGGGAGTGGACGCACTTGCCAGGGCGTCACACCTGACGCAAACACATTTTACTGTCTTCCCAACCCATCACAAACCATCGGTGAATCGTGCGACGGTATCCTCAAGCGATGTGGGACCAGCCAGGCATGTATAGGCGACGCATACGCCGCTTACTGTTACCTCCAGTGTGATGCGAGCAAGAGCAGTAACCAGTGCCCAGTCAACTCCTTCTGTGAACAAGGTGACACCAACGCACCCGATCGTTGCGTCGCCAAAGCTTCACAAGGACTTGGCGACCCCTGCAACTACACACAACGTTGCCTTCCAGGGCTCATCTGCCGAGGTGTTCTCGGACAACAAACGTGTCACCAACTTTGCGATCCCAAACAATCAAATAACTGCACACAAGGTTTTGTGTGCGAGCAAGATCAACCGTCCTACTGTAAGCGAGCCCCCACTCGCTCGATGGGTGAAGAGTGTGATCCATTCGTCAATCGATGCATCTCAGGGCTCACCTGTAGCAGCTTCTTCGCGATTGTTCCGCACTTTACCTGTAAACAATCTTGTGACCCCACCAAGACCAACGAATGCCCTCAAAACTACTTCTGTGCGCGCCTGTATGCGGACGCAAAGAGCGGCATCTGTCGAAACACACAGAGCCGACAGCTCGGCGAGACGTGTAACCTGACGACCCAACCATGTGCGCCAGACGCGAGCTGCTTGCGAAGTCAAAGTCAGGCTGGTGTAGGTAGCTACTGTGCAAAGAGTTGCGATCCCCGTCAAACAGGGCAATGTCCAACAGGTACACTTTGTGATTTTGACGCCTCTGGGCAGGGATTTTGCCAAAAACTCCCCTCACAAAAAGAAGACGAAGAGTGCGACGCAGTGACCAAACGCTGCATCTCCGGCCTCATCTGCCAACTCGACGAAGATAAGCGCAAATGCATCAAACCGTGTCGCCCCAATCAGAGCAATGCATGTGGGGTTGGGAAAACATGCCAACAACTCTTCGATGGCTCTTCGACGTATGCTTGCCTCCCTACACAGGTCCGCAACCTCGACGGCCCATGTGACTGGCTGACGTTCCGATGTAAACAAGGACTCAGTTGTATTAAGTCGACAACTGGCCGCTTTTGTAAACAGCGCTGCAATCCATTCCAGGGTGTCGTCTGTCCCACCAACTTCTCGTGTGAAAGTAGCACAAATGGGTTTTACTGCCTCAAACAGGGGACCCAAAAAGAAGGCAGTTATTGCAACGCCCAGCTCCGATGTGAACCGGGCCTTGTCTGCGCTGCAAGCTTCAACAAAAGCCAATGTATTCGTCCCTGCGATCCAACAAAGAGTGGTACTTGTGCACAAGGGACCTCTTGTCAGGCCTTTGATCCGACACTCAAACGCTACTTCTGTCTCCCCACGCCCAGCATCCAACAAGGCAACGTCTGCAACCATCTGACTGCACGCTGTGTCAACAACCACATCTGCCTCGGAGATAACACAGAGGGTCGCTGCTACACGATCTGCGACACCAACCAGGCAACCAACAACTGCGCGACCAACTACAGCTGTCGAAAAGGACCCAAAAACCTGATCGACATCTGCGTTCGTGACGGGACGCAGCTCATCGATGAACGCTGCGGCGGGACGCTCCAGTGCACCTCACAGCTCTATTGTCAGGAAAATCTCGGCGTCAATTACTGTGTGCAACCTTGCGACCCCACACAACCAGGGAGCAATTGCCCAAGCGGTCGGACCTGCCAAAAAGGTGATCCAGTCTCCGCCCTCTCATTCTGTTACAAGCCACCAACACAGAAGACAGGAGATGCGTGCAACGGTATCGACAAACGCTGTGTCTCTGGTAACGTCTGTCTCGGGACAACAGGGAATGCCTTCTGTTACAAACAGTGTACGCTCAACACAAACAATACCTGCCCTGGAGGATTTACCTGCACACAAACGACGACCAATAGGGTCACCTTCTGCTTGAAAGATGGCACACAGACCGAAGGCCAAACGTGCGATAACAACAAACGTTGTATCAAAGGGCTCAACTGTGTCGTCGGGCTCAACGGTGGATACTGTAAAAAACCGTGTCAACCTTCACAGCAAGGGCAGTGCAAATCGACACAAACCTGTCAGCGCTTACTCCCGACCTCTTCGTTGTACTTTTGCTTTGCTCCAGCCGCCCAAAACGCAGGTGATGTGTGTGATGGTGTCAAACAACGCTGTAAATCTGGTGCAATATGTCTCAATAATCGAAACACGTTTAAGTGCTATGAGACCTGCGACCTGCAAAATCCAACCTGTCCAAGCCAGACAAAATGTGTCGGAATCAACGCAACTTCGAGTGTATGTGTGCCTGTTGGCAACGCCATCGAAGGCGAACGTTGCAACCAAAACAGCGACTGTCAGAGTGGACTCAAGTGTATCGATGACCTTGGACAAGGGAGGTGTTTGAAACCCTGCTCCACCACAGGCACCAACACGTGCTCACAAGGACGCACATGCCAATCCTACTCTCCCGACCAACAAGCTTCTTACTGCCTCCCAGCGCCGACCAAACAAGAAGGTCAACCCTGCCAACTCAGCCAAGACCGTTGTGTCTCTGGAAGTTTGTGTCTCGGTGCCAACGGAGCAGGTGTGTGTAAATTCTACTGCACAGCCGACGGCACCAAATCCTGTCCTTCGGGCCGTTCCTGCTACATTGAGCAAGGCGAGAGAGGTTACTGTCTGATCAGCGGAAGGCGTCTTGAAGGTGAGGTTTGTGCACTCGGTGATGCCTGCCGAGGAAACCTGATCTGTCGCGGCGCATTTGGTTCGCGTGTCTGCCTCACAGCATGCCAGCAAAACGCCAGCACATGCGGCCAACCACGCACATGTCAGGGACTCGTCAACAACCAAAACGATCGCTACTGCCTCAACCAAGGAAGCGTCGCCAAAGGCGGTCAATGCGACCTCAACAACCGCTGCCAAGGTGGACTCGTCTGTCAAAATGTCGACTCCAGATTCCTCTGTTTGCGGACTTGTAATACAAACAGCGTATGTTCTACAGGCGAGACATGTCAGGAAGTTGAAACCAACACAAAAGTCTGTCTCCCCACTCCAACACAACAAGAAGGTCAACAGTGTTCCCCTACGATGCGCTGCTTGACAGGCTTGAAGTGTCAGTGGAGTCAAGGTGCATTTTATTGTTTGAAACCATGTACATCAGGTCCATCCAACACATGCAGTACATCGCAAACTTGTGCCCCACTCTTTGCCGGCGCAAACGTCAACTTCTGCTTGAACAACGCCAGCCAACAACAAGGACAACCCTGTGATGGCACGATCAAACGCTGTGTGACAGGGCTCGTCTGTCGACACAAGGCCGGTGTCCCATCTGTCTGCCTCAAAACCTGTGACACACAAACTCCCAACACATGCCCGGCAGGTTCTGTTTGTCAGCGACTCAACCAAAACAGCGCGTACTGTGAACCCAAAGGGACCGCAAAAGTCGGCGAGTTCTGTACACAAACCAAAGACTGCCTGCAGGGACTCACGTGTGTACAAAGTGCAACGGGTAACGTCTGCCTTCAGTCTTGTGCTCCGAGTCAAAGTGGCGTGTGTCCGACATCCCAATCCTGTACAAAGTTCAACGCCAGTGACACCGTAGGATTTTGCTTGAAGAACCCAACACAACAAGCCGGTGATGCTTGCGATGTGATCAATAAACGCTGCACATCCAACCTGTTGTGTATCGGAGATGCGCAGCAAAATACGGCCTTCTGTCGCGCTCCATGCAATCCAACACAGAACCAAAACTGCCCAACAGGCGAAACATGCCTGATTTTTGGGACAGGTAATGGTTATTGTCTAAAACTCAAAAAAGAAAACGAAGCCTGCTCATCGGGCTCCCCCACACAACAATGTGAACCAGGGTTGCAATGTATCCAGAGTATCTGTCTTCGACCATGTGACCCGACACAATCATCGCAATGCTTCGACAAAAACGGCGCGCCTGTTGCTGCATGTAAAGCCTTACAAGGGGTCGCAGGAAAAGGATACTGTGTCCCCCAACCGACCGCTCAAGAAGGCACTGCTTGTGAGACAGGAAAACTCACATGTCTTACAGGGTTGACCTGTACATGTGAGTCAGGTGCCAACTGTGCAAAAGGAATCTGCCTCAAAGGATGCAACGTGGACAGTGACTGTACTGGAAGCCGAAAATGCGAGACGTTCTCGGAGTTCCGCTCAGATAAATACTGCTTTGTGCCGGGGACAGCGTTGGATTACCAACAATGTGACTCCTTCCAAAAGCGCTGTCAAAACGGTCAGTCTCTTGTCTGTCATGACGATGGTAGCGGCAAAAAGTGCCTGCCCAAGTGCCAACTCGCGACAGGTTGTACCGCTTCAGGCAGAACATGCAGCATTGAAGTCGGTCCCATCCGGCTATGTCATTAAACAACGACTCTTGTGGAGTAAACCTGTGAAGAACGCACTACCTGCCCATACCATCCACCTCACAAACGTAGAGACACGCGCTCGCCGTCTCGTCTACGATGGGGCACGTGTATGTGTCATCGCGCTTCTCTTTGGAACACTCCACCTCTTTGGGGGATGTACCGATCAAGGTCCCTGCGCAGAGAAAGGACGTTGTCGCCCTTTTTGTCCGACAGGCCAACTCTCCTGTCAGAGCGAATGTGTCGATCCACAATCCAACCCCAAACACTGCGGCGCTTGTGATGTCGCCTGTAAGTCCAATGAGACCTGCCTTTATGGTGAATGCAAAAACACCTGTTTACCCGACTTTGTCTCCTGTGACGGACAGTGTGTCGACATCAAAACAGCCCGCGAACATTGTGGTCGTTGCGGAAATGAATGTGTCAAGGGATACATATGCCGAGAAGGTCGGTGCTTCGCGTCATGTCCCTCTGGACAAAGTGTCTGCGGAAGCCAATGTGTAGACCTCAACACAAACGCACAACACTGCGGTGTGTGCGGAAAAACATGCCAGAACAACTACACCTGCCAAAAAGGCCTCTGCGCGCTCAATTGCCTCACCCCCTTCACAGCCTGTGCACAGAGCTGCACCGATATCTCAAAAGACGCCTCCAATTGTGGTGCTTGTGGCAATGTGTGCAAGAGTGGAGAGCAGTGCGTCAAAGGGGTCTGCACACTCGAATGTACCAGTGGATTGACACGGTGTGGCACGAGTTGTGTCGACGCACAACGCAACAACAAACACTGTGGTGCTTGTAACAAAGCCTGCGCCACCAACGAGTCCTGTCAAAACGGACAATGTAAGCTCAAGTGTCCACTTGGCTATCTAGAATGTAGTGGCGCTTGTGTCGACCCACAGCTCAACCCCAAACATTGTGGTGCTTGTGACAAAGCCTGCTCCAATGGGACAGTCTGTTCGGGTGGAAGTTGTAATGTCTTTTGTGGAAGCGGTACCAAAAAATGTGACGCGATCTGTGCCAATACAAGCAGAGACCCAAGACACTGTGGTGACTGTAACATCACATGCCAAAACGAAGAGGTCTGTATCCAAGGGACCTGTCAACCCTCCTGTCCATCAGGTTATCTGACATGCAAGGGGCTTTGCGTCAATATCAACACTTCACGTTACGATTGTGGAGCATGTGGTACGACGTGCAATGATCAACAGACATGTAGCGCTGGAACGTGTGTGGCGTGCCTAAACTGTCCACTCTGGCTCGCTTCATTCACAGGCCAATCCTTCGAAGAAGGCCGCGCAATACACTCAGATGATACAGGTAACATCTACAGCGTAGGGACATTTAGGGGAAACAGTCAACTCGGTCTCCGCGTCCTCCGAGCCAAGGGAACACAGGACCTGTACATCAGCAAATTCGACACAAATGGGAACATCTTGTGGGCACAAAGCGCCAGCAGTGTAGGTTTCACAGAGGCCAACGATGTCACGACGGATACAGCATATAATGTGTATGCTATCGGCTCGTTTGAAGGGACGGGGACATTTGGACAGACTTCTCTCACTGTAAAAGGTGGAAGTGACGTCGTCATCACAAAGATCGACAAAAATGGTGTCTGGCAATGGGCCAAAGCCTTTGGCGGAAAAGACAATGACACAGGGATAAGCATCGCAATCGACGCGCAGGATAATCTTTACGTCGCTGGCACGTTCCGAGGTTCCATGACATTGGGACAAACAACGCTCACAGCGACAGGTGACGCAGACATCTTCCTCGCGAGTCTCGACAGCAAAGGACAGTGGCGGTGGGCAACATCCTTTGGCGGCACACTTGATGAACGCGTGACACAGATCGCGCTGGATTCACAAGGAAATATCTACGTGAGCGGGCAGTTTTTGGGTCTCATAAAGGTCAACAACGCCTCCTTTGGCTCCAAAGGTATGACAGACGCCTTTCTCGCCAAATTCGACAACACAGGAACATACGTTTGGCTACAAACAATTGGCGGCAAACTCTCGGATAAAGGGCGCAGCGTTGTCGTAGACAGTAAAGACAACGTGTACATGGCCGGTGAATTTCAAGATCTGGCCTCCTCTTCGAACAGTTCGCTCACATCGCTTGGTGCACGAGATGCTTTTGTGGGCAAGTGGACCTCAACAGGTGCCCTCTTGTGGTTGCAAAGCATGGGAGGCGCAGGGATCGACACGATAGAACGCCTCTCTCTCTCCCCAAACGATCAACTGTACGCGTCAGGTTCCTTTCAGGGCTCCGCGCAATTTGGCACAACGATCCGCAAAGCGCTTGGAGGAGAGAGCGACCAAGATCTGTTCATGATGGAGATCAATCCACAGGGATTCCCCAAGACAACGGTCCGCTTTGGTTCCCAGGCGAAGGAAAGCAGCAGCCAGATCCACATCGACACAAAAGGTGCCATCATCTTTCAGGGTCTGCTTTACGACGCGGCTCTCTTTGGAAAAACGACCTTCACGTTTGGCGGTCGCAGCGACACATTTTTGACAAAATACCGCTCTCTCCCCTGCCCTGATGACCAACGCAATTGTGGCAACGGATGCGTCGACGTACAAGAAAACAAAACACATTGTGGTGCATGTAATACAACCTGCACAGGTGGTCAAATCTGCGCAATTGGCCAATGTTCGGTGTGTTCTAATTGCCCCTCGTGGGTCAAGGCGCTCGGTGGACTCGCGAATGAAAAGATCTGGCAGAGCACAGTCGACTCCAAAGGCAACATCTATATCATCGGTCAATTTGAAAAATCCCTTCAGGTCGACAATACAGTCCTTCATGCGTCGGGGGCATCGGACATCTTTGTGCTCAAGTTGGACAAGGATGGTGCGCTCATCTGGGCGACAAAAGCTGGGGGGACAGCACAGGATGTGGGCCAAACGCTGGCACTTGATGCACAAGATAACCTGTTTATCGCCGGCTATTACAGCGCAACAGCGCGCTTTGGAAACAACACACAGACCTCCAAGGGTGGCGTGGACGTATTTGTCGCGGCGCTTGACGCAGATGGAAAATTTAAATGGGTGAAGTCCGCAGGTGGCGCCGCCGCAGACTTTACGACGAGTCTCGACGTCAACAACAGCTTCGTCGCGTTGACAGGATACTTTTATGGGACCGCAAGCTTCGGCACAACGACTTACAAATCGAAAGGCAACCACGACTCGTTTATCACCTTGTTGGACAAACAAGGTGCGTGGAAATCGACCGCTGTGATCGAAGGAACAGAGTCGATCGCGAGTTGGAAAATCCGACTGGATACACAATCAAACATCTTTGTTTCCGGATACTACGCGGGGACGGCGACATTTGGCTCCAAAAATCACAGCGCCAAAAAAGAAGGCGACATCTTCATCACAAAACTCGACAAGAGCGGGACATTTAAGTGGTCTCTCTCTGCAGGAGGCGATGGATTTGACTACGGACGGGGCTTTGCACTCGACAACACAGGAGCCATCTACCTGACAGGTTACTTTCACGGCGAGGCGGCATTTGGTACGAAGACGATCAAATCCAAAGGCAGCGCAGATGTATTTGTCGCCAAGGTGAGCGTAAACGGCCAGTGGGAGTGGGTGTCAGGTGGAGGAGGTGTGTTGTTCGACGCAGCATACGATCTTCAACTTGGTCCACACGGTGACATCTATATCACGGGAGAGTTCCGGGGGAATGCGACGTTTGAGACGCTGCCCTTGCTCAGTAAAGGTGGCAGCGATATCTTCTTGCTACACGTCAACACAAAAGGTCGTTTTTTGCGAGCACTCCAGGCAGGTGGTGCTTCCATTGATGAAGGTTCAGCGCTCTCGATCGATCAGAATGGACACTTTTTGATCTCCGGAAACTTCTTCTCGACTCCCGCAAACTTTGGACTATTCCGACGAAGTGCACGAGGAAATAGCGACATCTTTGTCAGCAAATACACCACGCTCCCTTGTGCAGCCCCCTTCAAGGATTGTGGGGGTCGATGTGTCGATCCCAACACAAGCGATGAACACTGTGGTACCTGCAACAACAAATGCACACAAAACAAAACATGTACAACCGGCACATGCCAATAGATCGATGGATACACAGACGATGCGATATACACAGCACACAGGAGACACCCAAATGAGCCGACATCAAGTGACTCTCCGACTCATCTACACCCTTTTTGGGTTGTGTTTGCTCTTTGGCGTCAGTGTCGGATGTGGTCAACCATACGATGACCCTTGCCAGGACATCTCCATCTCCGGTGGAGGCGGCGCAACGTTCCGACACGAGAAGTGCAAGAAGCCCTGCCCAACAGGTCAAGAGATCTGCAATGGTGTATGTACAGATGTTCAAAATGACCGCACACACTGCGGTGGCTGCGGGAAAGTATGTCCAGTCGGTGAATCCTGTGTCAAAGGTAGTTGCACATTGCTCTGCCCCGAAACCTACACGATCTGTGGGACTGCTTGTGTCGCACCTGACGGCAACAGACTTCACTGTAAAGCCTGTAATGAGGCATGTGGACCCGGTCAGGTCTGTCAAAAAAAGCAGTGTGTCTTCTCCTGTGCGCTTGGTCTCAAAGAATGCAATGGCAGCTGTGTTGACCAACAATCAGACCCATACAATTGTGGCGCGTGTGGAACGACTTGTGGACAAGGCAAAGTGTGTGTAGACAGCAAATGCCAGGACAGCTGTTCAAGTACGACCACCCGATGTAGTGGAACGTGTGTTTCGCTCAAGAGCGACAACCAACACTGTGGCGCGTGTGGAAACGCTTGCCAGGGTGGCGACACATGTATTGATGGTAAGTGTGTCCTTCGCTGTCCCTCAGGCTTCTCCCTTTGCAACAACGTGTGTATCGATACAAGCCGGAACAGCAATCACTGTGGGGCTTGTGGAACATCTTGCAAGGCTGGTGAGACGTGTGAACAAGGGCAGTGCAAGATCGTCTGTGGCAACGGTCTCACCTTGTGCAACGGAAAATGTGTCGACACAACACTTGACCGCGCTCACTGTAGCGCTTGTGGAAATGCCTGTCCGACAGGTGAGGTCTGCTCACAGAGCCAATGTGGTGTCCTTTGTGGTGGCGGGACCACACTCTGTGGAGCACAATGCGTCGATACTTCGATAGACACACGACACTGTGGTGGTTGTGGAAAAGCGTGCCCATCACAGGAGATCTGCCGCAACGGAACGTGTGCCCTTGCCTGCCCTGTTGGACAGGTCATCTGTAACGGAAAATGTGTAAACAAACGCTCAGACAGAGATAACTGTGGAGCTTGCGGCATCGGTTGCCAACAAAACGAATCCTGTGTTGGCGGAGTATGTCGCCAGTGTATAGGCTGCCCCCTCTGGGTCAAAGGCATGACAGGCCAAAACCCCAACTCCAACAACGACCTGACTGTCGGAGCCAATGGCAACATTTACTCGACTGGACACTTCTCAGGTGACCTCACGTTAGGCGCATACAATCTTCGCTCTGTTGGGGCACAAGACATCTTTGTGACCAAACAAGACCCCAACGGCAACTTCCTGTGGGCCAAACACGCAGGCGGCGCAGGGACAAACGAATCTCACGCCCTCACCATCGGACCCCAAGATAAGATCTACGTCACAGGTGCGATTCAAGGTATCGCAGGCTTCGATACGCTTCAGGCGACCTCAAAAGGTGGCAGCGACATCTATGTTGGCCGACTCGATGCAAATGGGAATTGGAAGTGGGTGAAGAGTTTCGGTGGTACGGGGCATGAGATCGGACGCGCTATCAAAGCCGACACAAAAGACAACGTGTATGTCAGTGGTGAATTCAGCTCCCCCGTCACGATGGGGAGCACGACGCTCACACCACAAGGTGGCGCGGACATCATCCTCACCCGTATCGATGACAAAGGGGCCGTCACCTGGAGCAAGAGTTTCGGAGGGACAGGGAGAGACGCAGGAAAATCCATCGACGTCGACTCAAAAGAGAACCCCATCCTCGCAGGGACGTTCTCGGGAGATATGACTGTCAACCAAAGCAAGCTCACATCTAAAGGTGGCGAAGATGTCTTCCTGATCAAGATGAATGACCAGGGCAGTATTCTTTGTTCAACCCAGGCAGGTGGCGCGAATCAAGACGATGTCACAGACCTCTCGACAGATCCACAAGACAACATTTACATCACAGGGACTTTCAGTGGAAAGGCTACATTTGGCGCTATCACTCTGACCGCAGAAGGCGGGACGGATGTATTCATTGCCAAGTTAAGCCCGACCTGCCAATGGCTGTGGGCCAAGCGTTTTGGTGGACAAAAGGATGACACCTCAGGAAAAGTCGTCGTAGACAGCAAAGGAGATGTGATCACCACAGGGACCTACCAAGGCTCGGCGGGGTTTGGAACAACGCGCCTCAACGCGACAGGTGGCCCCAATGACAAAGACGCTTTTGTCGTCAAAATGGGCAGTAACGGAAATGTAAGCCAGGCGACAAATATCGGCAGCAACAAAAATGACCAGGGGAAAGGTGTAACCGTCGACCCAGCAGGCAATGTTATCGTCGTCGGAAATGCAGGTGGCCCAACCAACTTTGGGGGGACCCCCTTCTCCCCCTCTGGAAGTGGCAACACCTACGTCGCCAAATATGGCGGTGTCCCCTGTAACAATAACCAAACAAAGTGTAACGGCCAATGTGTCGACACACAAGAAGACGACGACAACTGTGGTGCTTGTGGAAATCTCTGTAACTCAAATCAGTTTTGCCTGAATGCGACCTGTATCCAACGTCCCAATTGTCCTCAATGGGCGAACAGTACAGGTGGTACGTCGAGTGAGCAAAACTGGCGCATTCATATCGACAAGCAGGACAACGTGCTCACCACAGGGTTCTTCTTTGGCACGAGCTCCTTTGGTACAGATATAACGAGCAGTATAGACGGTACTGACATCTTTGTCGCCAAAAAGAACAAGTCAGGCAACCACTTATGGGTCGCAACAGGTGGTGGGACCTCTTTTGACGGCGCACGTGGTGTCTCAACAGCCCCAGATGGCAGCGTCTATATCACAGGCTACTTCGGTGGAACTGCGAACTTAGGCTCCACAACATTATCAAGTGCGGGTAATTCAGATGTTTTTATCGCAAAACTGAGCAGCGGTGGACAATGGCAGTGGGCCATCAAAGCAGGTGGTTCTGAGAATGACTACGGTGGTTGTGTTACCGTTGACGTACAAGGGAATGCCTACGTGACGGGGTATTTTCGCGACACTGCGAGCTTTGGTACAACCACCCTCACCTCCAAAGGTGGCGCCGACATCTTCGTCACAAAGGTCGACAAAAACGGCAACTACGTGTGGGCTAAACAAATAGGTGGTAGCGATGATGACTACGGTGGCTGTATCGCACTGGACGCACAAAGCAATCTCTACCTCACAGGAAACTATTCGGGAACAGTAAACTTCCCAGCCAAACCACAAAACGTCAACCTGACCTCTAAGGGACGTGGTGATATCTTCATTGCCAAAATGGATAGTAACGGGAATGGTCTGTGGGCGCTCTCTGCTGGTGGTTCTGATTTCGATGAAGGTAAGGATATCACTGTAGATGGAAAAGATGTCTATGTCATTGGATACTTTCAGCAATCATCTACCTTCGGAACAACCCCCCTCACGAGCCAGGGTGGAACGGATATCTTCGTCTCAAAGCTATCTGATCAAGGCCAATGGGTGTGGACACGCGCAGCAGGAGGCACTAACAACGATCAAGGTTGGGGCATCAAATCCGACGGAAAAGGACGCCTGTACCTGACAGGTGAATTCCAGGGAAATGCGACTTTTGGCACACTCTCCCTCGCATCTGTAGGCAATAGTGATGTGTTCCTGGTTCAAATGACACCAAGCACAGGAAACTTTGTGCGTATAGAGAAAGCAGGAGGAACGGATGCCGATGTAGGGCGCAGCATCTCCATCGACTCTGTAGGGGATGTGTACGTTGCAGGTTACTTTCAATCCCCACAGCTCAACTTCACGGGCGGACTCAATCTAAAATCATCAGGAAAGCACGATAACTTCGCATTCAAATGTGCGTCGTTTATTTGCCCAACACCCTTCCAAACGTGTGGTGGACAGTGTATCGATCCACGCAGCAGCTCGGCACATTGTGGTGGCTGTAACAAAGCCTGTAAAACCAACGAACGTTGTGTGAGCAGCGCGTGTACAGCCTGTACAACGCCCGGCGAGATCGGATGTGGTGCCAGTTGTATCGATCCAAAAACCAACCGAGACCACTGTGGTGGTTGCAACAAAAAATGCAGCGCGAATGCAATCTGTAGCAACAGCCTGTGTGTTGACTGTAGCACCAATCGAACCGTCTGTAACAACCAATGTGTCGACATACTCACAAATACACAACACTGCGGAGCCTGTGGTAACACCTGCCAAACAGGTGAGATCTGTGACGCTGGAACGTGTAAGCCTCCCTGTGTGCTCGGACAAAAGTTTTGTGGCTCAAAATGTGAAGAGATCCTCACGGACAACAACAACTGTGGCGCATGCGGAAATGTCTGTCGCTCCAATGAGACATGCAAAAACGGAAAATGTGAAGGTTGTCTCCCCACAGAGCTCGTGTGTGGTGGCAAGTGTGTCGATCCACAAAACGATTTTCGCCATTGTTCGACCTGTAACAATGCGTGTCAGTCCGGGCAGGTCTGTCGACTGGGTTCATGCTATACACAGGGCTCAGTAACACAAACCAACACAAATGGTAGCGGGCTCAACGACGAATTTGGTCGTGACATCGCGATCGACAACAAAAACAATGTATACATCGTCGGACACTTCAAAGGTAGCCTGACTCTAGGGACCACGACGATCACAAGTAAAGGCGGAAACGATATCTTTGTCGCCAAAAGGGATCAAAACGGAAACTACCTTTGGCTGCGTTCTGCCGGAGACAAGAATAATGAGTTGGCTGTCGCGATCACAATTGACGAAAAAGACAACGTGTACATCACCGGTACAAAAGAAGGTCCCCTCAAGTTTGGCAGCATCCCACTAAATGGGACACTTCCAGGCTCCGCATTTGTCGCAAAGTTGGACAGTAATGGTAACTGGCTGTGGGCCAAAGAAACCAGCAGCATGACAACAGGTAACCACCGAGGCACCGGAATTTACTACAAGAACGGTATCGTCTACGTCACCGCACAATTTAGGACAGAGATCGCGTTCGGGTCGTTCAACGATGTTCCTGCTGGCGGTGAAGATGTCATTGTTTTGACAATGAGCGAAAATGGCCAGTGGTATGGTGGTGTGAGTCTGGGAGGAACGAGAGACGACGAAGTCCACGATATCGTCGTGGATAGTAAGGATAACGTCTATATCTCTGGTGTTTTTGAAGGAAGTATTGGTGATAGAGGGAACAAAACTGTCACTGCAAAAGGCGGCACCAACGACAAAGATATCTATATCGCGAAAATCTCCCCGAATGGTTTGGTTGTCTGGCTCAATCGTTATGGTGGCTCAAACAGCGAAAACTATTCAAAGCTCGCGATCGACAAAAACGACAACCTCTACCTAACAGCTGCATTTTCAGGGACCACAGAGATCGGTACCTTCACACACACCTCCAAAGGCGACGCTGACTTCTTTGTCGCTCGATTGGACACCAACGGAGCTGTGCAATGGAGCCACGCAGGCGGTGGTGCACTTGGAGAAATCCCGTTTGGGCTTGCAACCAACTCACTTGGTCAAGTCGCTGTAACAGGAACATTTCAAGACCCATTCTCTTTTCAAAACCTGACCTTCTCCTTCCGCGCCGGCCTGGATATCTTTGTCATCCTGCTCGATGAAAAAGGTCAACCGCTGTGGTCCATTGCAGGAAACGGTCTCAACGACTTGCAGTGCGCAGGGCTCTCCTTTGACCGCAATGACAACATCTACCTGACAGGTGGCATGAGAGGGACCGCGACATTTGGTACAAAGACCCTGACAGCGTCGAGCTCGTACGATTACTTTCTCCTCCAGTTTGCAACACCAGCCTGCCGTAGCTCCGCCAAAATGTGCAGCGGGTACTGCGCGGATCTCCTCACAGACTCCAATCACTGTGGTGCTTGTGGGAATGTCTGTAACCCACGACAGTATTGCCAACAAGGGGTATGCTTTAGTTGCGCGAGTAACCAACTTAATTGCAATGGTAAGTGCATTGATGTCTCCAACGACCCCAAAAACTGTGGTGCGTGTGGTGCACAATGTAACGCAGGAGAGTTCTGTGATCCAAACGGAGGAACACCTGTTTGTAAATCCTGCCCCACAGGGCAAGAGCTATGCAATGGCAGGTGTATCGATACCCAAAAAGATGCGAACAACTGTGGAGGCTGTGGGCTTCCGTGTAAAGGAACGTGTAGCGGCGGGATATGTCAATGCACAGTGGGCCGCGCAACCCTCGCAACTTTCCCCATTATTACCCAAGACACCTACAACTACGCATTTGATGCACGGGGAAATATTCTTTACAGCGTCGGAAGCGCAGGGGATCTCCAAGTCTGGAATGCGAACCAGCTACCTCCCACACGGATGATGTCTGCTCAATCCTCTGCGACGGGTAGTACCGAGAGCGTCGCTTACAGCGAAAAGCATCAGCAAGTATTTGTCGCATCGTGGAACGGAATTGACGTATGGGATGCTGCCATCATCCCACCTGTAAAACAATTCTCATTGACAGATCACAATGACAGAGTCATCGATCTCGCCATTCACGGAACAAAAATGGCATCGGCTTCTTGGGATAAGAGCATTATTATTTGGGATCTTTCTGTCATCTCCACGCTCAAACTCCACACCCTCACAGGACATACGGCAGAAGTTGAAACCGTCGCGTTCAACCCAACAGGAACGATCCTCGCAAGTGGTAGCCGCGACAAGACAGTGAAGTTATGGGATATGAAACAATCCCCTCCCACTTTGTTACACACTCTCACAGGTTTCACAAACGAGGTCCGACGTGTCTTATTCAACCGCGATGGGACCTTACTGGCAACAACAGACAAAGAGAAAATCAAGCTCTGGGATATGACCCAATCTCCACCCACACTTAAGCACACACTGAGTGGACACACCAAAGAGGTCATGAGCCTGGCGTTCCATCCGAGCAACGATCTCCTCGCATCCGGCGATTATGCTGGCCAGATCAAATTATGGGATCTTCAAAAGAGTCCCCCACAAAATATCGCCACACTCAGCGTACAAGGCCTCTCGTTGGTCCACGCCTTGTTGTACAACAAAGATGGAACGCATCTATATGCAGGCGGTGGTGGGGTCGACCATATGCGCGTTTGGGGATGTTGTGACAGCGGAGCGACACTATGCTCTGGACAATGCAAAGACCTCCAAAGTGACCCAGACACTTGCGGAAACTGTTCCACATCTTGCGTTGCAAAGCAGATCTGCACGAATGGTACATGCACAGGTTGTCCCACAGCCACCCCCATATCCTGCTATGGCAAATGTGTGGACACCCAAGCTGATTTCAACCACTGTGGGGCGTGCGGTAGTGCCTGTCAGCACGGCGAGATCTGCAAGCTTGGCAAGTGCGAGCAGCAAGGAAACGCGACGAACACAAGCAGCTCAAGTGGTTTGGTTGCCGAAAACCTCAGAAACGCCACACTCGACAGCAAAGGAAACGCTATCCTTGCAGGGCGGTTTAACGGTGGCTTCTTAGCCGCTCCTCATACGATTGGAGCAACGGGAAGCTCCGATATCTTCGTTTACAAACGTGATCCACAAGGTAAAGTGCTTTGGAGTTACTCTGTTGGAAGTGGTCTTGATACCTTCTTGTATGGCCTCGCAGTCGACAAAAACGACAACATCTACATCACAGGCACAGTCTCTGCCCAGCTCACCTTTGGTACGACGACGTTGACGCCTTCGTCAAGCTCAATGACGTACGTGACCAAGCTAGACAGCAATGGCAATGTCATCTGGGCCACACAGAGCAAGGGAGATCCCAGCAAGATCGAAGGCAAACGACTCGCAGTCGATGCGTCGGGTAATGTCTACTTTATTGGTTTCCTCAATGGTACGGAGACCTTCGGTACGACGACACTCTCCTCATCAGGTGCAGGTAGTTATGTTATCGCCAAACTCGACAGTAGCGGGAATTGGGTATGGGCGAAGGTCCAACACGATGTCGAGATCAACGACGTCGCGGTAGATAGCGCTGGAAACGTGTATGTTGTAGGAGCCTTCACAGGGACACTTAAAATTGGACAAAACACATACACAAGCCTCGGTAACTTTGATGCGATCATCGTCAAGCTCGATAGCACAGGAAAGGCCCAGTGGGTTGAAACTGGAGGAGGAGCAGGCGAAGACAAAATCAACGCCATCGCGATTGACAAAAATGACAACATTTATCTCGGCGGACACTTCCAGTCACAAGCATCCTTCAATACGATCAACGTCGCGGCAGTCGCAGGTCTCGACTTCTTCGTCGCGCAAATGGACACTTCCGGAGGCTGGAAATGGCTCACAACACCTGTAGGTGGAAATACCGCCGACGAGAGCGTCCAAGATGTCTCCACAGATGTCAACGGCAACATCTATATCATCGGTAACATGACAGGAGATGTCTCCATCTTCCAACCTCATACCGCTGTAAACGGCGCAGAGAACGTATTTGCTGCGCAGGTATCACCAACAGGTGCCTTTACGTGGTCTCGTACAGGCTCACACGCAACCTCCCCCATCAAAGACAGATTCATTGGAGCTGATGGTTCCGGTAACATCTACCTCTTTGGAAATTACCAGGGAACCGCGACCTTTGGCACTCAAACGTTCACTGCGGCAGGTCAAGTCGACCACTATGTCGTATCCTATTCCCAACCCAACTGCCCCAATGGACAACAATCCTGTGCAGGTGTCTGTACGGATACAACCAACAACAGACAACACTGTGGTATCTGTGGGACAACCTGTGCCAACAACGAAACTTGTATCAACGGTGGCTGCGTATCTTGCCTCTCCAGTGAGGCGCTTTGCAACGGAACATGTACAGATATCCTCTCCAACAACACTCACTGTGGAGCGTGCGGGAATGCATGTCCAAGCAACCAGACGTGTGTACAAGGCGTATGTCAATCATGCCCAACAGGACAACAACTCTGCTCCAGCGCTTGCTACATCCTCGCCTCTTCTCAACAACACTGTGGTGCTTGTAACAACACCTGCCCACAAGGTTCGAGTTGCGCCAGTGGAGACTGTCAATGTGCTAGTGGATTTGGTGGTTCCACCGCACTCTCTGGGCACAGCAACACGGTCAATGTTCTCGCTGTCTCCAGGGATAACATGTGGTTACTCTCCGCTTCAGAGGACAAAACATTCCGCATCTGGGACATCTCACAAACACCGCCTGTCGCCGTCGGTCCTGCAGGCGCAACAACAGATGAACCCCTTAGCATCGCCGTCAGCGCGAACAAAAAATACGTATTTGTAGGGCGAAAAGATGGTTATGTTTCGGTCTTCGACACAAGCGCAAACAACACCGAGATCAAAAACTTCCAGGTCGCAAACCAAGAACCCCTTACATTTGTCGCCTTCATCAAAAATGACGAGCAACTTCTTGTTGGCACATCAAACGAAAACTACTACCTCTTCGATGTCAAAAAACCACAAACACCCCAAGCAATAGGAAGCTACAATCGCAGCCATACAGACTCCACAACAGCCTTCGCGCTGCGACCAGATAGGAAGTTCTTTGCCACCGCCTCACTCGATAAAACGGTGATTATCTGGGACCTCTCTACCAATTTCCAGCTCAAAATTGCACACCGCATCACCAACCATACAGCTGACGTTGTGGGTGTCGCCTTTAGCGATGATGGCAGCAAGATCGCATCTGTCGGCGAAGATAAAAAAGCCAAAGTCTTTACATACAATGGGACCAATGCCCCAACCCTCACACATGACATCACCCTACCACTCAATCCAACAGCCGTGACCTTCCGACCAGGAGGCAAAAGAATCCTTGTCACTTACGACACACACGCCGAAGAGTGGGATATCTCGACAGCGACAGCGACTAAAAAACGCACGATCGGCGTCACCTCACAAGGAACCATCGCGGCAGCGTTGTACCACCCCAACCAAGACGTTGTGTGGACCGGACACAACAGCAAAGGCCAGATCATGAAGTGGTCTTGCTGTACACTGTCACAAACCACATGTGCGACTTCACCGGGACTCTGTATTGACCTTCAGAGCAGCACGAGCCACTGTGGAGCCTGTGGGACGGCGTGCAAAACCGGACAGCTCTGTACACAAGGTGTGTGTCAATGTCCGTCAGGGACCGTTCTCTCCGGAAACAAATGTAGTCCTATCCCCGATCTGTGCCTTGACAGTTCATTGTTGATCAGTATCCTAGGCCGGGTCTCCGATATCGACTTTTCATCCGATGACAAGGTCTTTGTCCTCGCAGAGTATGGCGATGGTGGTACACAAAAAGGACGTCTCAGCGCATGGGATGCCACCAAAACACCTCCCGTTTTGATTCGCTCCTACGATCTCAACGAGAACAATACACCTTCAACCAACCCAACCATCACAGAGTTCATCCCCAACACGACCAAAGTCCTCTATTGTAACCCCTACGAAGGACTCAGGATCTGGGACACCCAAACAGGCTTGACCCAACAGGTTAATGCAAACAACTGTGCAGATATCGATATCACCAAGGACGGCAAGTACGCAGCGATCGCCAGAGGGAGAAATGGTATTGACATCATCGACCTGACACAAACCCCTCCAACGATCGCATACGGCATACCTTACTCAAGATTGACAGAGCATAAATCGGTCGCCTTCAGTCCCGATGGAAAGATGCTCGCAAGCTCTGAACGCAAAGCAACAGGAACTGAAAACGTCCACATATGGTCCTTCACATCGACAGGCTCACAATTACTTTACTCTCTTACAGCAGCTGCACAAACAGATGTCACAGGTCTCGCTTTCTCTCCAGACAACCTGAAACTCGCAGCCATCACCAATCTCAGCGTCACTGTTTGGACACTCAACGCTTCTCCTCCCACAGCGACGCCTGCGGTCAAGAGCAATCTCAACTCAACAAGTGGTGGGACAGCCTACAAATCTGATGTGATCTTTAGCCCCGACGGCGCGAGCATTATCATCCCTGGCGTCGAACAGTGGAATGTCGATGTACAAGCCCCCTACAACAAAGTCCTCAAGCATGGAGCAGGCTCGACAGTGGGTCGCTTTGCGATCAACTCAGATGGTTCGAAGCTATTGATTGGAGGGGACAAAAAGCTCGCCCTTATGACTTGTTGTCAAAGTGGGCAACTTGCATGTATTGCAGGTTCGACTTGTGTCGATGTTTCTTCCAACGCTTCGACTTGTGGGACGTGTGGCACGACCTGTAACACTGCCCTTGGTTGGAATTGTGTCAACGGCACATGTCAATGCCAAAATAAATGTCCAACATCATGTCAAAGTGGAGAAACTCGTTGTGGAACAGGGTGCTGTAAATCAGGCTTCAGTTGTGTGCGTGGTCAATGCCAATGCCCAATAGGAACAGCCTTTTGTAGTAGCGTCGGACAATGTTTGGACATTGTAAATGATGACAGCAATTGTGGTGGTTGTGGAAACGCATGCACAAATCCAGCATTTTGCTCAGCAGGTAAATGTATCACTTGTAGTACAACAGAGACACAATGTTCTGTTGGCAACAATGCGAGGATATGTACGGATCTTCAAACCGACAAAGATCATTGTGGAACGTGTGGATTTACCTGCCCACATGGAGACACATGTGTTGATGGTGCCTGTCAATATACGACTCTCGAGAAAATACAAGTCGCCAACAGCACCGCGCAACTAGGGACACATATTGCAGTAGATAGCCAAGGCAATCTCATCCTCATTGTGGGTTACAGTCAAACCTGGACACTCACAACCCCACAACGTAACGCGATCATTTCAGCAAAAGGCCAAGAAGACATCGCCCTTGTAAAACTGGACGGCTCTGGAGGTTTGATATGGGCGAAGAGTATCTCCGGTACAGGTGACGACGCAGCCAATGGTCTTCACGTTGATGCACAAGACAATATCTATGTCCTCCAAACCAACGCCGGAGGGAATATCACCGTTGGCACGACCAACTACAACAACACACACAAACAAATTCTCACCAAGTTCAACTCGCTTGGGAATGCAGTGTGGTCAAAAGCAGCAACCGCAACAACGATCAGCACCCATAATGGACTCCACGTCGATGAGGCAGGAAACAGTTACTGGGCGGGATATGCCAGTGGAACATACACAATCGCAGGGAAAAGTGTGACAGCCGCGTCTGGTGCCCATGAGACCTTTGTCGCAAAACTCGACCCTACAGGAAAAGTGTTATGGCTGTCCAATACGACAAACCACGCAAACAAACAAGCACGCACACGTGCAGTCACAGTCACCACAAATGGTGATGTTTTCGTGACAGGATATTTTATAGGCCTTGGGACATACAACTTCGGGACAAAGCTCGCGAGTGTCGGTATCAATAACCCCCAAAAATTGTTTGTCGCTAAAATCGATAGTAGCGGAGCCTGGCAGTGGGTTCGCAGCACATCAGGAACAGGCACATATACAGCGATACCCAACTCGATTGTGGCTGACACTGCAGGCTTTATCCATCTCAGCGGCTATGTGTCAGATGGACTCGTTCGCTTCGGTAGCTCTGGTATTACGAGTTCAGCAGGAGCAAAACAAGTCTTTGTCGCTCAAATGGATAGCACAGGCTCATGGCTGTCTGCGCTTGATTTAGGAAGGATATACACAGGTCAAGACAATCTGCTCTTACACGTCGACACACAAGGCAATCGGTTTGTCCTCCTATCTCTCAACAGCAACTCCATTACAGTACAAGGAAAGACGTATTCAACAAACGGCGCAATTGACACTCTTGTCGTAAAAATCAATCAACAAAGCTCAATCGAATGGGTTCAGCAAACAAAAGGCAGTGGAACCGAACATCCACTTGGAATGGCGCTTAGTCGCAACGCACTCTACGTCACAGGGCGGGCAAACGGCAGCATCTCTCTCTACGGTCCCCCACAAGCGCCAACGCTCACATTAGATGACGATTACTTTATTTGGAAGCTCCCCACAACCTGCCCAAATGCAGGTAAATTCTGTGGCACAAACGGCTGTAAAGACGTTCAAAACGACAAGAATAACTGTGGTGATTGTGGCAACACTTGCTCAAGCACCCAGTCTTGCTTTACAAGCAGTTGTGTTGCACCCATCACACACGCCCAAGATATCACCAACAACCAAACCGCGACACACATCGCTGTCGATCCATCCGGACATGTTTATACACTTGGCTACTACACCAACGCTTTCTCTGTCGTCACACAGCAAGGAACGATCAACTTCTCGACATACGGGGGTACAGACCTCTTTGTCTTCAAATACGATCGAAGTAACAATATTGTCCATGCCTTCTCACCAAGCGGTACAGCCACAGATCAACCAAGGGGATTAGGCGTCGACAAGCGAGGCAATCTCTACATCCTACAAGAAAATCTTGGAGGAACAGTGAATCTTCCAGGAAAAACATACACTCCCTCTGACAAGATCATCATCTCCAAGTACGACCCCAACGGGGGCTACCTCTGGTCACAAGCTATCAACGGTACAAACGTCTCAAGCGGTGGGCTCCATGTTGACGAAGAAGGTAACGTCTTCGTTAACGCTGCTGCCTCTGGCGCATTCAGTGTCGCAAGTTCAAGTCGCACAACCGCAGCCGGTGCTTGGGAGGTCTTTGTCGCCAAGTTCGACACATCAGGAAACCTACAGTGGGTCTCTCAGTCGAGCAATCATGCAAATCGATTGGCCGGAAGCTTCGCGATCACAACGGATGCCTCTGGGAACGTATACACCACAGGAGAGCTGATCACTGCGGGTAGTTATACGTTTGGAACACATACTATCGGCCACACAAATGGAAAGGATGTCTTTGTCGCGAAGCTCAATGCATCAGGACAGTGGCAATGGGCTAGAGCGACCAGCAACACCAGCAACGCGATCGTCCAACCTTACTCCATCAAAGTCGATTCATCCGGAAAGATCCACCTTGCCGGATACTTTAGAATAGGTAGCTTCCAGGCTGGAACGCTTACTGTGAACAAAAGCACAGGGACCGATGATCTGTTCCTTCTGACACTTGACAAAGCTGGCTCCTGGAAAACAGCCAAACGGCTTGGAAAAGATATCGCAAATCCGACCTTCGTCCGCATGGACATTGATCCCTCAGGAAATCGCTACATCAGCACGGTGGGAGGAAACTCCCCTAAAACCGAAATCAATGGAATCCCACTCACCCCCACAGGAAACAACAACGCCATCGTGATAAAAGTCGACACATCAGACAACGTCGAATGGGTCGCACGCTCGAAAGGAACGAGCGCAGAACAAGCGCTCAACATTCTTTACAAAAACCAAGCGCTTTATCTCGTGGGTCAATTCTTTGGTGTGGGTAATTTCGGTGGTACATCCTTCCGCTCCAACGCCTACGATATGTTTATCTGGCAGATCCCATTGAGCTGTCCTTCCAAGCAATTCTATTGTGCAGCGACAGGTTGTGCAGACCTATCATCCGACAAAAACAATTGCGGTTCATGTGGCACTGCATGTGGCGCCACACAGTACTGTGGGGCTGGCACATGCACGACCCCCATCATCAACAATGTCAACGCTGCAGATACACAGATTGGCGAACACATCGCAGTCGACAAGCAGGGCAATGTGTATGTATTGGGCAATTACTACAATACACTCACACTCACAACAACAGGTGGGCCCGTCACACTCTCAGCGGGTGGTGGCGCTGATCTTGCTCTGCTCAAATTAAATGCCAGCGGTGACGTCGTCTGGGCAAGAAGTCTCTCAGGAACCAATCACGACCATCCGAGAGGACTTATGGTCGATGGTGTCGGAAACATTTACACACTTCAATACAACGACAATGGAAACGTGACTCTCGCAAGCACCCCATTTAACAGCAACCACAAACTGATCGTCGCAAAGTTCGACACCCTTGGGAATCCCACGTGGGCAAAATCAACAGTGGGAGGCACTTTCTACACAGACAAAAATGCACTCCATGTCGACACACAAGGAAATGTCTATTTCACTGGTTATGCAGGAGGAACCTTCAATGTTGCGGGAAGCCCGGCGATCACCACCGCGTCCAATGCCCTGGAGACTTTTGTCACCAAATTAAACACCAATGGAGTCCACCAATGGACCGCACGAAGCAGCAATCACGCGACTTTGCAAGCTCGTGGACACGCCCTCACAACAGACTCAGGTGGAAATGTTTATGTGCTCGGCTATTTGAACAACACAGGGACATACACATTCGGAACTGTGAGCGCGACAGTCACGACAAACGGAAGGCCTATGTTTGTAGGAAAACTCAACAGCACAGGGACATGGCAATGGGTCAGACTTTCCTCCGATACAGCAAATGTCATCGTCTATCCATTCAAAATTGCCATAGACAGCAACAATGTGATGCACACAACGGGGTACGCAACAGGAGACTTCTCTGTGGGTACGTATGCAATCAATAAAAAGACATTGAACAACAGAATCTTCCTCGCAAGTATCGACTCCACAGGGAAATGGCTCTCAGGCATCAATGTTGGTGATGTAAACAGCCTCGTAGGTACCAATCTCAATCGCGTCTCGATGGCCGTATCACCCAACGGAGACCGCTACATCAACACTACCGTTCAAAACGCCAAACCCGTCACACTTGGCACAACGCCATACACTTCGGCAGACATTGATGTGTTTGTTATCAAAGTCAACGCCTCAGGCAGCATTGAGTATGTTCGAAACTCATCAGGCACAGGTCAGGAAGTCGTGAACAACATCACCTTCGCGAATGGCAATGTGTTCATTACAGGCTCCCTTAACGGTGCGGGTACGTTGGGTGGAACCAATCTGACCTCAAATGGCAGTGACGTCCTCGTTTGGCAGCTTGCCCCTTGATTCATCGATGACCCTCTTTAGGCCTTGGGCCGTGGGATAAAAAAGAGTTTGGAAAAGACCTCTTGATGGAGCACACATTCCTATGTTCACGCAGCCGCTCACATACAAACCATCCACCACACACACCTGGTTTGGATATTATCTCTTTCTCCAGTTGCTCTGTGTAGGTATCCTCTCCCCATCTATCTCATCAGCTCAGTCGACGACAAGGGCATTTCAAGTTCAACAATTCCGCCCCTGGTTTGATCCAAGAGGCATGTTTCAGACCCAATCAGGCGAGACTCTTGGACAATTTTCGTACCACGCTGGCTTCCTCGTCAACTACGGACATCACCCGATGGTCGCGCAAGGTGGAGGCGGCAGAAGCGTCCCCATCATCTCACATCAAATAGGTGCTGACTTCGCCGCAGGATTCGGGATCCTCCCCTGGCTTGACGTCCATCTCGTCCTCCCCATGACCCTGTATCAAACAGGTCACATCCCAGACCATCCGGCGTTTGCAGATGCAGATCGCGATCAGAGCGTCACAGGCTTCGCCTTATCCGATCTCAAACTCGGTGTGAAGTTACAGGCTCTTCAAGAACACAAACACTTTGTCTCACTGGCGTTTATGTTGTATGCGGGTGCCCCAACAGGAGACACACAACGCTTCAATGGAGAAGATGGCTTCCGATTGGGTGGGTTCCTCGCGCTTAGCAAACGCTTCCAGTCTTTTAAACTGGCCTTGAACGTAGGATATCGCTATCTCCCTCCCACGACATTTGTGGATCTCGATCTACAACATGAACTCTTTTACAGCCTCGGAGGTCGGCTTCGGGTCGCCCCTAATACGCTGGACCTGATTTTCGAGTTGACCGGTTCAGGGATTCTCTCCACAGAGATGACATGGAATAAAATCCCCATTGACGCTTACATCGGCGCAAAAATCTACCCTCTTTCCAATCTCGATCTTGCCGTCCAATTGGGTGTCGCGGTCGGCATCATCGCAGGATATGGGACACCAACGCTACGCGCCCTTGGGGGTGTCACGTGGGCACCACGTAAGTACGACCGCGACAAAGACGGCCTCACAGACAACATTGATCGCTGCCCAAGTGTCGAAGGCCCCAAAGAAAACCGGGGTTGCCCCTGGCCAGACTCTGACGGCGATGGACTCAAGGACAACGTGGATCGATGTCCCAAACAGATCGGTCCGACCTTCAATAAAGGTTGTCCACTCACAGATATCGACAAAGACGGCGTCACAGACAACATCGATCGATGCCCCAAACAGAAAGGTCCCAAAGAGAACGATGGTTGTCCTTGGGGAGACAAAGACAAAGACGGTTTAACTGACAACATCGACAAATGCCCGGAAAAAAGCGGCCCGAAAGAGAACAAAGGATGCCCCTGGGGAGATCAAGATAAAGACGGCTTGACCGACAACATCGACAAATGCCCCAAGCAAAAAGGCCCCAAAGAGAACAACGGCTGCCCAGATACTGATCGTGATAAAGACGGTATTATCGATAGACTCGATGCGTGCCCTGATGTGCCAGGGGTCAAAGTCGCCACGAAGAAGACCAAAATCGGATGCCCCAAAAAAGTCCTGATCGAGGTCACCAAAGAGGAGATCAAGATCCTTCAAAAGATCGAATTTAAGACAGGAAGCGCCACCATCAATAAGCGCTCATATGGCATCATCGAGCAGGTCATCTCTGTCCTCAAGAGTCGTCCCAAGATGCGCCTTCGTATCGAAGGGCACACAGACGATGTCGGTGACAAAACCTTTAACATGAACCTCTCGAAAAAACGGGCAGAGGCGGTCTTCCAATTTATCGTCACGCGCGGCAAAATCGACGCAAAACGTCTCACCCACGAGGGTTACGGGATGAACAAACCACTCGTCCCCAACACCTCCACAGAGAACCGCGCCAAAAACAGGCGCGTTCAATTCAATGTGATCAAACAACCCACAAGCACGCCTGCCCAAAACACCAAATAATTGAACTCCCCACACCATCCCCATCGATATTTCAATGGCTTCACATCACATGATCGAGTATCCTGACGCACAATAGAAAGCGTTTGATGGGAGGTATCCCTACGCCTTTGGACGAAAGGAAAGATATAATGAGCATACAAGGGAAAGATTACGTCACGATCACGGACCACTCCACCGGACAATCGATGGATCTTCCGATCTTACGGGGGACCGATGGTGTCCCTGTGATCGACATCAACCAACTTCGCAAGAAGATGAATCTCTACACATTTGACCCTGGCTTTGTCAGCACCGCTGCCTGTGAGAGTAAAATCACCTTCATCGACGGTGAAGAAGGTCGCCTGCTCTTTCGCGGCTACCCCATCGAAGAGCTCGCCGAGCACAGCTCTTTCCTCGAAGTCTGTTACCTGCTCCTCTACGGTGAACTTCCCACAGAAGGCGAGTATGACAAGTTCCGAGACCTCATCACCCACCACACACTCCTGCACGAGGGACTGCGCGAATTTTACAAAGGCTTCCGAAGAGACGCCCACCCTATGGCGATCATGGTCGGAATTCTCGGCGCAATGTCCGCGTTCTACCACGACTCACTTGACATCTCCGATCCCAACAGTCGCGAGGTCTCAGCCCACCGTCTGATCGCCAAGATCCCGACCATCGCAGCCTGGGCCTACCGCTATTCAAAGGGCGAGCCCTTCCCCTACCCACGAAACGAACTCGGGTACGCTTCCAACTTCCTCCACATGATGTTCTCCTACCCAACAGAACCTTACGCCATCAACTCCATCGCAGCGAAAGCCATGGACTTGTTGTTCTTGTTACACGCCGATCATGGCCAAAACGCTTCGGCTTCGACCATCCGACTCGCAGGCTCATCCAAGGCCAACCCCTTCGCCTGTATCTCCGCGAGCGTCGGTACATTGTGGGGACCTGCTCACGGTGGCGCCAACGAAGCCGTCATCAAAATGCTCGCGGACATCGGCAGCACCAAGAATATCGCCAAGGCACTCGAACGTGCGAAAGACAAAGATGATCCCTTCAGGTTGATGGGATTTGGACACAGGGTCTACAAAAACTACGACCCACGGGCCAAATTGATGCGCAACATGTGTCAACAGGTGCTCGAAGACCTGCAAGTCGATGACCCCCTCCTCGAAGTCGCCGAGGCACTCGAAGAAGCAGCTCTCCAAGATGAATATTTCGCCTCTAGACGACTGTTCCCCAACGTCGACTTTTACTCAGGGATCGTCCTGCGTGCCCTCGGTATCCCCACCAATATGTTCACCGTGATCTTTACAATGGGCCGTTCAGTCGGATGGATCAGCCAGTGGAATGAGATGATCAACGCTGAACGTGTCCGCATCGGACGCCCAAGCCAGCTCTACACAGGCCCAGCCCAACGCGCTTACGTTCCTATTGAACAACGAAAGTAGAGCTTCATTTTTCCCCTCTCTGTTTCCCCACACCTCACCCCATAAGCATCCCAGCGTAGCCAACGACACTGCGTGTATCTCCTGACACATCACCGCTCGTCATGTGTTGTACAAGCCGTGTACTGTTGATGCCCTCCTGTGCGAGCATCACCATCATCGCCGTCGTTGGGACGACACCACACATGCTGATGTCATGCTCCCGACAGACCTCGTACAATCCCTGTGGATCAAATGAGAGGCACTTGTCGAGCGCCATCTGATCTTTACGAAGTGTTTCATCATGTGTGTCAAAGTGATTCATATCGGAAGAAGCGATGACAAGGACTTCTTCATCCCACTCTTCAAGCAGCTTCGCGAGCGCACGACCAAGCTCCTCACAAGCAGCGTATGAGCGAAACCCCAGAATAAGGGGCACAAAACGCACATCAGGGCGTCTCGCTCGCAAAAACGGAAGAATCACCTCCAGCGCGTGCTCCTCACGATGCGCCTCTGCGTCGACGACCACACCAGGAAGCCCCTGTAACAAATGATCGGCGAGAGCCTCGTGGATGGGGACAGCTTCGCCAGGTAAAGACCACGCGCCACGATGCATGATCGCAGAATGCTCTCCCAAGCGGGTATGTTTTGGACCCATCAACAACACCGTTTGAGGGAGCTCAATCGACGCGATCGTCCTCCCAGCCACTTCGCCTGAGTAGACATAGCCCGCATGGGGGACGACAGCCCCCCTCACCTTCGAGGTCTCAACAGGGACTTCGAGATATTGACGCACCATCGCGTCCAATGTAGATGCATTCGCAGGATAAAACCGACCAGACATCGCAGCTTCTCGATACATACTTCACCTCCAGGCAAAAGAAGATGTGCCAAGTGTATACACAAGAAAACTGGGACATCAAGACACCACAATGTTCTTGTGCATGACTGATGAAGGGCAGAAGAGAACCAGAAAAGAGCCTTCAAAAAAACGCTCGACGCAAACGACTTGCTTTGCTAGGATACACGAGCTAATAACGATAAGCTCATTCTCCTCAAGACACCCAAGCAAGACGAAGAACGCCCCATTACACGGCGTTCGAGACAGGAGTTTCAGTCATGCACCCATATGCGATAATGGCGATAGCCTGGGCCGCAGTCATCATTTGGATCGGCGCGGTCATCTTTATGAATAGAAAAGTCCACCCCAAAGCCCTCTTCTTTCTCTTTTTTGCGGAGTTTTGGGAGCGCTTCTCTTACTATGGTATGCGCGCGTTGCTCGTGTTGTACATGGTCTCTGCTCTCAAATATACCAAGAAAGATGCGTACGGTGTGTACGCAGCCTACGGTGCGATGGTCTACGCGACACCTATCCTCGGTGGACTGATCGCCGAAAAACTCTTTGGCTACCAAAAAGCCATCCTCTGGGGTGGTATCCTCATGGCGGCCGGTCACTTCGCGATGGCATTCGAGTACAAACTCGTCTTCTTCCTCGCCCTCGCCCTGTTGATCCTCGGCAATGGCTTCTTCAAGCCCAACATCTCCAGCTTCATCTCCACCTTCTACGAAAAAAATGACCCCCGCAAAGACGGTGCCTACACCCTCTTCTACATGGGGATCAACGCTGGTGCCTTTCTCACCCCGCTGACGTGTGGAGCGATCGGCGAAATTGCCGGATGGCACTACGGCTTTGGTCTCGCCGGTGTCGGTATGGTGTTGGGACTCGTCGTCTTTATGATCGGTCAACGTATGGGTGTCTTCGAAGACAAAGGTGCCCCACCCGATGCCGAGTTGCTCTCACAAGAGAAGTTCATCTTGCCCAACGAGTGGCTGATCTATCTCGCGAGTATCCTCGCCCTTCCCCTCTTGATGATCCTCATCCAACACAACGAAGTCCTCGACGTGGGTCTCGGTCTCCTCGGAGTATCGATGCTTGGCTACCTCGTCGTGATGGGCGCAAGAGATGAAAATCACGAAGAAGGACAGCGACTCTGGGTTATCGTCATCTTATTGTTATTCACCACCCTCTTTTGGACCTTCTTCGAGCTTGCAGGCTCCGCGATCACCCTCTACACCAAAGAAAACGTCAACAAGGTCATGTTCGGGCAAAAACTCGCGACCTCGATGTTCCAAAGTGTCAACCCACTCTTCATCATCCTCCTCGCGCCTGCTTTTTCCGGCATCTGGAACCTGATGAACAAAAAGAACATCGAGCCAAGCGCCCCGATCAAGTTCAGCCTCGGCTTGATCCTGCTCGGCGTTGGTTTCTTCGGATTTACCTTTGGTCAAGGCTTCGCCAAAGATGGTATGGTCCCAGTCTACTTCTTGATCTTCGCTTACCTCCTCCACACACTCGGTGAATTGTGTCTCTCACCTGTTGGACTCTCACTCGTCACCAAGCTATCTCCAACACGCATCGTTGGGTTTATCATGGGGATCTGGTTCCTCTCCTCCTCGATCGCGCACCAAGCAGGAAAGTTCGTCGCAGGGCTCACAGCACCTGATACGACCTCCCTCGCCAAAGACTTGTTCGGCAGCTTCAGTCAAACGCCTGCGGTGGAGTTTGCGTCCAAACTGGTCACACTCCAGACGTATGAGTTGACGCCAGCGCAGACACTCCCCATCTACACAAAAGTGTTCACAACAGTTGGCTTTATTGCTGTTGCAGCCGGCGTCTTCCTGCTCTTGCTCAGCCCCATCATCAAAAAATGGATGCACGGCATTCGCTAAGACCGCTCTTTCCTTGCCTACTCCATCCCCCATCCCAGCCATTCACCCGCTCACAACGTCAGGACCACTCCGTGTTTGAACAAAACCAAGCCAAACAGATAGAACTTCTCTCTGTATTCGAGGAGCTTCCATCCCTTTACCAAGATCTGATACGCGTCTTGTCACTCTTCTTTGCACCGCTCCCACTCAATGCGCTCCAAAAAGAACTCACTGAGCTTGGGATTGAGCGGCAAGGCAAGCGCTGGACCCAACAAAGCCTCAGCGATGCACTGCACCTTCTTAAACAGAGAACACTCATCCATGAACATCACGATGGGTTCTCTCTCTCTCCGCTCTTGCAGGAGGTCGTCGCTCAAGAGACTTTTCAGTCCGGTCATTACGACCTGTGGCTCAGACAGACTCCACGCACACACTTCCTGCACAAAGCGAACACCAGACGAATCGCCAAGACGGCGGAGGATATAGGTCGAGACTTTCGCATCAGCCTCTACACGCACCGATGGGACCGTGTGCTATTCCTCGCGGAGTTGTTGCACGAACGACACCAACACCCTCACCCTCTCTTTGCGCTTATCAAAAGAGTCTTCGTACCGACGTGGTTTACACAATTTCCCCCCACCACCCTCACGAGGATCTTCGCATACCTGCTCGAACACTGTTTTCATACGCTCTCCTCCCACCAGCACTACTCCCAACTGTTGGAGCTGTATTGTGCCAACATCGAAGACTGTCCAGATGAGCTTTACAGTCTGTTAGCACAGCAGTCTTTGTGGGAGGGCTCCCCTCACGACGCGCTCGCGCTCCTCGAAAACAATATGTCCCCCTCTGCCCTCTCCATCAAGGCCGCCGCGCACCTGCTCCTGTATCAACTCCCGAAATCCCGAGAACACTTTGACATGGTGTACAACGAGCGTTTACCCAAGCGGCTCTTCAACAAAAACTTTGTGGCTTGCTGCCATGCCACACTCAGTCTCCTCTTGACAGATCTCCCCTTCGAAGGAGAGGAGGCGCTGAGCCTCTCCCACTCCTATTATGAGAAGGCTTTGGAGATCTTCGCATTCCTCCACCAATATACCACCTCAAACACAGCCCCTCTCATCCTCTCGGAGGACCTCGACGAGCTTGTCCCCTACGCCCGATTTTTGCTCGCGCTTGCCTATACCATCACAGAAGAACCATACCCTCGCAGCTGGACCAAACAACTCGAAGATGATCTGACAGCGGCTAAAGAACACGGCTACTTCTGGCTCGCAGACGAGATTGCGGCGTTGCTCAAGAGACAATTTCCCCACAACACTTACTACACCCAACTCGACACCGAGCGTCGTTCTTCCTGTGTGCCCCTCGCAAAGGAGTGGACCCCCAAACAAGCGTGGGAGTTTGCACTCGAAGCCCTCTCCAACATCTCCCCTACACACAACACTCCAGGGAACCGACAAGAGGAGAAAACAAAGCGACTTGTGTGGCTCTTTGAGCTCGAAAAAAGCATCCTCCCCAGGCCTATTTACCAAAAGCGCAAAAAGGACGGAACGTGGTCTAAAGGGCGAGTGATCGGACTGGATAGACTATACAGATTCATCGATGAGTTCGACTACCTCGATCCAAAAGACCATGTCGTCTGCCAATACATCCAACCTACAGCGCTGCGGCAAAACGAAGTTGTGATCATGTACAAGGGTGTTTACAGCCACTCCAATGGCCCACTTGAGCTAGATGCAGAAGCGCTCTTCGAGCTGGTAGACCACCCCCACCTCTGCCTTCAGCAAGGCAAAGAGCGCATCCCCGTCCAATTGCGGGAAGTCCCACCAGCGCTCTATATCAAGACCCAGCGAGAGGAGAGCGTCAACGTACAATTGCGACCATTCCCCAACAAGGAAGAGATCGCGCTCACACATGCCGACGCACACACACTGCACCTGACGAAGTTCCAAGAGGCTCACTTTCAGATCGCTGAAATTGTAGGGAAACACGGTCTCACGATCCCGACTTGGGGACAAGAGAGACTCTTCGACATGCTTCATCAGCTCGCCCCTCTTCTCCCCATCCACTCCGAAGTAACAGGGGACATCGCACAAGCCCAGCAAGTGCAGGCAGATCCCCATCTTCACGTGTACTTACGCCCCAAAGAGTCGGGGTTACAAGTCGCGCTATGGGTCCGCCCCTTCGGAAATATAGGAGCAACGTACCCCCCAGGTGAAGGCAGCCCACAGCTGCTCTTCCACACAGAGGGACAGACCTTTCAAACCCACCGCGACTTTGACACAGAGAGACAAAGCAAAGAAGCGCTCCTTCAAGCCTGTCCAACGCTGCTCAGCTACGAAGAAGAGCTGGGACAATGGTATATTCAGTTGCCCTTGGACGCGCTCCATGTCCTCGCAGAGCTGCGCGCAGTACAACATCTGTATACGATCAAATGGCCACAAGGGAAGTCATTCGAAGTCATCGGAGAAAAGGACTGGTCAGACCTTCACCTTCACATCGACGAGAGAGACGGATGGTTTGCACTCTCCGGTTCTATCGAGCTTGACGAGGGATATATCATCCAGCTCACCCATCTGCTCAAGTTAATGGAGAACACTTCGGGTAGCTTTGTCGAGCTAGACAATGGTCGATTTATCGCATTGACAGCGCAGCTTCGAGAAAAGCTCAGGATGCTACGTGGACTCCCACACAGAGAAGAAGAAGAGAGCGCACTGTTCCCAAAAGTCGCGGGATTGACACTTGATCAATTGTTACAGGAGAGCACGCTGACTGCGAGCGCGAAGTGGCGTGCATACACACAAAAAAGCCGACACATCGAGCAGCGTACGCATCCAGTCCCAGAAGACTTTCAAGCGACCTTGCGACCTTACCAAGAGAGTGGATTTCAGTGGCTTATGAGAATGGGGCAATGGGAGTTGGGCGCGTGTCTCGCAGATGATATGGGTTTGGGAAAGACTGTGCAAAGTCTCGCGATGATCTCGACTTATGCGAGCAAAGGCCCTTCAATCGTCGTCGCGCCGACCTCTGTGCTGTTCAATTGGCAACAAGAGATCAGCCGCTTCACACCCTCTCTACAAGGTCACATCCTACATCACTTCTCAGATCGGGCAGAAAACATCGCAGCTTTAGGGAGAGGAGATGTGTTGTTGTGTAGTTATGCGCTGCTGCACATAGAGCGCCCCTCTCTCCAAGAGATCGAGTGGTCGTGTGTCGTCCTCGATGAAGCACAGGCGATCAAGAACCCACAGAGCAAACGCGCCCGTGCAGCAGCAGCGCTCAAAGGCCAGCACAAGGTCGCAATGACCGGGACCCCGATTGAGAATAACCTCGACGAACTGTGGAGCTTATTTCACTTCCTCAACCCAGGGTTGCTTGGGACACAACGCCACTTCAAAGAGCACTTCTCCAAACGCATCGAGCAATACGACGACACCCTCACGCGGCAAAGTCTGCGTCGCCTACTCAAACCATTTATCTTACGCAGACGCAAAGAAGACGTGCTCGATGATCTCCCTGAAAAAACCGAGATTAACGAGTTGATCGAGCAAAGCAAAGAAGAAGCCCACATCTACGAGGCGCTCCGTAGACGGGCACAAGAGCGTATCAGCAATAACGACTCTCCGACTGCACAGAGACGCTTCTTGATCCTCAGTGAGCTGACCAAGCTCAGACAGGCGAGCTGCCACCCCAAACTCGTCCTACCAGAATCAAAAGTCGAATCGAGCAAGCTCCAACGCTTCACAGAACTCGCGACAGAGCTCCGAGAGGGTGGACACAAAGCGCTTGTATTCAGTCAATTTGTCAAACACCTCAAGATCCTACAAGAGACACTCGATCGACTTGGGTATTCCTACGTGTATCTGGACGGGAGCACACCACAAACACAGAGGCAAACGTGTATCGAAAGATTCCAGAGCGGTGAGGTGGACTTCTTTTTGATCAGCTTACGTGCGGGAGGTGTGGGGCTCAATTTGACACAGGCGAACTACGTGATCCACATGGACCCTTGGTGGAATCCAGCGGTTGAATCGCAGGCATCAGACCGCGCCCATCGCATTGGACAAACACAGCCCGTGACGATCATAAGACTCATCACCAAAGACTCTGTCGAAGAGAAGATCCTCGCGCTACACCAACAAAAGCGCGCACTCGCAGACGCTCTTCTCGAAGGTTCTGAACAGGCAGGAACACTCTCGATTGAGCAGTTGATGGAGCTCTTTGAGGAGTCCTTCGCCGAAACAAAAATCACAGAGGTTGACACTCCTTAGACAGACTTTTATTCTCTGCTGCAATGTCACAGACAAACCCAAAAAACGAGGTAGGAAATATGGAATCACCAACAAACCCGGGTTCCGGTCAGGTCACAAACTCGACCGCGCGGGTCATGTATCAAAACGCCATTGGCATGAAAGATCAACTGAACTCCGCCAAAAAGATGGGGGCAATCCTCGGTATTGGGGGAGGCTCGATCGCTGACCTGCTAACACCACTTGGTCCGTGGACGCTGATCTTTGCGGTCGTTTGCTTGTCTCTCGCAGGTTGGACAGGCTATGTCTGGTTTGGCAACAAAAAGAAAGAGCTCGATAGCGCACTCGACGGTGGGAGCATCGACATCGCACAGTACAATGACGCGGTCTCAAGTAGCTTCTTTGTGAAGGCCTTCTCGTACAGCACAGTGATCGGCATCTTCTTCATCGGATTTTTTAGCTTTAACGCCTTCGCAGGACAGAAAAAACGCGGTTTTCTCGCGAGTAACATCACCCCGTTGCAGCGCATCCAGAACACCCTGTTTAACATTCAGCAAGATGTGAAAGACATCAAAAAAGGCATCAACGACATCAAAAAAGGTATCGGAAAAATCGGGAATCTCGGCGGTGTCATCGCAAATCCACAAAAAGATCAAGACTACTACCACAACGCACGTGTCTACATGATGCGAAGCGACCGCGCGAAAGCACGAAAAGCGTACGAAAAATACATCACCTTCAACCGCCGCTATGTCGATCCACACCTGTCCTACCAAGACCTGCTCAAAAACGCCGAGGGCATCTCCGCAACACGCCGTATTTATCGCGGACTGAAGGCTAAGTACCCGAAAAACCCTGCGGTATCTTTCGCACACGCCAAGCTGCTCGAAGACAAACAACGCATCGCCGCCTTCAAACAAATCGCCCAGACATACCCCAACTTTGTCCCTGTCTACCTCGCGCTCAGCAAAGAATTTTCCCACCAACAGCTCGGCTCACAGACCAACGCAGAGCGCGCCAAAGAGATGAAGTACCTCAAGATGTTCAAGGAGAAAGGTGGGTTGAAAGATATCTCCCGCTTCTATCTCGCACAAGAAGAGAGCAAAAGCCGCGTCAAAGCCGCCTCCACCATGCTCAAAATGTACGAGAACAACCCCTTCTTCAAAGCGATGGCCAAAAACCCTGTCAAAGTACAGGCTTCAGAGTACAGCAAAGGCGACTTTCAGGTCACCTTCATCATCCTCGGCGGTGCCAAAGAGATCTTCTACAAACTTCCCCACATGAGCGACTTCAAATCGACCGGAAAGATGAGCGTCAAAAACCCCGTCACCGGACAAAATATGCCCAACTACAACATCAAGACGACCAAACTCCAGATCGGCGACAACCTCGTCCAGGTCAAATACAAAGACATGAAGGACCAGATGAACGGTCCCTTTGAAGTCAACGCCAAGATCGAGGCGATGGAAGACACACGCGCCAAACACTTCATCCAATACCAATGGTCACTCCCACTGATGAAACGACTCCGTGTTGGACGGGCTGGTCGTCGCTTGCAAATGATGCCGATGTTTGTCGCCTCTGGAAAGCAGTACTTCAAAACGATCCGCTACTCCTTCAACCGCCCAAGCCTCAACAGAACGTTGATCAAAGACGGCAAAGGAAAAAGCATGATCAGCCTCCGTAAACGTTCAGGTCGCGTCACTCTCTATCTCAAAGGAGAGATGCCTTCGGGCTGGACAACAGGCCTGCTCAAATACACATTTAACGCTCGTGTACGTGGCTGGAAAAACATCTCCCCTGCCGAGTAACAAGCTCCAATATCATCCCCCAACTCCCCTCGCTCCCTCCTGCAAGCTCTCCCTCTCTAGTACACTTTTTTTCATCTGATGGCCTTATGACTTGTAGAGTGGGCGGCTTTTTGGTAGACAAAAAGACATCATCCACCTGTGCATGTTCACCCATCTTTGTACAGACACACTGTGGAGCCATCTCTACAGTGACACATATAGAATGCGATGGACTCTCGCAAAGCGCGGGATAACCGAAAGCATCATCATCTTCACCAGGAGCCAATATGTCCGAAACCCAGCGTCCGGCGTCCAAAGAAGACCAGGAACAAAACCCTGAAGCGACCAATGTATCGACAGAAGATGTCGAAATGGATGAAGCACGAGAATCCTTCCACAGGCTTGGAAAGCGTCTCATCCTCGTGCTTTATGTGATCTTTGTCGGAGGATTTACGCTGGCGATCTTTATCTCAGCATATCAGGCCGTGACCACCCAACCCAATGTGTTGTTGCGCTCTCCTCAAGGAAAGTACACACTGATCAAACCACGACACCTCAAAAAATGTGTCAAGCGCTTACGAGGGCTCGATCACGATCTGGAAGAGACCTCCAAAGACCTCTGGTTTAAGATGCGCCACGGTGATCGCAATGGCCGCCATCTTCTCTTGTGGAAGGACTTCTCCAAAAACTGGCGACATCGAATGGAAGCGCTCGAAGAGCAATGTCCTATCAGTCAACAGACCGAACTTGGCGCGTCCTTCACACAAACCATCACAGCGCTAAAGAAGCTCCAGCGCAAACAGGAGAAGACCTTTTACGACTTCTTCAAAGACACCAAGCCGCTGTTCCATAAGATCCACAAGCACATCGACTTCCTCCGTGAAGAAACGCGCTAAACGCCTCAACCGACCCTGGTGAAGACCATGCCCTTCGACACCTCTGTCCACACCACGCAAACGCGCCTCAAGTGGTGGCTCATAGCTCTCAGCCTGCTCACTTTCCATCTCACAGGGTCTTACGCTTGGGGAGCTGGTTTTTACATTCCAGGTCGTGGCGTCCAACCTCTCGCAAGAGGCGGTGCAAGTATCGGTGGTGGCGAGACGCTTCAATCCCTATGGTACAACCCAGCCAATCTCGTCGAGCTCAAAGGATTCCAAACACTGATCGACGCTGGCGTGATCTTTACACACGTCACATACCAACGCGCTTCACGTATCGACGATAACGGACAACTCAAGACATACGACCCTGTCAAAAACGAAGCGCCTCCTCTCCCCGATCCCTCGATGCTGTTTAGCTACGGGTTCAAAAAGCCGAATATCACGATCGCTGGAGGCATCTACGCGCCTTATGCTGCGCACCTCAAGTTTCCAGAAAAAGGAGCACAACGCTACGCCCTGATCGACCTCACAGAGAGCCTCTTTGTGATCAGTCACATCGCGGTCGCGTGGTCCCCTCATCCGCGTTTTCGACTTGGTGCAGGCATCCAAAACATGTCGGCATCCATTCGGCTCGCCTCTGCGACCTCTGCCTATCTCGGTATATTCGGAGGCCCAGAAGACAAAGAGCTCGATCTGTACGCAGAGGCTGTCGGGGATTCGTGGATCAATATCACGGCCAACGCAGGTGTGTGGGGGAGAGTCGTCGACACATCCAACTTTGCGCTCGACCTCGCCGCAAGTATCCAGCTCCCTGTCTCGATCACACTTAACGGAAAACTCAAGGTCCGACTCCCTACACACGCGCTCTTTGACGACGCAACTGTCGAAGGAGAAGACACCACCACCAGCCTCAATCTCCCGCTGATCTTACGCGCCGCAGTCCGCGCCACGCTGATGAACAAGCACAACATCGAACTGGCATTTGTCTACGAAGGCTGGTCTTCACTCAAAGAGGTCACGATCAACCCCATCGATCCACCTGGCATTTGGGTCAACAATGTCCCCACCATCGGGCGATACAAAATCCCCGACACCATTCTCCCTAGGGACTTTCAGGACGCGCTCTCCGTCAGACTCGGTGGGACCTTCACATTGACCTCCAGCATCCAACTTCACGCAGGGTATGCCTTCGAGACAAGCGCGATTCCCGACGAAACACATAGCGTCTTTCTCGTCGACGCCAACAAACACCTCCTCGGTATCGGGATCAGCTTTCGGTGGAAAAAAATGGTCTTCGATCTCTCCTATGGACACTACTTTCAACACACAAGAGACGTCCAAAAGACCACCTGCGGACAACAACGTCCCGATGGTTCAAAAATCCGATGCATGCGACAAATTAACCCTCTCAACCCAGATGGCGCGATCGTGATCGGAGAGGGGATCTACGAATCCTCATACGATGTCATCGGCTTCTCTTGGCGGGCCGCCTTCTAAAATCATCGGATATTGCAGACACTCACGACCTCCTGTCTCGACAAGAGACTTGCCCACACCATCCGGATGTGCCACAAATACACCCAAAAAGAAAACGGACGTTCACCTTCAATCGGAGACCACCGAGCGATGCATAAAGAAGACGAAAACGACAAGAACACCGAGACAAACGAAACACAAGAAGTCACCGAAGAGACCCAAGCAGAGGTCACTGCCGAAGACGAGACACCATCCGAAGCTGAAGACACTTCAAAACCCAAAGCTGAAGATGAGACACCGAACGAAGTGGAAGAGACTCCAAAGCCCGAAGCTGAAACAACGGAGGACAACACCCAAACAGGTGTTGTTATGACAAAAGCACAAGCTGGAAAGCTCGCGATGGTCTCTCTCGTGCTCTGTGCCATCTTGTTGACCCCTGCGGTCCTCGCCGATTACTACTGCAGCAAACTGCTGTCCGTCAAAAAAGTCAAACACAGCCGCTATTGGATACGCAAAATGCGCAGCGTCTCCAAAAAGTACGTCGAGCTTTACTTTGAAGGCCGCAGCAATACCCTTCTCAAGGGCGAACTTCACACTCCTTGGAAGCAGAACAAGCGACTTGTCATCCTCGTGCACGATCATGGCACCGACCGATGGGAAAACTTCGACATACTCAACACGCTTCTCAACGAAGGATTCGACGTATTTACATTTGATCAGCGCGGTCATGGCGAGAGCAAAGGAAGAATTCCGCTGCACCTCAACAAACAAGCAGACGACATCTCACGAGCCTACAACTACCTGCGCAAGCTCTACCCCAACAGATGGCAAAGAAACGCTGGAATTGTGGCCAAGGGGACAGGCGCAGGTGCAGCGATCTTCGCCGCCTCCAATACCCGCAACCTGAAAGCGCTGGTGCTGTTTGACCCCATCCTCGACCTGAAAAAGGAACTCACGAAACGACTCAACGATATGAATGTCCCGGAGTGGTTGCAGTCCTTTACGCTAACGCGGGTCTCTCGTGTGGCGTCTTTGCAATTCAAATACAGCCGGCCCGCGCGCAAAGCGCCTTACATGTACCACACCGCGATCAAGATCATCAGCTCCAAACCAATGAAGGCCAATCACCCCTACAGAGTCTTCTGTAAAGGCAAACGAGGCCAGTGCCGTCTGTCTCACGCGCCACTCAGCAAACTCCCTCCCAAGGCCAAGGCCCCTAAGCAGACAACATCGCGCAAACGCGATCGTCGAAAAGCCGTACGCGGTCCCTCTTGGTGGAAACGACTCCCCAAACAAGCCAAAAAGAAAAGCACGCGCTTCTTGTCGAACTTCTTGGGAGTCGTGAGAAAAAGCCGAAGAAATCGCGCAGAACGTATTCGCCGCGCGCGGAAGCGGAGGCTACGAAAGAGTCGACGTCGCGCCCCTCAAAAACGAACAAAGCGTATACCTCGCCCATCTGTCCGCGTTTATAAGAACAATAAACTGCGGCGATTTAAGCAACAGGTGTTCCCCAGCAAGCAAGCGCTCCAAAAGAAAAAAGCGAAAGCACCGACTATCCAAAAGAAAAAAGCAAAAGCACCTACTATCCAAAAGAAAAAAGCGAAAGCACCTACTATCCGAAAGAAAAAAGCGAAAGCACCTGCTCCACGTAAGGCTCCGAAGAAACGATCCACCAAAAAGCCGAAGCAGCCAGCCATCCCCACGACCATCCCATCAAAAACATAAAGAAAGTCAACGACCTTCTGGACCTCATACAGCTTTAGGACTCCGCGGTCAGATGGCGACGGGATGATGAACGTTCATCGAGGATCCCCCGCGCAGCCTGGAATCCCATGCGAACAGTGCCGAGCAGATCGGACTGATCAAATCTCCCCTGACGGCCAATCGCACGAATCCTTCGAATCCCTGTCAAATAGCTCTTTACTTGTCGAAGACTCTCAATGTTACGTTTGTTGAGTACAGGCATCGCGTGTTCTTCGCGGTGGACATCCAACTCAAGGACACGATGGTGTTGCAACAGACCCGTCTCTTCGAGCTGCTCACGACACCTATCGAAGAGTTCGTGTGCATCGGCGTCAAACAAGGGCGCCTCCTGCTCCAAAAACCATTCGACGTTGAGACAGGCGTGTTTGTGCCCCATCGAATCAGCCGAGACAGGTGTCGCGTATCCTGCCCGGAAAAACGGAAAGCGCTGTTCAGGGAAGTAATAGTGCAAGAAGGGATCGACGTCAGCGTTTTCGTGGAGGATGTTCAAAAAGACGAGCGCTCTGTATCGCAGCTGAAAGGCGTTCTCAGTGAGCGCGTGAGGAGGCAGCGGATCAAAGAGCGTGAGTAGCGATGGCAGCGGGATCGTGGAGAACACATAGTCCGTCTGTTGTCGATGCTCTCCTCCGTCACAATGGTAGTGTACAGATTGTACCTCACCATCTGGCGCAAAAATGCGGTGGACACGTGCGCCCGTGCGTATTTCACCACCGGCTTCGAGGAGCGCGAGCTCCAGCGCATCATTGATCGAGCCGATCCCTTTGGCAGGGTTGTGGAAGGTCGCTGTGTGGGAGTTACGTTCCCGAAAGAGCCCCTCAAAGAGCTCTCGCAGCTGCTCGATGGGTGAGCGTTCTTTTTTCATCCCGGCTGACCACGATGGGTGAAGTGATTTGACCGGGTTCTCCCATATTTTTCGAGCGTACTCGCTCATCATCACCTGATCGAGGATGTATCCGTAGTGTTGTCGTTGATCTTTGTGTTTGGGTGTAGGCAGCAGCGGGACCCTCTCCCGAAGCTGCAGGAGTGCATACTCTGCCGACGCTCGCGCGAGCGTCGGCAGCGGGATTTGAAACGCCGATTTCATGTTGAGAGGATAGCTCACCCAGCGTCCTTGGAACCACAACTGGTTGCGCTTCAAACTCGTCTGGTACGTCCCCCCCATCAATGCCCGAAACTCATCGGCGACCATCTTCTCTGTCGTGTAAAAAGAAGACGCCCCTATGTCATAGCGAAAACCTCGCCATGTCAGCGTTTTGGCCAGCCCCCCTACTTGGGGTTGCTTTTCCAGTATGAGGGTCTGGATGCCCGCCTTCTGTAGCTTGAGCGCAGCCGCAAGTCCACACCATCCCCCACCTAAAATCGTGACATGAGAAATGCCCATCAATCCTCCTAAACAAGCATCCAACGATCTTCAACACTTACAAAATGACATCATTGCCATAGACCAAAGGGCCTCATGAAGGGGCTCTTTGGACGATCGAGGCATCATAGCATATCGCAGAAGACAGAAACAATTTGCATGTCTGTCACGATGCAGGTACCGCTTGTTGTATGCTGTTGTTTGCGGTATGGTGATGGCTTTGTAGACACGTACATTTTCCCAGAAGCGTCCATCATCAGATGGGCTCTCGATCAATTGCAACGACATGCTGAGGAGCAGATCATGCGTATTAGCGGTGTAGGACAAACAGACGTCGGCCTCGTTCGAGATCACAACGAAGACTACTATATTCTCGATCGGGATCTTGGCCTGTACATTGTGTGTGATGGGATGGGTGGACACGCAGCAGGTGAAGTGGCCTCCGAAAATGCAGCCAAAACAGTCCTCGCCTACGTCCAAGAACGCAAAGAAATCCTCAACACATTCGACGACTCACCAGCCGCGCGTATCGCCGTGACACAACTGCTCAAAGACGCCATCTCCGAATCCTGCGCCACCGTCTACAAAATGAGTGTAGACAACCAATCCTACGCGGGCATGGGGACGACATTAACTGCGATTCTGTGTGTCGGTAATGTCGCGGCGATCGGACACGTTGGGGACAGCCGCCTCTACCTCCAACGCGACGGCAAAGTATACAAATTAAGCACCGATCACACCCTCGTCACAGAGCTCCTGTACAGCGGCGTGCTCACCCCAGAGACCGCAAAACACCACCCCAGCAACCACATCCTGACGCGGGCCATCGGTCTTCAATCCTCCGTCAAAGTCGACTCCCTCCTCTTCGACTTGATCCCCAACGACACCTTTTTGATTTGTTCGGATGGCCTCAGCAACTCCGTCAACGATCCCGGTGAGCTCAGCAATATTCTTCAATTGGGAATCGAAGAGATCCCCGCGGTTCTGATCGAGCTAGCACGACAGCGCGATGGTTCAGACAACATCACCAGCCTTATCGTCCGCGCTGAAGCCGACGAAGAGCTGTCCGAAGAAGCCCAGCAACGTGCCGAAGATCTTCAGCTCCGCTATGACACACTTCGCCAAGTCTACCTGTTCGAGCACCTCGACCTGCAAGAGCTCTCCAAAGTGATGAACATCACCAGCGTTGAACACTGCGAAGCTGGCGATGTGTTGATCGAAGAGGGAAGCACGAGTGAGACGATGTACATCGCCCTCGAAGGGATGCTCAGCGTCTCACGTGGGGGACAAGAGATCACCGTCCTTGAGTCCGGAAAACACGTCGGAGAGATGGCGCTGCTCAATAAGCGACCACGCTCCGCAACAGTTCGCGCTGTCGAACCCTCAAGGCTCCTCAAGTTAGAGCGAGCTGGGTTTACACAGCTTCTGCTTTCGGAGCCGTTGATCGGCGCCAAACTGCTTTGGCGACTCGCACAAGAGCTTAGCTTGCGGCTCGATGAAACCAACCAGGCTGTTTTTGGTGATGCACAATCATCCGAAGACTATCTCCCTGCTCCATTTCGCACTGACACATAAACGACCTTTGCAAGACGAAAGGTATACATCATGAAACAAACCTCCCCTCTTCTCCGTACTCTCATCTGCTCGATCGCGATGATGATGCTATGTTTTCCAGCGCTCGCGTCGGCCAAGACTCTCACAGGCACGTGGGAGGCTCAATCGATTTCTCGCCCTGACGGCAAAGCAAAGAAGCTGCCCAAACACACAAAGATCAAATTGTCCTTCAGCAAGGACGGAAAATTCTTGTTCGCTTACTACAAAAAGAACAAGAAAAAGCCCTCCAAAAAACTCAAAGGAACATGGACGTTACGTGGAGATGTGTTGATCACTGTCGAAAAAAAGACACAAAAAACGGAGACGATGATCGTCAGCTTCCGCGGTCCATTTGCCATGCTTGACCACAAAAAATCCATCCTCAAGATCAAACGCATTCGCTAACACCAAGACACCCCAGGCTCCCTCTCCTCAACGACTCTCCCCAAACTGCTCACATTTCCGTTTTCAACTCGATAGCAGTCCCTCGCGAAGACGCACTTTGCAAGTGCGTGTCCAGCCACGCTTCAAACTTTTCAACGCCCATGGGGCGGCCCAAATAATACCCCTGAATCAGCTGGCACCCAGAGCGCTTTAAGAAGTCGAGCTGCTCTTGCGTCTCGACACCTTCCGCGAGGACTTCGAGCCCAATGCGATGTGCAAATGAGATCAAAGACTCAACCAACAGCGCGTTGTCTTTGTCTTTCGGGATATCGCGCACAAAGGAGCGATCGATCTTCAAGACATCGAAGGGAAATCGTTTGAGATAGCTGAGTGAGGAGTAGCCCGTACCAAAATCATCGATAGAGAGACGCACACCCAGCTCGCGCAGGCGAAGAAAGGTGTGATGAATTTGAGGCGCGTCATCCATCAAGACACGCTCCGTCACCTCGATCTCCAGGCGATCAGGAGCAAGACCACTCTCGTCGAGGGCCTTGACGATCTCTCCGTAAAAGGAGGGCGATTTAAATTGCTGTGCGGACACATTGACCGCGATCCGAAGGGGTAAACGTGCAGACCACTCCATCGCTTGCTGACAGGCTTGCTGAAGAACCCATGCTCCGATAGGTACGATCAAACCGTTGTTTTCAGCGAGAGGTATAAAACGGTCTGGAACCATCAACCCAAGCTCGCGATTTTCCCAACGCACGAGCGCCTCAACCCCTACGATATGCGTTTGTTCGGCTTCGATAATCGGTTGGTACACGAGCATCAATTCATCTCGCTCGATCGCTCGATGTAATCGAGATTCGAGTTGAATGCGCTCTTGCGCTTTTTGATTCATCTCAAAAGCGAAGAAGCAAGCCGTGCAGCGTCCCTTTTGCTTCGCCCGGAACATCGCGGCCTCAGCGTGTCGATGAAGCGTGCGCGCGTCATCACCGTCGCTCGGGAAGATCGCAGCGCCAACACTCACCGTCGAAAAGACCTCGTGACCGTCGATTTCAAATGGCTGTGAGAAGACATGTAGGATCTCGTTGATCACAACTTCGACATCGGGGATGTCGACTTCATCAAGCGCGACGGCGAAACCATCTCCAGTCATCCGAGCGACTGTGTGGCTCTCGTGAACACTCTCACGTAAACGCCGCGCCACGGCACACAGCAATTGATCGCCAAATTGATGCCCCAAGGTGTTGTTGACGTCCTTGAAGTGATCGAGATTGACAACCAACAGCGCGACTTTGTCACCATCTCGCCTTGCTCGCGAGACGACCTGTGACAGACGATCGAAAAACAACACTCTGTTGGGCAGCTCTGTCAATGGATCAAAGTGCGCTTGTCGTGCGAGCTTCTCTTCGTACTCTTTGCGAATAGAGAGATCTTCGATCACCCACACATAATGAGTCACATGTTCGCGTTCTTTGATCGGCGTGATGCGAGCAAATCCGAGAAAGATGGCACCATCACTGCGGCGATTATGTAGCTCACCACGCCATGACTCTCCCCTCTTGAGCGTCTCCCACATATCCTCATACACATGACGTGGTGTGTAGCCAGAGTCCAAACGACGGACATCTTTGCCTTCGACCTCCTCTGCGGTAAAACCCGAGAGCGCAGAGAATGAAGGGTTGATGTACTGGATCGCACCATCTGCGTCGCAAATGAGCACACTTGAAGGAGATTGTTCGACGGCTTGTGAGAGCTTACGCAGCTCAATTTCGGCTTGTCGACGTGCGGTGATATCGCGACAATTGAGGACGATCCCCTCGACCCCTACGACATCCAACAGCGCAGTACAGCGACCGTCGACCCATAACTCACGTCCATCTTTGTGATAGGCACGCCAATTGGAAAACTCTTTCGTCACACCAGGCTCACTAACAGCCTCTCCAATCATCAGAACGACACGCTCCCAATCATCGGGGTGTACGAACTTCTCGGTTTTCTCACCGAGAAAATAGACCGGCGGAAATCCAAGCACCTTCTCAACAGCAGGACTGATATACTGACAGTATCCCCGTTTATCCAGGATCAGGTGGACGTCATTTGTGTGTTCAGTGATCGTCCGAAAGCGCGCCTCACTCTCCAGTAGCGTTTGCTCAGTCCGCCGTTTGTTGATCGCGATCGCGGCCTGTTGCGCGGTGACTTGGACGGTCTCGATCTCCAGAGAGGTGGGAACCTTGCGATGTTTGTAGTGGATCACAAAGGCCCCAAGACTCGCCCCACTCGACTCCTTGATCGGTTCAAGCCAGCAGCTCTGGAATCCCGCGTCCTGGATCGTCTTTTGCCAAGCCGATTGGGGTGTTGTTTCAGCGAGCAGATCTTCGATGATCAGGCGCTCCCCTTTCTTAACGACTCGATTCCAACCACGAAACCCCTGGAAATTGGTTTGCTGCAAAAATTGGCTGTAGGCTTCGGGGAATCCAGCCTCCATCAAGCGGATCCGCCGAAGACTGTCGTCGATGAACAAGACACCACAGTGCATATCGGGGAAGGCGTCTCGAAGAAACCGCACGAGGAAGGACAGGATTTCATCGACGCTGGCGCTCTTGGTGAGCAGTTCGAGGACTTTGTTGCGCCCTTCGAGGAGAGTGCTGATGTGTTTTCTTTCCGTGATATCTTCAGAGATACCGGCGACTCGATATACTTCTCCTGTTTCGTCACGGATCGGATACGAGCGCGTCTGGATCCAACGCATGGAGCCATCGTTTTGAATGATCCTGTAGCTGTGATCATAGAGATCAGCGGACGTGCGAGGGATACTCTTCGCGATACGCTCCCGATCAAGGGGATGTACGCGCTCCAAAAAGGCGTTGGGATCTTGGTACAAAGCGTCACAGGACTGCTGGAATATCTCTTCGTAGACAGGCGAAATGTAGAGGATCGTCTCGTCGACTTTGGCGAGCCAAAAGATCGCATTCACTCCCTCTGCCAGCTCTCGGAATCTCGCCTCATTTTCGCGAATGGCCTGCAAGGCTTTCTTGCGGATCGTCACATCCCGACAGATCACCTGCGCCGCAGGTCGCTGATTCCACGTGACATAGCTTCCCGTGACATCGGCATAAAAAGCGGTGCCATCCAGGCGCAAGAAGCACTCCTCCCGCAAATCGGTCGTTTGGTGTTCATGCAATGTCTGTTGGATACGCTCGGCAACAAAGGGGCGGGAGTCGGGGTGGATCAATGACAACATCGTCCGCCCGATCAGGTCGTCTTCACAAGACGCTCGCAACATACGTACAGCTGCGGGATTGACGAAAACAATCACCCCCTCACAATGTAAAATGATGGCGTAGGGAATCTCGGCAACCAGACGACGATAACGCCATTCGCTATCGTGATCTTTAAAATTGGGGATAAGTTGTTGGGCAGCATCAGCACTTTGCCCGTCACGTACAGCAGAAGTTCCGACCACTTCCACCAAGTCTTTCTCTTGATTGTTCATCAAACCCTACACTATGTGAATCCTGATAGCATCGCGTAACACGATTCCGTATCGTACTCAATTTTCGAAAAAAAGTGAACCCTCGATTCGTTTCCATCGTTGGAAAAAACAGCAAATCGCACAGATCAGTTGCAAGCCGGCAATCCTTGTGTTATAAGAATACCCCATTTGGGTCATTGTGACCAAAAAAGATGAATAAAAACAAGGACAATTTATATACATTCAGGAGTTGCGATCATGGCAAAGAAAGACGATCGAATCATCATCAAGTTGCGCAGCACAGAGAGCTCGTACATGTACCACACCACAAAAAGCAAACGAAACACACCAGAGCGTTTGCAGCTGCGCAAGTATGATCCCATCTTGCGTCGCCACGTGATCTTCAAAGAACACAAGTAAACAACGCGTTCTTTTCTCAAACGAGAAGAAAACGTCCCTGATTTTCTGACACTCTTGGGAGTCACATGTCATCTCTTCACATCGCACCTTCCATCTTATCTGCCGACTTCTCGCGCCTCGCTGAAGAAGTTGTTGCGGTCGAAAGAGCTGGTGCAGATTGGCTTCATCTCGATGTCATGGACGGACACTTTGTCCCCAACATTACCTTTGGGGCATCCGTTGTCAAAAGCCTACGACCTCATTCGAAGCTGGTGTTTGACGTCCATTTGATGGTCGCCAATCCAGAAGATTTGATCGATGACTTTGCAAAAGCCGGCGCGGATGTGATCACCGTCCACGCAGAAGCATGTACCCATCTAGAAAGAGTCTGTCAAAGAATCCGCGCGTTGGGTTGTCGGGCCGGTGTTGCACTCAACCCAGCGACATCACCAGAGTCGATCAAGTACGTCATGCACTGTGTCGATCTTGCCCTCGTCATGACTGTCAATCCAGGATTCGGTGGACAGTCTTTGATCGAGGAAGTCCTGCCAAAAATCAAACAAATTCGCGGCTGGGCAAAAGAGCACGGAAAAACTATTGACATCGAGGTCGATGGTGGTGTAAACAAGGACACCGTTTCTGCGGTGAGCAAGGCCGGAGCGAATGTTCTGGTCGCAGGAAGCGCAGTCTTTTCAGCACCTGCTGAGGAGTACAAAGAGCGCATCTCAACCATCCGCAATATCGCAGAGGCCCATATCGGCGTGTAGCGCAGTTTGGTAGCGCACTTGCTTCGGGAGCAAGGGGTCGGAGGTTCAAATCCTCTCACGCCGACAAAAGCTCGATCTTGCTAGATCGGGCTTTTTTTTTACCACACGTTTGTCGTCCGGGCCCTCCACTCCCTCGGACCATCAAAAGGATATGCATCATGAGTCACACCCATCAGACCTTCGAGGTGCTCGTCATCGGCTCGGGTCATGCCGGCTGTGAAGCCGCGCTCGCTGCAGCACGCATGGGCGCACAAACAGCTGTCATCACGCCACGACCAGAGCGTTCTGGCTGGATGCCATGTAACCCCGCGATCGGTGGTGTTGGCAAAGGACAACTCGTCCGTGAAATCGACGCCCTAGGTGGCGAACAAGCACACTGTATCGACGCTACAGGTATTCAGTTTCGCAGGCTCAACACACGAAAAGGTCCTGCGGTCCAATCAAGACGCGCACAAGCTGACATGTTCGAGTACGCCGATCGCATGTCCGAAGTCGTCCAGAACACCCCAAACTTAACGGTTATTCCGAGCAAAGCGACAGGTCTTCTGCACAACAACCAGCGCGTCGAAGGTGTCGTCCTTGAAGATGGAAGCAAAGTACACGCCCAGAGTGTGATCGTCACGACAGGGACATTTTTGCGTGGCCTTCTCCATAAAGGCGAAGAAGCCACACCAGGTGGACGTGTCGACGAAGGACCTAGCAACACTCTCTCAGACTCTTTGAGAGAGCTAGGACTCCCCCTGCTGCGTCTCAAAACAGGGACGCCTGCGCGACTTGACACCAACACGATCGACTACGCGCAGCTCGAACCACAATATGGCGATCAACCCCCTCTGCCCTTCTCGTTTATGAACGATGTAGTCGCGCAACAAGATCAAGTAGCCTGTCACATCACGTACACCAACGAACGCACACACGAGATCATCAACAGCGGCATCGATCGCTCCCCACTCTTCAATGGACAAATTCAGGGGATCGGGCCACGTTACTGCCCAAGCATTGAAGACAAAGTCGTGCGCTTCCCAGACCGACTGCGCCACCAGATCTTTTTGGAGCCTGTCGCGCGAAACAGCCCACTTGTCTATCCAAATGGGATCAGCACAAGCCTCCCCGAAGAGATCCAAATCGAACTCGTTCGCTCTATCGCTGGACTCGAAGATGCCAAGATCATCACGATGGGTTACGCTGTCGAGTACGACGCCGTCGAGCCACAAAGCCTTCACCCTTGGCTCGAAGTCCGCGATGTACAGGGCTTGTTCCTCGCAGGACAAATCAACGGGACAAGTGGTTATGAAGAAGCTGCAGGACAAGGTCTGATCGCGGGGATCAACGCAGTACGACACCTGCGTGATCAAGAACCATTTGTGCTCGATCGCACACAGGGATACATTGGTGTGATGATCGACGATCTCACAACACGCGGTGTCTCCGAACCCTATAGGATGTTCACATCCCGCGCTGAGTATCGCCTCCTTCTACGTGAGGACAACGCAGATCAGCGCCTGACACCCCTTGGACGGGAGCTCGGACTTGTTGACGACGCACGATGGCGACGCTTCAACGAAAAAATGGACGCGATCGCCTCAGCCAAAGAGACGCTCAATACATTCCAAATCCCTCCAGGCCCCAATGGTGCTCATTACACCGGTCCACTAGGGATCAGCCCGATCAAAAATAAAACCTCGTTGTTCGAGTTACTTCGACGCTCAGACCTTGAAACAGAGGCGATCACAACGCTTGACACCTCGCTCTCATCGTTGCGTCCAGATGCGCTTGAGCAATTATTTATCCAACAACGCTACGCCGGCTACCTGCAAAGACAGGAACAAGAGGCCGCGTTGTTTCGGGAGGGTGAATCCATCACCATCCCCGAAGATTTTTGTTACGAAGATGTGCCGGGCCTTCGCGCAGAGATGCAAGAAAAGCTCGGAAAAACACGTCCCCGTTCGCTTGGACAGGCAGCGAGGATCCCCGGTATTACGCCGGCAGCACTGCAACTTCTTACTGTCATGCTGAACGCTCGACAAAAAGACTTGTCTTCTGAAAAAAATTCGTTATAATTCGGTTCCCTCGACAAGGATTGGGTAGTGTTTTTACCTGTGTGAATGGGTCATCAAGCACTACAAAATGCTGTAGGTAAAACCAAAAACCAACAATCAAGATATAAAGGAAGGTAGATATGTCACGTCGTTGTGAAATTTGCGGTAAAGGTCGTCTGGTATTGATGAAAGTCAGCCACTCCCACAAACGCAGCAAAAAAGTTTGCAAAGCGAACATCCAAAAAGTACGCGCAGTCGTTAACGGACGCCCCCAACGCCTCCGTGCATGTACCACGTGCATCAAGACTGGCCGCGTCACAAAGCCCTGAGTATCCCCCTTCCCTCTTCCCTCCTATCGCCTCCTGTTTTTCTCATACAACAACCGCAGTCCTTCCAACGTGAGGTTCTCAGAGACCTTCTCTATCGTCTTCGACTCCGAAGCGATCAGATGACCCAATCCCCCTGTCGCGATCACGAAGAATGCGTCTGACTTCACACCATCTTTTTCTGCGTACGCGACGATCTCGGCCTTCATCCGTAAGACGATCTCATCGACAAGACCGACGTATCCAAAGAACAAACCAGCCTGGATACTGTGCACTGTGTTGCGACCGATCACCTGAGGCGGCTTCTCCATCCCCACACGAGGCAATTTAGAAGCCCTTTGGAACAACGCTTCTGCCCCAATCCCTGCACCTGGCGCGATCGCCCCACCAAGGTACTCCCCTTTGTGACTGATCGCGTCAAATGTCGTCGCAGTCCCAAAATCGACGACAATCCCACCACTGTTGTACTCCTCAAACGCAGCGACTGCGTTGACGATGCGATCCGCGCCCACCTCTCTGGGATTCTCGTACAAGATCGGCATCCCCGTCTTCAATCCCGGCCCGACCTGCAGTGGCTTCTTCCCAAAGTATCGACTACATGTTCGTTCCAGAACGTAATTCATCGGTGGCACAACAGTGCTCGTGATCACGTCCTCAACGTCATCGGGCTCGATCCCACGACTTGAAAGTAACGATCGAAACAAAATCCCATACTCATCGCTGGTTCGTTCGCGCAGGGTGTTTACGCGCCAATTTTCGAGCAGCTCAGTCCCACGAAACAAACCCAAGACGATATTTGTATTTCCGACATCAATGACCAACAACATGATGGACTCCTTCCTCAAACAACACAGTTCTCTTTTTCCTGTTTGCTTTTTTTGTAACGACCTTAAGGCCCCCAACCAACCCAGGTTGTGCCATCTGTAAAGATCTCTTTCTTCCAAATGGGGACGCGCTCCTTTAACACTTCGATCGCGTGGGAACAAGCCGCAAAGGCTTCTTTGCGGTGAGGGGTACACACTGCGATCACGACCGCAACCTCTCCGATCGAGAGATGACCGATACGGTGGTGGATACTCACCTTCGCCTGAGGCCACATCTCGTCCATCTCTTCGACGATCCGAGCGAGCTCTTTGAGGACCATCTCGGGGTACGCCTCGTACTCCAACCGCACGACTTCTCGTCCCTGACTCTTTCGACGCACAATGCCAGTGAACGTCACAACGGCTCCTGCGAATGCTCCCTCAACCAACGCAACCACGTCCGCCGGCACCACCACTTTATGTGTCAATGCCAAACGACCATCCTCGCTCGTCCACGTGTCATGGGTCGCCTGTGAGCCATCGTGGCCACCTGCAACAGGTGGTAAAAGCGCAACCTCTGCACCTTCGGATAGAGTCGTCTCTTTCGAAGCGTATTGGTGATTAACCGCTACAGAGACCTGCTCCAAACGACCAGATAGAGCAGGATGTTTCTCCAGAATCGCCTCCAACAGTACACTGACAGTCACACCGTCAGCCAAGGAGAAGCGCTCCTCAGAGAGGCCTGTAAGTTCACGCAATACAGCAAAATACTTGACGTTTACAAACATCAAAGGGCTCCCATGTTGTAGATGGTATAGCGAAAAAAGATCCCAGCGTGCGCTGTCTGCGCACGCTGGGGAAAAAATGAGGGGTACGAAGGGGGACATCAACAGGTAGGGCAAAAATCATCAACCTTCGATGGCAACGATGGCAAACCATGCTTGATTTTGAACAAAGATAGAGTCCTTTTTAAGGACCGAGATCAAGACCTTGAGTGTCCCTTTCGCAGAGACTCCCCAGCTGCCAAGAACCTTCGCAGCCAATGCACGCACTTGCCACTGAGGATCTTCGAGCAGTCCCAACACGTACTTGCCGTCTTTACCATACGAATCAACGAGTTTACCGTAGGTAGAGAGAGCAGCGTGTCGCACCTTCCAACGCGAATCCTTCAGCAAAGGAAGCAACTTGGATGCCATGCTCTTACCAGCTTTTCCAGACTTACCAAGTGCACGCAAGGCAACCTTCAAAACAGCCTCATCTTTGCTTGTAAAGAGTTGCCCAAGAGCTTTCACGGAAGCAGGTTTTTGTAGGGAAAGTTCACCCAACACATCGAGACCAAGCTCGCGTTTTTTGGGATCTTTGCTGAGGATATCGGATTTCACCACCAAAAAGATCTTCTCAGACCACTGTGTGAGTCCACGTTTGACGGCACCCCTGACGAGCTTGGAGTGATCTTTCATACCTTGCAAGAAGGACGACAGCACTGCGGGTGTAGGTGTGTCGATCTTGCGCAGCGCGACAGCCGCAAAGAATCTCGCCTTCGCCGAACGATCACTCATCATCACTTTGAGCAACTCATCCGTCGCACTTGCAGCTCTCTTTCCAAGTTTACTCAACGCAAACGCAGCCTGGTAACGCACCATGCTATTCTCATGGGAGAGGAATCCAGTGACCTTCTTTACGATCAAAGAGGCTGGATGGACATGTGCTGTTGCCCACAAAGCGTTCGCGATGGCGCGAGGTGTGGTGTCCGCAAACAACGCCATAAGAGGAGACACTGCTGAGCGCGCAAGAGGCCCCATCTTACCAATAACAGCGGCAGCATCAGCGCGCACACCACCATCCGCATCAAACAGGCTGGAGGTCTTCAAAATGGGCAGCATGGGAAGTGCTTTTTTGCCCCAACGGTGGAGTAGACCCAAGATGATTTTCTTCGTTTTGGTGTCCGCAGTCACGAGTTGTTGTTTCAGGCTCCCAACAGCTTGGGGTGTCGGTTTGGAGTAGAGCCGCTTCATCATCCGACGAACCGTGTATGACCCTGGCTTCTCTGCTGCAACACGGAAAAACATCGCGTAGAAAGAAGTGCTTTTGGGGTCGATTTTCAACAACGTGTCGACGATTCGCAGCTTGGTGTAAAATCTCTTGCCTTGAGCGAGCTGCTCTACGAGGAATGTAACTGACGGGTCTTTCGCCGACTTCAAGTTGTATCGATGGAGATCGATAATTGCATGGCGAACCCGTACACCCGCTGTTGGGTAGATCTTTTGCAGTTTGGGCAAAATGCTCTTACCAAATTTGCGCAAGACTACAGTTGTGTACCACGTATTCTTTCCCTTGAATTCTTCCATGACGACAGGAAGATAAGGTCTAAGCTGAGCGGGCTTCAGATCTCGAAGCCCACTCAGTACATGTTTGAGGGTCTTTTTATCTTGCAAACCCTTCATCAAGATAGCCTGTCCGGCTTTTCCGAAGTTGGGCAGCAGGCGCGTCGCGCGTTTGTACATCGCCCATTTACCAGAGAACAACGCTGCTTCCAGGATGGGGAGGACCGTCTTGCTGGCTTTTGGCCCAAACTGACCGAGCGCTTCGAGGACTTCACGTTTGGTCCAAGAGCTCGTGGTTTTTTTGTAAAACGCTGCGAGCGCAGGTGCTGCCGACGCAGCTGCAGGACCGATCATTCCAAGAGCCTTGGCGTATGTGCGTTTTTTCCACCCTGTTTCGTTCTCAAACGCCTTGATAAGGGCAGGGACGGCTTTTGCGGACTTGGCACCAAAAGAACCGAGTGCTTCAGCGACTTTCCCACGAGTGTAGCTCGAAGCTCCCTTGAGTAAGGGGATCAAGTCGGGCACAACAACGGAGGCTTTCGGTCCAACGCTGCTGATCAAGTACAACAAGGAGGAGAGCAATCCTCTGCTGTTTTCTTTAAGCAGTTTACGTGCGAGAGGGAGCGCGGGTAACGCATGTTCTTTGTATTTTGCGAGCGCATTGATAGGACCACGACGCTTCCAACCAGTCATCCCTTCCAGCGCTTTGATCAGTTTGGGAACGGCGATCTTGTGATCGATTTTCAGGTTTGCGATGGTCGATGCCGCTGCGTCTGCGAGTTTGGGTTCGTTGAGCGCCTTGAACAGGTCAGGTGTCGCGACCTTCGCTTTTGGACCAATATTTTCGAAGATCTTGATGAGAGCTCGTTTTCCTGGGTAGTAGGGATCACGAAGTAACTTCAACAATTCGGGGATTGCGGGAGCAGCTTTTTCGCGAAGTCTTTGGAAAGATTGAGCACCAGCGCGGCGCAGTTTGTTATCAGGATGTTTGAGTAATTTGAGCAGCGCGGGGATGGCACTTGGACCACATTTTCCAAGTCGTCCAGACGCGACCGAAGCGAGCCATCGATCAGAGCCCGAAACATATTGGATAAAGAAGTCAACAGCTTTGTCCCCTTCGATCGCGAGGATCGCGTCAGCGATTGCACGTCTCAACTTCATCAATGTGTACCACTTGATTCCCTTACGTCCTCTGGGAAAGTAGAACTTGAGCGCGGGGAGTGCTGCCTTCGCGACTTCTTTTTGCTTTGTCGCGAGAGTCCGGATAGCCTTAGCAGCCTCGATTGCAACGTCGATGTTTGAGTGGGACAGCAAGCCAACGAGTGAAGGCAGAGCAACAGCTCCAGCCGCAGCCAATGTACCACGCAGACGATAACGTTTGCTCCAATTTTTATTGGCTTTGAGCGCCTTGATCAAGCTCGGAACAGCATAGCCACTGTACCCAGCAGAGAGGATCGAATGTGCGCTATTGCGAGCGCTGTAATTTTTACTGTCGAGAACTTTCAACAAGTAAGGGACCACATGTGGACCAAACAGCGGTAAGATCTTTGCTGCATCTTTACGTACACGGTAATTTCCAATGGAGAGCAATGAAGCCAATGTGGGGATCGCGGAGTGAGGTTTCGGGTGCATGTTCGCGAGGATTTTGATGTACGTCCGAAGCTGCACACGACGCTTGTTGCCCTTGCGTTCATTTTCGATGGACGCGACAACAAGACCTGCTGCACCAGGACCTATCTTCGCGACGGGTTTCCACATCGCATCGGGGGCAAACTTCACGCGCCAACTCTTCGCTTTAAACGCATCGATCGACGCGAGCTTCTCTTGGACTTCGAGCTCACTCTTTGCATCCAGCGCGGGCTTGTCTGGAACTGGAGGGAGCTTGACGTCGTGAGGTTGTTGGACACCGAGAATGGTCTCTGTCGCAGTGAGAGCGGTGTTGATGGGTTTCTTTTGTTCGAGGGGTTTGGCGTTGGGAAGGCCCAACTGCCGAAGAGCCTGGCGCGCCATCTGACGGACCAGAATGGCCTCATTGGACAACAGACGTCGTAGATTGTACACGACGTTTCTATTTTTGACGCCAATTTGACCGAGTGCCCAAGCAACAGTGAACTTGGTCTGGTTATCCAGCCTGTCGAGGCCGACAGCGAGCGTGGTTGCCGTACTTTTGGCCTCTGGCCCAAGTTTTCCAAGCGTCCAGGCAAAGCTTTTTTTGACCATGTTGCTGTAAGTCGAGGAGTAGGCAGCCCCGAGCGCACGGACACACGGCGCACCAGCAGCACCAAAAGCACGAATGGCCCGAGCTGCTTCGAGCTGCACCCACTTGTCACGATCGGACAACGCCTTGCAAAACGCAGGAAGCATTGAGACAGCCTTGGTACCGTAACCAACAAGAGCCTCCATGCAGCTCGCGCGCACGATCTTTTTAGGATCTTTGAACGCACCTTTTTGCAACAGTGGGAGAGACGCTTTTGCTCCAATTTGACCAAGAGACCAGGCAACAGCGGCACGTACGAGCTCGTCTTTGGATGAAAACAACAGGTGCAGATCGTTGACAGCGTCCGCGCCTTTTGCGCCAAGACGTCCGATCGCTCGGATGGTCTCGATTTTTTGAAACACATCCTGGTTGGTCTGCAGTCGCTGGCGTAGCGTCTGCACCATAGATGTCTCAGTCGTTCCTTGCCCGTAGGCAAACGATGCTCCCATCCACACCAGACAACATATTGCGCCGTATGACAGTCGCCTCAGATGACTTGTCTTCCTCATAGTATCTCCTCAATCACTCCAAACCCTGAACAACGATCATTCCCGAAACAGTCGGTCCGATCTCCGAATCAACCTCGCCTCTCACGATGTAAGACGAAAACACCCCATCGCAATCGAGATCACCTTGCGCCTCAGCGCGAAACACAGCGTTCTTTCCAACTCCAGTTGAAACAATCCGATAACGGTAATAATGCGCTTTGGTCAGCCCAAAATTTAACTCCTCCCATCCCGCTTTCTTCCACTCACTGTAATCGGGCTTATAAAGAGCCACTCCGCCAAAACATGGAGGTTTTGCAGGCGTAAAGACGATGGAAGGGAATGTATTGGGTTGTGCCACACCGTTTTTGCTTCGTTCGGACTGGTAATATACAACAGATGACTGGGCGATCTGCTTGAGATTGATGATCGCTTCGGTCGTCTTGCTCTTCCAAAGAAACCGTCGGTATCCTTGGATCGCAGTCGCGGCCAGGATTCCAAGAATCGCCACAACGATCATCAGCTCGATCAACGTAAACCCTCGTTGCTTTTTTCGCATGTTGTATACCTTCATCAGTTTCGAAATCACTGCGCACAATATGTCGGCATGGTCTATACAAACCATGACAGTATCTCGGTGAACGATATGAGTGAGGCAAAGATCGCATACCCCCCTGACATCGTCAACCTTCTATTTGCACTTTTTCGCGAAGTTCCTACATTATCGGTATACTCATGGGGCATATACTACCCAATAGCAAGAAAGGCTTACAACGTATGACTGAAGAGACCCCTCAACGCCCAAGAAAGAGGAGATTCATCATCTCAGAAGAAGCAATGTCCGATGACATTCGGCTCTCCATGCAGAAGCTACGTGACTTCCGGCAGCTCATCTTCTCGATCACTCCTTGGGTCTGGATGACTCCCACGCTGATCGCGCTCAACGTGTTGATCTTCATTGTGATGATTGTCTCTGGCACACATATCCTCCAACCAAGCGCGGGCGATCTTTTGCGCTGGGGAGCCAATCACGGTCCTTCCACTTTCCAACAGGAGCCTTGGCGACTCTTTACATCGATGTTTATCCACGTCGGTGTCATCCACCTCGCGATCAACATGTACGCGCTTTGGGCCATTGGTCGCTTCGTCGAGCGCCTTGTCGGTAACTTCGGGTTCCTCGTGCTTTATCTTGTCTCCGGTCTACTAGGCTCCCTCATCAGCGTCTCCTGGAAGATCGACGTCCTCAGCGCAGGTGCTTCGGGGGCCATTTTTGGCGTCTTTGGTGCGTTGATGGGCTTCGCATTTCTCCGCCGGGACACCATCCCCCCCGAAATCTTACAAAATCTCAAAAACAACGGCATCTTCTTTGTCGGTATCAACCTCTTTTTAGGTTTCTCCTTTCCAATGATCGATATGGCCGCTCATATCGGAGGGCTGATCGCCGGCGTTTTTTGTGGCGTTGTGCTCTCTCAGCCACTCACTCCCGACATCGTCCATAAACGCTGGACACGCAACCTCATCCTCGGCTTGCTCGGCTCCTCCATTCTCATCATAGGGTACAAGATCGCGCCCAAAAAAGGCGTCAAGAGTTACGCCTTTATGAGACAAGTTGAGATCACAGATCAGGAGATGTCCAAAGTGATGGGGAAAGCCGAACGTGCGATCTCGACACAACCACTAGAATTCCTCAAAGACACACGCACGTATGTCAAAATGCTCAAACAAAAAGTTCTCCCACGCTGGCAAAAGCTCGAAAAGATGGCCAAACAACTCCCCGCCTCAGATCCACCAGAGCGATTGCGCTTTCGCATCAAAGCCTTCAAAAAATATGTGGGGTTGCGAAGACAATACATCTCCTTGTTGACTATCATGTACGGCCGAGCCACGCCAAAACCACAGATGGACACGTTGATGCGCCAAAAAGCCAGACTCAACAAGCAAATCAACGAGATCGTACAACAGCTTAACGACAACCTACATCAGGAGATGAACAAACAAAAACGTTCCCAATCCCCCGAAGAATTTGTCGACTGGCTCAAGAAGGAAAAGAAAGACAAGCTTGGAAAACAAAAGGAAGGCAAGACAACCTCCCCCACAAAAGCCCCCCAACAGCCAGCAACATCACGCCCAACCTCAGCCCCGACGACCCGACCTTAGGTCGGCGCATCTTCCCTCACACAGCGCTCCAACTCGACGATCCCATCGAGCAACGCAGAACGAAAACTCTCTGGCTCCGACCTCGCAGCATACCGAAACTCTAGGTAGTGTTGTGTCACGTGAGAGAATGCCTCTCGTAGCTCCGGTCGCTCTCCAGCCACACGCTCGAAAAACTCGGAAGGTGTTTCGCTCTCACAACGCCGCAATCCCTCTCCCTGTAGTAGCTCTAAAGCTCGTACATACAGCAACGTCGCGGGAGAGATAAAAGACGACATCAACCCTGCAGCCCGGCGCCTTCTCACCATAAAGATCAGAAAAAACAACACCGCTGCGCCGAGACAGATCAACAACACACGTGTATATGGAACAGATGGCTTTGAAGAAGCGGTACGTTCGACAGGCTCACTCCCCCCTGCACGCCAGACCTTTCGAAGGTAGAGCAACGCGCTGATTTGGTAGGAAAGATCGTACTCAATCACCCACTTTTGCCAACGCAGCTTCAACGCATCGATCCGCTGCTCGATCTGGCTCCAAATCGCCCAACGCTGCTGGGGACGCCCCGAAGGTGTGGGATCATACCTCCGCCAACCACCTTTTTGATCGTACACTTCGACCCAAGAGTGTGCATGACTTTGGCGCACTGCGTAGTATTGCCCGTATTGATTCCACTCCCCACCATGAAACCCCGTCACCTGCCGTGCAGGTACACCAAGGCTCCTCAACAGCATGATCATACTCGTCGAAAAGAACTCGCAGTGACCGCGTTTTTGAACAAATAAAAAGTTGGGCAGCGGGCGCCCTTTAAAGGGCGCCCGCTGTAGCGAATACGTGTAATTTTTACGCAAGTAGCGCAAGATCGCCATCGCCCTCTCGTGTTGGCCCTGTACATTCCTTGTCACCCTCTGAGCCAATGCAAGAATCCGCTCATCGATCCCGCTAGGACGTTGTGTGTAAAGACGACGCAGAGTAGCCTCCAACTCTGCACGCTCACCTCGCAACGCTCGAAATGTCATCGCTCTGCGGCGTTTCGTTGGAAAAGAGTACGCCTCGTAACGAAACGCACTCCCCGTTCTCCCCAACCCCTTGTACGAAGTCACTCCACTCCACCGATCGTAGTGAACACGTGGGATCTGGAAACGAACCTTCTCTTGAATGCGGTGTGGTAGGCGGAACGCGCTGACTTGATCGATCGCAAACAGAACGTCTGTACTCAAAGGCTCGCGGTAGATGATCTGCCGAACAGAAGAATCCTTGTCCATCTTAAACGGATGTTGAAGTAACACGTGCCAAGGCATGACCCAGCGCGCGAGCTTCAATTTCTTCTCGGAACGCGTCCACCTCTTCCCATCGTACTTATCGAAGGACATCCCACGCCAATAATAGGTGAGGCGCTTCTTGATGGACTGCTCAGGCAGCTCCACCCGCAACACGACCTGACGATTTTGACGAATGGAGCCAAAGCTGCCGAGATCAACTTGATTGGAGAATCCAGCCATCTGAGGACCACGACGTTGGCGATGGAAGAAAAGCCCAAAGCCCACACGCGGAAACAACACAAACAACAAACCACTCGAAGCAAAAATCGCCAACGCGATGAGACTCGTGGAGAACAAGAACGAGCCACGTACAAGTCGCCTTGATTGCAAGATCTGCTCGACATCCACCTTCTCCCCTTCGCGGCTATTCTCCGCATGCCTCATCAAGTACGTCTCCTCGATCTCACGTCGCAAGTGGAACAGCGTCAACGTCCAGGTAAGAAACACAACGTACATCACAAAGCACACAGCGTACGACAACTCTGAGTTCAAGATGGTGCTCAAGGTCAACATCAAAAAACTGAGCAAGTAGATGTGCAAATAATCTCGATTTGTTCGCCGATTGAAGAGTTTGTTCACCAGCAAAAAGAGCAGCAGATAACAGGCGAGTTGAATGGGGTTTTGGATGATGCGCAACAACAGCAAAAACAACGAGCCGAAGAAGACAACAGCAGTAAAAGAGGTCCAACGACGTCTGTAGCGCTCTTCGTGGAGCCGTTCACCTTCGTAAAACCAGCTCACGATGACTGCGATCAGGACGATAGGCCAAGTGATTGGGAGCAAAATGTTGGGTAACAAGAGGATAAGCACGCCGGTGACAGCGACAAGGTAGGAGCAAAGCTTGTGGAGTTTGATAAATGGCAAACCACACCTCGAGGTAGAGGAGCCACTCCCCACGAGGGGATATCACTCCTTAAGGTTCTTCAGTCATTGCGGGAGTAAAAAACTCAACGGAACGGAGCCCGACAAACGCACCAGATTTTTCGAGAAAATAGCCTCCACCAAAGTACATCAATCTCTTGCTGTGAGGATGCAGCACAACTTGCGTGCGGTAGCGTCCATTTTCTTCCAGGATATCATTATTGGTCACGGGAGTCTTGAGGGTCAATGTACTTCCACTGATCGTAAAAGGAATCAACTCACTGGGCTTGATCCGTGTGTTGCGGTCCTTCGTCATCCCGCCCGCGATCAGCAATTGATTGTTCGGCAACAAAACGGCTGTATGACCATATCGTGGAGTGTTGAGCTTTTTCGAAAATGAAACGAGTTTTCCATCTCTCGACCACGCCTCAACCACATCGACAGGTTGATCGTCTGTATCACGTCCACCTGTCACGACAACCCACTCGTTGTCTCCGTCTTTGATCAACGTAGAGGTATGATCATAGCGTGGTGTGCTGCTCGTATTCCCCTCAAGAGTCGTCGTGATGCGCCATCCCTGTGAACCTTTTTGAATGAGCAATGACTTTTGGGTGAGCTCGCGTTTCGCGCTGTTGTTGTCGCCGACAAATTGCATCCCACCTGTGATCAAGATGGTGTTGTTACTAAACGCAGTCGCGCGGTGCAAAAAGCGGCCATTCTCACTTTTCAGGTCGGTGACTTTGATGCTTTGGTTGGACTCGGTGTTGTACTGCTCGATGGTCAGGACGAGTTGACCTGTCCAACTCTTACTGTCGTTGGGATTGAGGACATTACCAAGGCCACCCACAAAGACGACTGAACCATCAGGCATTTTCGTCGCGGTGTGAAATGCACGAGGTTTTTGCAATGGTGTGTTTTGTGACTCGATGGTGCCTGTTTTTGGATCGTAAATTTCAACGGTCCCGATGGGAGCAGGTGTCTTATTAAAATAACCGATCCCACCGGCGATCAGTACACGTCCATCATCGAGCACGGTCGCAGTATGAAAGACCCTTGGTGTTGAGAGTTGTGCATTGGAGTCGACGTTGATGCGTCCTGTCTGCGGATCGTAGATCAAGATCTGCCGAAGCAAGTCATCAACAGAGCGGAGAGTGAAAATACCTTTGTCTTCACGAAAGTAAATCGTCCCCCCAACAAGCAACACACGACCATCGTTAAGTGGAACGGCCTGGTGTCCGACAAGCTCGTAGGGGAGTTCACTTTTCTTGCTCGAATCCAGATCCGTCAGCCAGCCAAATTTTTCGGTTTGGCTAATCAAGACCCGCAGAACCTGCCCCGCTTCGGGACGGATGGTATAATCCGTCGCGCCAATGGCGACGATTCTTTCGCTGTTGCGGTACGCAAATGCACGTACAGAGATGCGTTTGTCGGTTGCGTTTTTGTCGAGGATCAGTTGGGGCAATGTCGCTGTCCCACTGGAGAAGTTGACATCAAACGTTCCAGGCTCTTCTTGCAGGCCAGGTCCTGTCACTTTAAACGTCAATAAGTCAACATTGGTGAGGGTCTGTCCAACAGAAGGTACGAGCTCAATGGAGAGATCTCCAGCAACACATGAGGACAACCCAAGCGCACCGAGTAAACATAAACAGATAAGCCATCGAGAAACATTCATATTTTCAAACAAGCCGGCGCAATCCATCTATGCACCGCGCGAGTCTCCTTATCACACATGTAAAGATTCAAGCTGTCTTTTTCCTTGTGGTGACTTTAGTTATTACCAGAAGGAGGGTTGGCTTTGATAAAGACATCATAGGAAGTTGCGGGCTGCGCTGCAACGATCGCAACGGTTGTTGCGGTCCCAACAACCACAACCCCTGCTCCAATCGCAGTCCAAAACCACCAACGTTGGGTGATGGGTTTTCCAGCAGCAACAGGGCGTCGATCGGGTGGAGGGATACGTCTGTCAGAAGGATCTTCATCCCACGCATCACCACTTCGTCGGCGAGGGGGCTCGCGACGAAAAACAGGTTCACGTCGCACTGGGGGTTCGCGTCGAACAGGCGTGATCACACGCTCTGGCGTCCGAGGACGCTCCACTGGATCGCGACGAACAGGCGCACGTGCGACACGTCGAGAACCTGTGTCTGCGTCATCTGGGATATAGCGTCGAGCGTTCACTTGGCGGGCCTCCGCAGGGATCGGATTGGACCAGTCGACCTGCTTGTCTGGATCGAAGTTGCGACGTCTTACCATGGAGTAATTGACATCGGCAAGAGCTACTTTTTGGCCTCTCTTGATCACAACACGACGTCGGATGACTCTTCGACGTCGAGGACGTGTTGTGCGTCGAACAGTCCGAGTTGGGATAGAGGCGACACGTTTGGAACCTGCACCGACATCTACTTTTGGAGGCTCGGGAACACGTGTCACTTTGCGGACAGGAGGCTGCCTTCTCTCAGGTGCGCTTTTCGGCGTCTCAGGCGTCTCAGGCGTCTCGGGCGTCTCTGGTGTCTCCGTTCCATCTGGCGTCTCGGGTGTCTCTGGTGTGGAGCCAAGGGGCACAGTTGCGCGTGGTGGCGCGCGGCGCTCTCGGCTCTTCGAGACAACTTTTCTCTCGACAGGTGGCGCGACTCTTCTCTCGACAGGTGGTGTGACTCTTCTCTCAACGGGCTTGCGAGCTTCGGGTGCCGATGGTTTTACGACGTTTTTGAGCCCGCGTTTTTTTGCGTAGCGATCAGGGTCAAAATCATCCATATCAGGATCGTCTTCTGGACCGAGCGCGACACGGGCTTTTGGCTTGGCCGCGGTACGTGTTTCAGGAGGGGTTCGGCGTTCAGGCGCTGCCGGTGTTGTTTCACGGGCAGCAGGACGCGCTTCAGGTTTCGCCGCGATGGCGGTCGTTGCCTGCCAAGATTCGGTAGGCAATGAATCAAAACCCTTTAGTTTCTTGGGTAAATTGACAACGACTTGAACGAGTTTGATCTCGACTTCGAGCAGCTCAAGATCGAACGCCACCTCAGGGTGTTTTTTCAACGCACCATCGGAAGCTCTGTAGATGAAGAGTGAGAGCGGATAACTCGTCTCTTGTTTGGTGGCATACCCCATGAGGAGGTAATCAGCCCCCACACCTTTTACGATCTTGTCAGCGAGTCGGCGGACTTCTCCGTCGAGCTTTTTGCTACGCAAGCGGGCTTGGATTTGTTTTGATTCAGCGACAAAGTTGGGTCCTGAGGCTCCCTTTGTTTCTTTCTCAAGTTCGGCCGTGATCACAGTCCATCCAGACTCTTTGACCTCGATGGCCTGACCAAAAGAGACGTACCCTTTTTTTCTCACCCACACGTAGTGGCGTCCCGGCTGAAGCTTCTTCATCGACCACTTAGGACCGCTGCCTTTGAGTGTGGATTCATCGACAACAACGGTCGCCCCTTCGGGGCCAGAGATCGCGAGCTTTCCGCCCCCAGAAGTCGCACGCTTTTGCGCACGCTTGAGAATGCGTCGCAACATCGGAAACAGCTTGCTTTGTGCGTATTGGCGTTTGGGGGCGAGATATCCCATCCTCTGTACGGCTTTCTCTCCCTTTTCATTTTCTCCAAGACGAAAGTGGTTGAGCGCGAGCAGTCTGTAAAGATCAAGAACGAGCTCGTAGTCCTTTACGTGGATGAGACCCTTTTCGATCTTCTCTTTGGCCGCGAGGAGAGTCGCTTTGGCTTTCTCGTATTGTTTTTTACGAGAGAGCGCCTTGCCTTTCTGGAACAGCGCGTAACCAGCCTTGTACTCTTTGACAAAAGGGAGCACAACAGCCCCGCCGCCACCAGAGAGCGGACGCACATCCATTCCTTTTTGTTTGAGCTGACGAGCCAATTTTTTGGAGACGTCTGCAAAGGAATCACCAGAAGAAGTTGTCGAAACAAAGGGGACAATGGCAACCTTCTCTTTGGCATGTGCTCGTTTTACAGAGAAGACCGGTGTCGTCCCTTGCCACTGGAGATCTGCTCCCCACACCAACAAACACACAAACACACCGCAACACACGGTTGATTGTCGAAGAAAATGCAACATATTTGATAGCTCCTCGGATCTCGCGAGATGAAGCCCTCCACAAGGGGAAACATTCTGACATCGTCGTGAGATGGCAGGAACATCAGGCGGAGAGCAAGAAGAAAAACACACAAACAAAAGAACGTGCGAGATTCGGATTCGTTTTAGGGTTTGAAAAAAACCAAGCTACTTTATAATAGGATCAACAATCATCGTCAAGAAGCCTACGTGGGCGAGCAATTGACACAACATTTCGGATCCTCTACGCTAACGAAAATGTTTGAGAGTGAGCTGCTCTGCGAGCAGACAGGCCGAACAGGAGGCCTTATGATTGCAGGATGGATGTGTGTGTCCATCCAAAACAACGGAAGGAGCTTGTGATATGCTCGATCAAGATCGCATATCAGTGTTTTTGAGCTATCTTGGGTTCGTAGGTATCGTCCCTCCCTACCTCGCGTACTTCTTTTTTGCGAAGAGCCCTTACGCACGATTCCATGCCAAACAAGGGATCTTCCTGACGTTGACCTTTCTCGCGAGTATGGTCTTGTGGGGATTGGTCCGGCTGCTCGCGCTCACACAAGGATGGTCAGAACGCATCGTGGTGGCAGGGTATGGTGGTCTTTTCTTTCTGTACATCGTGCTCAACTTGCTCGCAGCAATTTTTGGACTGCTGGGACGCCAATGGGCGATTCCGGGCTTCTCACTTTGGCTAAAAAAGTAGCCTCTCTCGCTCCCCTCCTCCATGCACGACGGAATAGGTTGGTCTGTGTGAACGTTGTTGTCAAAGTGATGGAATACGCCTCGGCAAAATGGAGAGGAGTCTCATGAACGAAGAGAAACACAAACTTTTGCTCAAAGATCTCAAAGACATCGGTATCAACGCCAAGAACTACCAGGTGTTGTCGCTGCTCCCGCTGGTCTTTGTCGCCTGGGCAGACGGAAAGATCCAAAAAGGCGAATACGTCGAGATCATGAAGATCGCCAAGGAGCGACATTATTTGCACAAGGGTGGCGAGAAGCTACTGGCACATTGGCTCAACGAAGAACCAACTCCTTCTTACTACGAGAAAGGTTTTCGCGCACTTGTCGAGCTTGCTCGCTCTGAAGACGCGATCGGCGAAGACATCACCCCCAAAAATCTCAAAGAGTTACTCGACATGTGCATGGACGTCGCGAAGTCAGCAGGTGGCTTGTGGGGAAAGTTGTGGTCCGTCGCTCCAGAAGAAGAGGTCGCGATCGCCAAAATCGCTTCAGCCCTTGCGATCGATGATGGAGAGAGTTGGGGAGAGCTACTCGAAGATCTCTCGTCTGAACCATCCTAGCTAGATTTTTCGGTTGACAAATCCACTACTTTTCTGCAAAATTCCACCCTCTACGACCCTGCTTTTCGCTTACTCGCCTCGACAGAAGCAAGCAAAAAGTTAATAAAATCAAAAAAGTAGAAGAGAATTACCACAGAAGCGATTCCTCCATATCATTGTGTGAAGGGATGAAGCTGTGGGAGTGATTTGCCAACCAGGAAACAAAGAGAAACCATATGTTTGACAATTTAACAGACAAACTTCAGGAAGCTTTTAAGAAGATCAGGGGTCACGGCCGCCTGAGCGAAGGCAACATTGAAGATGCCCTGCAAAAGGTCCGCCTGAGCTTGCTCGAAGCGGACGTCAACTTCCGTGTTGTCAAGCAGTTTGTCAAAGCTGTCAAAGAGCGCGCAGTGGGCGCAGAGGTGATGAAGTCACTCTCTCCAACAGATCAATTCGTCAAGATCATCCACGAAGAGATGATCGAGTTGCTCGGTTCGGAAGATGAGACCCAGATCAACCTCTCGGTCAAGCCCCCCGTCGTGATCATGGTTGTCGGTCTGCAAGGTGCGGGAAAAACGACAAGTTGTGGTAAGATGGCACTCTATCTCAAGAAGAAAGAGAAGCGCCAACCCCTGCTCGTCCCTGCTGACGTCTATCGCCCAGCGGCGATCCAACAGTTGAAGACTGTCGCTGAGCAGATCAAAGTCCCCGTGTGGGACACACAGCCCGATGATGATCCCATCGATGTCGTCGACAACGCTCTCGCATACGCAGAGCGCAATGGATACGACACAGTGATCATCGATACTGCAGGTCGTCTTCACATTGACGACGAGATGATGGACGAGGTCGAAGACATTCGCGATCTCGCACAACCTCACGAGATCTTGTTTGTCGCAGACGCGATGACAGGTCAAGACGCAGTCCAGGTCGCGAAAGCCTTTAATGACAAGCTCGCCATTACAGGTGTTGTCCTGACCAAGATGGACGGTGACGCACGTGGTGGAGCTGCCCTCTCCATCCGTTACGTGATCGACAAACCGATCAAATTTATCGGTGTCGGTGAAAAGATGGATCGCCTTGAGCGATTCTATCCAGATCGGATCGCCTCACGTATCCTCGGGATGGGAGATGTGCTCTCTCTGATCGAGCAAGCGCAAGAGACCTACGATCTCGAACAAGCCGAAGCCCTCCAAAAGAAAATCGCCAAAGATAAATTCACCCTCGAAGACTTTCTCAACCAAATGAGACAGATCAAAAAGATGGGTTCGATCACCGATATGCTGGAAAAACTTCCAGGCTTTAGTGGTCAAATGAAAGAGTTGGCGATGAAAGAAGACCCAGAGCAACAGCTCAAACGGGTCGAAGCGATCATCCTCTCGATGACACCCGCAGAGAGACAAAACCACCGCATCATCAATACATCCAGACGCAAACGAATCGCCGCAGGTAGTGGGACCAAGATCAACGACGTCAACCAACTGCTCAAAGAGTTTGTGCAGATGAAGAAGATGATGAAAAAGCTCGGACCTCTTGCCAAAGCAGGATTCAATCCATTTGGCGGCGGTGGTGGCTTTAATCCCTTTGGTGGTGGTGGTGGACTCAACCCCTTTGGTGGTGGTGGCGCCCCACAAGGTGGAGGCGGTGGACTAGGCGGTTTATTTGGGAAAAAGACACCTAAAAAGACCACCAGTCGCCCAAAACCCAAGCCAAAGAAAAAAAAGAAAAAGAAAAAACGTTAATTTGTATACACAAACGGAGCAATCTTTGGTAAAGAGATACTCCGCAGAAGATTCATTTGTGATCTTCGCTTTTATTTGACACAAACAAGTACGTCCTGAATAGATTGATAGGAGACTATATCCATGGTTAAAATTCGCCTCGCTCGTTTCGGTTCCAAAAGAAAACCCATCTACCGCGTTGTTGTCAGTGACATCCGCAACAAACGTGATGGTCGCTTCATCGAGCGCGTTGGTTGGTTTAACCCACACGACAAAAGCGCTGAAGGCCTGAAAATGAACCTCGAGCGCATCAGCTACTGGGTCGACAATGGTGCACAACCCAGCGAAAAAGTCGCTGGACTCATCAAACGTGCTCAAAAAGCCAGCGCACAAGCTGCCGCATAACACGACCCTGCGCATCCCAAAATCGCACATCTCCAAGATATCTGCTGCTGTTGCTATTGAAAACCGCACAAAGAAGTCCTATCGTGAAACATGTGGATAGTGAGCTAACACGTTGAATCGCCCTACAGGAGGTGGAAGATGCTCAAGGAATTAGTCGAGTTAATCGCGAAAGCACTCGTTGATCACCCAGAACAAGTTTCAGTGATCGAGATCGAAGGCGAACAAACATCCGTCATCGAGCTCAAAGTCGCAAAAGAAGATCTCGGAAAAGTGATCGGAAAGCAAGGACGAACCGCCCGCGCCATCCGTATCATCCTCAGCGCTGCGTCGACAAAACTTCGCAAGCGCTGTGTCCTCGAGATTATCGAATAATTGCACCGGTGAGTCACTCGCCAACGCAATGCACTACATGATATATACGTACAAAGACCGCTCTAACGAGCGGTCTTTGTATCGTGCATGTCATCCACACCTCTTGTGTATGGCATACACCTGTCCTCCGCCATGTCACATTCATCCACCCCGTCCTGCCACCACCTGACATATCTTGTCGGTGTGTCCTGGTAGTCAGACGATCCAAATCACTTCCAAAGATGCAAGAAAAAAAACAAAACCCTGCAAAACAACGCAAACAAACTGCGCCCGAAGGGATGTGTTCACTCGGATACATCACACAAGCACACGGTCTGCGTGGTGAAGTCCGTATCCACTTACACAACCCAAACGGCGAGACGATCCTCGATATCGAGACCGTCACCGTCCAATCGCCCCAACACCCCAGACAAACACTCCACATCCAATACGTCCGCGATCACAACAAAGGTTATCTGGTCAAATTCAAAGAGGCCAACAACCGCAACGACGCAGAAGCACTCAAGCGATGTGAGCTCTTTGTCCCAACTTCTGATTTCCCAGAGCTTGATGAGGACGAGTTTTACTTTTATCAACTCGCAGAGCTTCCTGTCTTCTCCACCACAGGCGAAGAGATCGGACACGTGAAACGCGTCCTCCCTGGACCTTCCTACCCAATCCTCGTCGTCGCGTACAAAAAAAGAGAAGTATTTGTCCCCGTCGTCGAGAGCATCGTCCCCACAATTGATGTCGAACAAAAACGTATCGAAGTCGAGATGCTACCGGGTCTATTTGACGACGAAGAGTAAATCAACTCGAACAACACCTCATATACACCGCGCAGATCTACACAAATTCGTGTTGCACATCCTCTTCAAATCGAATACCTTGCGGATGCTCTGGTCTCCAATGCCAAAGCATCCGCTGTCCAACGACTCGCGGACAAACGCTTAGGCCGGCCTTCACCCCATCATTCGGAGCTGCCCATCATGAAACGATTTATCATGCTCACCCTCTTCCCTGAGATTGTACCCGGCCCCCTCGGGGTCGGTGTCGTAGGTCGTGCGATAGAACGTGGACGCCTCAGCGTCGAAGCGATCGACATCCGCGACTTCACGACAGATAAACACCGTACTGTCGATGATACGCCCTATGGAGGAGGGGGTGGCATGGTGATGAAGCCCGAACCGCTCTCGAAGGCCATCGCCGCAGCGCGCGAAGCAGCCCCCCCAAACTCTCCGGTGATCTTGATGAGCCCACAAGGTGAACCCTTCACACAAAAGATCGCTGAAGAACTCTCGGAAGCTCCAGGGTTGATCGCCGTATGTGGTCGCTATGAAGGGTTCGACGAACGCATCAGACAACATCACATTGACAGAGAGATCTCACTTGGCGATTATGTCGTCTCAGGAGGGGAACTTCCTGCCATGTCGATGTTCGACGCAGTCGCCCGTTTGATCCCTGAGGTGTTAGGAAATCCTGAGTCGATCCAAGAAGAGTCGTTTCAACAAACGCTCCTCGAATATCCTCAATACACCCGTCCCGCTAAGTTCGAGGAACATGATGTCCCCTCCGTCTTGATGTCAGGCAACCACGCAAAGATCCGCCAATGGCGTCTGAAGCAGTCACTGGAGCGCACCCTCGATCGACGTCCGGAGTTACTTCAGAAACGCCCTCTCACCAAAGAAGAGAGCAAACTACTCAAAGAGATCAAGCGCGAACGAAAAGAAAACAAAACGACATAGAAACCGAACCAATCGCAGACAGTTTCACAAAGGAAGCGCCCATGAGCACCAACAGAGCCCCCGTGTATATGGCCCTTGTCCACTACCCAATCCTCGACAGGCAAGGAGACATTATCACCACGGCTGTCACCAACCTCGACGCACATGATGGCAGTCGACTCAGCGCCACATATGGACTCAAGAAGTTCTTTATCGTCACCCCACTTCACGAGCAATTGTCCCTCGTCCACCGTGTGCGCGCCCACTGGGTCGATGGTCCTGGCGCCAAAAAGACCCCAACGAGACGTATGGCCCTTGAGCATCTGGAAGGCGCAGAGTCCCTTGAAGCCGCCTGCAAAGTGATCGAAGATGCACACGGAAAAGCTCCGTACCTCATCGGCACAAGCGCACGCAAAACAGAAGAGGAGATGACCTCTTACGAAGATCTTCGAGCGCGCTTTGAGACAGAAGACACACCCTTCCTCGTCGTCTTTGGTACAGGCTGGGGACTCGCTGAACAGGAATTGAAACCATCGATTCACGCGTTTCTGCCGCCTATTATTGGCCCCACACCATACAACCATCTCTCCGTGCGCGCTGCGATGGCCATCACCATTGACAGACTCCTCGGTGTCCATGAGGTGATCTGACGTACTTATACAATTCCCTTATGGCCGGCCCTTGAATTTGAGCTCGTTTGTATGTCATCACAACACAGAATCGTTAAAATGTGCGCAAAAATTGCCAAATTAGGCTTGACTTTCTGGTCCCACTTATGTACATTTATGCGCCGAATCTGTGATTGTCAGTGATGATACATAAAGCAAAAAATTCCCGCCTGTCATGCATCACTCACCAATAAAATCACACTGTTAATGTCATTTTACTTGAGTTAATATCAAGTCATTGAAGATAGAATGGGAGAGTTTTCAAATGAACGTAATCGATAGTATTGAACGCCGTTATTCGCGTATGGATATCCCAGAGTTTCAGGCTGGCGACACCGTCCGCGTTTACGTACGTATCCGCGAAGGTGAAAAAGAACGTCTGCAGGCCTTCGAAGGCGTCTGCATCTCCTTCAAACGAGGTGGCGTCCGCGCTTCCTTTAAAGTTCGCAAGATCTCCTACGGTGTAGGTGTCGAGAGAACATTCCCCATCCACTCCCCAATGCTCGATCGCGTTGAAGTTCTGCAACGTGGACGCGTCCGTCGTGCAAAACTCTACTACCTCCGCAACCTCCGCGGAAAAGCTGCACGTATCCGCGAACGACGTACCAACCGCTAAGTCTCACCTATGGCACGCGCCAAATCCTCCAAAACCTCCCCCCAACAAAGCACTCTCTTCGAGAGCCATCGCTGGCTCGAACAAGAATATGCCCAACAAAAGATCCACCGTATCATCGGCATCGATGAAGCCGGTCGAGGTCCACTTGCGGGTCCTGTTGTCGCGGCTGCGGCGACTCTCCCTCCTGACACGTGGATCCCTCAGCTCGATGACTCAAAGCGCCTGTCTGAGGCCCAAAGAGACAAGCTGTTTGACCAAGTGCTCGACAAAGCTGATGCGGTGGGTGTTGCTGTGATTTCCGCCGCCGAGATCGACGAGATTAACATCCTTCAATCCACGCTCAAAGCGATGAGACTCGCGCTCGTCCAATTGTTGCGACAGCTCCCCGAAGAGCCACAACTGATCCTGATCGACGGAAACCAAAAATTCCCCTTTGATGGCCCCCTGAAAACAGTTGTAAAGGGAGATCATCTCAGCCACAATATCGCCGCCGCGTCGATCCTCGCCAAGGTAACACGCGACCGTATCATGGCTGCATACCACGATCTCTACCCGATCTACGACTTCGCCTCTCACAAGGGTTATGCTTCAGCCAAACACAGACAGGCGATCCTCGATCATGGCCCCTGTCCCATTCACCGCTTCTCGTTTAAAGGCGTCCTGCCCGAAGAAAAAGAAGAACCTCCCACAGAAAACGATGAGTCCCTCCTCACAGACTCCACCTCAGATGGTACCTAAACCTCCCAAGCAAAAGCACAATCGACGAGGGCAACAAGCCGAAGCCCTCGCGAGTGTTTGGCTTCAATCACAAGGTTACGAGCTCCTCACACACAACTATCGTTGCCGTACAGGTGAGATCGACATCGTGGCGATGGATGGTGATGTCCTCGTCTTTATCGAGGTAAGGAGCCTTTCAAGACGCCCAACAGAGGAAGCCCTCTCGAGTATCCATCACAAAAAACAACAACGCCTACAAAAAGCCGCACAACACTATCTCGCCTTCCAGGCAGACAATCTGCTCGATCCAGAGATACGTTTTGATGTTCTTGGTGTGTCTTTTCGCACAGAGCACGACATCGAATGTCAGCTGCTCAAAGGTGCCCTCTTCCCCTTTTAGTAGAGTATCTCGATCAAGAAGAACACTTTGCGACAAGCGCAGCTGCGTCCTTCGCCCGCGATTTTCGCCGAGAGCTGCGCTTTCTCTTCGACTTGGACGCGAGCGCAAGCAACTCGTTGGTTTGCTCTGAGACATCAGGCTGAAGTGCATATGTGATCGCCGCCGCGAGCGCATCAGAAGCATCCACTTGAGCAGGCTCTGGCAAGCCGAGCAGTGTCTGCACCATGCGAGCCACTTGCTCCTTGTCAGCCCGCCCCTTGCCTGTCACGATCTGCTTGATCTTCGTCGGCGCGTATTCATGCACAGTCAAATCTTTGTTAAGCACAGTGATCAACGCGACACCACGAGCCTGACCGAGCTTTAAGGCAGACTGTGCGTTTTTGGACACAAACACTTGTTCCATCGACACAATCGTAGGTTTGTACTCCTCAAGCACCTCTTTCAATCCTTCGTGGATCTCTCTCAGGCGCTGGTGAAAGGCTTTTTGCCTCGTAAAAATCCCACCATTGTCCACATGTGAGATGCGGTTGTTGTCATAATCAATGATCCCCCAACCGGTGATCAACGAACCTGGATCGATCCCTAATATCCGCTCCACAGATGACTCCTTTTCTTCACGCATGATGCAAAATACATCTGAAACTTCGTTCACCCTTTCTTTCGGTATACACTCTACAATATGGGTCGTTCAAGAAATTTCCCAAAAAAACAATCGCCACCTCCCTCTTCACAATTGGCAAGAAATTGATAAAATAGTGTCTTCGTGTTGATGTCTGAGAAAGACACACATTGACGATAAGATCACAAGACCGGAAGGAGTCCCCTTGTTTCGCGACGAGATAGTGGAAAATATGAAACAGCTCACAGAGCTGAAAAGCTCTGATCTGCTCTCTGATGAAGAGTTTGTCGGTCGCTTGGAGGAATTGCTCGTAGAGTTTCGTTCATCGCGTAACTTTCCGTCGCGAGCAGAGGTCATTGAGACTGTCCCCCTCGCGCCGAGTGAGCCAGAAGCTGTCAGTGTTTTGTTCGCGATCTCGCTGCACGGTCCAGAAGGGCAGCAACGATTCGAATTTATGCAAAGAGAGCTGACAATTGGCCGCTCCTCTGAGAGTGATCTCGTCTTGCGCAGAAATGACATCAGCCGCCGACATGCCCGTATTCTGCTTCGTGACGACCGATTTATCCTGCTCGATCTCAAGAGCGAGAATGGTACCTACCTCAACGGTAATCTTGTGGGCTCACCACAAGTCGTCCATCCCAACGATCAGATCACAGTTGGTGACTACCAACTCTTCCTCGAACCCCTCTGGTAGACAAGGTCGCAAAAGCCACCTACCGTCCATCCTCCCACACAGGTAGACCCTGGAGCATATGCTCCAAAATCTCAGTGTATTCTCCCGGCTGTACATGAACATTCCATGGTGAGAGCCATCGCGTCGCGACTTTCCGTCGTTTGGCTTCGATCAACACCAGCTTGGCATCTTCACCGGGAAATGGGTGTACAAAACGCACCCGCGACAAAGACAAAGACAGATGCTCAAGTGCACAAAGCAGACGGTGCGCTCCTTCGGCAGGATAGACCAAGGCAAGACGACCATCTGCGTGCATCGATGAAACAGCGGTCTCAAGCATCTGTTCGAGCGTTGCGTGGAGTTCATGTCTGGCCGCAGCGCGCTCAGGGTGAGCGCTGACGTGGCCTCTCTTTGCGTCGTAGTACGGAGGATTGAAGGTGATGAGAGACCAACGTCCCTTGCGCAAACGGTAACGTAAGTTGTGTTGGAGCACACTGAGCTGCTCTTGGAATCCGTTGAGTGCGATGTTCTCACGTGCAAGTGAGGCTAGAGAGTCCTGCAACTCCACACCGATCATTCTCGGATGTGCGCCCTGTTCTCTCCACAAATCCGCAAGTAACAACAAAACAACCCCACATCCACAACCGAAATCCAACGTCTCGACAGGTGCGCCTCCCTCCGCAGCGAAGTAACTCAACAACACAGCGTCAAGCGAAAAACGATACCCCTTGCGATGCTGGTAACACTGCACCCGTTTACCAAACATCCCATCAAGCGTACGCTCCCAACAAACCTCATCATGCCTCCCTTCTGTCACGGGATGCTCCTCCTTCCCAAAAAGTTTCTACGGAGAACATGAGCACGAAATGACCGTACAAATGCGCTCTTGAGCAGACATACACTTGGTGTACCATCTTTTTCTTCCTTAACGCACCCGCTATAATGACACGTAGCGAAGTCGTTGCGTTGTCCCAACTCATCTGCGACACAATGTCAACGAAGTCATCCTCCGTTGAGTTCACAAACTCAAACACAGATCAACCCATCACAAAAGGAACGTCCTCTATGCTTCAGCGGCCACTCAGCTTGTTACTTGCACTGGTCATTTTTTCATCAACGCCCTTCCACGTGGCAGACGCCAAAGAGTCGTACACCAAAGAAGACAAAAACCTCGCCAAGTTACCCAAAGTTCGCTTTCGGGATTGGCGTCTACGCAAGGTCTGGAAGGTCCTCGCCCGCCAGTACAAATCGATTTACCATAACTTCGCTGGTGATGGATACATTTTCCCAAATGAGCGTAGAGAGTTGATGTTTACAAGGCGGATTATGCGCCGTCTAGAGATCATCGACAAGCGTAGTCACAAAGTCAAAAAAGTATACCGCAAATTCCGCAGGATCAAAAAACGCAAGCGAAAAGCCAATTATGCAGAGATTATGACCTTTTTGGAGAAAAAGAAGAAGCGTTACGAGACCATGATCCGCCGCTTTGCGTGCCGTCATATCAGCAAGTACAAAAAACGCCATCGCTCCCACTGCCCCAAAGCAGACACCAGTTTGTAGAGACATTCACTCTTGGCGTGATAAACACCAGGCACAAACATGCAAGACACCCCTCCGACACCTCCAGGCTCCGCTCCTCCAACTCCTTCCCCACTTCATGCTCGACGCGGCTACGGCGCACTCGCAGACAAACAAGTCGATCTGTACGAAGCTCTTCACCTCCACCCTCGCGCATCCTTACCAGCGCTGGAGGACGCGCTCAAACAAGCGCAGCGCTGGTGGAACGGTCAACAAGCCAATCCCAAATACAGAAGACAAGCCCCTGACGCGCTCGCCCGTCTGACAGAAGCACGAGAGATCTTATTCGACCCCATCCGTCGGCAAGAATACGACCGTACACTGCAAGCATTTCGGCGCTCCTACAGAGAGCTGCGGTGGCAACCCATTCGGGATCTCGTCGACCTGCTCCTCGAAGACGGCACCTGTGATCACCAAAGACAGCATCTCATCGTCCGCTTTGCCAGACGTAGAGGTCTGCAGCAAGCTGACATTGAGACGATGCTTGGAGAAGAATTTTTACGCAGAAACATCGAATGGATCGACGACACCCCCGCCCCAACCTCAAGCACTCCCCCACAAGCCTCCATCCGCCCAAAGTACAACCCCTCTATCGCAATGCTTTCATTGAGCTTCATAGGGCTTCTTCTGCTCCCCTTTTTCGGAGAAGCACACAACGCGATCCTCCTCTTTGTCCCCTTTATCAACACCGCACGTCTTCTCGCCAAAGGCCTCTACCTCCCAAAGACAACCCCCACACAAACCAACCTCTGGGGATGGTTTGTCGGGATCGTCGTGTTAGGTGGCGCAACGCTCACATCGCTCTTTTCTTTGCAGCACTCTTCGGCGTTCCCGATCGGACTCTTTAGCGCGGTGATGCTATGGAGCGCATGGCTCGCGCTCACCATCCTCTGGGAACAAAGACCACTCGAACAACCTCCTTCAACAGAGGCTGCACAAAAAGCCCCCACACACCCCACAGATTGACAAAAATCGTTTGAAGTTTATGGCACCGACTGCTATCCTTGCCAACGTGTGACAAGAAGTGACACGTCTCTCACGCATAATCCATCCTATACATACGCAAACATCAATGAGGATAGAATGCGTTTACACTGCAATACATTCGGCCACTGGAAAGACATCCTGATTTGTTCAATGTCTTGTCCTTACACTCAAAGATGCAAGCAATTCCAAAAGTGGCAAGAAGAAGGTGATAACAAAGTCCAGATGTGGAATCGCATCATGGACTACCTACGCAAGCATCCAAACAATGCCTATGAATTGCTTCTCAACCCCATTGCTTCCAAAAAGACCAGGGAGAAAGTCGTGAAAAGATACGTTTGTAGTCGTGATGACGAGATCAAAATTCTGGACGAAGAAGAGATCACCCAACACCTCCTCGATGGCGTCATGTTCGACGAAATCTTCGAACTAGGCCGCGAAATGGAAGTGCAAATCCGCCTCGTCCCCGCTGGCAAAACCAAGAAAACCAAGAAAACCAAAAACACCGAAGACACAGAGGACAACAACACCAAAACCGAAAAAGAAAATGGTGTGGGAAAGACAAGCGGCCGTAAACGCAAGTCACAAGCCTCCGCAGAGTAAAATCACCCCTTCCAACATCCCCCTTCTCTCCTCACTTCAACCACTTGATCTGCTCAGGTCCACAAAGATCATCCTCTAGCAAACCAGACATCCGCGATGGAATCGAAGCTTGCAGGTGTTCAGCTAACTCTGCAGGTGTATCTCGTAGCCCCAATTCTTCGAGAGATACGGTAAAATCACCGTGTCCGCGTCCCTCACGATAATCGGGTTCTTTGGGCGGATGAGGCAGATAAGTCGCAAAAAGCTCGCGCTCAGCACGTACGAGCAACACAGCTTGGTAGAGCAAAAATGTACCACGCCGCCTCATCGATGAACCCAATATTTTCCTGCCATCCACCGCGAGATCAGAGATCCCCTTTTGGGAGACATTTGCGATACCGCGCTCTTGGAGACACTCGGCGATGGGTTGTTGGATCAACTTAAAATAACGCATGTTGGAAAAAGGATCACGCATGTGTGCTGCAACTGAGATGATCAACATTCCAGGCGCAAGCACAACGGTCCCCCCTCCACCTTCTCGACGGTAGACAGAGACATTGTCTTTGACAACGTTTGGGATGTGGATCTCTTTCGGAAGCTGACCGCTTTTTCCCATCACGATACAAAATTCGGGCTGCTCCCAAACACGGCATAAAAAAGAATCCCCTTGCTCGCGGAGTGCGCGTTCCATCGTCGCGTCTTCGGAGTAAGGAAGGATCTCTACATCTTCAATGGTATAGGATCTTGTCATGGTGTTTCTTACAGAGAGTGGGTGCGAGAGTGGACGTCAAAGCGTTGGCTCAGACAGGCGATGTGGAGAGTGTTGGAAGAAGATAAAGTTGTGCGTGTTACTGGCACTGGTTTTCGTCGGTACATTGACCTGACAAACACACGAATTTTCGACCATTGCCCTCAGCAGGACAATCGGAATCTCCCGTACATTTGCGACCACAGAACATATTTGCTCCGTAGGAGAGACATGAGTTTCCAGCACCGCAATCTTCGTCTTTTGTGCACTTGTCACAGGGCTCGGGGATCTTGATACAGACGCCAAGTTCACAACGCTCGTTGGGCTGACATTGTTTGTTTTTACAAGGATCTTCACAGTATCCGGTAACAGGGAAGCAGATCTTGAAGCCACTGACGATAGTGTCCGTACAGGAGAAACCGGCCTGACAATCGCTGTTGGTCTCACATTTGGTGAGGCATTTGTTTCCGTCCTTCAAGTTCTGGCTTGTGCCGATACAGAAGTCACCAGAACCACCACACTCGTCATCTCCAGAACACTTCACACAGAGGCCTTTCTTGCACTGACCTTTGCCGTTGTTTGCGCTCGGATCACAGCGGATCAGTTGTCCAGCCGCATCAACACAGTCCTCATCTTTCCGGCAGATGACCGGCTCTTCACACTTGTATGTGGTTGTGTTGCACTCGGGGCGGGGATCTTGGCAGTGTGAATCATCGACACATTCGACATCTTCACAGATGTTATCTTGACACACAGACTTGGGACTATCAGCCTGACATTGTTCGCTCTTTGTACACACGACACATTTTTGTGTGGTGGTGTCGCAGTACTTGGTGTCACCGCGATCTTTACAGTCATCGTCTGTTGAGCAAGGTGGAAGACGACAACAACCATTATCACAGGTATCATCGCCAGAACAATCAGTCGTTGAAGAACAGGACTTTGCACATGTGCGGCAGCGTTTTTCGCCACCAGAGAGACCACACTCTTTTCCGCTGTCACAGTCTGCATCTTTTTCACAGACTTTCCCTTGGGCTTCTTCTTGGCAACAGCCGTCAGTACAGACCTGGTTGTTTTTACAATCAGATTTCACCAGGCATGAGGTCACACCAGCATCGCACTCTTTGGTCGTCGTACATTCGCTCTTGGCTTTACACTCGCCTTCCTCTTTTCCATCTGCGATACAGCAGGTGCCTTTCCCTTCTTCGGTGCAATCAGCATCGGTTTTGCAGACACCATTAGGAGGCGCAGGACAGGCTACCAGGAAGCAAAGTGAAGTGATCAACAAAAAAGATCGTACCAACACATGCATTGTTTTTCTCCAAACATTCATTCATTCAATCAATCAAGTCATTCAACGATCGAGAAGGTGAAGTTGAGATCAACCTTCCATCGCCAACATACATCTACGTCAAATTGTAGCATAGGGCTTTAAAGCTGAATCCGCAAAAAAGCAGAAAGCTTCACAAGATCATTTCATATGGTAACCAAGATCATCACGAAATGTTACGCAAAAGAAACGATGAACGTCTCGCTCCCCCATTATTGGGTATGACAATCTACTGAACCCAAAGCCAAAAAGTCAAGCTGAGAATGAAGGGTTGAGGATCACACGGCTGTCATGTACAACCAATAGCAAAGAAAAAAGCCCCGCCTCCCATCCAGGATTGATGTTGATGCCATCAAAGCGTTCAAAATCTCGCAAAGGACCCAACCTCTATCACCGCGTCGTGATGAGTCTCTTTCACCTCCGTGAAGAAGAAGTCAGTCGCGTCACGTTGATGTTCCTCTACAGCTTGCTGGCCATAGGGGCGTTTATTTTGGGTCGTATCATCCGCGATACACTGCTGCTCACTCTGCCAAAAGCACAGGGAGTGGGTCGACTTCCCATCTTGATTGCGCTCTCTGCCGTCGCCGTCTCTGCGTCCTCGTATTTGTACACGCGATTTGCCAATCGACTACGTCGAGACAAGATGATCATCCTCATCAACACCATCTTTTTCGCAGCCTTGATGGGGATTTACGTATTGACCTTGCTGCTCCCAAAGAGCCTCCTTCCTGAGATGCTGCAGATCAACTACGTGTACGTCGAGATCATGGGCGCGATGCAAGTGATTCAGTTTTGGACCTTGGCGTCGGAGCTCTTTGATCCACGCTCTGCCAAAAGAAGCTTTGCCATCATCGGTGGGGGCGCTGTCCTCGCGAACCTCCTCGCGTTTGGGGTACGACCGATGGTCAAATTGCTCTCAGGCGCGCTACACTTGCTTCCCCTACTCTCCCTGATGTTGTTGTTGTGTATCGTCGTCGTCTATATCATCGGAAAACAAAACGACAACGCGCTCACATAGCAATTTGTGAGCAAACAACTCGAACAAAAAAACGAGCGTATCCGCTCTCGACCGATACACCACCTAAACGCCCAAACAGATCGCCTGTGGAACAATCCCCATCTGTTTGCGATCGCTGCAGTTATCTTCATCACGTTTTTAACCACGACGATCATCGACTACCAGTTTAAAGCTCTTGCTGCCAATCACTACCGCGACGCAGTAAGCTTGAGCCAATACTTCAGTATGTTTTACGGCTTGACAGGGGTGCTCGCGTGTGTCGTGCAATTTGGTCTGGCCAACCGCATATTGGAGTACAGAGGCATCCAGTTTGGGTTGATGTTGCTTCCGATCGCGCTACTGTTCAGCTCCACAATGCTCGCAGTCGCGCCGATGTTTATGCCTGTCGTGTTCGCCTTCACCGTCGCCAAGGGGAGCGAGAATGTCCTGCGCTACACGATCAACGATGTCTCCGTCAACTTGCTCTACGTCCCGGTCAGCTCAGACCTCCGCGCAAAAGCAAAGGCGTTTATCTCTGGAATGCTCAAGCCAGCAGCGATCGGCATCTCTGCGGGCAGTATTCTGATCTTTCGATGGTTTGGGTGGCAACCTCAGCAGCTCTCTTGGTTCGTGCTCGTGCTCGTCGCTCTTTGGCTTGTGGCCTTGGGACGGGCGCACAGAGAATATATCTCAACGCTCTTGCGTTCCATGCAAAAAAATCGTCTCCAGCTCGACAAAAGCAACTTCTCTCTCAAAGACGAGACCGCGATCAAAGCGCTTCGTGAGGTTTTGCGGGGGAACGACACGGCTCACATTCTGCACGCACTTGAGCTGCTCCCTCACATCCCCCATCATCCCTGGCAAGACGTACTTCTCAACCTTTTGGAGCATCCACTCGACGAGATCAGGGTGAAGACACTTCAGGTGATGGCTTCACTCAGTCGCCCCCAGGAGTTGGATGTTTACAAAGAGTTGCTCGAACTCCCCCAAGCACACATCAAAGACAAAGGACTCGATGACAGGCTGCTCAAGCTCATGCACCACGAAGCTCCTGAGATCCGCTCTCAAGCGATCGAGACGAGATGTGCGCTGCTCGGTGATGACGCGATCCACGAGGTCAGTCAATATCTCGATGATGAATCCATCAAGGTCCGAGCATCGACGATCATCGGCTTGATCCAACACGGTGGTCTTGATGGTATTCTGCAAGCCGCTGAACCACTCAAAGCCTTGCTCAACAACGACTCTCCAGAGTTGCGGCAATATGGAGCGCATATCCTGGGCCGAATCGGCGCAAAGAACTTCTATCTTCCGATCCTTTCGCTATTTGAAGACCCCGAGTTAAAGGTTCGTATCACCGCGATCGAAGCCGCCGGGAAGATTCGCAATCACAAATTGCTTCCGGGACTCTTTACACAGCTCAAGGAGCGACAAACTGCGAAGTACGCGCTGTTGTCCTTGATGGCTTACGGAGAAGCGCTCCTCCCCACGATCACGCAGCTCCTCAACGCAGAAGATGAAGTCGAAATATGTCATTACTACATACGCTTGCTTGGAAGCTACGGAAACCAAGAGGCGATATACGCGTTGGAAGACTATCTTCAACAAGCCCCTGAGGTGATGAAAGGCAAAATCCTTCACGCCCTACAAAAACTGCTCTCACAACACCCCAATCTCAAGCAAAACAGAGAGCTTCACCAAAAACTCCTCTACGTCGAGATGAAGCAGTTTTATCAGTGGTGGCAGATCCAAGACACACTCAAGCAAGAGTTTTCGAACGCTGAGGTCCTCAGCGACGCACTCGACGAGTGTATGGAACAAAGTATTGAGCGATGTTTTGGGGTGTTAGGACTGCTTTACCCACCACGACAGATCCAGTTGATTTATCACCAATTCAAACATGGTGACTCCCGGATGCGCAGCAACGCCATCGAGCTCCTCGATAACTTACTCAGCAACGAGACAAAACGTTGCCTGCTTCCGTTGCTTGAGCAAAGAGAACTTGCGCGGACAGCCTCGGAGCGTTTCGGCCTCACCACTCCGTCCCCTGAGGAAGCATTGCAGGAGATCATTCGCAGCGCAAGTCCGTGGCTGCTGTCCTACTTACTGTGGACCATCTCCAAGAACGATGCGCTCTCAAAGCTACCGATCGTCTGGGACGCCCTCAGTCACCCAGATGCGCTCGTTCGAGAGTCTGCGCTGTGGGCGCTCGAATCACTCATCACACCGCAGGAATTTCAAAAACAGCTCGAAGAGATGTGCCACGATCCAGATGATTCCATCGTGCTCTTCGCGCAAGAGAAGCTCTCCCAACTCGCTCCACCATCCACCCTCCCCGCAGATTGAGGTATTGCCATGTTGTCTACGATCGAAAAAATCATCTTCCTCAAAGGCGTACAACTCTTCCAAGAGATGTCGAGTGAGCAGTTGACACACATCGCCCAAATCGCAACAGAGATCATGACAGAGAAGCACGAGATCCTGATCACCGAAGGTGATATCGGTGACGCGCTCTACATCGTGATCGATGGCAAGATGCGTATCCACAAAGGAGATGTGACCATTGTGATGATGGGTGCACGTGAACCTATCGGGGAGATGGGGATACTCGACAGCGCACCACGCTCCGCCTCTGTGACCGCTGAGCAAGATACACGGCTGCTCAAAATTGAACGAGAGGCCTTTAACGAACTTCTTAGCGATCACATCGAAATCGCGCGTGGAGTGATCCAGGTCTTGCTACATCGACTCCGCCAGGTAAGCTCGGCATCAACACATCACGACACCCCCACCACACAGGATCTGCCGAAAGAACCAGCTCGAAAACAAGAAAAAGACTGACAAGCGACGACATTGACACAGCGGCGTACTCCCGTTAGGATAAGCGCAATTGTCGCCCAAAGAGACTGACGTCCAGAGCAAAACGCCCCTTATATTCGAGTGTTCCAGTCGTTCATTTGTGGATTAACAAGTTGGAGAGCACAGCGGTGGTTTTTACATTGCAGCGAGTCCCAAGCCTTCTTGTCAAAGGGCTGTTTTTGGTTTTTCTGCCCTTTCTCTGGGCACCAAGTGCCTATGCCAAGAAAAAAAAGGTTCAATATCTCTGGGATGATTACACCGACGGCATATACTCCCTCAACGTCACCAGCGTCGCGATCGATCCAACCAATCCCAAACGCATCTACGCCGCTTCAAACGGTATTCTTTACGTCTCCCAAGACGAAGGTTTTACATGGGACCCGCTCGCTCGATTCAGTGGTTCGACGAGGGGCAGCGTCAATCACACCAGCGTCAATCTCCAAAAGAAACTCGACGAGTTAAAAGAATCCATCCTCGAAGAAAAGATCGAAGATCTCTCAACAGAGATCGGAGAAGAGCTCGCACGTGAAGCACGTCCACAGCTCGAAAGAGAAGCCGAAGAAGAGGCAAGAGACCGACTGCGAGGATCTGTCCGCAGCAACCAGATCGGCTCACTCAAAAACCGCTTTCGACGCTTTATCTACCGCATCGCGATATCCCCCCAAAACCCAAAACTCATCTTGCTCGCGACAGACGGTGGGGGCTTCCTCTCTACAGATGGTGGAAAAACATTTAACTCGACACTACGTGGTCGCGGTGGTGGTCCAGAAGGACATATGACCCGCGCGCTCATCCATCCCACCAACTCCAAACGCATGCTACTCGGCAGTCAACGTGGACTCTGGTACACAAACGATGGTGGCAAAAACTGGAACAAAATCTTTGGGAAACTGCGCACACTCGCGATTCGAGAGATCCGTAGGGACCCAAGTAATCCCAAGCGCATCTACGTCGCGACACCACGCGCCATCTTCGTGAGCAAAGATGGTGGTAAGAGTTTTCGTGAGCACTTTACCCTCACCTCCTCGGGCCCGCAGCGCATCACAGCCCTCGCCATCCTCAAGACGACACCTAAGATCACGATCATGATGGGGACAGGTAACGGTATCTATCGTTCAGTGACACCTGATGCGAGACGATTCAAGCCCGCTCGCTCCCTCGGTATCGGTGTACGGACCATCAAATACCTTACAAACAGCCCAAGCGTTCCCAACAACCTCTACGCGATCACCCCACAAGGCGTATTCATCTCGACAAACCAAGGCCGTCGTTTTCGGCAACTACGTACCGCAATGACGACACAAAATATCCGCTACATCACAGTCGAGAAGCGAGATCCTCTCAGGATCTGGGCCGCAACAGATTACGGTCTCTTGCGATGGACCAAAGTGATCGGAGGACGCATCACCAAAGCCAAATGGAAGCGCTTTCAGAAAAAACTCCGAAGAGAACCCAATGCATGGCGACTCAGCTATGCCGCGCTCAAGTATATGCGGCTCAATCGTCGCCTTGGGGGGCTCTTTTCTCGCTATAAATTGCGTGGCCTGATGCCTAACCTCCAAGTCCAAGGCTACATCAATCTCGACCGAGATCAACGCAACCTGATCCTTCCAACCATCCTCCCTGTACGAGTCAACGAAGGCCGACAATTTATAGTGCGCGCCAACCTCGTCTGGAACTTTAGCGAACTTGCCTATGTCCGGAGCGAATCATCTGTCTATGGGCAGATGATCAATCTCCGTAGACTCAGAGATAAAGTGATCACACAGGTCGTCCGCTTGATCAATGCAAGAAGACGTATCCAACTGCTCTTGTTTTCACGCCCCCCCAAAGATCCAAGAAGATATCTTCGTAGATATATCAAACTACAGGAACTCACCGCTCATCTCGATGCTTTGAGCGGTGGCTACCTCAGTAAACGACTCAAACGTTTTCGATGATGATGAGGTTTCCGATGAAACACTTGATGATCCCCGTTCTGTTTTTGTTCATGGTTTGTACTTTGATCGAGTCCTCACCGCGCGCACAAAGTAACGCCGAAGCGATGCGCGTGCTCAAACGCTTCAAACACGAGCCAAACATCAGAGAGATGCAAAAAAAAGCCCTCTCCTACGCGCTCGTCAACCAAAACCGTATCCGTGGCCTGTTTGCGAGAGCGAGCGTCTCCGGTTGGCTCCCACGCTTTCGCGCTCGTTACCAGTACAACTCCGAAGATGATCGCAGCACCAGCTTCCCCACCCCCACCAGCGCGATCCTCACAGACCAAGACACTGACCTCGACCACAGACTCGAATTTCGTCTTGAGTGGAACCTCAGCGACTTGATCTTTAACAGAAACGAACTCAGCGTTTACAAAGAGCTCAAAAAGCTGGTCGAGCTGAGAACGGATATCCTCAAAGAGATCACAAAACTCTACTTCGAACGACGTCGCCTGCAAGTCGACTTGATCCTCGCACCTCCCCGCAGCTTGCTCAACCGTATCCGCCGAATTCTTCGGCTTCAAGAGTTGACCGCTGACCTCGACGGTTTGACAGGAGGACACTTCTCTCGACGCCTCAAATCTGCCGGGCATGACCCATACAAATAAGCCCAGTTATGCAAGAGATTGCGTCACGAGGACTCTTCACAGGTAGCAGGAGATAGAAGGTATGTCCCTTACACGCCCAGGCAACCGCCCGGCACCTAAAACGCCACATCACGCCCCCAACGGGGTCTCTTTGCGAGCCGCTGTTCGGTCTGGCTTGCTTCTTTTTGCGTTGGCCATCCTCGCGGGGTGTCAACTCATCTTGCCTCCACCAGAGCACCCAACGCCAGAAAACCCTCCCTGCCTTGAAAGCTCAACGCCACAGGGAGGCGCAACCCTCACAGTCACACAGATCCCCACGATCAAGGTCAAGTTCTCCAAAGAGCTCGAACCGAAAACCACCACCACTGAGTTTATCTACCTCGTACAAGGTGACGTGGACTACTCATTTTTGCGCGATCTGGAGACACCCAGTAGTATCACTTCGACGAGATTGCCTTTTCTGACGCCCATCACGATCAAAACGGTCAGCGCACCAGGTACCCCGACAGAGTTGGAGATCACCCCGATCGACTCACTTCGTGGTAGCAGCACCTACACCCTGGTCTTCACACTCAACGTCCGTGATAAGCTCCAGGAGCTCGGCGAAAACAAACGTACAGGTTCACGCCCCCTCAACGTATGCCCCGACGCAAATGGCAACTGGCCCGGTGAAGTCGAGAACTACAAAAGAGGCGAGAGCCAAGTCATCATTTTCCAGACAGAGCCTGAGCCACCACGTACAGGTATCCCCCGCATCAACGAAGTGATGGCATCTCCTCCTTCGGCAATCAGCTCGAAGGGCGAATACGTCGAGATCTACAACGCTGATAAATCCGGAGACCTCGACATGTGTGGTTTATTCATTCGCAACGCGGAAAATACACCCCGCGAGATCATCGCCTTTGCGAAAGGTGTCACCAAATGTCCAACGATCAAACCCGGTGGATACGGTGTGATCATGGAACCAGATTACGACATGACCGCAAATGTGTACAAGATCCCCTCTGGCGTGCCGATGTACACGACACGTAGCAGCAGTGGCAGCACACTTGTCTCAGGCGGCCTCTCCGCAACTCAAAGTGTTACCATCTCTCAAGGGACCGAAGATGTCGTAAGTGTAAGCCCTATCATCGTCTCTGCGAGTGGCACTTGGCCTTCAAGTGTATCTCTCGAAAAATGCGACCCCAACGGCGCCAACCAAAGCTCAAACTGGGCTGAATCCACCTCCACAACAGGCGGAACCCCAGGCGCTGCCAACTCTGCGAAGTGCCCGTAACATTGAAAAAAGAACCGAAACCTTCATCCTCTCCTTCACCCACATCTCCCACACTCATCTGGCCTTTTCTCACCGCCTCCTTGATGACCCTTGGTTATGTGGGCTTCTATGTCTTACCCGTTCTCGATCCACACAACGCGCTTGGACACGTCGCGCTCACCACAGGCATCTTTTTGTTATATGTCACAGGCGCCTATGCCGCTCGAAACATACAACATGGGAAAGCCTTTGCGGTCCTCGTAGGGTTTGGTCTACTGTACAGGTTGTTGCTGTTTCCCATCGAACCGTCCATGTCAGACGATTACCATCGGTACATATGGGATGGAAAGGTCCAGGCACATGGTTACAACCCGTACATTTATCCACCCGAATCAGATGTCCTCATCCATCTCAAAGACCCGCTTTATCACAACTCCATCAACCACCCTTACCTCCACAGCATCTACCCTCCCACCTCACAGTGGGTGTTTTTGCTGGGGTACTTGTCGAGCTCACAAAGCGCGATGGGGCTTAAAGCCTGGCTCTTTTTGGCCGATCTCTTCACGATCTTTCTGCTCGCACTGTTTCTCAAAAGGCGTTGCAGGCCTCCCGGATACCTGCTGTTTTACCTGTGGTGCCCCATCCCGATCATCGAGACGATGTTGGACGCCCACATCGACGCGCTCGCCCCTCCCTTCCTGATCGCAGCCTTATTGCTCGCGCAGCGGAGAAGACCGTACCTAACAGGTGCGATGATGGCTCTCGCGATCATGGTCAAGCCACTCCCCATCTTTCTCGTGCCTGTCTTGTTGTGGCACTTTCGTTGGAGGAGAGCTTTCCAATGCCTCCTCGCAATGGCGATCGTCGGATTTTTGGGATATCTTCCGTACTTACAAGCAGGTCCCTCGATGTTTGTATCGATCATTCGGTACTCTCGCCACTGGCATATCAATGGGCCTTTCTTCAAGTTCTTCAGCCAATGGTATGTCAGCGGTGATATCCGAATGGTCCTCGGGCTCGTCACAATAGGTGTCGCCCTCATCGCCCCCTTCCTACGTCTATCCCTCGAACGGCGTTTGCTCGTGCCTCTTGCGGGCTACCTCATGCTCACACCGACAGTCTACCCTTGGTATTTTGTCTGGCTCGCCCCCTTCCTCGCGATGACACCGACACCGTGGTTGTTTTGGTTTGCGGGAACGATCAGCCTCGTCCACACAGTCCATTACTTTAGCAGTATCAATGGGGTATGGTTGCTTCCGGGATTTTTGGTGTGTATTGAGTACATCCCCATCTTCTTGATGATCGTCGTACAGGCTGTCCCCTTCTTCCTTCGACCGTGGCTACGACGCTGGAGAGAACAGCGTTGGGATCGAAAGGCACAACCCCCACCCCGCATAGCTCCTAACGAGACAACCTTTTAAGATCAAACCTTACCAACGAAACTTCTTTTTCGTCTTTTTCCCAGGTCGTATCTTCACAGTAAAACGCTTCACTTGGTGCTCTTTTGAATGGAATACCCGCAAGTGATACGTCCCTTCGTAAAGCGTGATCAGCTGTTGTGTCGTCCCAAGTTTTCGTCTCCCTCCAGCGAATCCTTTATCATACGCGTAGATCGTACCAAATGGCAGCGCATACATAAACAGCTTCCCAGTCCGATAACGTCGACGAAAGGTGTCTGCTGAGGTTTTACGCACAGGGACGCGAAAGTGACGGACAAACGAATCACTTGCGCTCACACAAGAAACGCTGTGCTTACCGATGGGGGCAAAAAGTTTGGCCATAGGGGTCATTCCTAGTGGCTTGCCTCTCCAACTCGCGCGGCAAGAGGGCAAGATATCGAGCCTCACCTCTCCAATACCCTTCTCCTCCACACGTCGTCGAGGTGGAGGTCGTCGTACAAGAGCGACTCTTCTGATCGTTGGCTTTGTGATACGAACACGAGGAGAAGTTCTCCGAATATACCGACGACGACGTCTATATCGTCGCCTCACGACCTTCCTTCGACGCACAGGGACAGGTCGCTTGGCTTCAGGAGTCCTGGCTTTGGCTTCAGGGGGTGTAGACCTCAGCTCAGGTGTACCAGCGTCAGCGACCTGTTCTTTGTGTTGTTCGATCGGCTTTGCCGGAGGACGTCGTCGAGGTGTCCCTTGCCGAGTCACAGCAGCGGTTGGGGTTTTTTTCTTTGCGACAATCTGTAGCGCAAACCAGATCATCCCACCGGCTGCAGCGATCCCGAACAACAACGCCGTGAGACCGACAAGGAGCGAAGGTCCATCCTTTTCGAGGGGCGCTTCATCGTCAAAAGATTGTATGGCTTGGGCGGGTCGCTTTATCGAATCAGGGATGATCGCTTCCGTGTCCTGTATTTCGTCGGAAGTTGCCTGCACAACGTGACGCCCCATTGTATCTGGTGTTGGAGTGTTCACAGGGGAAGAAGGTGTGGGTGTTGGCGTCGTTACAGGAGGTGGTGTAGAAGGCGTCGTAGCAGGTGGTGGCGTCGAAGGGGCTGGCATTTGGAACGGCGTCATCTGCACTTCAGTGCTTTTGATCTCGCCTGTTGGTAAACCGCCACGTGCTTCATCCTCAGTGATCGTCTTGCTACGGTCGTACTGCGCGCTCATTCCGGAAAAACCATGCAAGACAACTTGATGGCGAGACCAGTCATCCGCGACATTTGGGAAGATGCTTGAAAAGTACGCTTGCAGCGCATGTGTCGACACATCATCGGAGTGATCGCGGATCAAATATTCGAGGGCTTGTGTGAAAGCCAGCGCAGTTTTCGGCCTCTTCTCACGATCTTTTTCCAGGACTTGCAAGATCAGTTTGTTGAGTCCTTCAGGCATATCCTTACGCAAACTAGAAGGAGGCGCTGAAGGCTTCGTCAGAATCGCCATCATCAAAGATGTAAAGTTGTGACCTGAGAAGGGGCGCTGCCCCGTGCAAAGCTCGTACAACACGCCACCAAGGGAGAATAAGTCAGAGCGAACATCAAGCGCCTCGGCGTGAAGCTGTTCAGGGGACATGTAGGCGATGGTTCCCTTCACCACGCCCGTCTCGGTGTTGAGTTGGCTGATGGAGGTCTTGGCGATTCCAAAGTCGATGATCTTGAGCTGCCCACCCGCCGTAAAGATCAGGTTTGCAGGTTTGATATCACGGTGAATCAAGCGAAGAGGAACACCTTCTGCGTCTGTTTGGGTGTTCGCGTAGTGAAGCGCCTGCGCCGCCATCGAGACAAGACGCACAGCGATGTACCAAGGGATCGCGCGGTGTTGTTCGAGAGTGTGTTGGATGAGGGCTTGCAGATCCTTCCCCCACAACTTCTCCATCACGAGAAAGTGCTTACCATCCCACGTCTCAATATCGTGAATACGCACGATATAAGGGTGATAAAGCTCTCTTGCGAGTTGGGCTTCTTCAAAGAAGGCCTGCCGAAATTCGTCTTGTTGCTCTTCCTTCTCGTGCAGGAACTTGAGCACAACCTCATCAGTTTTATTTTGGGAGTAACGTACAGCGGTCCATACAACCGACGTCGCACCTGCGCCTAGTTTGTTGAGGAGGACATATTTTCCATCGGAGAGGACCATGCCGGGGTGCAGCTTCATCGCAGAGTCTCATGTGAAGAATGAGGGGAACAATTCATCATTATCGTCTTCTTCGGCGTAATCGAACGGTGATCCTGTTCTTTCGTCGGTGTACAAAGAGTAAGCTCAAACGTCGACTTCGGTAACGTCGCTTGCGAAATCTGTATTTGCGACGTTCACCGCTTGGCGCAGAGAGCGTACAGGGCGTCCGACATACGAATTTTCTTTTGTAGTAGATCAGCACACGACGTGGACGAGAGTAAATCCGGATATGGATCTTCTTTTTGGGTGTCGCTCTCACGACAGGTCTCTTGACCACTTTCGGCTTCACGGCGTGCAAAGGCACCGTGATATATTGGGTTCCCTCTTGCATCTTGATCGTTTGTGTTTTATTCGCGAAGCCTTTGCGTCGGAACGTAAACATCAACTCTTGGGAACAATCACCTCTGTGGATATACGCTGTGGGAGAGTTTCCGACAAACTCAGAACCCAGCCAAACAGTCGCACCTGCAGGCTTGGAACGAAAGCGAACCGTGCACCGAAAAGGCGTCTCAAGCCCCTTCTTCTTGAGCGTAAGCTCCGGATCTTTTGCAGGTCCAGAGAAGATAAACCACATGATGAGTAGGAGCAAGGCAACCAGCCCACCTCCCACACCGAGTTTCACGCCCAAAGAGATCTCTTGTAGCCCTCCCTTTTTCGCGAACATGTCGAGTTCATCACTCTTGTCATGCCCGACAGACAAAGGTTCAGGGGTGGTCTTTGGTATGCTCCGTTCTTCAGCCGGAGCGGTCCGGACAGACGCAGCCGGCGAGCGGCGTTCGGCCTCTGTCTCACCGAAAGACACTTGCGGCGTAAGAGAGGCGCTTTGTTGGACTTCGTTTACTGACGCTCGATGCTTATCGGGATACTGCTCAGTGTCGTATTCTTCGAGGAGGATATCTCCACCTGGGATGCTCTTCACGTTCGACGAAAGGGTATGTGATGGAGGCTCAGGCTCCCTTTGCACGCGTGCAGGACCGAGGGATTGGTTTTGAGGGGCTTGATAAGCGCTGACATCGAGGATGGGTCGTCCGACAGTTGTCGGCACCTCATCAGGCATCATGCTAATGTCCATCAGCCCGGAATCATCACCATATGCAGCCGGAAGCGAAGACTGACTCTGGCTGTACACAGAGGGCGGAACAGCGGGGAGCGCATCTTGGCTCACTCCCACAGCAGGGAGTGCATCTTGGCTGTACTGCGCGAGATCTTCGGCAGAGGTCACATGATGTTCTGCCGTATCCATATCCGAGACACGATGAACAGCTGTGTCCATATCGTACTGCTCGACAGATTCTGTAGGAGCGGGATGCGTTGGGAGTCGTTCTTGCCCGAGCAGGTTTTGCTCTCCCTCAGGGACGGAAATGACTTGCTTTTTGGTGTCGTCGTCGGCCGCTTCCTCAATGGAGAGCAGCTCGGACTCCCAGGCCATCTCCTTACCGGTCGGCCGGGCATCGATCTCAGCAAATGCGTCCGCAAATCCTTGACTATCATCGTCCAAACGGTGTGGTTTGGCGTGGACATGAGCGGGTGCGAGTCTCAGGTCTTCGACGTCTGTCCCCAAAGGGATGGTCCGCTCGCTCACAGGGAGATCAGCAACAGCCGCCGATTCAACATATCCGGTGGTTCGTTGGACAGCGGACTTAGCATCTTCGAGTTTCCCCATTTTACCAGTAAAGCCGGGGACTCGTTGTGTCTCTCTCAACTCTTCGACGGGAAGTTGCACACGTCGAACGAGCGGTAATGCCTCTTTGAGAAGTGACCAGACTTCTTCCATGTCATCGGGTCGATCTTCGGGCTTCTTAGCGAGCATCCAGTCCATGAGATCTTGGAGCTCTGAAGGAAATTTATCCTCATCGAGTGGAGGAGCCTCGCTGCTCATGTGCAAGAGGATCATCTCTTCAGGTGTAGAGCCATCGAAGGGAGGATGTCCTGTGAGCATCTCGTAGAGGATGATCCCAAACGAATAAATATCCGAGCGGTGATCGATCTCCAGCCCTTGCGCCTGTTCAGGAGAGAAGTAACGGGGAGTCCCTAAGACACGCCCCATTCGTGTCAACTCTTTGACTTGTAGTGATGCAGAGGAGGTGATCTTGGCGATCCCAAAGTCCAGGATTTTCACGAGCTCTCGACCGGAGCGAGGGACGATGGAGATGTTTGCAGGTTTGAGATCACGGTGTACAACGCCGGCTCGGTGTGCAGCAGCAAGCGCGTGACACATTTGTTCGGAGATGGAGGCGAGGCGCTGAACACCGAGAGGCGCTTCACGTGCGAGGAGATCGCGGAGACTTTGCCCTTCGAGGTATTCCATCACAAAGTACGGACCGATCTCGACTTCGACATCAAAGTCTGCGATAAAGACGACATTTTCGTGCCCAATACGTGCAGCAGTTTGGGCTTCGCGGAGGAATCGCTCGGCGGACTCTTCGTTATTTGCGAGGACAGGGTGCAAGATCTTCACAGCAAAAGGGGTTCCGAGTTTGCTGTGTAGTGCCTGGTAAACAACCCCACAAGATCCTTGCCCTAGTTTCTTCTCAAGACGGTAATTCCCCAATTGCCTTCCGACGAGAGGGTCCATCTTTTGCTCCATATCTGCCCGACTCCTTCGATAAATCGCACGATAAACGCGTCACTACCCACCCAACCCTGAGGCTTTGAGCAACTCGTGACCGGGTTGGAAATAAATGATGTAAATAACCGCAACAACCCACAATACCACATTTAACAGCGAAGGGATATCCCTTAGCAATTCTTGTGTCGGACTTTCGGTCTTCACGCCTCGTTGAATCAGCTGTAAAAACCGTAGGATCGCAAAGACGATAAATGGAATCGTGTAGATCAGAAAAGGCGTCTTAAATTTTCGTAGCGTCTCAGGATCGAGCGTATATCCACAATACGCGAGCACGGTAAGTGACGCGATGATTCCCAAGAACAGGTCGGTCTTTTCGATATCGTAATACGCCAACACATCGCGCTGCTTTGTCGCTCGCTCGCCGTGGGCGGAGAGTTCATGGCGACGTTTTCCAAGCGCGAGATAGAGGGCGAGCAAGAAAGTACACGGGAGAATCCAGCGGGAGATAGCGACATCTAGGATCAAAATCCCGGCCAACGCGCGCAGCAAAAATCCACTCGCGATGATCATGATATCCAGGTAAGGCACGCGCTTCAGACGAAAAGAATAACCAATGTTCATCACCAGATAACACAGACAAATCAACGCAAAGTAAGGGGAGAGAAAGAATCCACCAACGACCGCACCGATCGCAAAGAAAGGCCATATCTTTCTAGCAAAAGAGAGCGGTAACTTGCCACTAGGGATCGGGCGATGCTTCTTTTTCGGATGGAGTTTGTCCTTCTCGACGTCCACGACATCGTTGAGAATGTAAATGCTCGACGCCAAGAAACAAAACAACACAAATCCCAGGCTGCTTCGTGTCACGGCTGACACATCGAGCAGCTTTTGACCAAACAACAACGGTCCAAAAATCAACGTATTTTTTGCCCACTGGTGTGGACGCATTGTACGAATCAGTGCAATGAGCATATTCTCTCCAGAAATTGAGCGTCTATCTTTGTTCTATCAATCACGAAGCATCGATGGATGATGCCCATCCATTCTTTCAACAAAATCCCAAAAAAAGTACACACCCTACTGCATTTTTTGCGAGAAACAAAGTGCACTACACACACCATACTTCTTTTTAAGGAAGAAGACCGTTGATCTTCCTTTCAATTTCTTCCATACTGTATCAAACGCGTTTACAGGATTTTGCTTTTACTTTGAGGAAGAACATGATGTTTGGACACCGGAATGCTGTCGGAGACGCTCGAAAGAGACGGTTATCATCCTTTTGGCTTTTGCTCCTTATGATGACGGCCATTGGCTGCTCACAAGGCTCGTCATCGGGCGGCTGTAGCTGCGCTGAACCTATCCCTGGAGGCTTTCCACAAGCCAAAAAGATAGGAGGCGTTGGACAGGTCGCGCTCACGAGGCGAGCCCTGCAATTCATCGAGAACAACAACCAACTCCTGATCAAACAATTTTTGCCAAACGGCCTGTCTTTTGACATCCAAAATAACGGCAAAATCTGCACCAATGGCTCCAAGTCAAATCCTTGTAAAGTCACAGGTAAGATCAACAAACTTCAACTGACTCCCGCAGCTCCCAACAAGCTAAATGTCAAGTTGAATGTCAATATCAGCTCCAGTAAAATCCAGATCAAGCAAAAGGTTCTCCTTGTGACTGTCAAGTGCGATGTCACAGCCTCGATTAAAAATCGGGACATCAAAGTCGCCATTGGATTTGGGATCGACAACCGCAACAAGCACCTCAAGCTCAATATCGGCCAACCAGATATCACGATCAACAGCAGCGACTTCAAGATCAGCGGAAACCTCGCTTGTAAAGCCGCCAACCTGCTCAAAGGTTTGTTTAAAAGCACCATCCAAAAACAGATCGACAAAGCGCTCAAAGACGCGCTCAGTGGCTTGAGTTGTATGTCTTGTCAGGCCCAGGCCGATTGCCCAACAGGCTCGACCTGTAAAGGCGGAACGTGTAATCAAGGTGGAAGCTGCCTTCCCATGCCCATCGGGACAGAAGGCCAAACAGACGTCTCCAGTCTCCTCGGTTCATTTGGGAACAAGAGCAGCAACAAGATGCTCTTCTCTGTCTTTATGGGTTCGACAGCCAGCGCCAACGCAGAAGGTATTTTCTTGGGTGCGCTCGGTGGTACAGACTCAAAATGGCATTCATGTGTACCCAAAAAGACCTTCCCCGCGCTTCCCAAGCCACCAGCCTACTCCTTCCCAGCCAAAACACCAGACGGCAAAAACTACATGATGGGTCTCGTTCTCTCACAGGTCTTTTTTGACGCTGCCAGTAGGGACATATACAAAGGTGGCCTGCTTTGTGTAAACATTGATGAGTCCCTCAGCCCACAGATCGCAGGTGTGCTCAACGCGCAAGGTCTCGGTGCCCTGATCAGTCCATCACTCCTCAAGTTGACCAAAGACTCCCCCATGTACATCGCCTTGCGTCCGTCTCAACCACCCGAGTTCAAAATCGGGAAAGGGACATTCAAGACCAACGCCAAAGGGGAAAAAGTGATCGATCAGCCTCTCTTGGAGTTGGCCGTCCCACGCCTCGGCTTTGACTTTTTCTTGATGCTCCACGATCGATGGATCCGACTCTTCACCTATCGCGTGGATCTCTCCCTCCCCATCGGTCTGGAGGTTCGCCCAGGTAACAAAGTCGGTCTCGTCATGGGTGATCTCGGCTCCTCTATGACCAACCCCACAGTCGAAAACTCACACATTCTCAAAGAAGATCCTACCAAAATGGCGTCAGGTCTTGAGACACTCCTGAAGTCGGCCCTCCCCGCTCTCGCAGGCTCACTTGGTGGCCAGGAGTTTGATCTCCCAGACGTCTCAGGCTTCCGCATCAGTCTCCAATCGATCACCGGACAGGTCGCACGCACAGACAATCCCAAGCTGTACAAATTCCTCGCGTTGTATGCGGATCTCTCAGTAGCCCCCAAAGGAACACCACAACTTCCATCACTCTCGGTCGACATGACCGCGAGCAAAATCCACTACCCAACAAACTTCCGCACACAGATCAAAGATCGTCAGCACGTAACGGAGTTCCCCTCCACACAAGTCACCATCCACAACTACGATCCCAAACGAGAGTACTCCTTTAAGATCAACAAAGGTATGTGGGGATACTTCCGCGCAGGGCGCACACATCGTATCGAAAGTCCTCAGTTTGTCCTGCAAGGACGTCACGTAATCAGCGTCCGCTCTAGACTCAAAGACTACCCTGCAGCGTCCGCACATACCGATGGATGGACAGCACTGTATGTCGACTACACAGCACCGAAAGTCACGACGAGTGTGTCCAGCCGTGGCTTGACTGTCCGCACGGATGACAACGTCGCAGCACAGACCGACATCGAGACCATGTACCGCCTCGACAAAGGTGAGTGGAAAGTTCTTCGCGACAATGACACCATCTCCTACAACGAGCTCTCCAAGGGCAAAAAAGTCGAAGTCCGCACAATTGACCCCCAAGGTAATGTGACGACACAACAAGTCGACTGGCAAAAAGACGCCACACAACTTCCCCCAGAGGCCAACACCGCATGTGGTTGCCAAACCAGCCACCAAGAACCTGCGCAAGGATTCTTCCTCCTCGGTTTGTTTGCGCTCTTGTGGTTGGGACTTCGCAAAAAACATCAACGCGGATAACACCTCCTCATCCCCTCCTCATCCCCTCCCTACCTTTTCAATTTCCCACGAAACAGATCTTGAAGTTTCTCCCCAATCGTCCTAGGATAGATGCAAGGACAACCGAGAAGAACACACATCAATGGATCCCTTGGCATTCTCTCTGTGTCACGATCGCCCTCCTTTTTTGAGGGTTCTTGTCGTTTTCATCGAAAGAGTGCTATAGAAAACAGACATTACACATATGCTTGTGTACAGGATCCAATTGATCTGGGAGGATATCTTTTATGAAGGCTTTGTGTTGGCGTATTGCTCTGATTACATCTGTTTTGTTTATCTTTCAGGTAGGATGTGGACAAGCTCCCCCTCCTGAAACACCTCGTCCCCTCGCAGACGCAGATGGAGATGGATTTCCATCTCCTCGTCACGGAGGACGTGACTGTAATGATAATGATCCCAAGATCAACCAACTCGCCAATGAAACCATTGGCAACGGCGTTGATGAAAACTGCAATGGGCAAAAAGACGAAGTAACCGCAAAACTTGGACATTGGCAGTTGACCACGCCAGCCCAACCCAAGTCCACTTGGCACATCGAGATCCGCACGGACTCCAAAACAGGATTCCAATACATCCGATGCATCCAATTTAACTTCCAACTCAAAAGCACCCAAAGCAACACCATCCTCAATCTCACACAATGGCAGAGTTACCTGCCTCCAGAGAGCATCAAGATCGAAAAGATCGGCGACGCCACACAGTTTACCTGGAGTTATGACAATGACCAGGACACTGTCAAAACGACCTTCTCTGGTCAGGTACTCGACACAGATAACGACGGCGTGGGTGACACCCTCAAGGGAAAACTCATCCTGCGTGACACGGACCCCAAAGTACAAGCCTCTACCACACTCGACTTCACAGGACGTCCTGTAGAACCCCTTGGCTCAGATGCCGTGACAAGCCAATTTTGTAAACGATGCTACGGCGATGAGACCTGTAAAGCCGGACAAAACCAATAACTCTCTTCCCCCAAGATTCCGGCCTCACCAAAGAGAGCTCCTCCTCAAACGACAAAATCTCCGACTTCAAAACCAGCACCCTGCTCTTCGCTGACAAACATCAAAAAGATCGGTTGCATCCTCCTACAGAATGGATACACTGTTGCGTATCTGCCCTACAGGGACACTCCAAGAAAAAAGTGGTCAGGACGATAGGTATGGACGGGAGTCAAGCAAACAATCAAAGAACACAGCGACAATGGGGGCATTTTGGCGTGTTCTTTCTCGCGTGGGTGGCGCCCACGAGCTTGACGAATTCTATCCATTTGAGTAGCCAATAGAACTGGCTTTCGTCGAGACATACGAACTCAACCAAATATATATCATCTACAATAAAACGATACATCCCATACAGCCGTGCTGAACATATGGGATTTGTGAGAGAACTTCTAGAAGCTCTGCGCAATCTCACCGCACAATATCCCGGTCGACTGCACAGAGATGAAAGGAACGAAGGAATGAAGCGCCAATTGCAAAGTCATGCGTACAAGCTCCTGACCCACTTGGGCAAGGCCGACGCAGAGACCTGGCACAAAATGACCGAGCTAGCGACCACACTCGATCTTGATCAATCAAAAGTGAGCGCCGTTTGCACCGGATTTTCAGAAGAATCACTGATCGACATACAAGAAGACGAATTCGAAGAGTTGACCCTCGAAGAAGCTGGACAAGCTTTGCTCGCTTCGAATGAACCCCTCCTTGAAAAACGCATCGCCAAGCTACTCCAAGAGAAAGGCGAGGCGATGGGTACACCAGACATCGCTGGTGCCCTGGGCGTTGGTCCACAAGAAGTTGGTAAAACGCTGCGCTTCGTCCTCTCCAAAGGATACGCCCGCAAAGAAGGCAAAGCCCTCGCACCACAAGACGCAGACATCGACGCGGAGCAAGCTGACGAAGCCCTCCTGCGGCGACTCGGAGAGTCCAACGGGACCATCTTGCTCAACAGCGAAGAAGCCAACAGCAAAGCCAACAAGAACGTACTCAAAGGCCTTCGTTCACGTGGATATGCCAAGACTCGTACACGTAAACAACGCTCCGTCCGCCTGACAGAGACAGGTCGACAGCTGCTCAAAGATGGCGTGGAAGAGATCAAACTCGTCAACCAGCTGACTGAAGAGATGATGCTCTCTGGTGAGTGGAAAAACGTCACCTTCCGCGAGTACGACATTCAGCTCGACACCGCTCCTGTGTACGCAGGAAAGGCACACCCTCTCCGACGTGTCCTCGAAGAGACACGCCGCGCGTTCCTTAACATGGGCTTCACAGAGATCCGTGGCCCCTACGTCGAGAGCGCCTTCTGGGACTTCGACGCGTTATTCCAACCCCAAGATCACCCTGCGCGCGAAATGCAAGACACATTTTACTGCGCCAATCCCGGCACATTCAGCCTTCCAGACAAAGAACTGGTCGAGACCATTCGACAAATCCACGAAGATGGTGGTGAAACAGGTTCGACAGGTTGGCGTTACGACTGGGACGAAGAGAAAGCCAAGCAGGTCGTCCTTCGGACCCACACCACAGCCGTCACCGTCGAAGCTTGTCACAAAAACCCCAACCCACCCCAAAAGGTGTTCTGTGTTGGGCGCGTCTTCCGTCGTGAGACGATCGACTACAAGCACTTGCCCGAATTCCACCAAGTTGACGGTATTATCGTCGATGAGCACGCGAGCTTCGCCCACTTGCTCGGGACACTGACAGAGTTCTACAGACAGATGGGCTTTGAAGAGATCAAATTCCGTCCAGCCTTCTTCCCCTACACAGAGCCTTCCGTTGAGGTCTTCGTCCGTATGCCCGGACGCAAAGAGTGGTTTGAGCTTGGTGGTGCAGGCGTCTTCCGCCCAGAAGTCATCCGCCCAGCAGGCGTCAATGTCCCTGTCCTCGCGTGGGGTCTTGGACTCGAACGTCTCGCCATGATCCGTTACCGCGTAGAAGATATCCGCCACCTCTATCTGAGCCAACTCGACTGGTTGAAGGAGCTTGCGTTATGCCAGTAGTCGCTATCCCTATCGAAGACCTCAATCGTCGCCTCAATACACAGCTCTCTAACGAAGAGATGGAGCTACGCCTCGAACAGCTCGGCTGTGATATCGAGGAGTTCACGCAGATCAGACGTATTCAATGTAACGTTTGCAACAACTTGCGCGAGCTCACACTCAACGAAGAGATGCCCAACCGCTGCACAGAGTGCGGTCATACAGATGACAAAGCCGACTTTTGGAGCGATCTTGGCAACGAAGATGTCGTCCGTATGGACCTGCTCCCCGTCCGCCCTGACATCTTCGACCCAGGCGGCTTGAGCCGCGCGCTTCGCGGTCTCCTCGACTTGAAAACGGGACTCCCAGACTACCAAATTGGAGACGCGCAGCTCTCACTGACCGTCGATCCAATCGTACAAGAAGAGTCTTCCTACCGCCCATACATCGGCTGCGCAGTCATCAGAGGGCTCTCCTTTGACGACTTCAGCCTCCGCCTCGTGATGAAGCTCCAAGAGAACTTACACTGGGCGCTTGGTCGAAACAGAAAACTCGCCTCTATCGGCGTCTATGACCTCTCGACGATCAACGGCCCCCTAAAATATACGGCTGTTGAGCGAGAAGGTCTCCGCTTTACACCCTTGTTTGTCCCCGACCAACAGCAGACGCCCCAAGAGGTCCTCGAAACGCACCCCAAAGGGGTCGCATTCGCCAACCTACTCGATGGTTACACCCACGTCCCCATGCTTATCGACGCAAACGAACAAGTCTTGTCGATGCCTCCGATCATCAACTCACATGAGACGCGCGTGACCATCGACACAAAAGACGTCTTCATCGATGTAACAGGGATCACACAGAAGGCTGTCACCAAGACACTTCACACCATCGTCACCTCCATGCTTGAGCTGTTTCCAGGTGCAAAAGCCGAACGCGTCGAGGTCCAGTTGCCCAAAGAGAAAGTGCAAACCCCTAGCCTCGAAAAAGAGGTCTTTCGCTTTGACGTCGCTGCCTGCTCTCGCTTGATCGGTATCCCTCTCGACGACGAAAAAGCGATGGGTCTCCTGCGCCAAATGAGACACCAAGTTGGACCACACAAAGATGGCGAAGGCTTCCTCGAAGTCACTGTCGCCTCTTACCGCAACGACCTCATGCACGAAGTCGATCTCATGGAAGATCTCGCGATCGCTTACGGCTACCAAAACATCGTCCCAGTGCTCGTCCCAACGATGACTGTCGCGCAAGAACGTCCCGAGCGCGTCATCGCAAACAGAGCACGCAACACGATGACAGGACTTGGCTTCTTCGAGGTGATGAGCCTCATCCTGAGTAACGCCGAGGAGCAATATGACCTGCTCAACCTCGACGATCCAGATGAAGCTGTCCTGATCAAACACCCCGCTTCTGTTGAGCAGACGCTCTTGCGCACCTCGCTGATGCCTCAACTCCTCAAGTTGTTCGCGCTCAACCGCGGACAAGGCCTACCCCAAAGGCTCTTCGAGGTCGACGATGTTGTTCGACGTGTCGAAGGACAAGAGTTGCCAATCGAAGAAGTTCATCTCTCCGCGGGGATCATCGACTCTGAGGTGGGCTTTGCGGACATCAAAGCTCTCTGCGAAGCGCTCGGACATGAGATGGGTATGCACTTCACCTTTAAGGTCAGTCAACATCCGGGAATGCTCCCTGGACGTGTCGCAGAGATCCACTGGAACGAACATAAATTGGGTGTAATGGGTGAAATTCATCCTTCGGTGCTGGAGAAGCTGCGCCTGACTCACCCCATCGTCGCGCTAGAGATCGATCTCACGCCTCTCTGTGGTCCCCTCCTCCCCACTCACTAAAACATTCCCCCTACCGCTGAGGCGGCGCAAAAGATGGCTTTGAAGGCGGGTTCTTCTCAGACACATCAGGTGCCGACTTCTTCTCCTCCTTGCCCTTCTCTTTCTCCTTAAAGGATGGCTCTGCGAGATATTCCTTCATGATGAATTGACGCAAACGCTTGAGCTCTTCGCGGGTCTTCACGATAAACTTGTCTTTTCCAAGACCGAGTGTCTCCGCTGCCCGAAGGTTGCGCTCAAAAGCAGCGATCGCCTTGTTCAGCAACACCCGAATGCGCTTTTTCAACATATTCCGGTAGATCTGACGCTCTTCTTGGCTGAGTTTTTTGGGAACAGGTGCGCGCATCATGTCGTGATACATGTGGCGATAGAGCTGACCAATGTGGTAAAGCGAAGCCACAATCCAGTGGGGGTTGCGCAAACGAATGGTCCGAATGTAGTGGGCTTGCGCACGTAACAGATCAGAAGCCTTCGCCTCTAGATCCTCTTTCATTTTGTCGAGCTCGGTGCGGAATTTTCGGTTGCGAAAGCGATCTTCGTAAATTTTCCCAATCTGAAATTGCGCCATAGACGCAAAGTAATCGTTGCCGAGGTATTCCTTGCGCGACTCTTTGCGAAACAAGCGTAAGGTCTTGCGGTATGTGGATTCCGCGAGGTAGGGCTTCCCGAGCTGTTGTTGAGAGAGTCCGAGACTGGCCATCGCTTCGAGGCGATCGGAGACATCCATGTTTTTCTTTAAGGCGAGGGCTGCGTAGACCTTCTCTGCACGCGACCACTTCTTCAGCTCGACGAGATTTGCGCCGATACGAAATTGAGCGTGTTGGCGGGTTTCATCGTCAATATTTCCCGACAAAACCTTCTCATATAAAGAGATCGCCCGATCGTGGCGTTTGAGTCGCTCAGAGGAGAGCGCGAGATTGTAGGTCGCAAGTTGTGTGTAGCTCGATTTGGGAAAGGCTTTGAGGATACGTTCGTAGTATTTGGCGGCCTCTGCGTATTTCTCCCCTCGAAACGCGACGGCACCTTTTTCAAACAGCTCTTTGTCGTTGTATTGCTCGATGCGAACAACTTTCCCCCCTTTGCTGTAAAACACCATGGGGGCGAGTTTGACCACCTGAACAGGCTTTTTGCTGCGGACCTGATGTGTACATCCTTGCGATAACCACGCGAAACAAAAAAGACAGACAAAGAGTGCTTTGGAGTCCATAGAGTCCTCTCTCCTATCAATCTGGGGGTGAAAACCATCGCCTCATCAAGAAGAGACGTCACTTCGCAGACTGCCTACAGCTCTTTGACGTGTGCGTGTTACATGGCCTCATCAAGCAAGGGGCCAACGCCGTCGTCGAGCAGGAGCTGTCCAACGTGAGCAAGTCCAGCCAACTCGTGGAGCTCTTCTTGAATCAAAGGAAGCAACCCAATAAAAGGCTCCTCCCCAAGTTGCTCCCTCAAAAAGACAACTTCTTTTCGCGCTTGTTCCACCTCTTGAAACTCCAGCCCAAAATGCCTGGACATATCTCGCAACAAAACCACCGTATCTTCGAGCGATTCACCATCTTGACAAATCTCTTTTGCCAGCACTTCTAGTGCCTCTTCGTCAGGCCGAGAAAATTGTTGGGGGAGCGCGCTCCAGGTGTGCTTGTCCTGATAAAACCCTCTCACACGATTGAGCCAGATCCCAGAAAATGGCATCCCAGACTCCAGCAGTTTGTGGTGGAAAAACAAGGCCTCCTTGAGCGCTGAACGATTGGGTGCAGAGACGAGAAAGAAACCACATTCATCAGAACGCAAGAGTCCCCACATCTCCCCTGCGCGCTCTTTAAATCCATCGTAAAGAATGCTCATGTCTTGAAGCAGTGTGGAGAGCTCCTCTACGACTTCTCCACCGACAACTCGACCCAGCGCTTTGATCAGTGAAGACCCTCCCCAACGCAACCATCGACTCGCGGTCCCTCCTCCTCCCACACCCTTGCGAAACCATTGGATCGGCTGTAACTGCAACATATCCATCAGTCTCTGTGGTGCTTCGAGAAAATCCAGCGCGTTGGTCGTAGGAGGTGTATCGAGGACGATCAGATCGTAGTCCCGTTCTTGAGCCATCTCGTAGAGCTTCTCAACGGCCATATAATCTTGTGCCCCTGCGAGTGCGGAGCTCATTTGTTGGTACCAGCGATTCTCCATCAACCTCTGCGCGCTTCCAGCGTCAGGAGCGTATCGCTCGACCAGAGTGTCAAAGGTGAGTTTTTGATCCAACATCATCGCAAAGAGTTGGCCAGTGACAGGCTCCCCCTTACAAGTCAGCGTGCTCAGATCCACCTCAAACTCTTCGTTGCCAAACTCTTCGAAGCCGAGCGCATTCGCGAGACGTCTTGCAGGGTCGATGGTGACGACCAAGGCTTTCTTACCTTGCAACGCAGCCGAGAGCGCGAGCGCCGCACTCACAGTCGTCTTTCCAACGCCTCCAGAGCCTGCGCAAACGATCAATCGCTTCTCGGACATCAACTCTTGTAACACTGCTCGCTCCTATTGTGCGGTGTGACGAGCCAGCAGCTCTTGGGAGAGGGAGGAAACAATATCTCCTTCGGAAGGAGGTGCGTACACGTGGGGCAGTGTCAAAAGAGAGAGTCCAAGGTCGGCCTTGATCTTTTCGCAATAACGACTGGCTTTTTCGTGCTTCTTTTGTGCGTCTTTGGCCACCGCAAACCAAGGCGCGAGCGTCGGATGTTCGATCGCTCGGTCGTACAAAGTCGAAAACTGTTCACGATGTGAATCTTGGAAAGGTGAATGGGGCCACTGGTTGATGAAGATCTGTTCGGCGTGCATGTTCAGATCATTCGCGAGTGAGTGGTACAACTCAACAGTCTCATTGATCGGCATCTCCTCAGGCAATGTGACGAGATTGAGCTGTGTTTGTGTGGGATCTTCGAGGACATCCTTGATCTTTTGCGCGGCCGTGTGCATCGGGCCAACAGGAACAGTACGAACGATCACATCGGGGATTCGCAGCATCGCGAGACCGTGTCCTGTGGCAGGAGAGTCGACGATGACCATATCAAAGCGGGGCGTGTTGTCCTTGCGTAGCTCTGTCGTGTGAAACCACACCTTTCCGATGTACACGAGCTCCTGAAGACCAGGAACCGCTCGCAAGAATTGTTGCATGAGCTGATTTTCAAAGACAACTTTGTAGAGAATCTTGAGCCTGAGGACCTGAACAACATACTCCTTCATGCTCTCATTGGGGTGGATATTGACGGTCCAGATGTTGTCTTCGAGTTGCCAGACCTGGTCGAGTGTATCGATGGAGGAAGGGATCTCTTTGGCAAACAAGGAGGCCATCCGATCTTTGGCGTTGACCTCGCAGATCAGAACGCGTTTACCTTGGGAAGCCGCATAGCGCGCGAGCGCCGCTGTCAGCATACTTTTGCCGACACCTCCCTTGCCAATGTTGACAATTAATCGCTTTTCGAGACAAGACGAAAGCAATAGAACCTCCCAAACTCACCATCATGAACTTCATCCAATCGCTTTGATAGGATGCTGCTTTGTACTTCCGGATTCGTGATAATACGCAAAACACGAACTTTCGACAAGAGAACGCGTCCAAAATGTATACACGGACGCCAAAAGGCAAGACACAAACAACACAACAGAGATGCACATAACCCGTCGTTCTTGACTTTACCGAGGTTGTTGCCTATACCTTGCGAGATCGCCAGAGAGCGACCGTTTCGCCTCACGTTTCAACACGACGTTACCAATATGGGAGCGCACATTGACAAAGACCAGCCCCTACACAAGAGAAGTCCCCAAAGATCGTCCCTGGCGTATCGTTTTTATGGGAACTCCTGGATTTTCCGTCCCCAGCCTACAAGCACTTATCGACAGTAAGCACGAAGTTGTCGGTGTGTACACACAGCCCGATAAACCACAAGGGAGAGGGCGCAAGATCCAACCTCCCCCAGTCAAAAAGCTCGCAGTCGAGGCTGGCATTCCCGTCTTTCAGCCAGACAGAATGACCAAAAAAGAGTCCCTCGCGCGCTTTCAAGAGGACAAACCAGACCTCGCCGTTGTCGTCGCGTACGGAAAAATTTTGCGCCAGAGGATCCTCGACGTCCCCCCCATGGGTTGTATCAACTGCCACGCCTCTATTCTCCCTAAATACAGAGGCGCCAACCCGATCTTTTGGGCCGTTGCAGACGGCGAAGCCGAGACAGGCGTGCAGACCATGCTCATGGACGCCGGGATGGACACAGGTGACGTTCTCAAAGGCCTGAGCATCCCAATTTTGCCGAATGAGACGGTTGGTGAGCTGCACGATCGACTCGCAGCGCTGAGTGCACAAGTATTGCTCGACACCCTCGATGCCATAGAGGCGGGGACGTTGACACAAACCACACAAGAGCACGACGCCGCGACACACGCACCAATGCTCGACAAATCACAATTCTGGGTCAACTTTGATCAACCCGCGCTTGACGTCCATAACTGGATCCGAGCGATGGCCCCACGCCCCGGCGCACGTAGCCTGACGCCAGAACAAAAGACCGTCAAACTCTACGAATCCGTCGGTGTCGTAGAACAAAACGGACTTCCAGGGCAGCTGCTCCACGCGGACGCAGATGGTCTTGTGATCGCCTGCAAAGAAGGCGCTGTTCGTGTCAAATCGATCCAATTTGCCGGAAAAAAACGCGTTGAGGTCAAGCAATACCTCGCAGGCAACAGCTTCCCTGAAGGCTATACCTTCGGCAGTCCCAATGACGAGGAGACCTCTTCGTGAGCAAACGTTCAACCCCTCCCCCACCCAATCCCCGACGCAAAGCCAGCCAACTCCTTCAACGTGTCCTCAAAGATGAGGCCTTTACCAATCGGCTGCTCGACACACTCCACCAACAACAAGGCTGGAAAAAAGAAGACATCGGTCTGATCACACAGCTCATCTACGGTGTCTTACGCCACCTCTACGAGCTCGACAACCTTCTCGAACAGACAGCTCGCAAAGGGCTTCGCTCACTCGATCCTTCGATCCTCGCGCCGTTGCGGATCGCGATCTTTGAGATGCTGTATCTGGACCGGATCCCTGAAAGAGCGAGCGTCTCCGAGGCCGTCAAGATCGTCAAAAAACAAAAAGGCCCCAAAGTTGCCAATCTCGTCAACGCCATCTTGCGGCGTATCCAACGCGAAAAAGAGAGCCTTTGTCAGCACGAAAACATCAAAGACCCTCTCAAACGATTGCAGGTCCAAACGAGCCACCCACACTGGCTGATCAAACGATATATCAAACAAATGGGTGAAGAACGAGCACACAAACGACTGCTCATCAACAACCAACAACCTCCACTCACTTTACGTGTCCAGTCGGCCTGGGGAAGCGTTCAAGATCTACAGGCTTTGCTCAACAAGAAAGATATCGAAAGTCAGCCCACAGTCTTCTCCCCAGATGGCTTACGCGTCTCTTCCTCTCTCTCGATCGGTAAGTGGCTCAAAAAGTACCCAAAGGCTTTCATCGTCCAGGACGAAGCTGCACAACTACTCGCTCACTGGCTCGCGCCGCAAGAAGGGGAACATATCCTCGACATCTGCGCAGCGCCAGGTGGAAAGACGACACACATCGCCTCACTCGCCCCAGCAGCCCACGTGACAGCCCTCGATCTTCACCCCCATCGAATCGAATTGATCCGCCAAAATTGTGAACGTCTTGGTCTACACAATGTAAAGCTTCAAGTCCACGACGCGACGATGCCGTTACCCCCACACGTCCAGACCAAAGCAGAAGATCACAACACACTCTACAACAAGATCTTGCTCGACGCACCATGCTCTGGTCTCGGCGTCCTGAGAAGACATCCAGAAATCCGTTACAACCGAAACAAAGAACAGATCAAAGAGTTGGCCTCACTCCAACGTCGCCTCCTCGACAACGCCGCCGCCCACCTCAAGGACGATGGCGTCCTCCTCTACTCCGTATGTACGGACACAAAAGACGAGACGACCGACATCATCGAATCTTTTCTGGAGAGACACCCACACTTTGTTGTCGAACCTGGTACACAACAAGAGCGTTGGCCTTCCCTCTTCGACGCACACGGTTACCTGTGGACGACACCAGAAGACCACGATATGGACGCTTTTTTCGCGGTGCGTTTGCGCAACAAACGGACGAGTGGAGAGTGAGGCGTTAGACTTATAGTCCGGGGGGAAGGGTATCAGAATCAACAGAGACTTGTTTGTCCACGTTGAGCAGGCAGAGAAAAAACTTGCGAGTCATCAGGGGGATTTTCAGCGTCTTCACGCCAGAAGCACCACGTAACGTTTTCTTGAGTGTCAGGCTCATCTCGGTCTGATCGAGCTTGCTCTGGAAGGTCACGATCATCCTCTTTGCGGTCGCTACGCTGCGGCGAAATCCTTGCACACCCTTCATTTTTTTCAGCTTCAAAGACAACAAATCCGTCATATCCTGGACTGCGTCGAGTTTTCCTGCGAGCACGATGTAGTAGCGGTTCCCTTTGACTGCGTCTTCACGCCAATACTTCATGGCGTGACCGAGTGATTTTTCCGTCGCGTTCTGCACGGCTTCCTTCACAGTCCGAAACTCGCTCTGTGCGGTGCGTGGGTAGCTTCGACCAAAGGCAGGACTATCGCCGATCAGTTTCCCTGTGGTCGTCTCGTAGATTTTGACGCGCGCGGCACCTTTGGTGCTCGCACCGACGTTCTCCACCCAGGCTGAGACCTCAATATACACATCAGCTCCCATCGCCATCGCCGCGCGGAACTTTTTATCCACAGGGATCTGTTCGCTCTTCAACAGCGCCTTCGTCAGTTTGTTGAGGCCTTTCATACCGGACGTGAGGTCAAGGGTGTTGTAACGACGCTCAGTCAGGAATTCACTCGCGCTACCTTTGACAAAGGACTCCCACCGAGGATCGCGAGTCTTCCACTTGGTCACGACGGCGACCGTTGGATTCCCGACCTGTTCGCGGATTTTTTTCAGATCGACCACCCTGTTCTCTTTGAGATAGGCGGAGATCAACGAACGATTGACGTGAAGCTGCGCCTCAACTTGGGCACGGCCACTATCATCTTGCTTGTACGTCCCGTCCGTATCGGCTTTTGAAAGAAAGGTGTTGTAGCGAGCGTAAAATTGTTTGTGGATCAGGTCAAAGCGTTTGCGTTCGTATTCAGTGTCGAGCATTTTGGAGGCGACGTACCAAGTCGCCGCTTTTTTCGCATCGATAAATGCGGTCTCTTGACTGCTCCCAATCCCTGTACAGATCACCTTCACAGTATCCCCGGAGTGAGCGCCATCATAACGACAGATCTTCGAGATAGGGACGACGTTGCCGCTTCCTGGTCGACACATGGAGATCCAGGGAAGGCTCAAGACGGCAAAAGCAAAAAGAATATGTTGTTTCATGATCGTTTCTCCTTTGCCGGTGTTTAATATTGGAGGGAATCAGGATTTGCGCTTTTGACGGAGGTCAGAACCACCTTGGCCTTCTTGAGCTTGAGTTTTTCGAGCTCGGCCTGACGGGAGAGTGCAGCTTGTTGTCCTGCGAGCGCACCAAGACGTTTGGCGAGCGCCATTAACTTCTTCTTGTTCTTACTTTGTTTGGCCTCTTGGGAGGCTTGCTTGATCTGTTTGCGCTCGACTTTGATCTCTTTGATCGCGTGGTTTTTTTGTTGGACACGTGTGTCGAGTAGATTGACTTGAAGCAGCGCGGCTTTCTTGGTCGCTTCGTACGCGAGCTTTTTCTCTTTGGCAAGCTCCGATGTAAAGCGCTTGATCACCGGCTCATCCTTTTGTGTGGAGGCTTTCGCGAGACGTTGCTTGAGTTTTTTGATCCGGCGCACATACTCTTTTCGCTCGGTCTGACGGATATCTTTGCGTAGTCTGTAGAAGGACTCTTTGGCGGCGAGTTTACGTCGCATGGCTCTCATCTGCACGGCGTATGCACGCTGCATCTTCTTTAAGAGGGCAACTGTTTTGGGTGATTGTTCTTTCTTTGCGCGTTCGTATTGAAGGCGAAGACGTGCCACTGTCTCTCGCTTCTTCACCCAGAGCTTGTGTTTCAAAAGGAGCAGCTCTCGTGTTTTTTGCGAGCGAGCCCGCAACAGCGCGAGCTTTCGCTCGTGTGCTCTCTGTATACGCTGCTCATCCTGGCGCTTCATCTGCTCCACACATTTTCCATGACATAGACTGCGAAAGCGGCGCTTTTGTGACGCAGTAGGACATCGCTCCCCAGCTTCCCCACACTCTTTACTAAAACAAGTCTCTTTACACTCTTCAAAACCTTGTGTTTTGGCCGACACGATCGACGAAAACACGAGAAAAACACTAAACACAACGAAACAACAACAGTGCCTTACCCACAGAAACTTTCGCATGCAGACCTCCTGGCTCTCGACAACTCTCTTTTTGATGTGATGGTACACGGGCAAGTGCGCGAACAATATAGTCTCCCTCACCTGCCCACGCAACGTTCAGACACAAAGTTTTCGCTCACGCGCTCACAAGGCAGGCGCGTCATCGCTGCCATAGACGCGTTTTGGTTTGTTTTTTTTCACACCTTTTTTAGGAGGCTGTACATCAGGAATAAACGAAGGCACCCAGTTCTCAACATCTTTTGCCTTCTTCTTGCTCTTCGCCGCTCGTTTTACAGGTGGCGCGGCGTGGGCGTAGCCTCCGAAGGACAAACACATACAACAAACACACAACCAGGTAAACTGACGTATCATCTCATATTCTCCTCTAGATATCCCACACAATGGTGACCTCTACAATACAGGTCTTTGTGCCACAACGGAACACATCCGTCCAATCTTTGCTGGCACAGATATACTTCGTATACGTATGTGCGCGTAAGAAGTTTTGATGAAGGTCACGTGAAAAGGGGATCAAGGGCGGAATTTTAAGTCGTGCAACCGAACGGGAGGGGGTAACTTGAGCCGATCGACGCGCACGCCGCAGATATAGTGAAGTTCTTTACAAATGCGATGACAGGCATAGCGGCTGCGTTTTCGCCATCTGCGATACTCACGTCGGGAGATGCGCCGTCGAAAGAGCTTTCCACGGCGACGCACCCAACGCTTTCGACGAAGCCATTTACGTCGCTCAGGTCGAAGACACAGTGGAATACACTTGGGGGCTGTCATCTGGTAGCCTGTGCAAAATTTGGGAACGCTACAACCTCGAATACACGCGCGAAAATAAATTCCAGCCTTCATGTTGCAGTACAGACGACCTTTGTGACGGCAACGATAAAAGCGACGATAGCCTTTGCTGTAACAACGTTTCAAACAGCGCTCTTGTCGCTTTGATTTGGGAACCCACCGCTTCTTTTTCTTCTTTTTGGACTTAGGCGTCTCAGGTGGACCGAGTAAGTCATCTCCATCCTCGGCCCACGCCTGTCCACTCCACAGTAGCACGAGCAAACACATGCACACGAGGGACGACAAAGTGATACCCATCCGTTTCATGAATGCCTCCACATCTTTTGATCACGACGTCCATTTGCGACTCATCATCCAATGATGATCAAACGCATAAACGATCACATTTCTACCACAAGGATACCACGAGCGAGAGACTTGTCCAGAAGCCAATGATCCGTTACCATCCCACCCGACCCTCGCCCGAGCAAACGGGTAGCATCGTCTCTTCAACACACAAGGAGCAGTGGATGTCGATCTTCTTTGGCACAGAACAGGACAGTACACGCGTTGAAATTGAACCAGACGTTTTTCTTCGGCATGCCGTCTGTCTTGGCGCATCAGGTAGCGGAAAGACAGTCGCCTGTAAGGTCTTGTGTGAGGAGTTCTTGCTCAAAAAGACCCCTATCATCGCGATCGATCCTCAAGGTGATATCGCGAGCATGATCTTACCAGGGGACCCCGAAGAGATCGCCTCAAAAGGCCTCTCGAAAGAGACCGCAACACAATTTCACGAGCAAGTTGAAGTGGTGATTTGGACGCCCGCAAGCCGCGCGGGTATCCCACTGAGCCTCGATCCCCTCAAGCTCGACCGACTCCCCAAACGCAAAGAGGCGCGTGTGCGATTGCTCTCTGCGCTCGCCGCCAACTTTACCGCGCTCTTGGGCTACCAGCTCGACAGCAATGATGGACAGTTTATCACCGCCTACCTCGATCTCGTGCTGCAATACATCGTCGAACAAAACATCGAGGTCGATGATCTTTCGGGCTTTGCGGCCTTTCTCGATGATCTCCCAGAAGCTCTCGCAGAGCGAACAAACCGCGTCATCCAGCTCAAAAAACGCCAGGAAGTCAGCCGCAAAATCGAAGTCCTCGGGATCGGTGCCAAGCGCCTACTCTTCCAGATGGGTACACCTCTCGATATCGACGTGCTGCTTGGACGCGACAGTGATGATGACACGACGCGATTGTCCGTGATCTACCTCAACACATTGCACTCCCAAGAAGAGAAAGAGTTCTTTGTAAGCCAACTCGCCCAATCACTTTACGACTGGATGCTCAACCACCCCTCAAGTACCCCACAAGCGGTCTTCTACATCGATGAGATCGCCCCTTACATCCCACCAGTCCGTAAGCCTGCTTGTAAAGATGTGCTCAAACTTCTCTTCAAACAAGCGCGCAAGTACGGCATCACCTGCTTAATCGCCAGCCAAAACCCTGGTGATGTAGACTACACCGCTCTTTCACAATTCTCCACTTGGGCACTTGGGCGCATGATGCTCAAGCAAGATATCAAAAAGATCGAAAAGATCCTGCGCTCACTCAGCCCTGCTGACGTCGAACAGATCATCGAAGCGCTGCCCAGCCTCGACCCTGGCCAGTTCTTGCTCGTAAGCCCCGACACATACGAGCGCGTTGTCGACTTTAAAGTTCGATGGCTCTACACAAAACACGAAACCCTCGAAGAAGAACAGATCGAAGATCTGATCCCCGATGCGTTGCGTGAACGATTCTCCCAACCTCTGGCCACAAAACGACCTGCGCCAGTAGAGCCCGAGGTGCAACCGACACAAGCAGAAGTTGCACCTACAGAAGAGCCTGATGAAGAGCTCGACGACACAGAAGAAGACATCCCAGAAGCTGAGGTCCCAAAAAGCAACGGAGAGTTGCTGCTCGAATATATCGATGCACACCCCGGCGCATACACTGTGAAGGAACTGACACACGAGCTGAGTATGTCCGAAAACCTCGTCCGGAAGGCTTTAAAGCAAGATGACGTGGCGAAGCTCATGAGCAGCGCCAAGGTCAGTCGTAGTCATTACTACTGGCTGAGCAAACACCGCTTTGAACCAACGGTTGGGTTACGCAGGCCCATCCTCACTGCCGGTTGGCGCGCCGATAGGAACCAGGCCATTCGCCTCGCGGAACGTGAATGTGATGGATTGCTCGGTGCATTCTCCTTTGGTTTTTTAAGGACAGAGACCGCTGAAGGTCCCAAAGAAGGTTATCTGCTGTTGTGGCGTGTTGTGTTGACATTCCAAAAACCCAGTCACTTGCTGCTTAAACTCGTCTCCTCCCCCGAAGTAAAGGAGCTCCATCTTTACTTTCACGCAAAGACGGGACACCTGCTGGTTTTGCAATCCAAGCAAATCGAGTTTATCTCAACGGAAGGGAAAAAGCCGTCAGAGCGACTTCAACAGCTACGACCAGACAAACTCGAAGACCTCGCTCACTTCGCCGAGTTCTTCCCAAAAACACCGGCCGACTTGTCACTTCAACAAAAGACACTCACCTCGCTCAAGTCCCCTGCTGGCATCGAGTCCGCTTGTAAGAAGTTGTTTGAGGGTGCCATCCAAGACACAAGGCTCGTGGCCTTTCCCTATTGGCACTTCGATATAGTCGGCTCCAAGAACAAACGACGCCCATTCAAAGTAGACGGTTTGATGGGGATTCCCTTTGACGAGCCACGTCGCTAAAAGAGGAGAGGAAATGCACATAGAATTGGTCATGACAGGTGAAGAGTTACTCGACGGGCGCGTGCTTAACAGCAACGAGAGAGATATCTCACAAGCCCTGTTTGAGCGTGGTTTTCAGGTCAATCGTGCGACCACAGTCGGCGATGATCATACACGTCTATTCGACGTATTTTCGGACGCAAAGACGCGAGCAGAGACGGTGATCATCACAGGAGGCCTTGGACCCACGGACGATGATCGCACGGCTGAGCTGCTCGCCAGACTCGCAGACGTCACACTCGTCCGCTCCCCCCAATTGGTCGAACAGATTGAGGCATTTTTCAAGCGTTTACAGCGTCCCATGGCGGAGAGTAACAAGAAGCAAGCAGACCAACCAGAAGGCGCAGTCCCCATCCCCAATCACCAGGGAACAGCCCCTGGTTTTTATCTCGACGTTGAAGGCTGCCGCTTTTACGCACTCCCAGGTGTTCCCAGAGAGATGCGCCATATGCTGCAAGAGATCGTCCTTCCTGATCTCGAAGAGAGAGCGGGAACACAACATCAACGCCCTCTACTCAAAACTTTGAAGTGTTTTGGGGTTGGAGAATCAGGACTCGCCGACACCCTTCGTGATTTGTATCCTCTACCTGAAGGTGTGGAGATCGGCTATCGCGCAACACTTCCAGAGGTCCACATCAAGATCTTGACGAGTGGTGAGGACAAAGAAGCACGCAGTGAAGAGCTGTGCGATGCGATCAAGGCACGACTTGGTGATGTGATCTACGGAGAGGATGACGAGACGTATTTGAGCACGCTGATCGCACTGTTGAGGGCACAAGGAGCGACGTTATCACTTGCAGAATCATGCACAGGTGGTCTGATCGCGAGCTTGCTCACAGAGGTTGCGGGAGTCTCTGATGTCTTCATGTACTCAGCGGTGACATACAGCAACCAAGCCAAACAAGCCATGCTTGGCGTCTGTGCAGAGACGCTCGAACAACACGGCGCAGTCAGTCAGGCAGTGGCCATTGAGATGGCAGAAGGCGCGAGAGCGATCACACAAACGAATTACGCAGTCTCCGTGACAGGTATCGCAGGTCCAGGTGGTGGAAGTGAAGAAAAACCTGTAGGAACAGTCCATATGGCCGTTTCAACAGCAGAAAAGACATACCATAAACAATTCCATTTTGCCGGTCACCGTAAGCGTATTCAGCTCTGGACAGCGTACAATGCGCTTCAGTTTGTCAAAATCATTGCAAAAAACAAAGAACAAACGCTCCGTTACGAGACCTCATAGACATCCCTGGCTGTTCCCCTGTTTCCAAACACATATGCTTCTTGTAAGTCGCATGAACCCTTCCAATTCTCCCAACATGAGGCACCTACATACTCGGACTCCGTAAAATCTTGCTTGACGCCCTCCCGCAAAAGAGCTACACTACCTATGAATGTTGAGCGACTCTCTAACCGAGGAGCACCTATATGGTCTTATACCTCACCTTTCCTACCTTCAAACAACTTCAAAACACAACCTCGTTGTGTGCTCAACATACACCCAACCTCGTATCCATCACCCAACACACTTCAACACAACGACCCATGGAGAGTCACGTCCAGGGTGAGCGCAAAAGATACGTACACATGACCTCATAATGTCAACTCAAAATGATGAACGGAGATGCGTAATGCAAACGATTCAAATCCATGAACTAGAGCAAAACCCACAACTCTACAAAAACATGGCAAAAACTCTCCACGAGGACGGGATCGTATGCTTGCCAGCATCCAACGGCTATCGACTGGTTGCGAATATCTTTTCACTCGAAGCTGTTGTGAAGATCCTCCAGATCAAGCGTCGGACGCGTAAAGCCCCAGTTCTCTTGTTTGTGCCCGATCAAAAAAGTGTCAACGAAGTCGCCGCAGATGTGAGTCCCCACGCCCAGATGTTGATGCAACAATTTTGGCCTGGCGATCTGACCTTGCTCTTCGATGCACACAACAACATCCCCAAGAAGGTGCGTAAAAACCTCAGCCTCTCTCAAATTGGTGTGCGCATCCCTCGTGATCCTTGCATGAGCCAGCTTGTCGAAGCATTCGGAGGCCCTCTCCTCGTCACAAGCGCCAACAAAGCCAAAAAGGTAGGCGCACATTCAGAGGCGCAGATCCGGAAAAACTTCTCGCAGTGGTTGGACATCCTCGTCAGCGCAGGTGACGTCAAAACACAGAAACCCTCAACCATTGTGGATGTAAGAGGTGCAGCCCCAACACTTCGACGTGAAGGCGCGATTGAGTTCGATCAAATCCTTCAGGCATGGGAAACACTTAACCCTCTTCCCCAAACGAGTTCCTCAGAGGCGATCGCGGCGAGCGCGTAAGACAGCCCGCGACAAAACGACAACTCCCCTCTCCTCGCTCAGTTACCGAAGGTGGTCACTCCACACCTTCGTTTAACTCCTCCTCTTCTTCTTCTACACTTGCTCGGATGATCATCTGTCTTGCTCGTAGCGTTGCGCCTTGTATCACCACGGCGAGTGGCACAGCCTCTTCGTGAGAAGGTGCGACTTCTACGTGGACAGCGAGCGCAGTATGGAGACCACCAAGCCCGCCTGGACCGATCCCCAATTCATTGATCGATTGCAGAAGCTCCTGTTCAAACTGAGCATGTTCGAGGACGTGGTGTGGTTTTCCAACAGGTCGCAGCAAGGCTTTTTTGGCGATTCCTACGACATTTTGCAAGCTAGAACCAACAGCGACACCGATCACAACAGGAGGTTCGGGGATCACACCGGCTTGGCGTACGGACTCGATCACAAAGGATTCGACATCTTCTTCTGAGTAAGGCGGCACGAGAAAAGTCACACGAGAGCTCAATTCACCACTCGCAAGGTTGCGCACGCAGGTGATCTTGAGTTCATCTCCTTCAACGATATCGACATGGACAGCAGATGGTGTTGTGTCGGCAGTTGCGCTCTCAGGAACGAATGGATTTTGCAGGTTTTGGGGACGGACAGGGTGCTCCTGTGCGGATTGCTTGACCCCCTCATCGATCGCAGCGCGCAAAAAAGCGTCGACATTGGTGTCCTTTCCAAGTTCGACAAAAAAGCCGGGAACACCAGGATCGTGGTGGAGTGGGATGCGTTCTTTTTGGGCCAGGACTTCATTTTCAAGCAAAAGAGAGATGTATTGCTTTGCAGGCTGGCTCTCTTTTTCGTGTGCCTGCTCGAGCGCAAATCGAATATCTTCTCGCATGCAAAACAACGTATCGAGGCAGAGACGACGCACAGCATCGACTACGGTTTCATATGCAATCATCAAAATCGCCTTTCATCATTGGACCCACTCATGACAGAGAAGATCCATTCAAATATTCTGAAAAATTGAATGCTTAGCCTTTCACAATGGAGAAGGTTACCACACCCGGACAAGAAACAGTTGCGAAGTATAGTTTTGGGCAAGACAAAGCGTCAAGACCCGCCAACCGCCTACCGCCTTACCCATCGCACAATTCGTGCTCAAAATGCCACGAACGACGCGAACCAGACGCTTGCAACATTATTGAATACGTATATAATCGAAAAAGTGAGAAATTTGTAAGTAAACAGACCAAATTGTTTCCGAAATGGAAATCAAACACACATACATCACCCCCTACTTCTCACAGGAGCTCATCATGCACACCAAGTGTCGCCAGCCCAGCCCGTGGAGTCTCGTCATATGCGCATTATTTGTCGCATCTGTGCTGCTTCCCTCAACGGTCATGGGGAAAACCAAGCAATGGACATCCCAAGCCGACTGGAGCGCTGGAACAGGTAATAACTTCGACGCCAAAAAAACACCTGGCGCACTTCAAATCTTCTACGATCCTGCCAAACAACAGTACAACGAAACGCGCTTCATTTACATCCCCAGCTCTGGTCTTAACACCGTCGCAAAGATGGACACAAAGACAGGACAAATCCTCTGGGTATACAACCTGACCCCACTCGGCAAAGGTAGCAACCCCTCCCGTACCACCGTCGACACGAGGGGGAACGTCTGGGTTGGTCTTCGCAACGGAAACGACGTCGTCGCGATCACCCAAGATGGGAAGTTCGTCACTTCTGTCACGGTAGGCGGCGGACCACGCGCAGTCACAGTTGACAAAAATGGTGACATCTGGGCGGGTGCATACGCAACAGGGAAAGTCGTCAAGATCTCAGGCGCGACCTACAAACCAATCCTCACAATCACAGACGCCAACCTCCGCTCATACGGTGCAACAACCGACTCCTACGGAAATATTTGGATCTCCAACCGCCCCTTCGGCAACGTCGTCAAGATCGATGTCGCGCAAGGTAAAATCGTAGGTCGCTACTCCGCCCCCAACGTCTACGGTATCGCAGCCGATAGACGAGGTTACGTTTGGGCCGCGAGTTACGCAAACTCACAAGTCTTCCAATTTGACGCACGAAACGGAAACCGCGTCAAAACCTTCAACGTCGGTGCACGTGCACGTGGTGTCGCAGTTGATGGAAAAAACAAGGTTTGGGTTGCGTGCTCCAACACAAGCGCTGGTGCCAACACAAAACACGTGGCCTGGGTTGATCCCTTCACAGGCACAGTCAAAACGTTTAACAACGTAGGAACCCACACCATTGGGATCGCTGTCGACTCAAAAGGTTTTGTTTGGGCCAACTCCCTCTCCGAAGGGTTTGCATACAAACTCAACTCCACAACAGGCGCTTACGTCGCCAAATATCCAGTATGTGACACGACCGGAACCAAGACCTGTTACTGTAACAATGGTGTCAAGTGCACCGGTTGTAAGTGCGCTTCTGCTGGTGCCTCCAGCCCCTACACATACTCTGATATGACAGGATTCCAACTACAAGTCATCGTCGCCCCCTCTAAAGCCACATGGCGTGTGACATACGACGCACAATGTAAAGCTTCCTTCAGTAAGGTCAATTGGAATGGCTCGCTGCCTGCTGGTACAAAAGTCACTGTCCGCGCACGCTCCGCCTCGACCAAGGCCGGCCTAAGCTCCGCTGCATGGAAAAGTTACGTCAACAAAGGCCAAGCTCTAGGCGTCGCTTCAAATCGCTTCATCGAGCTTGAGTTCCTGATGGAAACACAAGACAGCCGCACATCTCCAACTGTCACAGACGCAACCCTTACCTTTGGTCACTTCCCCGAGATCTGTGATGGCATCGACAACAACTGCGATGGTAGTGTTGACGAAACATACACAGACCTCGGAAATACATGCTCACTTGGGAAAGGGATCTGTAAACGCAACGGCAAAAAAGTCTGTAACAGCGCTAAAAACGGAACAGTATGCGACGCCAAGCCAGGGACACCACAAAAAGAAGTATGTGACAACAAAGACAACGACTGTGACGGACAGGTCGACGAAGATTGGGATAAAAAAGGTCAATCCTGTAGCGTTGGTGTCGGTGCCTGTAACAGAAAAGGCCAATGGGTTTGTAAAAACACAAACGTCGTCTGCTCTGTCGTCGCTGGTACACCTTCAGCAGAAGTATGTGACAACAAAGACAATGACTGTAATGGACAAGTTGACGACAACTTGAGAAAAGTCTGCTCCTCCAAATGCGGTCAAGGACAGCAAAGTTGCCAAAATGGTCAGTGGAGTGCTTGTAACGCACAACAGCCCAAAGCAGAGACTTGCAACGATGCAGATGACGATTGTGACGGACAAGTAGACGAAGGCATTACACGCCCATGTTCAACCATCTGTGGAACCGGTACAGAGCAATGTAAACGCGGTAAATTCGTCTTTTGTGACGCGCAACAACCCACCGCAGAGATCTGTGATGGCAAAGACAACGACTGTAACGGCAAAATCGACGATGGTATCCCCGACAAAACCTGTCGTGGAAAATGTGGTTCGGGAACAGCTTCCTGTCAAAATGGCGTCTGGGGCGGATGTTCCGGTCCTAGCCCAAAAAATGAAGAATGCAACGGAAAAGATGACGATTGTGACGGCGAAGTCGACGAATCACTCGTCCAAAACTGCCGAACAGCTTGTGGACAAGGAACCGAAACGTGCTCGAACGGTTCTTGGGGTGAATGCTCCGCGCCCAAGGCTGGAAACGAAGTCTGTGATGGCAAAGACAACGACTGTAACGGTAAAATCGACGACAG
>MDTD01162274.1_pt1 | contig 155234 bp, 126 predicted proteins | sample 811221 | NCBI WGS metagenome assembly MDTD01 (sample SAMN05326646, study PRJNA326480) | marine metagenome | isolation source: seawater | place: Pacific Ocean: South West | collected 2011
AGTAGGCGCCATCCCTCGTATGCGCAGCGGAGAAATGATAGGTAAACATTTTATAGTCTTCACCTAATACATCCAGGTGGAAAACTGCAACCGCTTGGATGCCGGTGTTAATCGTAACCTCGGCATTAGGGGGGATGAGAAAGCTATATCCCTCCAGGGTTCTGTTCGCCAGCCTTGCTTGGATGGGCTTGCCCAGACTGATGATCAGTGTCGCGGCACCGTAGGCCACTTTGAGGGGACGCGGCAGTTTTCCCAGAAAAAGCGTGCGCTTTTCCCAGGGGTACATATAAGCGGGTGGTTTTACCAAAGTGGTATTCATCAGTTGGTGATAGCCGTTTGCATCGGTGTATTTTTATTTAATCACACAGTGATTATTTTTTTAGATTGTTTTCTTATTTTATGTCAGTGTCGCAAACCCAGAGGTAATAACGATTATCGCTGTCGGTTTTACGTCACTATGGCCTGCGTCCAAATGATTGCGGCTATCCTGTTCGTTTTCAAGGAAAATTCACGGATGCTTTCTGTATCACTTTGCTGTTCTTTTGTTGCGGTTGCGGCAGATGATCGGTTTGTTCAATTTCATCGGATTTTGCTGTTTTATAATGTCAACCGGAGCCTCTCTTTCTTGGCGAAAAATCCATAAATAACAATGATTTGCTTGTTTGTTGAGCGAGTAGACCTCTGCTAGATTTTGATCTCAATGTAGGTGTGAAGTTCCGAACTTCACGCTTCATACGGTGCCGACGCAGTTGCGGTTCCTGTTGGTCATAGCGGAGTGATAAAGATGAAAAGACGGTTACTGGTTATATTTGCCCTTGGTTTGTTCGCCATGGGTGTTTTGTGCCGGTCGGCGTACGCCGATATGGATTTAGAGGAAAGGGTGCGGATATCCGGATTTGGTACGGTTGCTTTTGCGTTGAGCGATGATCAGGATTCTGACTACCGAGCCAATATTGAACAGAGTACCGGTGTTGGCAGCAGCAATAACCCTGATGGTGGCTTGGATAGCATCTTTGGTGCACAGGTTGATGTGGCTATTACGTCCAAGCTCACGGCCACCGCTCAGATTATTTCCCGCAGGCTCTCGGATTACAACAGCACTCAGCCTTACTTTGAATGGGCCAATCTCAAATACGATGTCAATGAACAGTTGTATCTGCGTGCCGGACGTTTTGTTGCGCCGACCTTTTTAGTGTCTGAATCGCGCATGGTGGGCTATGCGCAGCCCGCCGTGCGCCCCGTTGCTGAGGTGTATTTGCTAAGCCCCATCTCTTATATGAATGGCTTCGACACCGGTTATAAATTTCTATGGGGTGATTCGCTGGTTAAATTGCGAGCCGGATTCGGCTCTTTAAATCAAGAGATTAATCAGGTCAACGGGACCCTGGATTTCACTTTCGACATTAAGTCATTCGATGCAACCTTTGAAAAGGGTGGCTCCAAGTTCAGGATTGGTTATCAAAATTTCAAAATGGACGTCAAGAATGATGCATTGGAATTATATGATGTGGCCATGGACATGTTGGAGGCCAACGGCGTAGCCAATGCAGCGTTGATTCATGACCGAATGCAGCGTCTGGATGTGCCGACCGATTTCATCAGTATCGGTTATATGTATGACGAGGGTGGGCTCTTCGTTCAAACCGAATATGCCCGCAGAGAGTTTGACTCCGATTTTGCACAGAGCCTGGATGGGGTTTATTTTCTGGGAGGCTATCATTTCGGCAACGTATCCCCTTATTTCTCGGTTAGTAAGCTGATTCATCGCAATCAGGCCAAGTTCCCTGATCTTGATACCTCCTCAATAGATCCTGGTTTGGGTGGTTTAGTGAGTGCGGTCAATGCCGGTTCTGAATTTCTTATTGAGCGTGATGCGGTTGGTGCGGGTGTGCGCTGGGATATTTCCGGTGGCTATGCGCTGAAAGCCCAATGGGATTATGTGATGAAACCAAAGAACACTGCAGCAGAGTTTGTAAATTACACGCCGGAATTTTTTGCTCAAACCCGCGATATCAACATTATTTCAGTTGCACTGGATTTCATTTTTTAGGAGGACATGACTATGACACGCATACTTTCTTTTGTTAGTCCTCTTTTGCTGATGGTGATGCTCAATATAGCCCACGCTGATGTAGTGGTGGTGGTCAGCAAAGACAATCCCGTTTCGGAGCTGACGCAACAACAGGTGGAACGTATTTTTCTGGGTAAACTCATGCAGTTCCCCGATGGGCGCAGCGCCATTCCCCTGGATATGCCTCACAATGCACCGGTGCGTGATGATTTCTACGAGCGGACTACGGGCAAAACGGATGGCCAGGTACGTTCCTATTGGTCAAGATTGATTTTCACGGGTGGTGGTGTGCCCCCGAAGATGGCGATGTCCTCGGAGGATATGTTAAGACTGGTTGCGGATAACCCCAACACCGTTGGCTATGTTGCAGCCGGAGAGATTAATGATGCGGTAAAAGTGGTGTGGACACCTGAGTAATAGCAGGTTCATGGCGCGGGCCTGGTTGGGTGCAGGCCCGCATGCTTTATTTCGCAATGCTTTTTCCAAACCCCCACTGGAACGGCCGGTGAATGGCGCTCGGAAACAGGCGTTTCAGCCAATCCCCCAGATAGGAATCAAACCCCACCCGTACCTGCATTTTGTTTTTCTGCACCGCGTGCACCACTTTTTTTGCCAGCTTTTCCGGTGGCATTCCATAGCGTTCCATGAGGCCCGCCAGTTTGTTGGTGGTGGCCATGTTGCTACCGGATTTGCCGGCAGCGCTGCGTAAGATGTTGGTGCGAATGGTGCCGGGGTGAATGCTGGTAACGCCGATTTGGTAGTGGGCCAGTTCCACCCGCAGGGTTTCGCTCAGGGATTTCACCGCCGCTTTGGTAAGGCAGTAGGTGCTTTGGTTGGGCATGCCCAGGTAGCCCGCCAGGCTGGAGGTGTTGATGATGTGGGCCTCATCCTGTTTTTTCAGGTAGGGCAGAAAATAATAGCAGCCATAGAGTACACCCCACAGGTTGATGCCCATGACAAAATCGATGTCCGCTTCGGTGTTCTGTTCAAAGGTTTTGTTGATGGTGACCCCGGCGTTGTTGAACAACAGATGAATGGCACCGTGCTGTTGTTCGATGGTTGCCGGTAAGGCTTTCATGGCCTCCCGATCCGCCACATCGCACAGGTGGGTGCTGATGCGTTTGTCGGTGATGCGGGCAAGGGTGTCGGCGGTTTCCTGCAGGGCTGCTGCGTTGACATCCACCAGCGCCAGATGACAGCCCTGTTCGGCAAAGGCGCACGCCAATGCACGACCGATGCCGCTGCCGGCACCGGTGATGACGGCCACTTTGTTGTGGAATGATTTCATAGCCTGTGTTGCCCGCGAGTCGTGTTGTTGTTTGCTCAAGACTATAAGCGAGGCCAGCCATTTATGCAATGCTATTGCATAAATGGCTGTGGGGTGTGTTCAAAGTGTTCCTGCAGGGCGGCGATATTCAGTGACACGATGCGGCGGCCATGAATCCGGCACAGCGCCAGGCGCTGAAAACGGGACAGGATCCGGCTCACGGTTTCCATGGCCAGGCCCAGATGGTTGGCCATATCGCGCCGTGACATGGGCAGCGAAAAATCCAGGATGGGCAGTTGCAGGCGGCGGCGATGCAAGGCGTACCGCAGCAGCAGATAGGCCACCCGCTGTTCTGCTGATTTGTGGTTGAGAATGGCCATGGTGTGCTGATTGCGTTCGATTTCCCTGGCCATCATGCGGAAAACGTGATGCTGCAGGCTGGGCACACTGCTGCTGAGTTTCTCCAATTGCGCAAATTCTATGGCGCAGACGCGGGCGTTGCCCAGTGCCAGGCAGGAGGTGGTGTAGTGGTGGGTGTTGATGCCGTCCAAACCGAACACATCCCCGGGAAAGAAAAAGCCGGTGATCTGTTCACAGCCGCCGGCGTCCAGTAATACGGTTTTGACCGCACCCGATTGCACGATGAAGACGGAATTGAAAACGTCGTCCTGGCGGAACAGGTACTCCCGCCGCAGCACGTGGATCTCCTGGTGGCGGATCAGGTTGCTCAATACGGAATCCCGCAACGACGCCGGTTGGCCGGAGAACAGGGCGGGTAAACAGTGCTCATTAAGGCCACAGGACCGGCACGGGTGTGATGGTGTGATGTGGGGTTGTCCTGGGGGGGAGTGCTGGCTGAGTGTTTGGCAATCAATGGTTTCGACGCTGGCGCTGCCGATTTTGGTTGCTCCGTTCATGAAGCGGCCTCCGAGTCCATTCGATTTTTTGTTTTACGATTCCCTCAGTGTAGACCCGCCTCTGTGTTTTTAAAGCGCCCGGGCCAATCTTGCCCGGCGGTCTAAGTCTGCGATTGGGCTATGGCCTGTTCCAGCAGGGGGATCAGCTCACGCTGGATCTCGTGCAGTGGTTGTACCGAGCGTTGGGCCCGGCACAGGGCGATGCTGCCTTCCACCGCGGCCACCACCAGGGTGCAGAGGGATTCTGCCCGGCGCGGGGTAACCCCCTCCCGTTGCAGTGCGTGTTTGAGCAAGTGGTGCCAGTCATTGAACACCTGATTGGTTTTCTCCCGCAGGCTGCCCAAGCCCGGAATAGGCTGATCCTCGCCATCGTAGGGTTCCACCGCCGCCACCAGAATCGGGCAACCGGCATCAAACTGGCTGTCCTCCAGCATTTTGCCCCACTGTGTCATAAAGCTGGCCAGCCCCCGCACGCTGCCCTGGGATTCCAATACCTGCCCCAGGGGCACCGAAACCTGCTCACCCGCAAATTGCACAGCCTCCACCAATAGCTGGTGTTTGCCACCGGGAAAATGGTGGGGAATGGCACCACGGGAGGCTTCCACATGGCCCACCACATCCCGCAGGCTGGTGGCGTTCAGCCCTTTGCGGCGGATCAGGTCGGCGGTTCCGGCCACCAGTCGCTTGCGGGTATTGGCGCGCTTTTTTGGTGGAATAGGATTGACTATGTCATCTGTCATAGTTAGTCTCTGATAAATTATGCCATTTGGCATAGTTTAATGGGTGCAAGGGGCATTGGCCAATAATCAGGCACGATGCCTGTGCATTGCCAATGCGCTGTGGGCCCATTCTACTGACTGATTTGCAAACTGCCATCGGAGAACGCCCATGACTGCTGACGTGACTGCCTGCATCCTGTGTTCCCGCAATTGCGGGCTCAGCGTGGAAACCGACGGCCGCCGTTTGGCCCGTATCAAAGGGGATCCGAATCATCCCCTGTCGAAAGGCTATGTTTGCCAGAAGGCGGCGCGCCTGGAGCATTATCAGAATAATGCGGATCGTCTGAGCCAGCCCTTGCAGCGGCAGGCCGATGGCCGTTTTGTGCCGGTGTCCTGGGATGAGGCGCTGACCGATATCGCCCAACGCCTGCAGGCCATTCGCAGCCGCCACGGGGGCCAGGCCTTTGCCACCGCCGGTGGTGGTGGCCAGGGCAATCATATGGGGGGCGCCTATCTGGCACAGATTCGTGCCGCCATGGGCAGTCACCAAAATTACAATTCCCTGGGCCAGGAAAAAACCGGTGATTTCTGGGTGAACGGGCGTCTGTTCGGGCGCCAGGATTGTCATACCACAGAAGATGTCGAGGAAAGTGATTATGTGATTTTTCTGGGCTGCAATCCGTACCAGTCCCACGGTATTCCCAATGCGCGGGATACCTTGAAGGCCATTAAAAAAGACCCTGCCCGCACCATGGTGGTGATTGATCCCCGGGTCACGGAAACCGCCAAACAGGCGGACATTCATTTGCAATTGAAGCCCAGCACCGATGCCTATCTGCTCAGTGCCATGCTGGCCATCATTGTGCGGGAGGGGCTGCACGATCAAGCCTTTATCGAGCAGCACTGTACCGGTTTTGAGGCAGTGGAGGCCATGCTGCTGTCGGTGCCGATTGATAACTACATTGCCCGCACCGGAGTGCCCGAGGCGGATGTCTATAGAGTGGCCCGGGGTTATGCCCGGGCCCGGGCCGGATGTATGCGGGTGGATTTGGGGATTCAGCATTCATTGCACACCACCCTGAACGGTTATCTGGAAAAGTTGTTTTACCTGCTGTGCGGGCACTTCGGTAAACCCGGCGGCAATAATCTCCACAGCAGCCTGATCCCGATACTGTCCCACACCGATGAACGCAATCCGCGTATCAAGAGCAGCGCCTATCATCAGATGTTTCCGGTGTCCGGCATTTTGCCGCCCAACATTCTGCCGGATGAGATTCTGCAGGCCGGTGAGGACCGCATTCGGGCGATGATTGTGGACAGTTGCAATCCGCTGTTGACCTGGGCGGATACCGCCCGCTATGAAGCGGCCTTTGGCGCCCTGGAACTGTTGGTGGTGGTGGATGTGGCGATGACCGAAACCGCGCGCCTGGCGCACTATGTGTTGCCGGCCGCATCGCAGTTTGAAAAATGGGAATTCACCGGTTTCAACCTGGAGTTTCCTGCCAACGCCTTTCACCTGCGGCACCCGCTGTTCAAGCCCTTTGCCAGTACCCTGCCGGAGCCGGAGATTTATACCCGGCTGCTGGAATACATGGGGGAGCTGCCCACCTCCCTGCCGTGGCTGTCACGGGTGGCGCGCCATGAACCCCGGGCCGGGTTGCACCTGGGGTACATGGCTGCGCTGGCGGCTACCCTGGCCCGTCAGCGTCATTGGGTGCCCTATGCCGCCTCGTTGCTGTATCGCACACTGGGGCCGCAGTTGCCACAGGGTGCCGCGGCGGCGGCGTTGTTGCTGCCCCTGTGCCTGGCTTACGCCAATCAGTTTCCCCAGGCGGTACGTCGGGCCGGTCACCGGGGCAACCGGCTGACGCTGGGAGCGCGTCTGTTTAAAACCATATTGGCGCAGCGCTCCGGTGTGGTGTTCAGTGTGCACCGGTTTGATGAGGTGTGGTCGCTGGTGAAAACCAAAGACCGGAAAATTCATCTGCAGATTCCCGAGATGCTGGCGGAATGGGAGCGGCTTGGCCAATATGCAGACCCGGCCCTGGACTATCCCTTTATTCTGATGGCGGGGGAGCGGCGCAGCTACAACGCCAATCAGATTTTCCGCGACCCCGGATGGCGCAAGGTGGATCATGATGGTGCCTTGCGTCTGCATCCGGCGGATGCCCGCACCCTGGGTTTAAAAGCGGGGGATCGGGCGCGCTGTGAATCCGCCCATGGCCAGGTCGAGGTGGTGGTGAGCCTGGATGACAGCGTGCAGCCGGGGGTGGTGACGCTGCCCCACGGTTATGGTGCGCGCTTCAATAATGGTGACCCGCAGGGCCCGCAGTTGAATCGGCTGGTGTCGGGAACCCATTGTGATCCGTTTTCACGGACGCCCTACCACAAATTCATCCCGGTTCATGTCTATCCGCTGGATGCCGCTGACGCCGTGGGGTGAGGAGGGCCGGGGGAGTGCTGGCGGTGCCGCTACTGTTTCCTGCTCTTTTTCAGCTGTTTTTTGTTGTCGCTGATCTGGTGGGTCAGGGTGTTCAGGATCAAATCCATTTCGTTGGTGAAGGCACGGCGGCTGTCGTGCATGTCTTCCATCATGGCCTGGCCGCACATCAGTAACCAGGGGTAGGCTTCCACCATGGACTGGGCGTTGCTGATGTCTTCCATATCCGGCACGGTGCCTTTTTTAATGGCTTGCCAGATGCTGGGGAACACGGTTTCGATGCCTTGCTCCCGCACCGGAATCAGAATGTTGCTGCCGGTGGCCAGTTCGGAAAGGGCCGCGTGGGCGGTGAGCGCCTGTTTGGGGGTGAGCCCGGCGTTGATCAGTACACCCAGGGTTTCGTTCTGCCAACGCAATACGGCGGGGCCGAAACTGGTGGCGTGGGTCATGTACTGAATCATGTTGGGGGCGCTGGCGTAAGCATCCCACATGCGCAGAAATGAGGTGCGCAGCCATTGCTGCCAATCCTTGGGATCGATGTCATCGGGCACCAGGCGGCTTTCCAGCATCACCTTGTCGATCACCGCGGCGGTCAGTTCATTTTTATCTTCAAAGTATTTGTAGATGGCCATGGGGGTCACTTTCAGAACCGTGGCGATCTTGCGCATGCTCAGGGCGTTCAGGGGATCCTTCATGGCCAGTTTGAAGGCAGCGTTGACGATCTTGTCCCGTGACAGGGCACTTTTACGAAGTTTATTGGCAGCCATTAGTGGGCGCGTCTCTACAGCAATGGGTTTTAATTACAGCTTTTTATCCGGGTCGCTGGGGGCACCTTTTTGGCAGGCGATACCGGCAATGGCATAGTGAATAATGGATTTAAAGTTCACATCCCGATCCAGATCCCGCTGGCTCAGGTTGACGGTGCTGAGGGTGGGCAGGCGATCGGGGTGGGCATCCAGATTCTGGAACAGCCGGCTGTAGTACGGCGCATAACCACTGCGTGCTTCTTCGATGGTCTGCAGCTCTTGTTGCACATAGCCGGTAATGGTGGTGATGAGAAAACTGTGGGCCAGCAGGGCGGCCCGGGGTTCAAAACCGAACTTCACCAGAATGCTGGCTTCCTGCTCCAGGTTGAGAAAATCCGGATCCAGTGCGGCCTGCACAAAATCCAGCAGATCCGGGTGCTGCAGCAGCGCCTGGCGGTAGTAATCCGCCAGAACTTTCAACCAGCTCTGCCAGGTGTGCCCCTTCGCGGGTGGCAGGGCCGGCAGGTCGCTGCGCGACAGCGATGCCCGAATCCGGCGCAGGCCGTCAATGCCGCCCACATGCCGATACAGGGTGGTGACGTTGACCCCCAGATAGTCCGCCACATCCTTCATGGAGATGTCTTCCATCTGGGCTCCCACCTCCCTGACCGCGTTTTCAATTTTTTCCATATCAATGGAGGGGGTGCGGCCACGGCGGGATTTACCCCGGCTGCCGGCTTGCATAAAGGTGTTGGTCTTGGTGACGCTCATGTAGGTTCCTGTATGTGGAATCAAACCTGTGTTTAGGATCAAACCGGGTGGCGGCTAACCACAGCGGCCTCGCTATTGTAGCGAAATTTGCAAAATGTCTGCAAAAAAGCCGCCATTTTTTATATCGAAACAGGCATTATGCCGTTGCCGTGGCCCCTTGCAGCGCACTGACCATGGCTTCACGCATCTTGAATTTCTGCACCTTGCCGGTCACCGTCATGGGGTATTCCTCCACAAAGCGGATGTGGCGGGGCACTTTGAAATGGGTGATCTGGTCGCGGCAAAAGTCTTTGATGTCTGCCTCGGTGAGCGTGGCACCCGGGCGGGTTTTGACCCAGGCACAGATTTCCTCGCCGTATTTGCTGTCGGGTATGCCGAATACCTGCACATCCTGTATGTCCGGGTGGGTATACAGAAACTCCTCCACCTCGCGGGGGTAAACGTTTTCCCCGCCCCGGATGATCATGTCCTTGATGCGGCCCACGATCCGTACGTAGCCTTCGTCATCCATGACCGCCAGATCGCCGGAGTGCAGCCACTGATCGGCATCGATGGTGTCCGCGGTTTTCTCCTCATCATCCCAGTAACCCTGCATCACCGAGTAGCCGCGGCAGCAGAGCTCGCCTTTCTCACCCAACGCCACGGTGTGGCCGTCGCTGTCGATGATTTTGACTTCCTGGTGGGGGCCCACTTTGCCGACGGTTTCGCAGCGTTTCTCCAATGGTGCGTCGATGGCGGTCATATGATTGACCGGGCTGGTTTCCGTCTGGCCATACATGATGGTGACATCCTGCATGTGCATGCGGGCGATGACCTTGCGCATGACCTCCGCCGGGCAGGGGCTGCCGGCCATGATGCCGGTGCGCAGGGAGGACAGATCGTATTGATCGAATCCGGGGCTGTCCAGCTCGGCGATGAACATGGTGGGTACTCCATGCAGCGCGGTGCAGCGTTCTGCCTGCACGGTATCCAGTACTGCCTGCGGCTCAAAGGCCTCACTGGGGAACACGGCCGTGGCGGCATGGGTGAGGCAGGCCAGGTTACCCATCACCATCCCGAAACAATGGTACAGGGGCACCGGAATGCATAAGCGATCCTGCGCGGTCAGGTGCATCCCCTGACCCACCTGATAGCCGTTGTTGAGGATATTGGAATGGGTGAGGGTGGCGCCTTTGGGGCTGCCGGTGGTGCCGCTGGTGAACTGGATATTGATGGCATCGGTGGGCTGCAATTGCTGGCTCAGGGCCTGCAGGCGGCTGTAGTCGGATTCGGTGCCGAGCCTGCATACCGCATCGAAGTTGTACATGCCGGGGCTTGCTGTGTCCCCCATTCGAATCACGGTGCTGAGGTGGGGCAGTTTGGCCGCGTTCAGCTGGCCCGGGGCGCAGTGCTGCAGCTCCGGAGCCAGTTGGTTGAGCATGGTCAGATACTCGCTGGTTTTAAAACGTTCTGCGCTGATGATGACGTTGCAGGCCACCTTGTTCAGAGCGTACTCCAGTTCGTACAGGCGGTAGGCCGGGTTGATGCACACCATGATGGCGCCGATTTTGGCGCTGGCAAACTGGGTCAGGCACCACTCCACCCGGTTGGGGGACCAGATACCAATGCGGTCACCCGGTTTTACGCCCAGGTTCAGCAGGCCGGTGGCCAGCCGGTTGATTTCATGCAGGTATTCGGCATAGGTCCAGCGAATCCCCTGGTGGCGAACCACCAATGCTTCGTGATCCGGGTGCCCGGCGGTGATCCGGTCCAGGCACTGGCCGATGGTTTCGCTCAGCAGTGGCTGGTTGGCGGGCCCTTTTAAATAGCTGATTCCATTCGGTGTCATGCTCGACATTGTGTCCCCTGTCATGGCGGTGTCCTTGTTGTTGTTTTTGGATGATATGGCTATAGCAAATCAAATATACAATTAATTTGCAATATTATTGCATAAATGTTCTGAAAACTTATAATGAGCGCAACGGAGATAATAAAAACGCCAAAACAAGAGGTGAAAGCCCATGCCAGTCAGCGCCGTTGAATCACAGGATAACAGTCAATTTGATCAGGAGGTGGATGTTCTGGTGGTTGGCTCTGGAGCCGGTGCGTTGACGGCGGCGGTGGTGGCCCGGGTGGAAGGTTGTAAAGACGTGCTGGTGGTGGAAAAAAGCGCGCAGTATGGCGGTACCTCGGCCATGTCCGGGGGCGGTATCTGGATTCCCAACAGCCATTACGCCCGCGCCGAGGGGGTACAGGATTCTGCCAAAGAGGCGCTTACCTATCTAAAGGCGGTGATCGGCGATGAGGTGTCGGAGGCGCGCCTGCGTGCCTACGTGGAAAAAGCCCCCGAGATGCTGGAATACCTGGCGCGCCACAGCCGGGTGGCGTTCGAGCCGGTACCCTATTCGGATTACTATCCGGAGATGCCCGGTGGTAAAGAAGGCCACCGCACCCACCAACCCCTGCCGGTGAATGCCCGCCATCTGAAACAGGCGTTTCGCCAACTGCGGGAACCGCCACCCCAGGTGCTGGTGGCCGGCAAACTCACCATGACCATGAAAGAAGGGCGGGCGTTTCTGACCCAGGCCAAAGGCTGGATGTGGACCGCCGTAATGATGGCGTTGCGCTACTACCTGGATATCCCCGGCCGCCTGCAGGGCAAACGTTCCCGGCGCCTGACCATGGGCAACGCCCTTATCGGCCGCCTGCGCTGGTCCATGTTGGAGCAGGGCATCGCGCTGTGGTTGAACGCCCCCATGGCATCCCTGATCGAGGAAAACGGTGTGGTGTTGGGGGCCGTGATCAATAAAGAGGGGCGCCCGCTGCGGGTGCGAGCCCGCAAAGGGGTGGTGATCGGTGCCGGCGGTTTTGAGCATAACCTGGAAATGCGCAAACAGTATCTGCCCCAGCCCACCAACCCGGAGTGGAGCGGATCGCAAACCAACAATACCGGCGACGGCATTCAGGCGGCCATGAAGATCGGTGCCCAAACCGATTTGATGGCACACGCCTGGTGGGCTCCCTCGGTAAAAATTCCAAAGTGGGATCGCCCCTATGTCATCTTTGCCGAACGCTCCCTGCCGGGTTTGGTGATCGTGAATAAAGCCGGTAAGCGTTTTCAGAATGAAGCGGCCCCTTATCTGGAATCGGGCCTTGCGTTCTATACCCAGAACAAACCGCAGGAACCGACGTTTCCTTCCTATGTGGTGTTTGATGCCACCTTCCGCAAGAAATTTCCGTTCGGCCCCATACCACCGGGCTATTCCATGCCGGATAACCGCATTGCCAAGCGGGTGTGGGACGTGCTGGTGAAAGCCGACAACCTGCAGGCCCTGGCGGAAAAAATCGGAGTGGATGCCGCGGGATTGCAGGAAACGGTGCGCAAAAACAATGAATACGCCAAAAGCGGTGTTGATCCGGAGTTCCATCGCGGTGAAAGTTACTACGATCGCTACTACGGCGATGCCCGCACCCACCCCAATCCCTGCATAGCCCCCATCGCGGAGGCGCCGTTCTATGCCTTGCCCATTCACCCCGGTGACATCGGTACCAAGGGCGGCATACTGACCGACCCCAACGGTTGTGCCGTGGATGAATCCGGTGAGGTGATTCCCGGTTTGTACGTCATTGGTAACTCTGCCGCATCGGTGATGGGCAGCAAATCCCCCGGCGCCGGTGCCACCCTGGGGCCCGCCATGACCTTCGGTTATCTGGCGGCCAGGCACGCGGCCAAGCAGCAGGATGTGGCGCAGATCAGCAGAGCCACCGCAGCGCCTGGTAAGTCGCCCCAGCCGGCGGTTCAGGTTTAACCAACACAGAGGATAGGGATATGACGCTCGCTCAGGAATTTGATCAAGGTGCCAGCCTGGTATTCGGCGGCAGCGGTGGCATTGGTGCCGCCATTGCCACCCGCATCGCCCAGGGTGGCAGCGACGTTGCCATTACCTACCGCTCCAACCGGGAGCGGGCGGAAGCGGCGGCGGCCACCATCGCCGAGTTGGGGGTGGCCTGCACCATTCATCAGGTGGATATTGCAGATAAGGCGCAAATTGTTCAGGCCATTACCGAGGCGGCACAGCGGCATAAGCGCCTGCACAGCGTGGTGGTGGCGGCCGGATCGGATATCAAGCAGCCGTTTCTGGCGGATGTCACCGATGCGCAGTGGGAAGAGGTGATTGCCGGGGATCTGAACGGTTTTTTCCGTATTGTAAAAAATATTATTCCGCATTTTCGTGCCCATGGCGGTGGTTCGCTGGTGCACATTTCATCGGCGGGGTTGGGCCGAACCCCGCCCCGTGATGTGTTGTCGGTGGCACCCAAAGCGGCCAATGAGGCGTTGGTGCAATACCTGGCGAAAGAGGAAGGTGTGCACGGCATCCGCGCCAACAGTGTGGCGGTGGGGGTGATTGAAACCGGCATATTCAAGCGGCTGGAAGCGGAAGGTGTGTTTGATGCAGCCTGGAAAGAGGCAGTGCTTTCCACCTTGCCCCTGAAACATTTCGGGCAGCCGGAGGACATCGCCGAAGCCGCCGCTTTTTTTGCCTCCAACCGTTCAAAATACGTGACCGGCCAACTGTTGTTTGTGGATGGCGGCTATGCTGTTTAGATCAGAACAGATTGCTGCCGCCACCGGAACGGTCTTGCCGGCGATTGCAAACCAATAACAAAATATTGGAGTAAGACAACAATGAAACGATATGAAGACAAGGTTGCCCTGGTAACGGGCTCCGCCTCCGGCATGGGGAAAGCAGCAGCGGTACGCCTGGCGGCCGAGGGCGCCAAAGTCATCCTGGGGGATGTGAATGAGGAAGGCAATCAGGCCACCGCAGCGGAAATCGATGCCGCCGGCGGTGTGTGTCGGGCGGTTACCTTCAACGCCATGGATGAGGCCTCCTGCAAGGCGCTGGTGCAAACAGCAGTGGATACGTTCGGCCAGATTGATGTGGTGGTGAACGCGGCGGGCATCGCCGGGTTTTATCATCTGGAAGAGCTGACCAGCGAGATCTTCAATCGCATCATGACCATCAATCTCAACTGCACCTTCATCATTTGCCGTGAAGCGATTCCGCATTTGCGCAAAACCAAAGGTAACATCATCAACTTTGCGTCACTGAATGCCAAGGTGATGACCGCGTATCAAACCGCCTACTGTGCCTCCAAAGCAGCGGTGGCAGCCATCACCAAATGCATGGCGCAGGAGTTTGAGGCCGACGGCATCCGCGCCAATATCATTTGCCCCGGTGGCATTGAAACACCACTGGTGGCCAATATCCGTTTCCCTGAAAACATCAACAAACGGCTGCTGGCGAATCTGCATCCCTTAAGCCGTCGCGGCACGCCGGAAGAAGTGGCGGCACTGGTGGCGTTCCTGGGTTCCAGTGAAGCCAGTTACATCAGTGGTGAAGATATCTTTATCGATGGCGGCTCCCGTTCAGCCATGTGACCCGTTCAGCCATGTGATGGTGATCGGCAGACGCTGGGCAGGCGGGGTGGAAGATCGCGCACCCCGCTCACTCTGCCGCTGGGGCGACTGTTTCCTCAGTAGCGATTTTCAGCTCCCCAATAAGCCCGCATGGATGCCACCTTGCCCTGGTCATCGAATTCGAACACGTCGATGACCTCCATGGTCACCGGTCCGATTTTGGCCTGGAAGGGAAACGCCGCCGCCTTGCCGGCGCAGCGAATGGCGCCGGTCAGTTCCAGTTTTACGCCCATGCCTTTCAGCGCACTATAGAATTTCATAATGGCATCAATGCCTTCGTGGGGTGGTGTACCCACCGGGTCTTCCACCGTGCCATTGTCGGCATAGATCTCACGGATCATGTCGAAATCTTCTGTGCTGATGGCTTTGATATAGTTTTCAACCGCTTGCTTCATGTGGGCCGAATCGGTCATGTGCTGTCCTCTTATGGAGCGTTGTTTTATCAGGCGTAGTTGTATCAGGTTTTGTTATTATAAAACTATATTTGCATTATGGTTGCAAAAATACAAGGGCGATAGTAGCGTGGACGGGAGAGAAGTTTCCCACTTAAGTATACGCTGTATACTTAAGTGGGAAATGGCGCTATAGTGACGCCATCGATGAGCACATCACAATAAAAAAAGATCGACGCCCCGGAGGAGAGCATCATGAGCAAGTACGCGAGAATAGAAGCCGCCCCAGTTGAAGAACGTTACGCCCGTGGTTGGTATTGTTTGGGCAAGGCGGTGGATTACGGCAGTAAACCGGTTGCGCTGAATTACTTCGGCACCAAGCTGGTGGCCTACCGGGGTGAAGATAACCAGCTGATCGTACTCGATGGCTACTGCCCCCATATGGGCGCGGATCTGGCGCAGGGTTATGTGGAAGGCAATTCCATTCGCTGTGCCATGCATGCCTGGCGCTGGGGGGAGGATGGCGTGTGTGACGATATTCCCTATGCCAAAAAAATCCCGGCCAAAGCCTGCATCAAACCCTGGCCCACCCTGGAACGCAACGGCATGGCGTTTGTGTATCACGACCCTGAAAATAATCTGCCCATTGCCGAGCAGTTGCCACCGCTGATTGAAGAATGTGGTAATGGTGAGTGGTCGGATTGGGAGATGGTGCTGATCCCCATCGAGACCAACTGCCGTGAGCTGGTGGACAACATGGCCGACAAGGCTCACTTTGGCCCGGTGCATGCCTCGGCCGCGTTGAAATTTGAAAACACCTTTCACAAGCACATGTGTGTGCAACACATGGAAGGCAAAAGCCCGCGGTTGGCGGGGGATTCCATTCTCACCACCACGGCAACCTATTATGGCCCCGCCTATATGATTACCGAGATGAGCGGCGAGATGAACGGCGTGCCGGTACAGTCCAAATTACTGGTGAGCCATATTCCCACCTCCACCGAAAGTTTTGACTTGCGCTTCGGGGTGATGGTGAAACTGTTCCCCGGCATGAGCCAGGCCGATTGCGATGCCATGGTGAAAGGCTATGTGGAACTGACCCAGCAGGCATTTTTTGAAGACGTGGCGTTCTGGCATACCAAGAAGCGGGTGGATAATCCGGTGCTGTGTGATGGCGATGGCCCCATTCACAAGCTACGTCAGTGGTATAACCAGTTCTATGTGGATATTGCCGATGTGCCGGATACCTGGAATGAATCCAGAACCTATTCCGTCGACGCCTTTAACCCCATTCCCGAACAAAAAATGGCAGCACCGATGGCAGGTGAGGAATCGGCCAGCAATACCCACGCGGCGGCCCTGGAAGCATGACCGGCGGTGCCGCAGCCCCCGGGCTGAAAGTGTTTTCCAGTGTCTTGATCTGCTTGGGTGTGGCGTTGTGGGCAGTTTATCTGTTGTATTTGCCCATGCCCCAGTGGTTCCAGTCGGAGGCTGCATTGCAGCAGGCCGGTGTGGTGGATCCAGGCATGATCTTGTATAGCCTGGCCACGGCCGGTGCTGCCCTGGTAGTGTGGGGGCGTGTACTGGCGTGCGCGGATGAGGCCGGTGTCGGCCGCGCGCAGTTACTGTCGGCATCGGCCCTGGGCATGTTGTTGCTGGGGCTGATGCGTGTTGGCACTGTGCTCTTTCCCCATGGGCCGTTTCGCGAGTGGTGGGTGTTACCCGTTACGGAGTGCATTGCTTTCTCGCTGCTGGCCTGGTTGTTGTTTCGTATGGCCAGATCATGACTGAAAATTTTGTATTCAATGCCCTGTTGGTGGCCGTGTTCGCCAGTGCGCTGATCACCGTGCTGCTGTTGTTGTTTGTTAATGCACCCTATGGCCGGCACCAGAGCAGCGGTTGGGGGCCAACCATTCCCGTGCGCTTGGGTTGGGTGTTGATGGAATCGCCCGCCAGCCTGGTGTTTTTCTATTTTTATTTTTCCGGTGCGCAGGCATGGCAGCCGGTACCACTGCTGTTGATGCTCATGTGGCAACTGCATTATGTGCATCGCTCGTTTATTTATCCGTTTCAGATCAGGGTGAAACCGGGTTCCCGCACCACTGCGCTGGTGATTGCGCTGGGCTCACTGTATTGCGGCATCAATGGCTATCTGAACGGCGCCTACATTTCTCACTATGCGGATCATCTGACGCAGGATTGGCTGACCGATCCACGCTTTATTGGCGGAGTGGTGTTGTTTGCGTTCGGCTATTTTCTTAACAAGCAATCCGATCGCATACTGCGGGCATTGCGGCAGAACAACCCCGGTGAATATCAGATCCCCTATGGCCTTGGTTTCCGCTGGGTGTCCATGCCCAATTATCTGGGTGAAATCATTACCTGGAGCGGGTTTGCCCTGGCCAGTTGGTCGTTGGCGGGATTGTCGTTCGTGGTGTTCACCATGGCCAATCTGGTCCCCAGGGCGTTGGCCAATCATCGCTGGTATCAGGAAACCTTCAGCGATTACCCCAAAGATCGGCGGGCGGTGATTCCCTATATTCTGTAGGCGGCGCGACCAATTAACAGGTAGCACCCAATCAACAGAGAGCCCCTGATCGAGAGAGAACGCTTACTGAATCAATCCCAGCTCGCGGCCCCGGGCCACGGCCTGGGTGCGGCTTTGCACGGCCATCTTCTCGTAAATGTGGCGGATGTGGGCTTTGGTGGTGGTGAGGGCGATGTGCAGCGAATCGGCAATGGCTTGATTGCGATGGCCAACGGCGATCAGGTTGAGCACTTCCAACTCCCGGTTGGTGAGGGGCTCCGGCAGAGGGTTTTCCGCTGCTGAGTTGACGATGGCCGCCTGCCACCAGCCCTGATGCCCTTGTTCCTGCAGGCGCAACAGGGCTGGTTGTAAAAAGGAATGCTCATCAAAGAACATCTGGTAGTACTGCGCCGTGGCGGCGCAACGGATGGCGTTGAGCAGGGCATCGGCCGCGGCTTCCCATTCCCGGTGATGACTGTGGACGATGGCAATGGTCAGTAATGCCCTGGTTTTGTTGATCAGTCGCCCCTGGCGGGTGGTCGCGTCGATTATCTGTTCCAGCAGCGTCAGCGCTTTATCCCGCTCGCCGTTCAGGGCGTAACAGCGCGCCAGAATGATGCGTTCTTCTTCGGTGGCAAAGCGCAGGTTGCCCTGCAGCCGCGCTTCGTTGTCCCGGGCCCATTGTAAGGCCTGCGCAATGTCGCCTTTTTGCAGGTGAAGAATGGCGCGAATCATCTCCGGATCAGGGGACATGGCGGACCAGTGGCTTTGATCCTGAGCCATCTGGTTTTCGCCCGCCGCGGTGCAGGCGAAAGCCTCTTCCCACCGGCCTTCGCCGGCCAGAATCACAGCGTGCATCAGATTGATCAGCGCGCTATGGCCGTTTTCAGCCCCCTCCTGTTGCAACTGCAGCAGTGGGTGCAGGGCCTGTCGCGCTTTCGTCAGCTGCCGGGTTTCCCGATAGATGGTGACGTAAAGAATATTCTGCCAGTGATCCAGTTGTGCCTCGCATTGGCCGTGCTGCAACAGCCAGTGGCGGGTTTCTTCCAATACCACCAGGGCTTTGGGGGTAAATCCACTTTGAAAGTACACATGGGCCAGCATGATCGACACCGACAGCGCGCAAAAATAGTTTTGTTCCTGGTAGGCGGCACTCAGGGCCTGCTCCATATACGTGCGTGTGTGGTGGGTTTGACCGTTCTGGTATTGCTCAAGCCCCATGGCAAACAGGGTGACGGCGTTGAGATCCTGCGCCTGGGCGGCGGATTGCTTCATGGCCAACGCAGACCAGTGTGCGGCGTTCTCTTCATCACCGCGGAAGCGGGCGATATGGGCACGAAACACCAGAATCTGGGTACGCAGTGCGGCGTGGTCGGTGCCTTGCAGCAGCTGGTCTGCCTGATTCAAGTACGGCTCGGCCTCGGTTACCCGTTCGGTGCAAAACAGGGTCCAGGCCTTGATCAGCGCCAGCTTGGGCCGTTGCGTTATGGTGTGCTCCGGCAAACGGTTCAGCCACCAGTTGAGGGATTCATTTTTGCCTGCCAGCATGCGCGATACGCCCAATTCCTCGATCAGGTCGGCGGCGTCATCCCATAATTGCGCCTGAATCAGGCAGTAGATGGCCTCCTCTGCATCACCGGCTGTCATAAACCAGTTGGCGGACTGGCGCAGGAACTGGCGCAGGGAATCCGGAATCAGTTTGCGCGCCAGGCTTTGGATGTTCTCGCGAAACAGGTCGTGAAAGCGGAACCAGACGCCGCCTTCATCCAGAGGGATGAGGAACAGGTTGTTCTGTTGCAGGTGCTGCAGACTCTCTTTCACCGGGCAGTCAGGCAGGTCGGAGAGGGCGAACTCACACAGTGGCAGGTTGAAGCGACGTACCTGGGTGACGTGCAGCAGAAACTGTTGAATGGAGCCCGGTTGGCTGGCCAACACTTCCTCCGCCAGATAGTCCATCATGGTTTGGTTGCGGCTGCGGGTCAGCCATTGCGCCTGTGCAGAATCGTCATCCTTGATGGACAACCCCGCCAATTGCAGCGCCGCTGCCCAGCCTTCGGTCTGATTGTGCAGCGCGTGGATGGTGTCGGCGGGCAGGTTCAGGCGCAGGGTCTGCTGCAGAAAACGCTCGGATTCGGTGGACTGAAAACAGAGCTCCTGGGCAGCGATTTCAATCAGCTGATGGCGCACCCGGCGCCGGGGTACGTGAATCTGCGGTAAGCAGCGGGAGGTAATCACGATGTGCAGGTTGCGGGGCAGGCGGTCCAGGAACCAACTTACCTGTTCCATGAGGTGACTTTCCTGGATGCAGTGGAAGTCGTCCATGACCAGCACCTGCAGCGTTTTTGAGGCGCAATCTTGGCAATAATTAATGAGCTTGATGATGTGATCTTCTGCTGACTGGGCCTGTGCTTTATCCGCAATGTCCGGGCCCAGTGCCGCGCACACATAGCGCCAGAAGCGCTGGGGCTCGTTATCCTGCGGGTCCAGGGACAGCCAGTAATAGGGATTGCCCAGGGTGTCCAGCCATTGTTTTGCCAGGGTGGTCTTGCCATACCCGGCGGGGGCATGGATCAGGGTCACCTGGCCGGGTTGTGGCGATCCCAGGCGCTGCAACAGGCGCTGCCTGGGGATGGCATTGTCGCGGATAGGTGGTGCGTAGAATTTTGTCTTCAGTAACATAATCAGACGGTTGCAGCCTAGTTATTGTTTTTATTGCGATTTTGGTTTTGGGTAGCCGGTGGCGGCACACGGCTGGCCGGATCGAACAAAAATCCGGCCAATGGGAAGGATAACGGAAATGTTTGTGACGGTGTGAAATGATTTTTTACCGAGCTTGCCGGCCCCGCAGGGATTTCTAATCCTTGAATGACTCGATCAGGTCGGCAATCACGGTGGCGTTAACCATGTTGAGCATGTTGTCCATCAGATCCGTGGAGCTGGGTACCCAGGGTTTCATGCCGGTGAGGAATTCATTGCGCTCGGCCAGGTAGCGCTCAATGTCTTTCTCTGCCTGCTTCACATCCTCCCGTTCCAGGGCGTTAAAAATAGGCTCCAGTAATTCCAGCATAATTCTGCCGTACAAGGCGCTTTCACCGTAGTTGCGCATCGCATCCACCAAACCGCCTTTCAAGTCCAGCTCGGTCTGGAACTTGGACACTGATTTACGCGCCTGACGCCTCAGGCTCTCTGCGATTTCCAGGCTTTCCTTGTGATTCATACGCTGCGCTCCTGTGATTATCAACCGGCGGAGTGATCCGCCACTCCTCTCTACAGAATAGACCAATCCCGGGCAGACGCAGCAGCTGGCGCTTTGCCCAGCGTTGCTATACTCCAATAATGCAGCGTTAAAAAATAATAACCGAGGTTGTTGTCCATGAAGTCGCTTTTGGGGCCCGGTATCGCCCTGATCTCACGGGTTAGTTTCGCCAAGAAGTTCGTTATCATCAGTTTGTTGTTCTACGTACCTCTGCTGATCTTCAGCGCAATCATGGTGCGCGATTCCACCATCCAGGTTCAAAATGCAGAGCGGGAGAGAGAAGGGCTCACGCTGATTGCGGAGCTGATGGGGGTCAAGCGCCTGCTGGAACAGCAACGTGATATGCGGGTGGTATCCAATGTTCGTCGCCAACCGGATGCGCGCGACAAAGAGCAGGCGGTAACCCGCCAGGCGTTGTCGGCCATTGACCGGGTGCTGGCGCTGCCACAGCGTCTTGCCCGGGATGATGGCTTCCGGCAGCAGATGGCGCGCCTGCGGGAGCAGGTGGCGGGGCTCAGTGAGATCGCTGTCAACAATGAAGAGGGGCCGGAGTTTACCTACAGTGCCATGAACGGCCCGGTGACCATGCTGCAGGCCATCATCAAGTACCAGTTTGAACAAAGCCGCCTGAATCTGGAAAGTGATAAGGCGGTGGCGGGTATGTTGGATCTGGTCACACGGCACCTGGTCCGGCTCAGCGATCTGAACAGCCGCTTGCGGGCCATCGGTTCTTACGGCCTGACCTACGCCTATCTGGATGGTTTTACCCTGGAGGCGCTGGAAAAAAACCTGTTTGCACTGGAACGGTTCCAAAATGAATTTCCGGTTACCGTTGACAATATTCTGCCCGCGGAGAGCGCTGCAACGGTGGCCCCGGCGCTGGCCTCTCTGATAGAACAGATTGCCGCAACCCGCAACTTTGTGGATGAAAAGGTGGTGATGGCAGCCAGGTTTGATATTGATTGGCAGGCCTACTTTGATCGCATGACCCAGTCCATGGATCAGCAGATGGCATTCGGTGATCAGTTACTGACGCTGGCCGAGCAGAACATTGCCGCCAAAGAACAGACTGTGGTGTACCGTACCGTGCAGTTGGTGGTGGGGCTGGTGTTTCTCCTGTTGCTGACCGCCTACGCCTACGCGTCGTTTTATGTGGCCTTGAACGATGCCATCGAGCAAGTGCGCAGTGGTGCTGCACGCATGGCGGAAGGGGATATGACCGTGCGTCTTGAGCAGCGCAGCAATGATGAAATGGGGCGCCTTATTATGCGCTTTAATCTCAGCACTGAGCGGGTACGCGAGCTGGTTACCCAGGTATCGGCCAGTGCCGATGAAGTGATGAACCTGGCGGAAAACGTGCGTGGGTACTCGCAACACAGCAGTGCCGGTATGCAGGCGCAGACGGATCGAACCCAACAGGTGGCGGCGGCCATCAGCGAGCTGACCAACACCGTGCAGGGGGTGGCGGATTACTCCAAGCGCGCCGAGGATGCGGTAACCACCACCAGTGGCAAAGCGCAACGTGGCAGTGAGCAGGTGGGTGCTTCCCTGCAACAGGTGAGTTCCCTGTCCGATGATATTCAGCTTACCAGCGCCACCATCAATGAACTGGCCCAGGACAGCCAGAAAATCGCCCAGGTCATTGACCAGATTAAATCCATCGCTGCCCAGACCAATCTGTTGGCGTTGAATGCCGCCATCGAGGCCGCCCGCGCTGGCGAGCAGGGGCGGGGCTTTGCGGTGGTGGCGGATGAAGTGCGCTCCCTGTCGCAGCGCACCCAGGATTCCACCGGCAACATCGAAGCCATCATCGATAATTTTCTGAAGAAGATCGACCAGGCGGTGACCGCCATGGAGCACAGCAGTGAGGTGGCGGCCAGTACCGTGGAGGATTCCCGTTCCGTGGGTGCCGTGTTTGATGAAATCCGGCAGGATCTTTCTGAGGTGGTGGAGATGACCAGCCAGATAGCGGTATCCGTCAGTCAGCAGGCCCAGGTGGCTCATGAAATCGACCAGAATATCCATGATATTCGGGATTCGGTGGATCAGGCATCACGCCAGGCGCAGGATACCGCCCAGGCCAGCCAGGACATGGCACAGGAGGCCACCCAGCTGAAATCCATCCTCGGCGCCTTTAAGGTCTAGGAAGGAGGAAGGTCTTGGGTTGCATACCCGGGCGGTGGTGCTGGGTGTTGCTAGAGGAACAGTTTGCCCAGCAGGGCGGGGAGTGCGGTTTCCACTTTCAGAATACGGGGGCCCAGGCCGATGGTGCGGAAGCCGGCGGCTGCCAGTTTCTCGACTTCGTACTGGATAAAGCCCCCCTCCGGCCCCACCGCCAGCAGGCAGGGCTCGTTGATTGTACTGGGGCAGGGGAGTGCGTCCGGCACCGGATGCGCGGTCCAGGCGGCCTTGCCGGCGGCGAGGGCAGGCAGTTCATCTTCCACAAACGGCTTGAAGCGCTTGCGCAGATGGATTCTGGGCAGAATGGTGTCGCGGGCCTGTTCCAGCCCCAGCAGCAGGGATTTTTGCACCGCCTCCGGTTCCAGAAACGGGGTTTGCCAATAGCTTTTTTCCACCCGATAACTGTTGATCAGGTAGATTTCCTTCACCCCCAGGGTGGCGCAGGCCTGCAGTGTCCGGCGCAAGACCTTGGGCCGTGGCAACGCCAGCACCAACGTTACGGGTAATGCCGCAGGCGGCGGACTGGTGAAGGCCACATCCAGGGTGATGCTGTGCTCATCCACCGCCTGCACCAGGCCCATGCCCAGATGCCCTCCAAGCAGCCCCACCCGCAATTGATCACCCACCACCGGTTGCAGCACGGTGCGGATGTGCCGATGCCGTTCGCCGCCCAGTACAATCTGGCCGTGGGTGCTGTTGCTGCCCCATTCCCGGGGCTGGATGAGTATCACATTCATGGCGCGCATTATGGGGCTACAGGCCCCGAAAATCCAAAGCTGAAAATGGCCAGCAACTATGGGATAATGGCCGACCTTTTTGTCCTGGGGGGCTTGGGGAGCGCAAAATGCCCGTAAATTCAATGGGGTATTGGCTGGCCCCAAAACCGCGTACCGACCACGAGCAGATTGGCATCAGTGTTGTTTTTCATCAGCCTGAATGAGCTAAACGGTAATTGACTCTGCGGTCAAGCAATTGAATAATGCAGCACCCTCAAGATACAGATTTTTTAATATCGGCACACAACTCGCTGATCTTAAATAGGTTTTTCTGCTATCCCGGTTTTGGCTTGAGGTGATCCCTCGCCCAAGACTGCTGAAAAGCCGCGAACAGTTCCAGCGATTCAACCAAAGAGCGTGTAACAGCATGGGAATACAGAAGAAGCTTGTTCCATCATTGGAAAACCCCTTTCACGAACCGGAAACCAAAGAATTTAAAATTCCAGGCGAGATCGTCCGGGAGCCCGGTATCTATGAAGAATCCCTGAAAGAAGGCTGGGAGATCATGCAGCGTCCAGAGACGGCTGCCGGGGTCAAAGCCATTGAAAAGCAGCATCTGAAAAAGCGCATGACCGTGTGGGAGCGGATTCGTGTTCTCACCGACGAAGACCCCATCGTGCTCTACCAGAACTGGGGCAAGAACCTGGATGGCGCTTCCATCGTCACCGCCATCGTCAATATAGAAGGCCGCGATGTGGCGCTGTACGGCCATGATTTTACCGTACGTGCCGGCTCCATGGACGCCACCAACGGCCGCAAGCTGGCCAGCCTGATCAAAATGGCCGGTGAGCGTGGCATTCCCCTGATTGGCATGAACGATTCCGCCGGCGCCTTTGTCCCGGCGGGTGTGGGCGGCCTGGATGGCTACGCCGAAGCCTTCACCGCCCTGCGTAAAATCAGCGGTGTGGTGCCCAGTATTATGTGTATGTTCGGCTACAACGCCGGGGGTGGCGCCTACCTGCCCCGTCAGGGCAGCTTTATGATCCAGCCCCAGGACACCTTCTTCGGCTTGACCGGCCCGGGGGTGGTGAAGTCGGTATTGGGTGAGGATGTCAGCGCCGACGAGCTGGGCGGGCCCGGTGTGCATGGCCAGTCCGGTGTGACTGATTTCGTGGTACCCGATGAGGTGTCTGCCTTGCGCAAAGCCAAAGAGCTGCTGCGCTACTTTCCGGATAATAACAGCACCATGGCACCGTATCTGGAAACCTCTGATCCACTGGATCGTAAAACCTGGGATGCGGATATTCTATTCAAGAAAGCATTCAATTCGTCTTCCGGTTACAACACGCCCATCGATATTCGTATCCTGATTCAGCAGATCTGCGATCACGGTGATTACACTGAATTCCAACCCGACCGTGCCCAGAACACCATCTGCGCCTTTGGCCGCATGGGCGGCAACGTCATTGGTGTGGTGGCCAACAACAGTGCTGTGTCCTCCGGCCAGATTGATATTGCGGCATCTTACAAAAATGCCCGCTTTATCCGCTTCTGTAACCTGTACAACATACCGGTTGTGTTCATCGAGGACACCACCGGCTTCCTGCCCGGCACGGATCAGGAACGTCACGGTATCGTCCAGGCCGGGCGCGCCATGCTCGATGCCATCATCGATCTGCGTACTCCCCGTATTCTGTTGATTGTGCGCAACGCCTTTGGTGGTGCTTACGCTGCGTTCAACAGTTATGCCACCGGTGCCGACGTGGTGCTGGCGTTGCCCACCACCCGCCTGGCGGTGATGGGGAATGCCGGTAAGGAATTTGTCTTCAAGAAAGAACTGGCTGCGGTGCGTGCTGCTGTGAATGGCAAGATTGCTGAACGCACCAATCAGCTGCAGGCCGCCGGTGGATCGGAGGCCCAAGCCAGAGAGCAGGCTACAGCAGAAGTTGCCGAATGGGTTAAACAGCAAGAGGCCATGTACTCGGCTCAGTACGAGAAAGAGCTGATGAACCCGAAGGAGGCGCTGAGCCTGGGCTCCATCTCCCAGTTGGTCATGCCTTACGATCTGCGTTCAAGCCTGGCGCAAAATCTCAACTTCCTGTTGCGTCATTATGAAGCCAAGCCCATGGGCGGCGTGCAACGCGAATTCCATTAATCGGCATCCTGACCTGACAGGCAGTAGAGAAATTATAGGATTTAGAAGATGAGCAACGAAAACTACACCAACAACCCGCTGGTGAACAAAGACCGCCGCCGACAAGCTACCGATTCCCCGTGGGTGAGCCAGTTTGATTGCAGCGACATGAAACCGCTGATTATCTGCCGCGGCCCCATTCGTAAGGAAGTGATGGACGTTTGGGAAGAGATGGGTATCACCGATTACGGCATCCTGCTTTCCGAAAAAGATTCCATTACCTACAACAATGCGCTGGCACCGGAGTTGCGCCAGATTGCCAATCCCGATCGCGTGCACCGGGTACCCGATTACACCGGTGTGGATAAAGATGAGCGCACCCAGCGCATTCAGCAGATCATCAGTATTGCCAAGGAAAACGGCCACGATTCCGTGTTTGCCGGTTACGGCTTCATGGCAGAGGATGAAGCGCTGGTGAGCGCACTGGAGAACGCCGGCCTGAATTTTATCGGCCCCTGTTCCGCCACTGTGCGGGGCGCCGGTGCCAAGGATGAAGCCAAGCGCACGGCCCTGCTGAATGATGTCTCCACCACACCCGGTATCGATAACCTCACCAGCCTGACTCTGATTCGCAAGGTGGGTGACCGTGCCGGCCTGCGGGCGCTGGCCGAAGAAAAAGGCTTGACTGTTGACGCCTCCAATTGGGAAGAAAGCGTTGCCCTGGAAGATGCTGCCGACGCCGTGCTGAACGCATCCTACGCCAGGTCCATGGACATCATCAGCACCGATGAGATTTGTGCCGAAGCCATCGTGCGGGTGGCCGAAGTGTTTGGTCGTTATCCGGAAAACCGGGTGCGCCTGAAAGCCATCGGCGGTGGTGGCGGTAAGGGCCAGCGTATTCTGCAATCCCCGTCGGCCTTCGATGGCGAGCTGGATGATCGCATCAGGCAAGCCTCGGAGAAGGCGGCTGAAAAGCTGATCGAAATTCTGCAGGAAGTTAAAACCACCGGTGTGGGCGACAATAAGAACGTGCTCATCGAATTGAACATCGAAACCACCCGTCACCAGGAAATTCAGGTAATTGGTAACGGCGAATGGTGTACGACTCTGGGCGCCCGTGACTGCTCTCTGCAGATGCATGAACAGAAACTGCTGGAAATTTCCAACACCAGTGAAATGCTGGAAGAAGCCATTGCCCGCGCGGAAGCGGCCGGTAAAAGCGCAGAAGCAGAGGCCCTGAAAACCGATCTGGTGATCCTGCAGAAAATGGAACAGGAATCCGAGCGTTTCGGGGCGGCGGTAGGCCTGGATTCCGTGTCAACATTTGAGTGTATCGTTGACAAAGACAGCCACTTCTTTATGGAAATGAACACCCGGATTCAGGTGGAGCATCGGGTATCCGAGCTGTGTTACACCTTGAAGTTTGCCAACCCCGAAGACCCCAACGACTATCTGTTGGTGGATTCTCTGGTGGAAGCCATGACCCTGCTGGCACGTCATGGCAAGAAGCTACCCAAGCCGGAGCGTATTCCCCGGGAGCGTGCATCCGTGGAAGCCCGCTTGAACGCCACCAATGCGGCGTTGAAGCCCCATGCCGGCGGGGTTATTGAGTACTGGTCCAGCCCCATTGCCAATGAGATCCGCGATGATCAGGGCATCAGTGCCCGCAACCCGGACACCAATCAGTTCATCAAGTATCACCTGGCGGGTGCCTATGACAGTAACATCGCCTTGTTGCTGTCCGTGGGCAGCAACCGTGTGGACAGCTACAACGCCATGGCCGAGTTATTGCGCCGCACCAAAATGAGCGGTGAGAACCTGTCCACCAACCTGCAGTTCCACTACGGGCTGGTGCATTGGTTCCTGGCAGAAAACGTACACGCCAAGTCCACCACCAAGTTCGTCATGCCTTATCTGACGTTGGTGGGTCTGGTGAAAGAAGCCAATGCCGATTTCGATCTGGAATATGCCTTCAACCATGCTAAGGCCATCTACAAGAAACAAGTGGCCGAAGCCCATGGTACCGGTGACAGTTTGCAGGCTGCCATGCAGGCTATCGATGCAGCCATGGAGCGCAAACACACCCTGTTGCTGCGGGCGCTGGATATTCTGACCCGGAATCCCCACGTGTTCTCCGGCTGGTTGAGCTTGAACAAGGCCAATGTGCAGTTCGATGGTGACAAGGTGGTCTGGACCCGCAACCCCATTCAGGTGCTGGATGAAACCTATCACTACCTGAATATGGACTACCGCGCTGATCTGCCTGCTGCCGAGTGTATCTGGAAGCACGACAACGACGTGCTGCAAAAAGGGTTGCAGTTCTATGGTGAGCTGGAAGAAAAACTGGGGGAATCCGATTGGTTGAAGCTCAATGCATTGCTGGCGGAAGACGCACCCCAGGGCGGCGTGGATGAGGCCACCTGGACTCAAATCCAGTCTGCCCACGTGGGCTTCCAGGCCGGGATGGAAGTGGTAAGTGCGCTGCCCAAACTGGCCAACGAAGTCGGTTTCTACGATTTGAAAGTGAATGAGGATCTGACTGTCTACATTCCTGAATCACTGCACGATGAGGAACTGCAGGCACGCATGATGAAAGTGCTGGTGCCGCCTCCGGCCACCAAAGCGGATGAAATTGTGGCGGTGAGCGGCGGTATGTTCTACGGCCGTGAAGTGCCCGGCGCACCGCCGTTTGTGGAGGAAGGCACCCATGTGGAAGCCGGTCAGCCCATCTACATCATCGAAGTAATGAAGATGTTCAACAAGGTGGTGGCACCCTTTGCCTGCACCATCGACAAACTGTTGCTGGAGAACATCGACGGCGCCATCGTCAAACAGGGGCAGCCCCTGTTTAAGGTAACGCCGGATGAAAAAGTGGTGGATGTGGATCCGGTGGCGGTGGCCAAGCGCCGCCGTGAACGCACCGACGCTTTGTTGAATGGCTTGATCTGACGGGGCGGGTGTAATGAACAAGCTTGATCACGTCCGCGCCAAGCTCAAGGAGCAGGTGCCCCTGATCACCCATATGGGGATTGACGTGATTTCCTGGGATGGCTCCACCGTGGTGGTGGAGGCCCCCCTGGAGCCCAATCTTAATACCCATGGCACAGCCTTTGGTGGCAGTCTCTACTGCGTGGGTGCCATGACGGGCTGGAGTGCATTACACCTTACGCTAATGGATGCCGGGCATCTGCCCAGTGTGTGGTTGGCCAAGGGTGAGGTGGCCTACCTGAAACCGGTGCGAGGAACCTTACGGGCCCGCACCACCATTACTGATGAGCAGCGTCACCGGATTCTGACCGGTTATGAGCAGAACGGGCGCGTGAAAACCAGTATTGATATTACCATTAAAGAGGGCGATGATGATGCAGTCAGCATGTCTGCGCTCTATGCCGCCATGCGGCAGGATCCTGAATAAATAAAAATATTTAGCAGAAATACAACACTATCATTTTATTGGGGTTTTCTTATGTCGGGTGATTCTTTTAAGCTCAGGCTGTTGCTGCCTGCGTGTTTTGCTGTGCTGTTGTTGGGATGTGTGGCCACGGCCGCGCAATGGATGGCCTATGTTGCCGTTGATCCCGATAATCTGAATCAGGTGCTGCTGGATGCAACCGGCAACGTTGTGCATGTGTCCGAGCAAAGCGACGGGTTGCACATTGCCACCTATGATGCAGACGGCATGGTGGTTCAGGAAACCACACTGGTGCTTGCCCTCACCGGAACGGAACGGGCTTTGGGTCTGCCGGGTGGACAGCTGTTGCTGGTGGGTGACACCCTGGCCGGTGCCATGATCGTGGATGCCAACCTGCATCAGATCACCCCGCTGCCGGGCAGCATGCTGCCACTGGAAGCGCAAACACGCCTGTTGGTGGATGTGGTGCCGGTGTTGGGCCAGAAACTGGCCGCCTTCGGTGCTGTGAATGATGAGGGCTGGGTGTTGCTGATGGACTTCAGCACGGGTGCCGGTGAACTGTTGACATTGCCGTCGGCCACCTCCGTGACAGGCGCCTATGGATACACCGCACTGATGCTGGAAGTGGAATCCGCTGCCGGCCGTGAGGTGGTGGCCTTTGATGAATTGCTCAATGAAGTGTCCCGCTTCAGTTTACCCGCAAATGAAGATCTGATTGGCGTATCTTTGAATCGCCCCGCGTTGTTCAACCGCAGCAACCAGAATGTGCGGGTCACCGATTTGGCGGGCAATACCCAGTGGGAATTCGAAAATACCGAGTACGAGTTTATCGACGGCCAGTCCGTTGGCCCGGATGGCAGTATTCTGTTGTGGGGGGATAACGCCAGCCTGAATCTGCTGGGGGTGAAGCTCGACAGCGCGCATTTTCTGATGATCAGTGCCGACGGACTGTTGCAGTATCATCATCTGGGTGGCAAGGATATGGTGAACATTCGCTATACCCACCGCAAACAGTTTGCCAACGGCCTGTTGCAGGTAAGCTACCAGGGCCTGACCGGGCAAGTCAGCGGTCTGGTGGTGGGCTCCTCCAGTCTGGGTGTACCCTTTACCGTGACCCGCCAGGTATTCCACGATTTTGTCACGCCCATGGGCACCAAAACCCGCTTTATGAAAGAACCGAAAAGGGTGGAAACCTATACCCAGCAATGTGACTTTTTGTGCCTGCCCATTTTGATGAGTCAGTCCGAAGGCCATTGTGACAACCTGGATGTGTTCAACGTCAGTACCGATTCCCTGATCAGTGTCAGCCAGGTGTGTGGCGCCACCGGTGACACTGGGTTGCTGTTGCCCAACACGGTCAAGGTGAGTCTGTATTGATTTGCCCTTGACCCGGGCTCACCGAAACGGACAGCCGGCTGCGCTATTTCGTCATTAAGGGCGGGCGTAATCGATGATAGGTTTACCCATGCAGTAACAACAGGCTATATGGCCACAATAAAAAACATCATGAGGTGAACCATCATGTCCGGATCCGTTTCCAGCCCGTTTCAGCCCAACCTTCTGGCCGGTAAAACCGCGCTGATCACCGGTGCCGGCAGTGGCATCAATAAAGGCATTGCCCTGCATTTTTCCCGTCACGGTGCCAACCTGGTGCTGGTGGGCCGTCGCCAGGAAAAACTCGATGCAACCGCCGCTGAGATTGCCGCAATGGGCGGCAAAGCTCTGGGTTGTTCCGCCGACGTGCGGGATTACGATGCCCTGGCAGCCGCCGCAGCCAAAGGTGCGAATACCTTCGGCCCCTACGACATCGTGATCGCCGGGGCCGCCGGTAATTTTATTGCCCCGGCCAGTCAACTCAGTGCCAACGGGTTTGGGGCGGTGATTGATATTGATCTGAAAGGTACCTTCAACACGTTTCGCGCCGGCAGCGAACATTTTGCCGCAGCCGATGTCAGCCTGATCGCCATATCCGCACCACAGGCGGTCAATCCCATGCCCCTGCAATCCCATGCCTGTTCTGCCAAGGCCGGCATCGAAATGCTGATAAAAACGCTGGCACTTGAATGGGGGCCCAAGGGTGTGCGGGTGAATGGCCTGTCACCGGGATATGTGGCGGATACCGTGGGTGGTAACCTGTTTATGGGCGGTGACGGCGGCGCAACCTTGAAACAACGTATTCCCCTGCAGCGGGTCACCAATGTGCAGGAAATGGCAGAGATGGCATTGATGTTGTGTTCCCCGGTCAGCGCCTATATGACCGGTCATGTGATTGCATTGGATGGCGGTGTGTCTCTGGTGGGAGCGGGTGCCTGGCAGGGCTAGTGCCGATCATACTGAGACAGTTGATTTGTGAGAGAAGTCACAGCTTGATGCTGGTTGTTGCTGCACAAACCACTGTCTTTTGACTAGTCTTTAATAAATAAATTGTATTTTTGGACGGCCCATACGCCATGATACCGAGTAAGCTCCAGGAGTACCTGTCTGCATTAATCGAAGCACAGATTAAATTGAGTGTCATGATTTGGGGGGCACCGGGTATAGGAAAATCCAGCATCGTGGAAAGTTGCTGCAAGCAGAGTGATTTGCGTTTTATTGATTTAAGGCTCAGTCAGCTGGCCCCCACTGATTTGCGCGGCCTGCCGGTTCCGAAGGATCAGCAATCCACTTGGTTGCCGCCAGAATTTTTGCCCCAGGATGGCAGCGGCATTCTTTTCCTGGACGAGATCAACATGGCACCTCCTGCGATGCAGGGCGTGGCACAACAACTGATTCTGGATCGTAAGGTGGGGAATTACCGATTGCCGGATGGCTGGTTTGTCTGGGCCGCGGGTAACCGAAAAGAAGATCGCTCCGCCGTATTCGATATGCCCAGCCCACTGGCTAACCGGTTTATTCATCTGCATGTGGAAGCGTCCATTGACGACTTCAGATCCTATGCCTTTGCCAATGAGTTCAGTGATCAACTCATTGCTTTCGTTGCGTTCCGTCAGGATCTGCTGCATAAACTGAATGAAAGCGAAAACGCATGGCCATCACCCCGCAGCTGGGAAATGGCCAATGTGCTGTTTGCTGCCGGACTGGATATCGCACCCGCCGTTGGGATTGGGCCGGCATCAGAGTTTTATGCGTTTATGGAGATTCTGGATAAGACGCCCGATCTGGACCAGGTCATAAAAGGCAACACCCGTATTGAATTTCCCGGCGAGCCCTCACTGCGTTATGCCAGCATAATGGGATTGGTCGGCCGGGCCAAAAAGACTGAGGATGTGGTAAACAGTTTTAACTGGTTGGTAGAGAGAGCGCCGGCCGAGTGGGTACAGTTATATGCAACGGATCTGTTTCCATTGCTGCGTGGGCGTGGAGAGTTGGCCCCTGTGCATGCCGCATTGATGGAGCAACCGAACCTGAAAGCCTTTCTTATGGAATTCACCCGGCTTATGTCGGAGTAGGGGTTCATGGATCAGCTCATCAGTGCGTATCTGATCAAGTTGCGTCGGGAACATCCTTTTTTCGCAACGTTGTCGCTGTATATGCGCTATGAATTTGATGATCGAATCCGCCAATTTACCACCGATGGCCGTACGGCCAGGTTGAATCCCCGCTATTTATCCAACTTAAAAGCCTCAGAACGGGTCGGTACACTGCTTCATCTCACATTGCATTGCGCGTTAAACCATCCCCGGCGTTGTGGCTCGCGTATTGCTGAAATCTGGAACATTGCGGCGGATATCGTGGTGAACCAGATTATCGTGGAGAGTCACTTTGAAGCGCCGCCAAACACCGCGATTGATCCACGCTATGGCGATTGCAGCGTGGAGTTTGTTTATTCCAAACTGTTGAGCCGGGCCAGGAATATGGCCACTCAGGGAGTCACTGCGGTTGACCAGGGAGCTGAGTCCGACTCAGCGGCAACAGACTGTTCCCGGCACCAGGCCAATCAGGATCAAGCTGTCACCGATTCCACTGGCAGCCACAATCCATCCAGTGCGGTTGATACGCTGCAGGTGATTTACCCTGGCGTCAGCGATCTGCTGGTGGCGGACGGGCAGCAACATCCCATGTCACAGGCGCAACAGCATCAAAACTCTGCCTATTGGGAGCGCGCCCTGCGACAGGCGTTGGTGGTGGATAGGATGAGCCATCAGCAGCAGGGATTTATTCCTGCAGGGCTGGAGCGCGCTATTGATGAAGTGCTGGATCCCCAGCTTGATTGGCGGACGGTGTTGTGGCGCTATATGAGTAGAACGCCTTGCGATTACTCAGGTTTCGACCGTCGTTTCATTCATCAGGGGCTGTATCTTGATGAACTGCAAAGTGAGTCCCTTAACGTGCATGTGGTGATGGATACAAGCGGCTCCATCGGGGACGATCAGTTGGCCCGGTTTCGTGCTGAAGTGGAATCCATAGCGCGTTGTTATCACGCCATTCAGGGTCATTTGTATTTTGTGGATGCACAGGTTTATGGGCCATTTGCACTGGATGCGAGTATCCGTGTTGGTGTTGCAGAAGGTGGCGGCGGGACGGATTTTGCCTGTTTCTTTTCCTACTTGGAGAAACATTGCGATCCGTTTGAGCAGGCCCTGTGTATTTATTTGACCGATGGCTACGGTACCTTTCCTGACAAGGCACCGGATATTCCGGTTCTATGGGTGGCCACCGATGACGCCGTTGACCATTTTCCTTTTGGGGATGTCACACGTTTGAATTAGGAGAAACGATGTACCAGAGACAACCGGAATATGAGCAGGACTTAGTACTGGCGAATGATCCAAACACCGCTTCAGACACCTTGCGGGTGTTACTGGCCAAACATCATGGTGAAAGGGAGATGGCTGAAACCATCGCCCGAAATCCCGCCTGTGACTATCTGCTGTTCCTGCAATTCTGGAAATTTCTGCCGGAGATCGCTGCCACCAATCCTGCGTTAAGCGAGTATCAGGCCCAGGAACATTGGCAGGATCAGAGCAGCGTACAACCCAGGTTATCCTATTCGAAGTGGAGCGGTGAGATTTCTGCCGCCAAACCGGAAATCCATAAAGCTGAGTACATTATGCAGCACGGAAACGGCGCTTATCAAAGGTATATCATGTCGCTGGGGCCGATTCCGGAACATCTGATTCGAGATTACCTTGAATCCAAAAGTGCACCATTGCGCAAGGTGATTGCGGGGCGTACTGATCTGCCGGCAGATATCCAGGAAAAATTAGCAGCCGATAGCGCGAAAACCGTACGCAAGGTGTTGGCCGAAAACGCTTCGGCAACCGGAAGTGCCTTGGCCACTTTAGCCATGGACGATGATCAGGAGATTGCCGGGCTTGCTCAGCAACATCCGAATTGCCCGGACGACGTGATTGTTCAGGCCCGCACCCAGGCCAGTGCAGCGCCCGGTTTGGCCGATACCGCGATCGAAGCGCTGAATTTTGCACAGCTGGCTGCATTGGCATCGGATGTTGATACACCCGAGGATAAACTGATGGCGTTGGGGCAGCATGATGATCCCTGTATTCGTTTTCTTGCGGGAATCCACGCCCACGCCCCGGCAGCGTTATTGACCGGACTGGCCGAAGATCAATTGAAATGGGTGCGTGCGGCACCGGCATTGAATACCAGAACCCCGGTTTCGGTAATAGATAAATTGTTAAAGCAAAAAATATCAGATATCCAGGTGGCCCTGGCCAGCAATTCGTCTTTAAGTGAGGAACAACAGTTGCAATTGGCTCTGGTGGCCGGTGACAGGGCCGCTTACGAACTGGCCAATATGACCCAGTATGATTCTGTCCGTGAGCGTTTGGTTGCGGATTTGCCCACGGGCAAGGCGGGGGCTAAAAAGACCTGGCGCTACTACCTTAGAGAAGCGTTGGCCGCCAGGAAAACAGGTAAGTTTACCAGTCTGCAACAGGGCGCAAAGAGCCGCCATTTATTCGTCTCCAGGATTGCCGCGCGCGCGGAGTCCTGCCCGGACAACCTGATAGTGCATTACGCGTATTACTGCTTTGAGGATTATAGTCAGAACCCGTTGGCGGCGTTGGCTTTGCTGGAGGGCAAAAGCCATGTTAAGCCCATCCCCTACCGGGAATGGAAAATTGATAAGTGGTTGACGGAGAAAGCCGCGCCCGGTTTTATTGCGCGTTATTACATCCGCGGTGACGACCCTAAACGCCGGGCGCAGGCCGTGAGTTCCTGGACCACGCCGTTGCTGGATTTGCTGCCCTTTGCTCTGGATGCAGATACCAACACCCGCAAGCGGCTTGCGGAGCGGGGTGATTTGATCCAGTTTCTCTATGAAATGCTCGCCCGGGATGAAAAGTCCGGTGTGCGGGAGCAAATCGCCAAGAATAAAAAAGTACCGAAGTCGGTGCTGGAACAGTTTAGTAACGACAAGGCCACCACCGTGCGAACCCAAACCTCAATGCGTTTGTCCGGGGGCGACGGGCCAGCGGTGGCTCAACCCCTGGTGAATCAGGGGTCTGCTACGGAACGGGCAAGGTTGGCTAAAAAAACGGACGATAAACGGATTCTGGCAGAGCTGTCAGGTGATCGGGCAGCCAGCGTCAGGCTTAGCGTCGCCAAAAACAGTTATACCGAGAGTGAGATCCTGAATCGTCTGGCCGGTGATTCGGAGGCAAAGATTCGTGCCGTAGTGGCCGCCAGAATGAAAGATGAAAGCATCCGTCGAACTATGTTGATGGATGAAGATAAGACGGTGCGGATTGCCGCTGCGAGAAATGGTCGTTGGTACCGGAGGGAGAACAATGTCAGAACCTGTGATGCCCCGTTTATCGAATTGATCTGTCATGCTGACGATGAAGAGCTCAGGGCGATTGCCGCTGAATACACCGATAACCCTGCTTTGATGAAACAATATATGTCAGATTCCGAAACGGTCACCATCGGACTTGCCCGCAATGGGAATTTGACTGAGGAACTCAAGATTGAGTTTGCCAAACGCTGTGATTCGCAAATCGCATTGGCGGCACTGGTCAGAAACACAGAAAGCGAACAGTTGTTTCTGATCGTGGCCGATAAAATCAGCAGTCGTAAAGCTGATGATACGATTCGGTGTCATGGGGAGATGCTGTCACGCCCGGCGGTGCAGGACCGGTTGTGTACCCATATTTTAACGTCTGTCCGCTTGGCGCTTGCGAGGCAGAAGGTGCTGACCGACCATGCCAGGGCGACGTTGTCTCAGGATAACGATAAATGGGTCAGGGCTGAGTTGCGCTAAGTGCAGAATGCCCCTGCTTTTGGCCTTTTTCTACAAGTGTTGCCCTGGCGCTGGTGCAAGAATTAACGTCTTGCTACCTCACACCAACGCCTACAAGGGAATGAATATGAGTAAAGGATTAAAGGGGCTTGCTGTAAAAGCGCTGTTAATGTTTTCTGTTGTTTTGGTCAGTGCCTGCGGCGCCAAGGATGCAGGGCTGAACCTGACGATCATTGGTGAAGGGTCAGTTACTTCCCCGTCCGGTGTGGATTGCTCTGAATCCTGTGCCGCGACGGTAAAACTGAGCCCGCCGACCATCGGTAACAAGTTGGTAGAAATCACGGCAACCCCGGCGCCAGGCTATACATTCCTGGGTTGGAATAATCAATATTGCACCCCGGATGACGTGTGCGACCTGAAATATACGGGGCTGTGTGCCGATCAACTTTTGTGTCTGACCGGGTTTATTTATTCGGGGCAGAGAGTCGAGGCGGTGTTTGTGGATTCGTCCTTACTGGTGGACAGCGGTTGGAGCGAGCTTGCCGTTTGTGCAATTTTAGGTGATGGCGAGGTCCGGTGCTGGTCAGCATCGCAAGATGAAGTGGAACAGGTTCCGGCGCTGAATAACCCCCAGCAAGTGGCGGTGAGTGATTACGCTGCCTGTGCACTTGTCGATGAGGGCATAAGTTGTTGGGGCAAGCCCAACTTCCTGCCGCAGGAAGGGCCCACTGTATATCCGCCACTGGAAATGGAAATGCTGGGCAGTGAAATTTGTGTGCTGGATCAGGAGGGGGTGAAATGTTGGTCTGCGTATGGCACGCGTGAGACCCCGGAATTCGTCAATCCGAGCAACCTGCGCAAGCGAAGTGTCGAAACCCCGGAATTCATTGGCAAAGAGTTCTGTGTGGATGATGAAGGCGCTGAGGTATGTTGGTGACAGTCAGGGGTGATTACGCCGCTCACTGAATCCGGCGTTAACCAGCAACAGCAACAATAGGAACCCAACCCCTACAACCGCATTCCAACCCTGGGCGCTGTAGGCAAACCCGGCCACGGTGATGCCCGCCCATCCGCCCACGTAATAGAACAGTACGTATAGGGCATTGGCACGGCCCTGGCCACCGGACAGTTTGCGATTGATGGCGCCCACCGCAGCGGCATGTACGCAGAAAAATCCCGCGCACATCAGAACCAGGCCAAGTACCACTGCCCACACGGATACAATCAGCAGACATGCCAGTGAAGCCGCCAGAGTGGCGGTGCCGATCAGCAGGGTCGTGCCGCTGCCCAGCCGGTTGCCGATACGCCCGGCCAGCGGCCCCATGAAGATACCCATGATGTATACCAGGTACACCAGGGTGATCTGTTGGGTGCTGAAGCCGAACGCCGGTTCGCTCAGGCGAAACGGCAGAAAATTAAAGGTAGAGGAAAACAGCGCAAAACCACCACCACCGCAGAGAAACAGCGCCAGCAGATCCTTGCGCCGTAGCAGCTCCCCAAATCCGGTTTTTACCTGTGCCTCTGTGCGGATGGCGTGACGGGGCAGGGTGCGCAAGGCAAGCAGGCAGGCCAGTAACAGAAACACCCCGGCGGAGATGAACGCGTAGCGCCAGTGCAGGGGCGGATGCAGCCAGCCTCCCAGCAGACGTCCACCCAGCCCACCCACCACGGTGGCGGAAACGTAATAGCCCATCACCACATTGAGGCGCTCCGGGGGCAGGGATTTGGCCAGGTACGCCGCCAGGCACGTGGTGAGGGCGGGCACAAACAGGCCTTGCAGAAAGCGGCCACTGATCAACACCCACAGATCGTCGGTGAGTACGCAAACAAGGCCTCCCACCAGCATGGCACCGACCCCCACTGCAATGATGGGCCGAATAGGCAGTTTGTCGGCCAGTACGCCAAACGGCAGGTTGGCCAGGGCAATACCCAGCACCACCGCAGAGATCGTAAAGGAAACCGTTGTGCTGCTGGCGTTGAATTCCTGCTGTAACACCGGCAGAACCGGTTGCGTGATGTAGATATTGGTAAAGCACGCTGATACCAGCGCGAATACGGCCAGCTGCAATCGCAGCAGAGCGGTATCGGTCATGGTTAATCCTCTTCGGCTGGCGTACTTCCGCTGGCGCCAGGGCGGGCTTATCCTAGCGCAGATTCGCGGTGGGGGAAATCAGGCCACCGCTAAGCGCTTGATTTATACCGCTTCTGCTTTCAGCGTGCGGCGGTTTAGGCTACAGTTACTGGATGTCCGGTTGGAGTGAGTTGAATGCAGGTACTGTACCCAGAAATAAAGCCCTATAAAGAACACAGTATCATCGTTGATATGCCCCACCGTATTTACATTGAAGAGTGCGGCAACCCGGATGGCCTGCCCGTGGTGTTCCTGCATGGTGGGCCGGGGTCCGGTTGTGAGCCCTTTCACCGCCGTTTTTTCGATCCGGAAAAATACCGCATCGTCCTGTTTGACCAACGGGGCTGTGGCCGCTCGTCGCCCCACGCCAGTCTGAAAAACAATTGCACCCAAGATCTCATCAATGACATGGAAACCATCCGTGAAACCCTGGGCATTGATCAGTGGGTGCTGTTCGGTGGTTCCTGGGGCTCTACGCTGGGGTTGTTGTATGCCCAGACCCATCCGCAACGGGTGTTGGGTATGATTCTGCGGGGCATCTTTCTGTGCCGAGACAAAGACATCGGCTGGTTCTATCGGGAAGGGGCCAATCGCATTTTTCCCGATCAGTGGCAGGAGCTGCTGCGTCCTCTAAAAGGCATGCAATATGATGATGTGCTGGCGGGATACAGTACGTTGCTCAACAGTGAAAATGAACTCAAACGCATGGGGGCAGCCAAGGCCTGGTCGGCGTGGGAAGGCGGCTGTGCAACCCTGCGCCCCAATCCCAGCGTGATGGGGCAGTTTACCGATGGCCATACCGCATTGAGTTTGTCCAAAATCGAAGTGCACTACTTTATCAATCACGGCTTTATTGAAGAGAACCAGATACTCAACAACATGGATGCTATCCAGGACATCCCCGGCATCATCGTGCACGGCCGTTACGACATGATCTGCCCCATGGATCAGGCAATCTCACTGCACCAGAGTTGGGAGAATTCAGAGTTGAACATCATCCGCGACGCCGGCCATTCCAGCATGGAACCGGGCATTGTCAATGCCCTGATCAAAGCCACCGACGAAATGGCCCGCAAGCAAAACAGCCGCGCCTGATCCTCTACCCGGCTGTCTGCGGGCACCCACCACCTTTGCACTGATAACTCAATCACACTGTCGTGCATTCGCATTGCGGGATCCCCGTGTGCGGCCTTTACTGATCGTTAAGGGAGTTCGGTTCAGCTAGACAAATTAATATTGGCCAAGTATTTGCTAGTTGCTCTGTAAATGTGCAGTTTTGAAGTAAAGGATGTTACCCATGCCTCGTAATACGATCTTATCCACCGTTGTTGCTTTATTTTTGTGTGTTTTTTCAGTGCAGGCTTTCGCTGAAGTGCTCACTATGGGGTCAGCCTTGAACAAGGCGGGCCGTCAACGCATGCTTACCCAAAACATCATGAAAAACTATCTGGCCCTGGGGCTGGAGGTGGATGTGGTGCGGGCCCGGGATGAGTTGGACCGCAGTGTGGCCCTGTTCGAAGAACAATTCCAGGAACTCACTGAATACGCACCTTCGCAAACAATCAGTGCGTCCCTGTCCAAGGTGGAAGATCTCTGGTTCGAATACCGCGCCTTGGCCATTGGTAAGGTGAGCAAGGAAAATGCCGCGAAAATCCTGGACCGCAACAACGCCATTCTGGCGGCCTGCCACCAGGTGGTACTGGATCTGGAAGCCCATGCCGGGCGTACCTCGGCCAAGATGGTGAACACCTCGGGGCGTCAGCGCATGTTGTCCCAGCGCATCGCAGCCTACTATTTTGCCCATGCCTGGGGCTTCCGGGATGCGGAGTCTGTGGCGGCCTTTGAGAAAGCCAAGGCGGAATACGGCGCGGGCCTGACGACTTTGATGGCCTTCGATAAGAACACCGTTGACATACGCGCATCGCTGAAGAAAGTGGAAGCCCAGTGGCAGTTTTCCAATACCGGGTTTGAGCAGTTGGAGGATGGCAACTACGTACCCCATGTGATTTCCGTGACCACCAACGGTATGCTCAAGCGCATGGATGCCATTACCCATCTGTATGAAGATCTGGATGTGAGCCTGTCTACCGGCGCGGTGGCCGCTAATGTGGAGCATTGATCCGGCTTGATTGTTTGCCGGTAATTCTTTTACGCTTTGCATCCGAATAAGAACCATGGGATGGATGCAAAGCGCATGATACCAATCGCCCGATTGATACTACCTCTACTGTTCATCTTTTTCTGTAGTGTCGCTTTACACGCAACCGAACGACCCTGGGATCATATCACCTTCACCAAGCCTGATGACGTGGTGGCGTATTTTCACAGCATTAATTATTCCGTTGCCAATTGGCAGCAGGGGGATCGCAGTGTGCCCCGTGTGTATCTGACCCATATTCCGGACCATTGGCGCGATCATTACGCCGGAGCGGTCTCCACCGAAAACAAAAAGAAATATTTCTTCTTTATGCTGACACCCATGGTGCTGCGGGCCAATGAGACCATCGCCCGTCAGCGTGCGTTTGTGGAGGCCATGCAGCAAACCCGGGCCTGGGCAGAACAGGACAGGAAGCACCTGCAGGATATCGCCGCGGAATACGCTGTGACGGCACCCCAATCCGCTGGGGATGCGGCTGCGTTTAACACGTTGCTGCGGCGGGTGGATGTGGTACCGGCCTCGCTGGCCATGGCCCAGGCGGCCATTGAAAGTGGCTGGGGTACTTCGCGTTTTGCCAGCGAGGGCAACGCCCTGTTTGGTCAGTGGACCTGGGGTGACGACGCCATCGCTCCGCAGCGGGTGCGCACAGAACTGGGCAATTATGGTATTCGCAGTTTCAAAACCCCCTTTGAATCCATCGCGGCCTATATGCATAACCTGAATACACATCCTGCCTACGAGGCCTTGCGCCGGATGCGGGCACAGGCGCGTCAACAGCAGCAGCCGTTGTCCGGTAAAGCGCTGGCGGCCGGTTTGGAGAAGTATTCGGAACGGGGCGAGGCGTATGTGAAGGAAATCCGCACGTTGATTCGGGTCAACCGCCTGACGGAAGTGGATAAGGCCTATTTGCGTGATGGCCGGGCCACGGTGCTGCAGCCGGTGGAGGAAGGCCGGTGAAAGGATTGATTCAGCGGGTCAGTTCCGCGTCGGTGGCGGTGGCCGGCGACATCGTTGGTGAAATTGATGCCGGTATACTGTTGTTGCTGGGGGTGGAAAGCACCGATGGGCGGGCCAGTGCCGACAAGTTACTGCATAAGGTGGTGAACTATCGAATCTTTGCCGACGCGGAAGGCAGAATGAACCGCTCCCTGCTGGACTGCGGTGGAGGGTTGTTGGTGGTGTCGCAGTTCACCCTGGTGGCGGACACCGCCAAGGGCATGCGCCCGGGGTTTTCCGCTGGTGCCTCACCGCAATTGGGGCGCGAATTGTACGAGTATTTTGTGGCACAGGCCGTGACCAAACTGCCCCGGGTTGAATGCGGGCAGTTTGGCGCGGACATGCAGGTGAGCCTGGTGAACGATGGCCCGGTTACGTTTTTGCTGCAGGTGTAGCGTCTTCCTGCCCCTGCTGTTGCCCAAGGCCATGGCTGATCACCAGATACAGAAGGGCAACGATGGCCAGGCACCAGACGATCATGGGGGCGGCGGGTAGATCCCAAAGCAGAGACGCGAACAGGCCAAGTCCGTAGGCCAGCGCACCCAGCATAAGCGCAATGGTCATACCTAAGCGGGGGCTGCCTACGGTTGCCAGGGCGGGGATTACCAGACTCGCGAACACCAGATAAACCCCCACCAGTTGCACACTGGCGGTAATGATGACGGCGAACAGGAGGTAAAATACCTGTTTGTTGTAACGCTTCTTCAGTGTCAGCCACAGCAAGGTTGCGGGAACCAATACCAGCGCGCAGGTGAGCGCCTGCCCGTAGGTAACCCATAGGATCTGGCCGGAGAGCAGTTCTTGCAGCGCTTCACCACCATGGGGATCCCCCGCCAGCAGCAACAATCCCAGCGAGGCAGCCAACACAAACAGCACGCCTATTAAGGGTTCCTGATAACGACCCAGTCGTTGCTCTGTGAAAGTCAGTAGCAAGGCGCCGCCAATGGCGGTGCCGGCGGCGACAAGTTGCTGCCCGATGGGGCTTGCGATATCCAGAAGTTGAGCCAGCAGCAGGCCGACGCCGGCGATCTGGGCGATTGCGAGGTCGATGAAAATAATACCGCGCTTCACCACCTCGGTGCCCAATGGTACATGACTGAACACCACGATGAGCCCGGCCACAAAGGCCGGGCCAATGAGGGCTATATCCTGCCACTGCATAGTTCAGTGATCCGCTGTCTGTGCATGGGCCTGCAGCAGCAGGGACAGGGTACGATCAAACAACGCCGGCAGGGTAGCGCTGTGTTCATCAGCCCCCACGGTGAATGGGAGTACCACCACCGGAATCTGCAGCTTATCTGCCAGCCAACGGGCGGCTTTATCGTTCTGATAGGCCGACAGCATGATCAGCTGCGGAGGTTGTTGAGACAACGTGTTCAGCAATCGCTTCTGGTCAGCGGCACTGGGGGGAATGCCCGGCTTGGGTTCAATGGTGGCCACCTGGTTTAGTGCCAGCCAATCGTTAAAGTAAATCCAGTCTTCGTGTTGCACCACCACCCGTGCTCCCTGCAATGGGGTAGCCCTGGATTCCCACGCGGCCATTCGCCTTTGCCATTCGCTTGCAAAGGCGTCGACTCGATCCCGGTATTGGGGCTCGCCCTCCGGGTCCAGCTCCATGAGGCGTTGGGCCAGGGCCCGGGCGATGGTAAGCAAGCGTCTTGGATCAAGGTGTACATGTGGGTTGCCGGCGGCGTGCACGTCCCCTTGAGCGCGATCCAGAGTGGTGGGGATGGCCAATCTTTCCACCACCATGGCGGCTTCAAAATAACCCGGTTGATTGGTTTGTACCTTGGGGTTGCCCGAGCGTCGTAACAGCAATGGTAGCCAGCCGACTTCCAGTTCAGCTCCGGTGCATACCACCAGGTCTGCATTGCGCATCCTGGCGATCAACGAGGGCCTGGCTTCAATGTGATGGGGGTCCTGCAGCGCATTGGTTGCTGCAAACACGCTTACTCTGCTGCCGCCCAGTTGCCTGGTGAGTTCAGCCCACTCAGGCTCGCAGGCAAACACCGCAAGTTCGGCGCGGCACAGTACCGGGAACAATAGTGCTATCAGGAATGTGAGTGTTTTCATTTTGCTCTCCTTAATAGCGGTGGGCGCCGTGGCTGCCCAGGCTCATGGTATATTGCAACACCCAGAGATCATCGCGCCCTTCATCCCAATCCCGGTGATTGTATTGCAGACGAATACGGGAGAACTCACTGGGGCTGTAGGCCAGCATGGCACTGTTGCGGGTTATGGTTGCATCGCTGCCCAACTCGGTTTCTTCCAGAAACTCCTCCATGTCAATGCCGGCGGCTTCCAGTTCAGTGAAGTCATTGTCCGGTTTCACCTCGTCATAGCGCAGCCCGGTTTGCCATTGGCGATGAAAGCGATATACCGCCTGCACATAGTAACCGGATTGCTTGCCTTCGTAGTCGGCTATCAGGCTGTTGGTATCTTCGATAAAGTTGCTGGTGGCCGACTCTTTACGTTGCAAGTACTCGGCGCTCAGCACCAGCTGCTGGTGCCGGGGCTGTCCTGCGGGCGCCCATTTGAATACGGCATCCATACCGACGATATCGACGTCGCCGTCTTCCATGATCAGCTCGGCACTGTCTGTACTTTCTTCTTCATGGGCATGTCCTTCGCTGCTGCGCTCGGCAAAGCGGGTACTGTAAGCGGAGGCACCCAGTTGCCAGCTGGCGGTGGTGCCCAGATCATCCCCCAATTTGATGAACAGGGATTTACCCTCGTTGCCGTCATTTTCGCCCCCGGGGAAGCGGGCGCCACGGGTCCACTCCACTCCAAGTTCCAGAAAAATTCGGGTGGGTGCCAGCCAGCGGGCCTGCACACCGTCGTCGTAGAGAGTCTTGCCGAACAGTGCGGTATAGATCAGCGGTGCATCATAGAAGGACCAGGCATGTTCATGCTGGCTGTTGAGATAACCAATACTGGAGAGGAAGCGCCCGAATTTGACGGTGGCACCGTACCCCAGGCCCAGGGTTTCCAGGTAGGCTTCTTCCAGTTCCACTTCGGTGTCGCCATCGTGTTCGGCGATGGCGACACTGGCACTCCCGTAAAATTGATCGTCTACGTTAGCGCTCAGGGTCAGCTCCGAATGACCCAGGCTGAATCCTTCGGCGGGCAGTTCTGATTCCGGCCCCATCTGGAAGCCGGGCAATTCAAACGTATCGTGATACTGGGCATAGCGGCCATCCAGGATCAGGCTGATGGCGGGGTTGAATTCATTGCCACTGACGTAACCGGTTTGGGCGGAAACCAGCGGGCAGGTAAGTACAGGTGCCAATACCAACAGGCAGGCACGACGACAGGTGAGCATAATTTACTCCTGATTAAATATAAGAATGTGGTAGAGAATGTAAGGTGGACTAATCAGGCGTAGGGCGGGGCTCGGGCCAACTGCGGGCGATGGTTGCTGGCAAACCATGGCACCAGCGCCGGTGGGAAAAACTCCAGAGAGGGGGGAGCAATGGATGGAACGATCTGAAGGGCCGCCACCAGGGCGGGACTGTGGTGTGCCAGTTGCAGGTCATCACACAGCTGAGTGCCGTCGTGAAGCCAATGGGTTGCTTCGTGCGCAATGACCTGTAGCTGACTCAACTGGAGCCAGCCCAACAGGATCAGCAGGGCGGAATTGCGCAGTAATTTAATCAGCATGCAATACAGTGACAATAACCGGTTGGTGTTTACGAAATTGACGTTATGGTAACGCGGGGCCGTCGCGGCAACAACACTTAAGAATCGCTTTTGTCCAGTTGCCCGGTGGTAGCTGCCTCTGTTTCTTTTGGGCTGCGCTTGATCAGGCGCCCAATCAACAATCCCATCTCAAACAGCAGCCACATGGGCACTGCCAGCATGGATTGAGAGAACGGATCCGGTGGAGTCAGCAACATGCCGAAAACAAAACAGAAGAGAATCACGTAAGGCCGCTTGGAGGCCAGATCCTTCACCGTGGTAACCCCGGACAGGATCAACAGCATGGTTGCAATGGGGATTTCAAAGGCCAGGCCGAATGCAAAGAACAGTTTCAGGGCGATGGTCAGGTACTGGGCGATATCCGGTGTAACGGTGACGTTCTCCGGGCTGGCCATGACAAAGAAATTCATAATCAGGGGGAAGATAACGAAGTGCGCGAAGGCAATACCGGAGTAGAACAGCAACACGCTGAGCACCAGTAAGGGCAGGGCGAATTTGCGCTCATGGGCATACAGGCCGGGGGCGATGAAACGCCAGATCTGCCCCAGAATCACCGGCATGGCCAGAAAGAACGCCACCACCAGCGTTAATTTGAATGGCGCAAAGAAGGTAGAGGTAACGTCGGTGGCGATCATGGTGGTGCCTTCGGGTAATTGATCCCGAATGGGTTTGGCCACCAGCTCGTAAATGTCGTTGGCGAAGTAAATCAGGCTCATAAACACGATCAGAATAGCCAGCAGCGATTTCATAACCCGATCCCGCAGTTCGACCAAATGGCCGATCAGGGTCAGGTTGGCTTCCGGTTCTGCACTGGGTTTCTGTCTGCTCATGCTTTGGGGGATTCTTTGTTGGCCGCAGGTTCAGGGGAAGATTCAGGGGCAGGGTCCGGCATGGGCTCTGCTTCGTTTTCCGGTACAGTGGGATTGTGCCGGGTATCCGGATCGTCGTCTTCCCGGGCAGGCAGGCTGCCGCCGATACTGTTGTCCATAGGCTGGCTGCTGGTTGCCGGGGTCGGATCCGGATTTTCTACCTGTTGCTTGAGATCCTGCAACGATTGGCGGGCATCATCCAGGCCGGTTTCCTCCATCTGTTGCTTGAGGCGCTCTTGCATTTCATGCAGGTTCACCTCGCGCTCGAACTCTTCCCGCACGCTGGTAACCGCCCGCCGAATTTTACCCAGATAGGCACTGCCCATTCGGACCGCGTGGGGCAGGCGTTCAGGGCCCAACACCAACAGGCCGACAATACCCAGCAGAACCAGCTCAAAAAAGCCTATGTCGAACATGCGTTTTCCTCAGGGACGATCAGGCCTGGTCTTTCTTTTTCTCAGCGGTTGAGTCGATGACGTCGCCTTCTTTTTGCTGCTCGTTGAGTTTGGCTTGTTCTTCTTTTTTCTCTTCTTCACTCATGGCTTTTTTGAAGCCCTTGATGGCGCCACCCAGGTCACCACCCAGATTGCGCAGTCGCTTGGTGCCGAAGATCAAAAGGATGATCGCCAGGACGATTAACAGTTGCCAGATTCCAATACCACCAAAACCCATTGGGTTACTCCCGTTTTATTTGTTTCTGTTCGCTTTTTCCACCAGCCCTGACAAATCAAAGCGGCGTTCCAATTCTTGTAAAACATCAGCCGAGGACAGGTCCAGCTTGTGCAGCATCACCAGCGTGTGAAACCAAAGGTCGGCGGTTTCGTAGATGACGTCATCATAGTGTTTGCTGGATTCCGCATCTTTGGCCGCCAGCAGGGTTTCCGTCGCCTCTTCGCCCACTTTCTCCAGAATCTTGTTCAGGCCCTTGTGGTAGAGGCTGGCCACATAGGAGCTGTCTGCCTGGGCCTGCTTGCGTTCGGTGAGCACCTTGTCCAGTGCGGCTAATGTGTCATTCATAAAACATTATATGAGAACAATGTGACAAGCATGCAACTTGTTCCTCATCCTGGTTAAAAATTATCAGTTATTTCCGTGGCCACGCAAACGGGTCAAAAGCAGGGTTACACCAATGGTGCCGCTGATCCAGGCCCCTGCCGGTATGTGCTGCCAGTCCGGCAGCCACTGCGGATTCAGGCCCCAACTCACCCCGGCACCTAGCCCAATTAGCCCCAACAGGGTAATGATGCGGTCCCGGCGCAGCTGCCCCAGGTGCCGTTCTTCCACCTGGCGCAGCAGTTGCTGCTGGTTTTCACTCAGTTTACGCATTTCCTGCAGTGCATCCCATGCCAATTTTGGAATATGGGGGATTTGTTCAATCAGGGCCGGGGCATTGCGTTTCACGGTCTGCATGATGGCGCTGGGGCCGATTTGGTCACGAATCCATTGTTCCAGCAGGGGGCGGCCGATTTCCCAGATATCCAGTTCAGGGTACAGTTGGCGGCCCAGGCCTTCCACGTGAATCAGGGTCTTTTCCAACAACACAAACTGCGGTAATGCCTGCATTTCAAAGCGGCGGGCAGTCTGGAACAGGCGGATCAGCACCGGGCCGAATTCGATTTCGTGCAGGGGCCGTTCCAGCACCGGTTCCAGCACGGTGCGCAGGGCATTCTGGAACTCGTGGATCTTGGTGTGAGCCGGAACCCAACCCGCTTCCACCAACAGAATGGCAATCTGCTCGTAATCCTTGTCCAGCAGCGCCATCAGCTGCCGCGCCAGCAGGAAGCGCTCTTCTTTGTTCAGGGTACCGACGATGGCGCAATCCAGTGACAGGTACTGTGGGTTTTGCGGATCGCTCAGATTTACCAGTACGTTGCCGGGATGCATGTCAGCGTGGAAAAAGTTATCCCGGAAGACCTGGGTGAAGAAGATCTCCACGCCGATTTCAGACAGGTGTTCCATGCTGACACCGGCTTTCAGCATGGCTGCAGTGTCGGATACCGGCACCCCATACACCCGTTCCATGGTCAACACCTTGGAGGTGCTCAGATGCCAATGGATTTCAGGCACATAGAGCAGCGGGGAGCCTTCGAAGTTGCGCCGGAACTGGGCGCCGTTGGCGGCTTCCTGACCCAGGTCCAGCTCCCCCAGCAGGATGTGGCGATAATCCTTGACCACCTGTACCGGGTGGAAGCGTTTGGTTTCCGGCGCCAGGTGTTGCAGCCAGCGGGCACCGGTGAGCAGCAGGGCGAGATCTCGCTCCACAATCTTTTCAATGCCGGGGCGAATCACTTTCACCACGATCTCGCGGCCATCCTTCAAGGTACCGGCATGCACCTGGGCAACGGAGGCCGAGGCCAGGGGGGTGTGGCTCAGGGAGCCATACAGGTCCCCGACGGAGCCCTTCAGCTCCCGCTCAATGATATTGATGGCTTCCTGTTCGCCAAAGGGGGGCACGTTGTCCTGCAGGTTGGCCAGATCGGCAATGGCCTCTTCCGGCAGCAGGTCGTGGCGGGTGGAGAGTAACTGGCCGAATTTGATGAAGACCGGGCCCAGTTGTTCCATGGCTTGACGTGCCCGCGCCCACGGATGAGCCGCGGTGGATGCCGTCCAGGCGGCCGGGTGCAGCCGGATCAGCCATTTCAGCGGCGTACTGGCGGCGTGGTCGGGCAGCAGTTCATCCAGGCGGTAGCGGGCCAGCAGGGTGAAGATGGTGAACAGTCGGGCTAGGCGTCTCAAGATTCAGGCTCGTGGTTTGTGGCAGTGGGGTTCAGGGATTGATGCAGCCGTTGAATACGGGCCTGCAGGCGATCGGTATCCGCCCGCAGGTCTTCCACATCGCGCTGGAAGCGCTGGAATTTACGGGGGCTCAACACCCATTCTTTTTCTTCCGCCAGCAGGTGGCGGGATTGATTGAGTACCGTGCTGGCGGTGGTGCGCAACCAACCGAATCCCACCCGGGCCAGATCGCTGATCTGGTGTGCCGCCACATCGCCGATCAAGTCCCCGAGAACGCTTTCCAGATCCAGGTCCAGATCACGGATCACCTGCAGAAACTGCTGTGCCAGTTGTTGATCCCCTTCCACTTCAATGCCCAGTTGCATGAGCTCAGCAGGGCCGATGTCGGGGCTGCCGATTTGACGCAGCAGGGCCACGGCAGGTCCGCGAACGGTGACGTCTGCGGCGGTTTCCCAGTGGTTCTGAAAGCTGAGGCTGCGCTTGCCCACCACCATTAATAGGGGAAAATGCGGGCGTTGCAGTTCAATGGCCAGTGATTTCCCTTTCAATTTGGTCAATTGCAGGCGTGTCACCGGCGCGTAGTACAGGGCGCGATTGGCGGCCCGCTCCAATTGTTCGGTGAGAAAGGCCGGAATCAGGGACTGGCGGTGGGTATCCATCAGTACTTGAAGCCCCGGTGCAGGGCCACCACGCCGCCGGTGAGATTGTGGTAATCCACCCGGTCCAGGCCGGCCTTGCGCATCATGTGCTTGAGGGTTTTCTGGTCCGGGTGCATGCGGATGGATTCCGCCAGGTAGCGGTAGCTGTCCGCATCGTTGGTGACCAGCTTGCCGAGCAGGGGCAGCACGCTGAAGGAGTAGCGATCATAGACCTTCTCAAAGCCCGGGTTGGTGGGTTTGGAGAACTCCAGTACCAGCAGACGACCGCCGGGTTTCAGTACCCGGGTCATGGATTCCAGTGCCTTCTGCTTGTCGGTGACGTTGCGCAGGCCAAAGGCGATGGTGATGCAATCGAAAGTGTTGTCGGCAAAGGGCAGGCATTCCGCATTGGCCTGGATGTACTCGATGTTGCCGGCGTAGCCGTGATCCAGCAGTTTGTCGCGGCCCACACTGAGCATGGAGGAGTTGATGTCCGACAGCACCACCTTGCCTTCATCGCCCACAATGCGGGAGAACTTCATGGTGAGATCCCCCGTGCCTCCGGCCAGATCCAGTATGCTTTGCCCGGGGCGGGCGCCACTCATTTCGATGGTATACCGCTTCCACAGGCGGTGTATCCCCATGGACATCAGATCGTTCATGATGTCGTATTTGGCTGCCACGGAGTGAAACACTTCGCCTACATACCTTTGTTTTTTCTCGATCGGGACGTTTTTAAAGCCGAAATGGGTGGTTTTTTCGTTGGACATCAGGGGCCTCCAAGTGCGGAGGCTATCTTCGCGGATTAGGGCGCCGGAAGCAAGACTGCCGCGCCGCCCGGAGCCGGCCGCACTGGCTGATTTATCAGTAATATGGGCGATTTGGCCCGGGTGACGGGGGTGGTTGTTTGAGTCACAAATGGTGACCATTCCGGCGTGGTAAATTACAGTACAATCGGTATATTCGAGCGATGGCATAATAATAACGAGATATCGACCAGGCATTGGCTCGATACGGAAACAGCAGATAACGAGTTGGCCGCATGTTGAACGAACTATTTGATACCGTGAACTCCGTGGTAACCGGGGGAGAACGCTACCTGAGCGCAACGCGGGTGGGGATTGAGATCGAGCAATCCTACCGTGCCTACCGCAATCAGGCCGGGGAGTTGTCTCCCCTGGAGCAGCGCAAGTTGCTGGCGCAGACCCACCACAAGGGCGCCCGCAAACTCACTCAGCTGTTTCATGATAACGGCGCCATCTGGGTCAAGTTCGGCCAGTTTTTGAGTTCCCGCTCCGATATTCTGCCCATGCAGTATGTGGCGGAGCTGGAAAAACTGCAGGATGACGCCAAGCCGGTTTCGTTCCGCCGCATCGACGAAGTGCTGACCCGCGAGTGGGGTTCCGAATGGCGCCAGCAGTTTGCGGAATTCAATGAGCAGGCGGTGGCCGCCGCTTCGGTGGCCCAGGTGCATAAAGCGGTATTGAAGACCGGCGAGCCGGTGGCGGTGAAGGTGCAACTGCCCCATGCCCGCAAGCTGTTCCGGCAGGATTCCATGGTATTCAAGGCGCTGGGTACGTTTGGTGCGCCGTTGATCAGTCAGTTCGATCTTAAGCAGGTGATGGAGCAGATTATTACCATGACCATGCAGGAGCTGGATTTTCTCACCGAAGAATCCAATTTACGCAAATTCTCCGCCTTGCCCCACGCGGATCTGATCTATGTACCCCGGATGTATGAGCAGCTCAGCACCAGTCGGGTATTGGTAACAGAATGGATTGATGGCATGCGGCTCACCGACTATCTCAACCGGCACCCGGCCGGGGCGGAAAATCTGCTGCGCGAGCTGCTCAGTTGTTATGTGCAGCAGATCACCAGTTTTGGTATCTATCATGCCGATCCCCATCCCGGTAATTTTCTGGTGATGCAGGATGGGCGGGTTGCGGTACTGGATTACGGCGCCATTGGCGAACTGACCCCGGATGAAACCCGGCACTATGCCACCTTGTTGCAGGTGCTGTTTGGCCGTATTCAATCGGATCAGCCCCTGGGGGAGCTGTTCCGCAAGGCCGGGTTTGTGGCCAAGGATCAGGCTGTGTTTGAGGAAGTGGCGGAACTGGTGCTCAAGGAAAACCTGCGCCGGCACGAAGCCACCGACATCCTGGGGATTGCCCTGGATAAGATGCGTGATCTGAAAGTGACGATTCCGGATTCCTTTGTCTCACTGGCGCGAGTGGTACTGACCTTCGGTGGACTGCTGAAAACCTATAAGATCGCGGTGGACTGAAGCCGGTGTTGAGGGTCTACGCAGTGGCCGCAACCTTGGCCGTGCCGCCGGCTGCCGCCGCCGCGGGCTTGCGCAGATTGATAAACGGCCGCTCAATCAGGGTGTAGGTCAGCAGGCTGACCGGCACGGTAACCAGCACCAATCCCACAAACATCAATAGAAACCAGTGATGCTGCATCAGGGGCGCCGGGCCCGGGCTGTGCTTCAGTATGTTTACCGTCATCAATACCAACGGTACCGCCAACATGTAATGAAACAGGTACATGGAATAGGAAAGCTGGGCAAAGGGATACCAGAGGCGGGCACTGAAAAAACGATTCACCAGTTTCCCCGTTGTGCCGGGTGCCGAGCACAATACAATCATCCAGCAGGTGGCCATGCCGAACAGGTTCCGATCCAGGATCAGGTTCAGCCGTGCCAGATGCAGTGATTCCCCCAGCCACTGTTTGTTGCCGTTGAGCATGACGCCACTGATCATCACTACAAGCGCCAGTACGGTGAGCCCTGTGCTGAGCAGGCGGCGGGACAGTACCTGCTGCAGCCACCGTGCTCGGTAGACGGTCAGGTAAGCCAGAATGACACCGCAGATCAAGGTGCCGAAACGGGTGTGCAGGTTTACATAGAGGGTGTCGAAATAATGAATGATATTATCTTTTCCGGAAAAGAGCCGGTGGTAGGGTTGATGCCACAGCTGTGCATCGTTGCTGGCAACCAGCCCGATAATGATGAACGAGAGCAGGAATAATCCCAGCAGCACGCCAAGGGCATGTCGGAACGGCAGTATCAACAGACTAAGCAGCAAGGGCAGGACGATATAGAACTGTTCTTCCACCGCCAGGGTCCAGGTCCAGGGCATGGACATGGATTCCAGGGGCAGGAAATTATTCACGTACAGCACGTTGGCCCACAGTGTCTGTGAATAGTCGGGCCCCGCCAGAAAATAAAATACAACCATGGCAAACAGGTAGACCGGCGTGAGGCGCAGATAGCGGCGCCAATAGAATGCTTTCAAATCCAGCCGTTGCGTTTGATTGTATTCGCGGAACAGCATGCGCCCGATAAGGAAACCACTGATAACAAAAAACACATCGACGGATTTATCCAGCCCCCAGATCCAGGACAGGAGCAAGGGTGTCTGCTCCACAAATAAAGTAAAGGTGTCTTCCGGTACAAACAGGTGAAGCAGGAAAAAACTGTGGTAGAGCATGATGCCCAGGCAGCTGAGGGCCCGCAGGCCATCAATATAGGCAATGTTATTGCTCGGCCGAACAAAGACGCTCGACAGATTGCGTTTGAATGATGCGCACCACACCATAACCCCAAGCCCCAAATTGAAATAGTTAGAATGTTATCAGTTTATGGGTGCGTGGAAAGGGACAGCAAGCGTGGTTAACTGGCTAATGCTGACAATGTTTTTGTTTGTTGCGCCAATTCTACAGGTTGTTTACCTGATGGGCGCAGATCTCAAGCAGGTAAAACACCAGCATACTGGCACTGAGCCCGGCAGCGCAGACTTGCAACAACGACCAGGGTTTGGTTTTGCTTTCATCCATAAAATAGAAAATGGGAAAGCTGGCAATAAAGTAGGTGGCATAGATCAATGAACCGAAGGCCAGCATGGCCTCCATGTCTTCGTAGTAAAAACTGGCGGCCATCATGGGGTTGGCCATGGCCTTGGTTTCCAGCCACGCCCAGGCGTAGCCCACCAATAATGTCAGTGGCAGAAACAACAGTGGTTTGAACGGCAGGCCGGAATTCATCAACCGCCGCAGCACCATAACGGCGGTGGTGTGATAAGTCATGAAATACGCGTGTGTATACAGATACATGATCACCGGTACGGATTTTTCATTATGTCCAACCAGGGCAGGGTCCAGGGTGGTGGTGGCGTTGGGGAATTGGTAGACCATCCCCAGCACATCAAAAAAATATTCCGAGCCGAAATAGTTACCAAAGATACTGAATAGGCCGATGTACAGATTGGCTTTGAACCAGTAGCTCTTGTGCCAGCGTTTACCGAGGCGCGCAGACGGGTAGAGCAGCGCGGGCAGAATCCAGAGTGGCAGGGCGACCGAGAGTGAGTGCAATAACAGGGCACCATCACTGAATGTGCCCTGCCAGCCGGTCACCATCATCAGCCCCATGGACAGCATCCAGACCGGGCTGTAGGCCAGAAAGAACTTTTCCGCCCAGGCGCGATCCGAATTGGGGGAGAGCCAGAGCGACAAGTTGGAGCCGGGTGTGATGCTATCCAGCGTGGCAGGGGGTGATGTCATGGTGATTACCTGCCGGTCATGGCGATGCGCACCATGGCGGAAAAATTGCGGAATTTTTGCCAGCGAGACAGATCCGGTCGCAGTTTACGGTGGCCCGGCAGTAACTCACCTTGCGCCTGGCGGTGGATTTTTTCTTTGACGACGGGTTCCAGCAGCCCCGCGCCAGCCAACTCAAAAAACATCGCCTTGGCGTTGCCAAGATCAAAAAAATCACGCTGCCATTTCCATTGATAGTTGCCGGCGTATTCAAACCAGGAACCGCCTATGCCGGCAATTTCATAATCGCTGCCATCAGGCCGCTTGTAGGGCGCCCGCTGTTTCCAGAAGCCAATTACCGTGCCGCGTTTTTCATCGATGATGATGTCGTGATAGGGGTATTGCCATTGTTCAAAACCGCGCATCTGATAACCCAGTGCAATATCGCAGATTTCCTGGCGGCCGTGGGCGATAAACTCTTCGTTGGGGCCGATATTCCAGCCGTATTCGGCATCTTCGGTATACATCGGGCCCAGATATTTGGTCCAGTTGCCTTCTTGTTCGGCGTCACGGTTGGCTTGCAGCCAGCGTTCCACCATGTCTTCCAGTTCTTGCCGGGTGCAGGCGGGAATATTGGTTTCTTGGGCGGTCATGACGGAGTTCCTTCGTGGTGGTTGAGTTCAATGCGGATGGCCTGGTTGGGGCAGTTTCGCACGGCCTGTTGCGCTTGCTCCAAATTCTGCATCAAGGGTGTAGAGTCGAGTACCTGCAGTTCGTTGTTGGCGTCCACCTGAAACAGATGTGGTGCTTCCCCCATGCACATGGCGTGTCCCTGGCACAGTTGAGTGTCCACATGAATGCGGAAACGTTCTGCAGGCCGGTGCGGCTGCGGGCAGGATATGCTGGCGCTGTGGCTGTGCGTTGCGTGGGCGCTGTGGGCAGGGCGCACCGTGCGGCGCTGATAACGTATACGGCAGGGGGATTTTGGTTGCACGATCATTTCACCGTAATCATCCACATAAGTGTCTGGCGGATTCACCAGTTCAAAATCATAACGCCGTAGAAGCACGGCAAAGATCGCCTTGATCTGAAACATGGCAAAGGCATTGCCGGAACATTTGTGTTTGCCGCCGCCAAAGGGTTGGTAGGCCATCAGGTTTTTGTCTTCTGCTCGTGCTTCGGCATAGCGATCGGGGTCGAACTGTTCCGGGTTGGTAAACAGGTGCTGCATACGGTGGGTGACCGGTGGGCTGGCCCAGACCATATCACCGGCCCGAATTACATAATCCTTGAACGGCATATCCTCAGTTACCTGCCGCATCAGGACAATCAATGGCGGATGCAGGCGCAGTACCTCTTTCAATGTGTTTTCCAGTTTGGGGACTTCGCGCAGGCGCTGGAAGGTGACCTCACCATCGGCCCCGAACAGGGTGTCCAGTTCCTCGCGCACCTCTTGCAGTATCTGGGGATGCTTCAGCAGCTCCAGTAACACCCAGGCGGCGGTTCCGGAACTGGTGTGGTGGCCGGCGAAGATGGCCGCCACCAGGATACCGGTGATCTCGTCGCTGCTGAGTTTGCTGCCATCATCATAATGGGTGTCGATCAGCATCTGGAACATGTCAGTGGGTTTGTCGGTTTGTCGTTCACGTTTTTGCACGATGCCTTTCACCAGCTCATGCAGTTTGCGACGGGCCTGATCCCGTTTGCGGAAGGAGGGCAGTGGCAGGTTTGGAAAGCTGTAGGCCAGGGCGTTCACCCCTTTTTCCAGATCATGGTAAATGGCCGCGAATTCATCGGTCAGTTCATAGCGGAATTCTTTGCCCAGCAGGCAGTGGCTGGCGGTGTTGATGGTGAGCTGCTTCATGGCGGCCACCAGGTCCACTTCACCCTCATCGCCCCACTGCTGTGAAAGATCCTCGATCTCCATCAGGATTTTGTCGGCGTGGTTGCGCATGGCTTCACCACGCAGCGCCGGCATCAGCATGCGCAGCTGCTGGTTCTTACGATCGATGGGTGCGTCAAATACGATGCCTTCGCCAAAGATAGGGGTCATCAACTTGTAGGCGGCCGATTGGTCCAGTTGCTCGTCACTGGAGCGATAGAACAGTTTGCTGGCGTCATCACCGGTCAGCAGAATCATGCGTTGGTTGAAAATTCTGAACTGCGCTATTTCACCCAGAGTATCCGAAACCCGCTTCATGAACAGAAACGGATTGCGCGCGAAAGGGATGATGTGGCCCAGCAGAGGCAGCCCGCCCCGCATCCCGGGGGGCTCCTTGCCGGCTAAGTGATTGTTATTGAACGCTTCAGCATTTGCCATCGGTTCATACTCCCTTATTGATTGTTGTGGTGGGGGTAAGGCAGCGCTCCCTCGATTTTTTGATACTAAACGACTTTACATGTTGTGTATAGGTGTAAAGTGTGTAAAATCGGATTTTATCGAATGTCAGCAGTCAATGATCAGCAGTAAGGTGGAATCATGAAGCCAGCCAAAAACCACAACATCGATACCCAGGGGCGCATCGTGGAGGCCGCAGTGCAGTGTGTTAAACGCTGGGGTATTGAGAAGGTGACATTGAACGACATTGCCAAGGAGGCAGGGGTTACCCGGCCCACGGTGTACAGCTACTTCAGTAACCGGGATGAAGTGGTGCAATTTGCGTTATTGCAATCAGCCTATGGTTTTGCCCAGAAGTTGTTGCGCCACATTGAGCGTTATGAATCGGTGGAGTGCCGGGTCATTGAAGCCATGATGTTTTCCCTTAAGCGTCTGCCCCATGAGCCCTCATTGGAGCTGATGTCCGATTCCGGGCTGGCCAACATCATGAACGAGCATGCCCTGCGGACCAAAGAGGGCAATGATATTCGGCGTTCCATTTTTAAGCTGATTTTCAAAGGTATGAATGTGGATGACCATGAACTGGACGAAATAGTGGAAGTCACTTCACGCTTTCTGTTGTCGTTGTTGACGATAAAAAGCGAGAAAAAACGCAGTGATGCTGAAATGCGGGCTTTCCTCTGTCGGCGCCTGTTGCCGGCGTTGGGTTTGACGCCCTCCGCGGCCACCATAGCGAAATTGGTAAAAGGATAATATGAACACGGATGAATACGATTACATTGTTGTGGGTGGTGGTTCAGCCGGTTGTGTGGCCGCCGCTCGCCTGGCGCAAGCCGGAGGCGGCAGAGTGCTGCTGCTGGAAGCCGGGGCTGCCGCTGATCTGAATCCGGAAACGCTTTCCGCGGATGGTTTCAAGGAGGCGTTTGCCAATGACCGCCTGATGTGGGATCGCATGACGGCGCCCCAGGAAAATTGCTCCCGGCGTGCCCTGTATGCAGGTACGGGAACGGGTATGGGGGGCAGTGGCGCCGTAAATGGAATGGTGTATACCCGGGGCGACCGGCAGGATTACGCGCAATGGCCAACGGGGTGGCAGTGGGAAGATGTGGTGCCGGTGTTTACAGAACTGGAAAAACGTCTGCGGCCCCGGCCGCGGGCGGGCAGCCATTTCACTGACCTGTTCATTCGTGCAGCGCAATCACTGGGTTTTCGTCGCAAAGATGGCATGAACGATGGCGATCTCAATGGGGTTATCGGTTACAACGATATGAATTACGCCGGTGCCTTCCGCCGCAGCTCTTATGTTGCGTTTGTGCGGGAGTCTCCACCGAAAAATCTCACCGTCATCACCCGCGCCCGTTGCCAGCGCATCCTGTTTCAAAACAAACGGGCGGTTGCCGTTCAATATGAACGGGATGGTCGAGTGGGCGTGGCGCGGGCGGCCAAGGAAATTGTGCTCTGTGCCGGCGCCCTGGAAACACCCAAGTTGTTGATGCTGTCCGGTGTCGGCCCCCACTGGCAGTTGCAGCGCCACGGGATTGCCGTGGTACAGCGCGCCGATGGTGTGGGGCAGAATCTGCAGGATCATCCCAACGTGTGCCTGTTCTATCGCGCCCGCCACCCGATTGATTTCGACTACCCCCAGTTGTATGGCTTTCATCATGTCAGCCCGGCCGGCCATCTCCCCAAATCTCACCCGGATACCTGCTTTGTATTGTTCTCGGCACCGTCAACCCTCATGCGTTCCATGCAACGCATGTTGCCACTGATGCTGCTGCCGGCCCTGCTGTATCGACAGCGTTGGCTGCGGCAGCTGATCAGAAAATTGATTGCATGGGCGTTTTTACTGCCGCCCCTGCAGGCGTATGTGGCCCGTGTCTATGGCATTGTGGTGATACTGGGTAAACCCCTGTCGCGGGGTTCGGTGATGCTGGCCTCCAACCGGCCCGAAGATCAGGCTTTGATTGATCCGGCTTACTACCGGCATCCGGCGGACATCGAGACGCTGTTGTCTGGAGTGGAAATGGCGAAAGCCATCGCGCAACAGGATGAGATGGTGCAATGGGGAAGTCGGGGTCTGGTGCAGGCCAATCGATACCGGCAACCGGATAAAGTGGTGGGCTGGATCAAACGTGCCACTATGACCACCTTCCATTTTTGCGGCAGTTGCGCCATGGGGGAGGCGGCTGAGCATCCGGTGGATACCCAGTTGCGGGTCAAGGGTGTGACCGGCCTGCGGGTTGCCGATGCCTCGGTGATTCCCTATATACCGGTGTCGGCGATCAATGCGCCCAGCATGATGATCGGCTGGCGCGTGGCGGATTTCATATTGCAGCAAGCCAAGGCGGAACAACAACAAAAGCGAAGCAAAACCGCTTCAACCAACAACAGCAAGCGTGAAGCTGCGGAAGGATAAGTTATGACGGCAGAAGCCCCCATTAAGTCTCCACCTCATCAAGCGCAATCTGATGTTCGCGATGCGATCCCCTGCATCAACCCGGCCACCGGTGAGAGTTTGGGCGAGGTGGCGGTGACCTTGCCGGAACAGGTACCGGTATGTGTTGCCAGGGCCAGGGCCGCCCAGCAACAATGGGCGCGCAGTACTTTTGCCCAGCGCCGAGCTGTGCTGAAAAACATCATGGAGTTTGTTTTGCAGCACGCCGATGAATTATGCAATGAAATTGTTACCGATTCCGGCAAGACCTATGAAAACGCCATGCTGGGCGAGATTCTTCCCATATGCAATAAGCTTAAGTGGACGCTCCGCAATGGGGAGAAATATCTACGGCCGGAATCAGTGCGTTCTGGCCTGCTGCTGCACAAGAAAGGCCGCATCGAGTACCACCCCTTGGGAGTGGTGGCCTGCATTATTCCCTGGAACTATCCATTGCAGAATATAGTGAGCTCTCTGGTGGCACCCTTGATGGCGGGTAATGCCGTGATTGTGAAGGCATCTGAAATGGTGGCCTGGTCCAGTGCGCGATTTCAGCGCATTACGGATCAGGCCCTGGAGCAGGCCGGGTTCCCCAAGGATCTGGTGCAGATCATCAACGGTTATGGCGATACCGGTGCGGCTCTGGTGCGGGCCGGTGTGCAGAAGATTCTGTTTATCGGCTCTGTGAACAATGGCCGCCGCATCATCGAAGGCAGTGCCGAACACCTGACCCCTGTGGTAATGGAGCTGGGTGGCAAGGATCCGTTTATTGTCTGTGCCGATGCGGATATGGAGCGTGCCGTGCATTCTGCCCTGGGCGGCAGCTTTATCAACCTGGGGCAGAATTGCATTGCCGCGGAACGACTGTTGGTCTTCGATACGGTGTACGACCGGTTTGTTACCGAACTGGTGCGCCATGCGTCCGCCCTGCGGCAGGGCGTGCCGGATCGCCATGGCAATGTTGATGTGGGCGCCATTACCTCGCCGTTGCAAATCGAAGTAATAGACCGGCTGGTGCGGAACGCCATCCAGCAGGGGGCACGTGCATTGTGCGGTGGCGCACTCCGCCATGGGGGCAATGGCCAGTTCTACCCACCCACCATCCTGGTGGATGTCACACCGGATATGGAGATTGCCTGTCGCGAAGTGTTTGGCCCGGTGATGCTGGTATTCAAAGTGCGGAACGAAGCTGAGGCTATCGAGATGGCCAACGGCACCGAATTTGGATTGCATTCCACCGTGATGAGCAATGATGCGCAACGGGCCGAGCGAATTGCCTCGCAACTGGAGGCGGGTGCTACTTGTATAAACGATTTCGGGCTTTGCTATTTGAATCAGGATTTACCTTTTGGCGGTGTGAAGTATTCCGGTTTTGGCCGCATGAACGGGCGAGACGGGCTGCGTGCCTACACCAATCAAAAGGCTGTGCTCAGTGATCGCTTTGGTTTTGGTGTTCCCCCCAAACTGTTTCCGGTGCGGCCAGGTGATTATGACAAGGGGCGAGAGACCGTGCGCCTCATGTATTCCAGTCGTCCATGGGTGAAGTTGGGCAGTTTGTTCAGATTGATCCGATTATCCATATCGGGCTCATCAAGCAGGAGGTAATCAAAATGACAACCGGATTCTTCATTGCCTTGGCCTGTATTCTGGTGTTCGATGGTGTGGTGATGGCATTTTTTGCCTGGGCGGTACAGGCTCCGCGTTTTGCCCGCTATCGCATTCGGACACCGGATCGGCAGCGCATCAGCACCGTCCGTAAAGCCGTCAATATTGGCTTGAACGGGGTGTTGGCGTTGTCGTTCTTTGCCTTTGTGTTTACCTATTTTGGCGGCAGCCTCATAGTCGATCAACACCTCTCCGTAGCCGTGCCGGGGGTGTTGGTGTTTGGCGAGGTGCTGGCGGCATTAATGCTGTATGACTTTATGTATTACTTCCTGCACCGTGGCATGCACCATCCAATGTTCATGAAGCACGTGCACGGTGTCCATCACTATGTTCGTTTTCCCACGTCTGCGGAAAGCATTTTTCTGCATCCGGTGGAAAATCTGGCGGGATTGGGGCTGCTCTGCCTGGCCATCGCCATAGTCGGCCCCATCAGTCCTGTGTCATTCCTGCTGGTGTTTTTCATTCATCATGTGGTGAATATTCTGGTGCACTCCAATCTGGTGTTGCCGCATCCGGTTTTCAAGTTATTCAATTTCTGGGCGCTGAAACACGATATTCATCATGGTAAACACCTTAACCGTAACTACGCTTCCATCTTCCCATTCTGGGATCAGATGTTTGGCACTGACGCGTAGATTGAGCAATCTAATAAAAAAGGAACGCGATGATGGAAAAGAGAAAAATTCTGGTGACCGGTGGGTGTGGGTTTATCGGCAGCAACCTGGTGAATGGTTTGCTGGATGCCGGTCATAATGTCACGGTGCTGGATTTTGGCGGGCGGCCCTTTCACGATGACGTAACCTTCCTGGACATCAATATTTGTGACCGGGAGGCCGTGGTGGATGCCTGCGCCGGCATGGATTCCATTGTACATAATGCCTCCCTGGTGCATACCAAGCACAACCAGGAATCGGTGATTTGGGCGGTGAATCACCAGGGAACCCTCAATGTGATGGAGGCCTGCCGCAGGCATGGTATTGCGCGGCTGGTGTACATCAGCTCCGCCAGCGCCGTCTATGAGGGGGAGGACATTGCCTACGGTGATGAAACCCTGCCTTATTCCTCTATATCCCAGGCCCCGTACGCTGACAGTAAGATCCAGGCAGAAAAAGATGTGTTGGCTTTCAGTGGCACCGGTGTTACCCAATGCTGTGCGATTCGCCCTCATGTGGTGTTCGGTGCCGGTGATAATCGGTTTATGCCGGCCATTCTGCAAAAGGCGCAGGCGGGAAAACTGAAACGCGCCATCGGCAATCGGGATAAGCTGTCGGATTTTACCTATGTGTCCAATTTGGTGGATGCGGTGGTGATGGCAGAAGATAAACTGGTGGACGGCTCACCGGTGAGCGGACAGGCCTATTTTATTACCAATGGCGAACCCATGGCGTTTTTTGATTTTGTTGAAAAGGTGCTGGTGGCGCTGGGGTATCCACCGATCACCGGCAAGGTTCCCTATTGGTTGGCTTATTCCGTGGCGGCCCTGGCAGAAGGCATTGATACCTTGAAAGGCGGTACGCTGAATGCGGAAAACGGCTTAACGCGTTTCTCCGTGCGCTATATGGTCACCCATCATTATTTCTCAATTGAAAAGGCGTATCGGGATTTTGGCTGGAAGCCCCGGGTATCCCTGGAGGAAGGTATTCAGCGAACGGTGGCGGCGTTACAGCAGGCAGACAGCAAGGCCGTGGGTAAAACGGTAAAGAAAGCCGCCTGAGGCAGGCGGACTATTGTGGCTTCCAGCTGCCGATCATGTCCGGTTCCCGTTTGGCCCCGGCCTGCTTTAACTGTTCCAGGTAATCCTGCCACAGCGGCTCTTTCTCCACGCACAGTTTGTGCAAATAGCTCCAGGAGTAGAGCCCGGAATCGTGCCCGTCATCGAAGGTGATTTTCACCGCGTAATTGCCTACGGGTTCAATATCGCGAATGGTGACGAAACGTTTGCCGGTCTGCAGGATCGGTGTGCCGTGGCCCTGTACCTCTGCCGACGGCGACAGCACCCGCAGCATCTCGTAAGAGAGTCGGTACTGTTCAGTGCCGAACACCAGTTCCAGTTCCCTGGATTCCGTGTGCAGCTTGATTTCCGTCGGCATGGTCATGGGTTGTGATCCTTGTCAGTGCTGGAATAAAGTGGGTTATAGAATATAGCGGCTCAAGTCTTCATCCCCCGCCAGGGTACCGAGGCGTTCATCCACGTAGGCCGGGGTGATCACAAAGGGGTTCTGGTCGGTTTTCAAAGACAAGTCAGCGGCATCGAAGGAAATCTCTTCCAGCAGCCGCTCCATCACCGTATGCAGGCGGCGGGCGCCGATGTTTTCGGTGCGTTCATTCACCTGCCAGGCAATTTCCGCCAGGCGGCGTATGGCGTCTGCCTGAAAATCCAGTTGCAAACCCTCGGTTTCAATCAGGGCTCGATACTGTTCGGTTAATGACGCGCTGGGCTCGGTCAGGATACGCTCAAAATCATCGGCGGTCAGTGCCTGTAGCTCCACCCGGATCGGCAAGCGGCCTTGCAGCTCCGGTACCAGATCCGAAGGTTTGGCCAGGTGGAATGCGCCGGAGGCGATAAACAGAATATGATCGGTTTTAACCATGCCGTATTTGGTGCTGACGGTGCAGCCCTCAATCAACGGCAGTAGATCCCGTTGCACTCCTTCACGGGACACGTCGGTGCCGGAGGTCTCGGAACGCTTGGCCACCTTGTCGATCTCGTCCAGGAACACGATGCCGTTCTGCTCCACCGCTTCCACGGCCTTAACCTTGAGTTCTTCCTCGTTGACCAGCTTGGCGGCTTCTTCATCCCGCACCAGTTTATAGGCCTCACCGACTTTCATGCGGCGTTTTTTCTGCTTACCGGTGTTGAGGTTGGAGAACATGTTCTGCAGCTGGCTGGTCATCTCTTCCATGCCGGGGGGCGCCATGATTTCCACTCCCATCGACGCGGCTGCCACATCAATTTCAATGTCCTTGTCGTTGAGTTGGCCTTCGCGCAATTTTTTACGGAACACCTGACGGGTTGTGGATTCGTCTTCTTTGGTTTCGGTGTTGTTGCCCCACTGATCACGGGCCGGGGGAATCAGCGCGTCCAAAATGCGATCCTCAGCGGCGTTTTCCGCTTTCGATCGATTCTGCACCATCTGTTCTTCCCGCAACATTTTTACCGCACCATCCACCAGGTCGCGCACAATGGATTCCACATCGCGGCCCACGTAACCCACTTCGGTGAATTTGGTGGCTTCCACTTTGAGAAAGGGGGCTTTGGCCAGTTTTGCCAGGCGCCGGGCAATTTCGGTTTTACCCACGCCGGTGGGGCCGATCATGAGAATGTTCTTGGGGGAGATTTCGCTGCGCAGTTCATCGGCCAGCTGCATGCGGCGCCAGCGGTTGCGCAGGGCCACGGCCACCGCGCGCTTGGCTTCCTGCTGGCCAATGATGTGTCGGTTCAGTTCGTCAACGATTTCCCGGGGAGTCATATTCGACATTAGGCACAATCCAGTTCTTCGATGGTTAAATTTTGGTTGGTGTAAATGCAGATGTCGGCGGCGATGCGCAGGCCTTTCTCCACGATGTCCCGTGCTTCCAGATCGGTGTTGTCCAGCAGGGCCCGGGCGGCGGATTGCGCAAAAGGGCCACCGGAGCCAATGGCGATCAGGTCGTCTTCCGGTTGAATGACATCGCCGTTGCCGGTGATGATCAGTGATGCCTCTTTGTCGGCAACCGCCAGCAGGGCTTCCAGGCGCCGCAGGGCACGCTCGGTACGCCAGTCTTTGGCCAACTCCACGGCCGCCCGTGTCAGGTTGCCCTGGTATTTTTCGAGCTTGGCTTCAAAGCGTTCAAACAGGGTGAAGGCATCCGCTGTGCCACCGGCAAAACCGGCCAGAACCTGGTTATTGTAGAGCCGTCGTACCTTGCGGGCATTGCCTTTCATGACGGTGTTGCCCAGGCTGACCTGGCCATCGCCACCGATGACAACCTTGCCGTTACGACGGGCAGAGAGGATGGTGGTGCCTCGATATTGTTCCACAGGGTATCCTTATCGTTACTGCATGAATGAGTGCAGGCACAGTGCTGCCAAAAGTGTGTAGATGGGGGCGGATTTCACTTTTTCAAGCGCAGCACAATATGCTCGATTTGGTTTTCTGCCAGGGTGGACTTCGCCTGCTCCAGTGTCTGCTGGGATTGGAATGGGCCCACCTGAACCCGGTGCCAGGCTTCACCCGGCCCCAGTTCCACTTTCTGGATTTTGACATCCAATCCCATCAGGATCAGCTCTGCCCGGCGATGATCTGCTTCCTGGGCGGAGCGGAATGATCCGGTTTGAATAATGAAGGGTTCGTTGGCGCTGGGGGCGGCCGGTGCGGGAGTGGATTTCCCGGGTTTGGATTGATCCGTTGCCGGGGCCACCACTTCGCGGTCCGGTAGCAGGGTGTAGAAATCGAATTTCGGGCCGCTGCCGCCGGTGCCGGGTAAGGCCGGGGTGGTGACTTCAATTTCCTGCATCTGCCTGTCGGTCGGTTTGATCCCGGCCAGATAGTACAGAAATGCCAGGAACAGGCCCGTTACCACGCCGGTAAACAGCCAGACCCAGGCCGGTAGATTGGAGTCGGATTTTGCCAATGTATTGATACTCCCTGCAGGTTTACATTTTTTCCGGTGCGCTGACACCCAGCAGCTGCAGACCGTTGGCGATGACGTTTTTCACGGCAATGGCCATGGCCATGCGCCCGTTACGCAGGGTGTCGTCTTCCACCAGAACTTTATTGCTGTTGTACCAGGTATGGAAATCCTGGGCCAGATCACGTAAGGCGTAAGTGAGCTGGTGTGGGGCCCGGTTGCGGGCGGCAACGGCGATGGCCTCCGGCCAGGCTGCCAGGCGCTTGGCCAGGTCTTCGATGTTGTCTTCCGGCAGGGAAGGCAGTACCGCCAGCCCGGCCGCCTGATTGTAACTCAGCTTGCGCTCTTCCAGCTCCCGTAACATGCTGCACACGCGGGCGTGGGCATATTGCAGATAGAACACCGGGTTATCCGAGGTCTGGGAGCGGGCCAGGTCGATGTCGAATTCAAGATGCTGTTCCGGCGACCGGGTCAGGTAGAAAAAACGGGTGGCGTCGTTGCCGGCTTCCTCGATCAGTTGCGACAGGGTGACGAAATTACCGGAGCGTTTACCCATACGGCCGGAGGACAGGGTGACAAACTGGATCAGGGCCACATGGAACAGGTCACCCTTACCGGTGAGGGCTTCAATGGCGGCCTTGACCCGGGCGATGTAACCGTGGTGATCCGCACCCCAGACATCGATCAGGTTTTCAAAACCGCGGTCCAGTTTATCCAGGTGGTAGGCGACGTCGGCGGCAAAGTAGGTGTGCAGGCCGTTGTCCCGAATCAGTACGCGGTCTTTTTCGTCGCCGAGCTCAGAGGTGCGCAGCCAGATGGCACCGTCCTTCTCGTAGACATGGCCCCGCTCGCGCAGGCGATTAATGGCTTTTTCGATGGCTCCGTTCTGTTCCAGGGTGCGTTCGGAAAACCATTGATCGAATTCCACATTAAAGGCTTTGAGGGTGGCACGGATGGCGTCCAGCTGGGCGTTGAGGCCAAAGTCCTGCACCGTGCGATAGCCGTCTCCCAGCAGATTGCGTACTTTTTCGATGAGGGCATCCAGATGCCGTTCCTTCGCCATCTTGATCTCGTCCCCTTCGCCTTCCGGGTCCTCCGGCACACCGGCCAGCACGGTAGGGTAGGGGTGGAAATACTGTTTGCCCACCTGGTTGAACAGGTCGGCGCCGCATTCTTTCACGTACTCCCCGGGATAGGCCCGTGACGGAATGGCAACGGTCTCGCCGCAGGCTTCCAGGTAGCGCAGGTAAACGGACACCGCCAGTACGTCCGCCTGTCGGCCGGCGTCATTGATATAGTATTCCCGGTGCACCTGGTAGCCGGTGGCCTGCAGCAGGTTGGCCAGCGCCGACCCATAGGCCGCACCGCGGCCGTGCCCCACGTGCATGGGCCCGGTGGGGTTGGCAGACACAAACTCCAGCAGGACTTTTTCACCCTGGCCCACATCCGGCGAACAGAAGGCGGCGGTGTCCTGCAGAACCTGCTCAACCACGGCAAAGCGGGTGGCATCGTTCATGAAGAAGTTGATGAACCCAGGGCCGGCGATGTCCACCTTGGTAATGGCATCGTTGGCTGGCAGGTTGTCCACGATCAGCTGGGCCAGGTCCCGTGGTTTTTTACCCGCTGGCTTGGCCAGAATCATGGCCAGATTGGTGGCGAAATCGCCGTGGGACTTGTCTTTGGTGCGGTCCACCTGAATTCGCCGTGGCGCGCCCTCCGGAATAATGCCTTGGCCAATCAGGTTGTCAAAGGTGGTTTCCAGCAGGGCTTGTAGCGCTTCTTTCATGGCTGTTGTGCTTCGCTTGATTGAGTGAACGTGGAGAATGGGAAAAATAGCCGCGTATTATGGCGGTTTGGCCGCTTGAAAGCCAGTTGTCCCGGGATATGGCTTAGGCTGAGAAATAATCTAATCCAATAAGTTAATTGCAGTGTGTATGCAAAGGTAGCGCTTGGTAACGAATCGTTTATACACGTAGCAGGCTATGGGCTTGCCTGACCGCAATATGCACAATGGTCCAAAGTCCAAAATAAAATCCAATAATACGGGCTCACTGATGCTGCAAGCCATCCGCAACTTTCTGATTCACGCTACCCCCAGCCAGCGCTGCATATTGGCGGTGAGTCTCAACACGCCTTTCCTGTTGGCCTTTATGGCGGCCCAGAGTGCGGGGCTGTGGGTGCCGGAATGGCGGGAATATCTGGTTCCGAAATACATGATCATTGGCAATCTGGTGTTGGGCTCGGCCGTGTTGCTGCAATGGGCGCTGGTGGTGGTGCTGTGGCGGCGGCGCCTGAACCCTGAACCCCGCCCCAAAACCAGTGTTTTCCTTGCCACCATCGTGGGTGTGGCCTTTGCCTATGAAGCCTTTCTGGGGGGTAACCTCACATTCCCCACCAATCTGGTCATCGTGGGGATTATACCCATTGGCCTGCTGATCCTGGATCGGCGTTCAGTGGCATTTGGTGTGGCCATTGGCATGCTTTTTTATTGGGCCAACGATCTGGCTATCTATACCGGGCTGGTGGATTACGCCCCCGGCTATGCCCCCGGTGCGTTCGAAAATGGTGAGCAGCATCTGATGGCGGAGGTGTTTCGAACCGGTGTTTTGTACACCAGTGTTATTGCCTATGGGTTTATTGCCTGGGTGTTGTTCGATCAATACGATTATCATCGCCACAATCTCACCACGCTGTCAAAGCTGGATTCCCTCACCGGGTTGTCCAACCGTCGTTATTTTATGCAACGCCTGGCAGAGGAGTGCGAGCGGCAACAGCGGTCGCGGCAACCTCTTTGCCTGGTGATGATTGATGCCGATCATTTCAAACGCATTAACGACACCTACGGCCATCTGATGGGGGATGCGGTACTGCGGGGCCTGGCGGATGTGCTGTCCCGGCACATGCGGGTGCCCGCAGACCTGCCGGCCCGGGTGGGCGGTGAGGAGTTTGCGATTCTGATGCCGGAGACCGACCTGGAGGGAGCGCTGAAGGTGTGCCGCCGGGTGGAAAAGAGCCTGCAGACCCTGCCCTTTTTCTGCTCCGGCAAAAGCTTTACCGTAACACTCAGCATGGGCGTGGTGGAAAGCCGGGATTTATTGCCGGAAAACCTGCTGCATTATGCCGACGCCAATCTGTACAAGGCCAAGGCTCAGGGGCGCGATATCATCGTTGCTTCAGTGGAAGAGGAGGTACTGTTCCGTGAACGGGTGGCTTCTCTGGCTTGAATCCTGGTTTCGTCAGCAACGGGACATCACCGCTTGCCTGGTTGCGTCGGCACTGCCGTTACCGCTGTTCTTCATTTTTATTTTGATGCCCTTTCTGGCCATGGCCGACCAGGATCATCGGCACATTTACAACTGGGATGTAGTGCCCTTTACCCAGATTGTGATCGTGATGAGTTCCCTGGTACTGGGCGGTGTGGCGGTGTTCAGCTGGTCACGGCGCACTTCCGATGCGGACTACCCCTGGCTTTCTCTGTTCACGGTGACCGTGATGTTTCTGGCGGTGACCGCACTCAGCGTCAGCTACGGCTATAAGGATTCCCCGCTGATGCTGCTGTGCCTGGGCATGGTGCTGCTGGTGCGTGCCCTGTTCAAGCCGGATGTCTACAAACCCATCTCTGTGGTTATGGTCCTGCTGTTTGTGTGCAGTGAAATCGGTTTCTGGACCAATACATTGCCCTACGCGCCCATGTTGAACGCCCCCATTTTTGTGGGCGAGGCGCTGGATAACTGGTGGTCATTCTGGTTGCGCATGATCTACGCCATGATTGCACTGCCCATGCTGGTGTTTTTCTTTGTGCTGGGGTACTTCATGGATCGGGAGAAGCTGGAGCTGGAGCGCATGGTGGTGACCGATGTGCTCACCGGCATCGCCAATCGCAGTCACTTTATGGCGCAGCTGGATATGGAAAGCCGGCGTCACAGTCGCAAGCGGCAGTCCATGTGTGTGCTGATGTGCGATGTGGATAATTTCAAGCGGGTGAACGATACCTGGGGTCATCCGGCCGGCGATGAGGTGCTGCGGGCGGTGGGTCGCATACTGCAGCAATGTACCCGCTCTGCCGGCGATCAGGTGGCGCGTTTTGGCGGGGAAGAATTTGTGGTGCTGTTGCCGGAAACCAAGTTGAAGCAGGCTGAAAAAGTGGCAGAAAAGATTCGTCGCTACCTGAGCCACCATATCTTCGGCAGCGGAGACGCCAGCTTCCAGGTCACCATGAGCATCGGTATTGTGCAAGTCAACGATGGCGATGGCGAGTTGGCCCTCAAAGTGGCGGACGACAACCTGTATCGGGCGAAGGATGCCGGCCGTGATCGGGTGGTGGCCACATTGCTGAGCCGAAACACTTCATTCGAATGCGTTTAGGGGCTGTCGATCAACTTTACAGTTCGGTTACAATTGTTTTGCCGCCTTGTGATAACCTACTGAAATATAATGTAAACATGTGTTTGGCCTTAAGTTTGCACACGGAAGAAGTGTGAACTGGATCACATTTTGTGATTCGACAGGAACAAAAGGAATTTGAGGTCAACATCATGTCTGCACTTCGATTGCTATCCGCTTTCGTTCTCCTTGCTGTGCCGTTTACAACGCAGTCCGCGGTGGAATTCTATGTCTCAGAGGTGGGTATTTACAGCACTGAAGTCAGCGGTGCCACCACCATTGATTTCAATGATTACAGTTGTGGCAGCGCGGTCAGTTGCTCCGGTAACGGGCAGATTGTCAGTGGCAGTTTGTCCGGGCGTTATGCCTCCCCCTATGGGATCGACAGCGCCTATTTGAGTGTTCCACAGAATGGCGGGAGCGGCTCCGTCAGTCTCGGTCTGGATGGCGCGTACAATTATTATGGCCTGTACTGGGGCTCCATCGACAATTACAACAGCATCGACTTTTATCTGGAAGGTACCTGGGTGGGCGGCTTTGGTGGCGCTGACCTGGGGCCGCTGAGCGCCGATGGCGGGCAGGGCTCCTGGACCTCCAACCGGTTCATAAATTTTATGTTCAGCGGCGGCGACCTGTTTGACATGGTGATGCTCAGCAGTGATGGATATGCCTTTGAAAGCGACAACCACGCCTACGCCAATGTGCCTGAGCCTCCGGTATTTGTGGTGTTGGCAGTGGGCTTGGCGGGATTACTGGTGACCCGGCGCCATCTGGCCAACCGTTAATGCGTTTTACCTTCAGGCGTTAAGCAGCCCGCAGCCTAAGCACCTGCGGGCCTTTTTTTATCTGCAACTCCGGGTGGGCAACCTTGCGTAACTGGGTTAGGGTTAAGGTGTGCATACCTCTTAGATGAAAACCAGCGGCAGGATATTCCCGGTGAGCAGCCAGCCAGAACAACCCGATTCAGAGTCGGAATCTTTTACAAAGCCATCAAGGCAGACTTCCGAATCCGGCTATAAACCTTCCCGACGCCAGAGTGCTGAGTGCATAAGCGATCAGGATCGATTGAATCGCACCCGTTTGGTGGAGGCCCTGGCCACCGTGTTGAGCGGCGACAACGAGCACCATCAAACCATCGGCTTGCTGGGGGATTGGGGGGTAGGTAAATCCACCACTGTGAACCTGCTGAAACAGGCGTTGTGGGCGCGCCGGGAACAGCAGCCGTTTCTGTTTGGCACCTTCAATGCCTGGGAATATGAGCACACCAACAATCTGCAGGCCGGTATGGCCCAGGAGATGTTGAAAGCCCTGTCCAGTTATCCGGTGGCGCCCAATCGCCGTGAGGGGGTGGGGGGTGGCACCCGGGAACACCCTGTAAAGGCTGCGCTGGCGCCGCTGGTATGGTGGTTCTGTGTGCGTGTCCCCATGATGTTCCGGTTTGCCGTGGCACTGCACGGGCCGCGCCTGTTGGTGCTGGCAGGACTGCTGTTGCTGATGGTGCTGAACCTCAGTTGGCACGATGTGGAAACCATGGCGGCGGGGGTGATGGCAGCCGGAACCGGCGCGCAGATGGTGATGGGGGGAGGTGCCATGGTGGCACTGGTGATGCTGTTCCGGCAGATGAAATCCCTGCTGGCCATGCCCTTGGCAAAAGAGTGGATGACCTACCTGAAGCTGCCGGATTACGGCGAGCATCTGGGCTCGATTCCGGTCATGCGCAAGCAGATCAGTGCGTTGTGCAAGGTGCGCTTGAACCCCGCCTTTGGCCGTAAAAAGCGTTTGTTGTTCCTGGTGGACGATCTGGACCGCTGTGGTCAGGAAGGGATCGTCAAGGTGTTTGAGGCGGTGAGACTGGTGCTGGATATTCCACAGGTGACGGTGATCATCGCCGTGGATCAGCGCATTGCGCTGGCGGCGCTGGCCCTGCACTATCAGGCGTTGGCCCAGCATCACAGGCTCAGTAATCCGCAGGCCATTGCGCGGGATTACCTGGCCAAAGTCATTCATATGCCGATCACACTCACCGCGGCGGATGGCCCTGCCATTGCCGGTTATCTGGAGTCCATCTGGCAGGAGACGTCCGGCGCGCCAGGCTCCCCTTCGGCCACTTCCAAGCCATTGCCTGCCACGGTGGCAGACAGCGTTGCCCATCCCGCAGTGCAGCTGGGTCTCAGTGAACAGCAAAAGCAGCTTTTCAAAAAATGGGTGCAGCACTTTGGCTTCAGCAATCCCCGCCAACTGAAACGCCTGCACAACAGTTATAACCTGTTGCGACATTACTACGGCGAAGACGGCCAGTTCAGTGTCGGAGAATCGTCCACCCTGCATGCCCTTACCCGTGACCTGGGCTCTCCCATGTTGATTACCCTGTTCGCACTGGAGTACATCAACAGTCTGGATGATGCGTTGTTGCGGGCGCGGCTGTTGCGCCTGGTAACGGCGCCGCGGCAGCGCTCCTTTCGGGAGGAGGGCGATGCCGGCATGGTCTATGTTGACCCCACCGGAAAAATAAATGATGACGTACTGCAGGTGGTGGGTAGCCGGTTTGCGGATGGGGAGGGGTCCATGGTGCAGGCGGTGGAACCGTTTGTGCTGCCCTGCGTCATCCAGGACGACGAAAACGGCGGGCCCGGTGTCGGCCAGGCCGCCCCGTGACCGCTTAATCCAGCGTTACCGGATCCACATCCACACTCCATTTCAGGCGGTGCCCGGCATCCTGCTCCACTTTTTTTACTGCCTGTTTCAGTAATTGTTGCAGAGCCGGGCGCTGTTCCGCCCGCAGCATTAACTGAAAACGATAGCGGCGGGCTTTTTTCGGCATCAGTGCCGGGGCTGGCCCCCACACTTCCACATTCAATGCCTGAGCCTGCGGTTGCAGCCAGTGTTCAATCTGGTTCAGAAACTGGGCAGCCTGACGCGGATCGCTGCTTTCCGCCCGCAACAGCGCCAGATAACCGTAGGGTGGCATGCCCAGCAGACGGCGCTCATTGGTCAGCTCAGTGGCAAAGGCGCCATAGCCTTCACTGAGCAGGGTTTGCAGCAGGGGGTGGGCGGGCTGGTGGGTCTGCAGAATGACCGTCCCCTGGTCGGCACCGCGGCCGGATCGGCCGGCCACCTGCATCAGCAGTTGCGCCGTATGTTCCGTGGCCCGGAAATCGGCGGCGAACAAACCGGCATCGATGTCACAGACCGCCACCAGGGTCACTTTGGGAAAGTGGTGGCCCTTGGCCAACATCTGGGTGCCCACCAGAATGCAGGGCTCACCGGAATGAATGCGCTCCAGGTGCCTGCTCATGGCTTCCTTGCGCCCTGTGGTGTCGCGATCGATTCGTATCACCGGAAATTTGGGAAACAGAGCCGTCAGGTTGTCTTCCAGCCGTTCTGTACCCATGCCGATGGGGCGCAGGTCTGTGCTCTTGCAGTTGCCGCAGTAACGGGGAATGGCCAGCTGATGGTTGCAATGGTGGCAATGCAAATGGGCCGGGTTGGCATGACAGGTCATGCGGTGATCGCAGTGGGGGCATTCCTTGAACCAGCCGCAATCGTGGCACATCAACACCGGCGCATAGCCCCGCCGGTTGATGAACACCAGAACCTGTCGCCCGGCTTTAAGGCGGGCTTCCATATCCGTGAGCAGCTCCGGCGCCATACCGTGGGTCAGTGCTTTTTGGCGGATATCCAGCACCCGGAAGTGGGGCGGCATCGCCTTCCCGGCCCGCCGATTCAACGTCAGGTGTTCGTAGCGGCCGCTGCGGGCATTGTGCAGGCTCTCCAGGGTGGGGGTGGCACTGCCGAGCACCACCGGAATATCAAGCAGGCGGGCACGGATGATGGCCAGATCGCGGGCGTTGTAGCGGAAGCCTTCCTGCTGTTTGTAGGATAAATCGTGTTCTTCATCGACTATGATCATGCCCAGGTTTTCCATGGGGCAGAACAGGGCCGAACGGGTCCCCAGGACAATGGCGACTTCGCCGTTGCGGGCTTTGCGCCAACTGGTGAGGCGCTCACGGTCGCTGAGATGGGAATGAAAGCTCACCACCGGCACCGCAAAACGGTGTTGAAAACGGTGCAGCGTCTGCGGTGTCAGGCCGATTTCCGGCACCAATACCAGGGCCTGTTTACCCTGCTGCAGGCAGTGATGGATGGCCTGCAGGTAGACCTCGGTTTTGCCGCTGCCGGTAACACCCTCCAACAGAAAGGGGCGGAAGCCCTGGTTTGCAATAATGGGTTGCAGGGCGTGGCGTTGTTCCTCGTTCAGGGTCAGAGGGCTTTCCGCCAGCATGTGCTCTTGCCACCAGTGCTGGCGGGGTGGGCGATCGGCGTGTTGCTCCACCAGGCCTTTGTCCTGCAGTGCCCGCAACGTGGCAGGTTCCACCTCAAATCCTTTCAGCAATGGCTGATGCAGTCCATCAGGGTGTTCGCGCAGGATCTCCAGTGCGTGGATCTGGCGTTTGGCGCGTTTCATCTGATCAAACCCGATCAGACGGCCTTTCTGGGTCAGGCGCCAGCGCGTGCTGACCTCTTCCCAGGAGTCATCCTTATTGCGTAACAGGGTGGGCAGGGCATGGGCATAGACATCCCCCAGAGGGTGGTGATAGTAGTTGGCCGCCCATTGGCAGAGGGTCACCAGCTCATCACCAAAAGCCGCCTCTTCATCCAGCAGGCCGGTGATGGTTTTCAGGTTGTCATCACCATAGCTGGAGTGGGGGATCACACCGTGAATGATACCTATCAGTTGCCGCTTGCCGAAGGGCACTTTCACCCGGGTGCCGGGCTGCAGCAGGTTGACCGGCGTATCCGGTTTGGGCAGGTAGTCGAAAGTGCGCCGCAGGGGCACCGGCAAAGCCACTTGAATAATGGTGTGAGATCCTGGCTTTCCCATAAAAAAGCTTTAAATTCCAAAGGGTTATTGGTGTATAAAGGAAAAAGAACGGTAAAGGTTAATGCTTTGCTTGCCAATTTGCCACACTTTGGTATGATTCGCGCCCTTGGATACGATACTCGTATTGCGAATGTTCAACAATTCATGCGGTGCCTGGCAAAAGATCAGGTGGCGGCATGCACTGAAGAGAGATCAGGTGACACCATGAAACAAGGCATCCATCCAGAATACAACGACATCAAGGCCACGTGCACCTGCGGCAACGTGATCGAGACGCGCTCCACCATGAAAGAAGATATCCACCTGGACGTGTGCTCTGCCTGTCACCCGTTCTACACCGGCCAACAAAAGGTGGTTGACACCGGCGGCCGTATCGACAAATTCAAAAAGCGTTTTGGCGCGGTACGCCGCTCCAAGTAATGCGGCCCATGCGTTCTGTGGGTTGTTCGCTGAGAAAGGCTCCCTTGGGGGCCTTTTTTATTGTCTGTTTTTTGTGGCTCGCACTGTTGCCGGCCCCACTGCAGGCCCTGTGTGCGCTGGAGCCCGGGCTGGCGGTGGAAACGGTGCAGATAGAATCGGTATTTGACGGTGATACCGTGCGCCTGGTGGATGGCCGCAAGGTGCGCCTGGTGGGAATCAATACGCCGGAAGTGGCCCACGGCGGCAACGCAGAGGAACCGCTGGCGCTGCAGGCCAAGGATCAGTTGCAGGCGTTGCTGAGCAATAAACCCATTCGCCTGCTGCAGGGATCAGACCAGCACGACCGGTATGGTCGTGTGCTGGGGCACCTGTTTGACCGGGAAGGCAACAGTCTCATTGCCGCGTTGTTGCAACAGGGAATGGGGTTTCAGGTGGCCATCGTACCCAATCTGCGTTATGTGGATTGCTATGCCCACGCGCAACAACAGGCGCGTATGAACGCCAGAGGTGTGTGGGGGCATGACTACTATGCCGCCATTCCCGCCACCAGTGACAGGTTGCGGCCCGGCTATGCCCGGGTTGAAGGGCAGGTGGAGTCGGTGGAACTCAGCAAGCGGGCGGTGTTTGTGGAGCTGGCAGGGCAGGTGACACTGAAAGTGGAACGCAATGCGGCTCCTTATATAGACAGCGCGTTGCTGGATCGACTGGTGGCGGTTGCCCAGGGAGGAAAGCCGGAGCAGGCGTTGCGCCTGGAAGCCCGTGGTTGGCTTTCCGATCGCCTGACCTGGAACGGCAATACGCCGGCGCTGGTACGCCAAGGCCAGCGCAAGCGCTATCAGATGAAAGTGACCCATCAGACATCGTGGCAGGTTCTGCCACCCGGATAGGGGATTTTCCGGTTTTTCGCCGGATCTTTTTTATAATCCGGCCTAATCCTTCAATCAGATCCTGGACAGTCTATTCTTTTATTGAGAGCCCGAGGTGATTTCGCTATGCTACACGACCCCTGCTGAACCCGGCTTTGGCAGGGGGAAGTCAAGCAGATCGCGAACCCTCATTTCGACCTGTTGTCAGTACCGCCAACCCATCCATGGGAAGCAGAAATTTATGTCAGATTTAAAACAAGCTGCACTTGATTATCATGCCAAACCGCGTCCCGGCAAGATCAGTGTGGAGCTAACCAAACCAACCGAAACCGCCCGCGATCTGTCTCTGGCGTACAGCCCCGGCGTGGCTGAGCCGGTACGTGAAATTGCCCGTGATCCTGAAAACGCTTACCGATATACCAACAAAGGCAATCTTGTGGCGGTGATCAGCGATGGCACGGCGATTCTGGGTTTGGGAAATCTGGGGGGGCTGGCCAGCAAACCGGTCATGGAAGGCAAAGGGGTTCTGTTCAAGCGTTTTGCCGGTATTGATGTGTTCGATATCGAAGTGGATGCGGAGAGTCCCCAAGCCTTTATCGATACGGTGAAGCGTATTTCGCCCACCTTCGGCGGCATTAATCTGGAAGACATCAAAGCGCCGGAATGCTTTGAGATCGAGCGGGTGTTGGTTGAGCAATGTGATATTCCCATCTTCCATGATGATCAGCATGGTACTGCCATCATTGCCGCCGCCGGCCTGGTAAATGCCCTGGAGCTGCAGAACAAAAAAATTGAAGACATCTCCATTGTCTGTATTGGTGCCGGGGCCGCGGGTGTGGCCACCCTCAAGCTGATTATGGAAATGGGGGCCCGCAAAGAAAATATTTATGTGCTGGACCGTAACGGTGTGATCCATTCCGGGCGTACCGACCTCAATCAGTACAAGGCTGCGTTTGCCCACGAAACCGATAAGCGCACCCTGGAAGATGCGCTGGCCGGTGCCGATGTGTTTATCGGAGTTTCCAGTGCCAACCTGCTGACTCCCGAGATGCTGAATCTGATGGCACCCAATCCCGTGGTGTTCGCGCTGGCCAATCCGGATCCGGAGATTCGTCCGGAAGTGGCCTATGAAACCCGCGATGATGTGATTGTGGCCACCGGGCGCAGTGATTACCCCAATCAGGTGAACAACGTGTTGGGCTTTCCCTATATTTTCCGTGGTGCGCTGGATGTGCGCGCTACCCGCATCAATGAGGCAATGAAGATTGCCGCCGTACATGCCATCAGCAACCTGACCAAAGAGCCGGTACCGCAGGTGGTGAAAGATGCTTATGATGGTATCGAGATGGAGTTTGGCCGCGATTACATCATTCCCAAGCCAACGGACCCGCGCTTGTTGGGCGCGGTGTCGGCTGCGGTTGCGCAGGCAGCGGTGGACAGTGGTGTGGCCACACGGCCCTATCCGGCCCATTATCCCCTGAACACCCTGGATGATATTGAGTACATCTAGGCATCCAGGTATTTAATCCAATCGAGTTCAATAAGGGTTAAATAAGAGTTCAATAAAAAAGCCGCTCATTGAGCGGCTTTTTTATTGTCATTCGCAATCGGTTAGCGGGTTCCGTACACCACCATGGTTTTGCCTTTCACCTGAATCAGGCCCTGTTCTTCCAGGCTCTTCAGTACCCGGCCTACCATCTCCCGGGAGCAACCCACGATGCGACCGATTTCCTGGCGGGTGATCTTGATCTGCATGCCGTCGGGATGGGTCATGGCTTCCGGTTGTTTGCAGAGGTCGATCAGGGTACGGGCCACCCGGCCGGTGACATCCAGAAACGCCAGATCACCCACTTTGCGCGTCGTGGCGCGCAGGCGACCGGCAATCTGGGCGCTGACGGCAAACAGAATATCGGCGTCTTCCTTGGCCAGTTGTTTGAATTTGGTGTAGCTGATTTCAGCGACTTCACACTCGGTTTTGGCACGGATCCAGGCACTGCGGCCGGCGGCTTCGTCAAACAGGCCCATTTCACCGAAGAAATCCCCCTCGTTGAGATAGGCCATGATCATTTCTCGGCCGTCATCGTCCTCGATAACCACCATGACGGTGCCCTTGATAATGTAATAAAGAGCGTCGGAGTCATCACCGGCATAAATCAATGTGCTTTTGGCGGGATATTTACGTCGATGACAATGTGCCAGAAAGTGTTCCGTGTCTGGAATTAAGCGATTTGGTTTTAACGTCATTTCATGACCCGGTATTGTTGTGATGTTTCGAGCGTACTCGCTGAAGACTATTGATCTTTCTAATTTATTCATTATGGCCCTAAAAGCCATGGGTCGCTACTTTAAGTACCGTTTGGCACCCGTCAGACAGCGTGCCCCATGTGGACCAAGCTGGGTAGTGATTGAAAATCAATGTAGATCAAACAATTATAACGTAAATTTCAAGAAGCATGTGTGAACGGCTGCGCCGTTTTTCTGCGCACAAAGACCGTTTGGCTGTTTGTGGAAAAAATCGATCAAAAAGTGATCTTGATCGGGGCAAAATTCTTGCACACCCACGGGAGTTTCATGTTATCTTGCGCGGCTTACATGGCCGGGCTCGCTCCGGTTACCAATGCCTTGCGGGAGTGATTGATGAAAGCAACCATTCGCTGGGCCGGCGACGTCAAGTTTGAAGCTGAGTCCGGTTCAGGCCATACCGTTATCATTGATGGGCCACCGGATCATGGCGGCAAGAACCAGGGTGTCCGCCCCATGGAGCTGATGCTGTTGGGTGTGGGCGGCTGCTCTTCTTTCGACGTGATGCATATTCTGAAAAAGTCCCGCCAGGATGTTACGGACTGTGTGGCCCAGGTGGAAGCGGAGCGGGTGGATGAGGTTCCAGCGGTATTCCAATCCATTCACCTGCACTTTGTGGTGACTGGCCGTGGCTTGAAAGAGGCGCAGGTGAAGCGGGCGGTGGAACTGTCGGCGGAAAAATATTGCTCGGCGTCGATCATGCTCAGTAAAGCCGGTGTGAATGTGACCCACAGTTACGAAATTCACGAGGCAGCCGCCTGAGCGCGGTTTTTATATGAAATGTCGGAGGGTACAATGTCAGCCTTACTGGCAATGTGCCGATTCGGTTTCACTTTCAGCGGGCTCTGGCATTCAGGCCGGGGCCATCAATTTTCGACTCTACCTATCGAGATCTGAGTAGATGAACGATAACGAAATCCCCCACAAGTTGAAACTGCATGGTTTTAACAACCTGACCAAATCATTGAGCTTCAATATCTACGATATTTGCTATGCCAAGACACCGGAGCATCGCCGTGAATATCGGGAATATGTAGATGAGCTTTACAATGCCGAGCGTCTGACCCAGATTCTGACCACGGTAACCGACATCATCGGTGCTACCATTCTCAACATCGCCCGCCAGGACTATGATCCGGAAGGGGCCAGCGTGACCATGCTGATTGCCGAGCATCCCATTGCGCCGGATGAGGATCCTTCCAAGGAAGAGCCGGGCCCGCTGAAGGAATCGGTGGTCGCCCATCTGGATAAGAGTCATGTCACGGTGCATACCTATCCGGAAACGCACCCCGACAATGAAAATGGCATCAGCACCTTCCGTGTGGACATCGATGTTTCCACCTGTGGTGTTATTTCACCACTGAAGGCGTTGAATTACCTGATTCACCAGTTTGATTCCGACATTGTGACGGTGGATTACCGGGTGCGCGGTTTTACCCGCGACGTGGACGGAATGAAGCATTACATCGACCACGAAATCAACTCCATCCAGAATTACTTCCTGGAAGAGACGCTGGAGTTGTATGAAATGATCGATGTGAATGTATACCAGGAGAATATTTTCCACACCAAAATGCTGTTGAAGGATTTTGAATTGGACAATTATCTGTTTGGTACCGGCGTGGATGAGCTGTCTGATGAGGAGCAGGATCAGATCAGCCGCAAGCTGCGCCGCGAAATGCTGGAGATCTTTTACGGCCGCAATATGTCCAGCTAAGGGCCGCCCGGGCCGCAACAGTCCATAAAAAAGGCTTCCTGTTGAGGAAGCCTTTTTTGATAGAGGCCTTGTGCCATGGTGTTGCTGTGGCCGGTTCGAGCGCTGTTCACAGCCCGGCCAGATGCTCTACACAGTTCAGCCGCAGCAGTTTGGGTTCCAGACCCAAAGCCAGTTCCGTTACCGAGGTATTCAGGAACTGGTATTTATTCCACGCGTACCAGTCTTTATCCAGCAAGCCTGCCAGGCCCAGTGCCATGGCGGCGCCGTGGCTCACGGCCACCACTTTCTCACCCGGGTGTCGGCTCAAGAAAGATTGCAGCGCGGTGCTGACCCGGTCCCCCACGGCGGCAATGGATTCGCCCTGCTCAGGGGCATAATCCGGGTTGGCGTTGACCTGTTGAAAAAAATTGAATTTACTGTGGAGGTCGCTGAAGGTTTCCCCTTCCCACACACCGATGCCGTATTCCTTGATGCGGGGTTCGGTGATCACCTCCAATTGCAGAATATCGGCAATCTTCTGCGCGGTATTGAAGGTGCGCTGTAAGGGGCTGGCATAGAGGGCGCTGATGTCCGGGTGCTCCTTGTGGAGGCGTTCCGCCACCCGCTCAGCCTGGGTAATGCCCATATCGGTGAGGGCGCTGTCGGTCCAGCCATGCCAGCGTTTGTCGAGATTGGCCTGTATCTGGCCGTGGCGGATCAGGATCAAATGGGTTGTGCTCATAACGGCTCCACGGGTTACTACCGCTCTAGTGTACCAGCCCGGCATAGTGGGGCTCCAGCCAGATGCTGCTACAGTTACTATATTGTCTTAGGAAGTTGCTGTATGCGTAAGATCAAATCCACCCACACCCATTTGCACAGTGCCCTGGTTCTTTCCGGCGGCGGTGCCCGTGCCGCTTATCAGGTGGGGGTTTTGAAAGCCATTGCCGATATCATGCCGGAATCCACCCGTAATCCGTTCGGCATCATCTCCGGCACCTCCGCGGGCGCCATCAATGCCGTGGCGCTGGCTTCTCACGCCGATAATTTCCGCAATGCCGTCTATAACATTGAGACGGTGTGGAAAGCTTTTCGTCCGCAACAGGTTTACCGGTCCGACCCGGTGGGCGTTTTCAGCAACGCCATGCGCTGGTTGGCCAGCCTGTTGTTTGCCTCCCGCAATCGATCCTCTCTGCTGGATAATGAACCCCTGGCGGAGTTGCTGGGGCGCATGATCCGTTTTGATAATATTCAGGAAGCCATCGATGATGGTTTCCTGCGGGCCATTTCGGTCACCGCCTCCGGCTACAGCTCCGGGCATTCTGTGGCGTTTTTTCAAGGTTCCCCGGACATCAGCGCCTGGAAGCGGTTTCAGCGCATCGGTATGCGTACTCATTTGAATCTGGAACACCTGATGGCATCCTCTGCTATTCCGGTGGTGTTTCCGGCGGTGCGCATCAATCGCGAATACTTCGGCGACGGCGCGGTGCGTCAGTTGGCTCCGTTAAGCCCGGCCCTGCACCTGGGGGCGCGAAAAATTCTGGTGGTGGGGGTCAGTGGTAATCGCTCCGCTCCCCAGGTTCAGCGCCCGGTAGACGATTACCCGTCGTTGGCGCAGATCAGTGGCCATCTGATGAACAGCATCTTTCTGGACAGTCTGGAATACGATGTGGAGCGCATGGAGCGCATCAATGACATGCTGGGGGTGATTCCCCCCAATGTCCGGCAAAAGTACCAGTCCTCATTGCACCCCATTGAAAGCCTGGTGATCTCCCCCTCGCAGTGCCTGGATCGCATTGCCTCCAAGTATCTGCATGTGCTGCCCACCAGCATCCGAGTGTTTTTGCATGGAATTGGCGCCACCCGCAGTTCCGGCTCCAGCATTCTCAGTTACCTGTTGTTTGAACGCCGGTTCTGCCAGGAGCTGATTGCGTTGGGCTACCATGATTGCATGGTGCAGGCCAAAGAAATTGAGGCTTTTATGGCCTCTGATTAGCCACCTGTTTGAGCGGATGCAGGATTGGCTTGGGCGTAGCGGCAGCGGTTTTGAGGTCGTGGGCCACGTAATCCGTTGAGCTGGGGGTGTTGCCGTCGATGTATTTGAACAACCTGGATTTTTGATCGCAGTATTCGCCGCGCCAGATACCGGGAATGTAATGATCGTTCAATAGATGCCCGGTTCGATCCGGGATGCAGAACACTTCGCCTGCGGTATTATCAGCGTGGGCCAGCACTCCGATGCGGCAAAAGAAATCCATGCCGTTGGCAAAATGCTCCACATAGGGAACCCCGCGACCAAAGTGCTCGCTGAGTTGCGGATCCACCCGAAAACTGTCGGCCACACCGGCGATACAGTAGATTTCCAGCTTCGGGGCATGATGGCGGTAACGCTTGTCTTTCAACAGTTTGCGGGCAATGTAGCTGCTGACGATGGTGCCTTGGGAATGCCCCACAATCACCACTTTGTCATGATGCGCCAGGGCCTCTTTCACCACATCATAGGCTGGGCGGGAGAGCTTGCCGTCTTTACGCAGGGTACGGGCGGTGATGGAATCCCACAAATCCCGGACCGCGCCGTAGGTTGGGGTATGGATCAGGTGAATGGGGCGGTGGAAGGCCTTGGCCAGCTCCAGCCCGTTCAGGATGGCAATGGGCGGAGAAGTACATATCCCGTTGATAAAGAACCACTTCTCCCGGCCTGATGTGGCTGCATAATGTTCCGGGTAGCAGGCAATGGTGCCGGGGCTGTAGGTGCGCCGTTCCAGGGGCACGATGGTCTGCAGGCTGAGGTTAATCACATCACCCCAGTTGTTATAGCTGTTGGGGTGTAGCTCCGATTGGGTCAGGGATTCCGAATTCCAGGGGCTGGCCAGCAGGGGGATAGTCCAGGCATGGCGTGCCGCCAGGGATAAATCCTGCAGTATGTGCGCCCGGTTATTAAAGATCCGGTTGGTGAATTTGTTGATCTGTCGGGGAATGCTCAGCATAGGTTACCTTCATTACTTTCTACCAGTATAGGAGTGATCTCTGCTCCCGGTGTCTGCTCCCGGTCAATTTTTTGTCTAAATTCGGTATGAATATCATTAAGTTGGGCTTCTCATGGCAAGCTGATATGCTAGGTTGACTGTTTTAACAGTGGTTTATAAATTAATCAGAAAACGGGTTTGATATGAGAACAATAGCGCAAGGTGTATTGGCCGTAGTGCTGTCCGTGATGGGCAGCAGTGTGTGGGCGTTCAGCCTGGAGCGATACGTGGAGGGCGTGCACTATGAGAAAGTGGCGGGAGCAGAACGCAAGCCCGATACGGTGATGGAGTTTTTCAGCTTTGGGTGTCCGCATTGTAACCATCTGGAACCGCTGGTGGAAAAATGGTTGAAAACCAAACCGGAGGCGGTGCAGTTCACTCGGGTCCCCGCCGCCTGGAACCCCCGCTTTAAGGTCCTGGCTAAGCTTTATTACGTGATCGTGGCGCTGGGAATTGAAGATAAAGCTGTACCGGCGGTGTTTGATTATCTGCACAAGCAGAATCAGGTAATCGATGGCCGGGCCTCTGCCTGGGCCGCGCTGTCCGGGCTGGAGGTGAAAGAAGCGGACTTTGCCAAAGCCTGGGAAGATGAGCAGGTGGAGACCAAAGCCAATACCGCCGGCAGAATCTATGGCCAATATCAGATTCGTGGTGTACCGGCCATGGTGGTGAATGGCCAGTACAAGACCAGTGTCAAGATGGCGGGTTCGCAGAATGAGCTGTTTGAGGTAATCAACTTCCTGCTGACCAAATAGCGCGGTAAACCGGCCGGCATCAGCTGTCCATATCCTGAAAGGGCTCGCTGGTTTCGGTGGGGGCAATGGGGGGTGAAGTCATGGAATCCCCGTTTTCACCCTCCAGCTCCGGTTCGGTGACTGCTGCCGGGATCGGTTCTGCCAATTGCTCTTCGGTGGCAATGATGCCGATATGAAACGTGGCAAAGCCCGGGCTCACCACCTGATCCAGTGCTTTGCCCAATACGATGCCGTCCAGTGGCGAGATAATGTCGCTGCTGGTGTTGGTAATGGGGTCCACCACCTTGCCCAGCAGTTGTCCTTTCTTCACTTTTTCATCCAATTCCACCTTCGACAGCATGATACCCCCTGAGCTGGAGCGTACCCAGGTCGACTGATAGAACACCGGCTGGGGGATCAGCCAGAGGCGGACGGTTTTATACATCTCCAGATTGTGCAGCAGGTTCTTGATGCCTTTCACCCCATGGGACACGGATTCCTGATCCAGTGAATGGGGGCCACCGGTTTCCATGGTGATGGCCGGAATGCCGGAGTCCGCCGCGGCGCGGCGCAAGGTACCGGGGCCGCCACTGTGATGCAATACGCCCATGCCGCCAAAGTGGCGACTGAATTCCAGAATCATTGGGTTTTTTAAGTCACCCCGTAACTGCGGCAGGTTGGTGCGCAGGAACGAGCCGGTGTGGATATCCACCAGATAATCGCAGTGCAGAATCACTTTGTGAAACAGGGAGTGCGCCACACGGGACGCGTAACTGCCGGCGGGATTGCCGGGGAAAAACCGATTCAGATCGCGCCGGTCACTCATATAACGTGACGCTCTGCGGAAGCCATCAAGATTCACTATGGGCATCCCAATAATAGTGCCCCGCAGATCATCCGGTTCAAGTTGGTGCAGAACCTGACGCACAATTTCGATACCGTTTAACTCATCCCCGTGGATGGCCGCGGTCATGCACATCATCGGCCCCGGCTTGACGCCATGGGCGACCAGCACCGGCACCGGAGTATTCAGGCTGTTCATGGATAAGCCGGGAGACCAATGCAGGGTGCGGAAGGTACCCGGGGCAATGGTGTTATTGAGCAGAGTAATCGGGCTTGCCAGGTCGGTGTCGTTCTGTGGCGTGTTGTCCAGTGAATGGTCCTGATGTTGTACCGGAGACGGCGCCGGTTCGTCCGGTTCCGCCTCGTTGGCCAGGGCCTTCATGCTCAGTGAAAAACACAGCAGCAACAGAATGGGGAGCAAACATTTCATGTACGGTGCAGCCTTATGATTTCAAGCTAGTGTAGCTGAAACAGTGTAAGCAGTTTATATGCCGGTTTTATAACCATGGATGCGAGGGTATTCCTCTTAAAAATTATGGGCTTAATACTGAGTCGGTTTCAGCGCCGTATCGGCAGTGTTGGCTATACTGATTCTATATGCCTTTGTATGGCACGGGAGCCTTAAACGCAGTGATGCACGCCAAGGTCGGGATGTCTCTTCCTAAGATATCGAAAAACAATAAAAGTTTCAGCCTGTTATGGATGGTTTTGCGAACCTGTCCAGGGCTGTTTGTGGCGGCTGCCCAGGCGGAAACCATTGAGATTCTGTATGAGCAGGGGGAGGAATCCGGTATTCTGGCCGGCGACTGGGGCTGGCTTCTTTTAGGCTTTTTTGCTGCTTTTTGCGTTGTCATCTGGTTGCTCCGAAACCATTACACGCAGCGGTTGGCGCAGCAGGAAGAATTGTTGGAACGTGCCCAGGAGCGTTTGCAGGATGCCCAGCGCATAGCCCGTATCGGTAGCTGGACCCGCAACTTCGAAACCGGGGAAAGCTTTTGGTCCAGGGAAGCCAAGGTGGTGCTGGGTATTGATGACCCCGCCAAGGACCTGTCCCATTACGAAAGCCTGGTTCACCCAGACGATCAGGACCGGGTCACCGAAGCCATTGCGGCAGCGTATTTTCAGGGCGGTAGTTACCAATGCGATCACCGGGTGGTGTGTGATAACGGGAGTGAGCGCTACATTCGCCTGGCGGGACAGGTTTTTTTAGGCAAAGGCAGCAGCCCCGTGCATGAAACCGGTACGGTGCAGGACATCACTGATCGCAAGTTGGCGGAGCTGGCCCTGCAGCGAAGTGAAGCCCGTATGCGATCGATTTTGAGTGCCGCACCTTATCCCATCCTGATTGTGGAGCTGACGGAGGAATACCCTGTTCTGTTTGCGAATGAAAGCGCCTATGCGTTATTTGGCATTAGCCAGGAACAGACGCCTGAGGAGCTGAAATCCAGGGAGTTCTGGTCAGATCGGGATGATCGAGAGAATTTTATTGAGTCGGTGCTCACCGAAAGTCGGGTTTTTGAAACCGAGATGGTGATGAAATCCCGGGATAACAAAACATTTTGGGCGTCTCTCACCGGCAGCAGGCTGGAATTCGGTGGGATTAACTCGGTTTTTATTTCCATTATGGACATCACTGACCGCAAGCGTATCCAACAGGAACTGGAGCGGTTGGCCACCACCGATCCGCTGACCGGTGTTTTTAACCGGCGCAGCTTTTTTGATACGGCGTATAAAGAAGTGCGACGCGCGGTACGCTACAGTCAGCCGCTTGCCATTTTGATGCTGGATATCGATAACTTTAAAGCGGTGAATGATAACTATGGCCATCAATTTGGTGACACGGTGCTGCGCCGTTTCGCGGAGCTGGTGAAGAGCAGCCTGCGGGAAGAGGATTTACTGGGCCGGGTGGGGGGTGAGGAGTTCTGTGCCCTGCTGGTGTCCTCTCAGGAGCGGGGCGCCTATCTGGTGGCAGAACGCATCCGCAAGCGCTGGATGGAAGAGGTGTTTGAGCTGCAGGGGAGTCAGGTTAGCTTCAGCGTCAGCATCGGCATCGCCATTATGCTGGATGAGACAGAAAGCATGGAGGACATCATGGAGCGCGCCGATGTAGGCCTGTACACAGCCAAACGCTCAGGGCGAAACTGTGTCATTGTTCACAATGGTGACACTCATACGTCAAAGCAGGGAAAAAACTAGCTTGAACGCTATATAAGCCCAAGAATTTATTGAAGAAAGCACAGATATGTACTTTTATTAGAGGAAGTGGCGCACAAGTGCCGAAACATCAGTATGAATGGAATCGGATACAACACCGCAGAATAATGAGGATGAGGTAACAAAATGAAAGCACACAGGGTGCTGTTGATCTGGAGTTTGTTTTTTTGGGGAATCCAATCTGCTTCTTCAGCCAGTGGTGAGCTTGCGATTATTGTTAACAACACAAACGACATTCAGGAAATCAGCGTGGAGGATGTGGCCAGCATATTTCTCGGTAAAAGCCGCCAGCTTCCGGATGGCACCAAGGTGGTTCCCCTGGATCAGTTGGAAGGGAGCGGATTAAAGCAGGAGTTCTATGCCAAGGTAGTGCGTAAAACATTGCCTCAGCTCAATTCGTATTGGTCACGACTCATTTTTACCGGTCGGGGGCAACCGCCCTTTGCAGTCTCGGGTAATAGTGAGGTGTTAGAGTTTATTGCGTCCAACCCGAACATGATTGGTTATGTTGACGTCAGGGCTCTGCAGACCGCCGCCAACCTCTCCAACGTGAAGGTTTTGCTGACGATCCAGTAATTGCAACATTTGTGTTAAGGCCGCACTGCCTCCGGCAGTGATGACGTCAAGGATGAGCTGTTGGTGAAACCCAAACACCTAATATATGTTGCTTCATTGTTGGTGATTGCCGCGCTTGCCATCACCGCATTGAATCACACCATGCAGCGCCAGCAGGAAGAAATTTCCCGCCAGCTACGGGCATCATTAGACAGCCAGGCGCGGATTTCCACGTTAATTCACCAGCTTGGTTACACCGGTTTTATCCATAATTTCAAGAATTATGTGCTGCGCGGAGAAGAGCCCTATTATCAGGCAACGCTGGAAAATCTGAAGCAACTTTCCACGATATTCAAATCCACTCAAGCCCGTTCCGACAACCCTTCCATTGATGCGCAGGTGAAACTGATTGAGCAGGTGGTGCGCAAGTATGAACTCAAGCTGGAACAGGCTCGCATGCTGCACAATCAGGGTGCCTCCGTTGAGGAGATCGATCAATTGATTCGGGTGGATGACATGGCGGCCTCCGCAGCATTGCGGGACTTGATCACCCAGTTTCACATTCAGTCTGCGCAGTTGCTGCGGGAAGATGCCAGCGGTCAGAGACGGCGCGATACATTGTTGCAGCTGGTTCTGGCACTGAGCGTGGGTACGGTGGTGGTGGTAGGGGCACTTTCCTGGGTGGCATTAACCGGCTTGCGTGCACGCCTGCAAGAACACAGTAAAATATCATCCCGGCAAAAATTGTTGGACGCGGCACCCAACCCGATTCTGGTGGTGACGGAGTCCGGTACCATTGTAGTGGCAAATCAGGGGGCCGCAAAACTGTTCGAATGTGAAAGCGATGCATTGATCGGCCGCGAGATAGAAGAGTTTATACCGGAAGCAGCGCGGGGTGATCACATCGAATATCGCAATCTGTTTTTCCGCAGTGGTGGTGAACGTACTATGCGTAATCCGGTGGCCTTATCCACCGCACGCAATGAAATCAAGCGGGTGGAAGTGCAGATCGGGCTCTATCAGATTGAGCAGGAACGTTTCGCGGTGGTGAACCTGCTGGATGTGTCCAAGGTGGAGAACATCGAGCGTCACGCAGCCCAGCTGGAAGAACATTTCAGAATGACATTTGAACTGGCCCCGGTGGGGATTGCCCAGATCAGCCTGGAAGGTCATTTTCTCAAAGTTAATCGCCAGTTGGCAGCTATTCTGGGTTATCCCAGGCGCGATCTGGAAGAGATGAAGCTGGATGATTTGACGCCGGTTATGGAGCGTAATGCCAATCGTCTGACCATACGGCGCCTGATCAATGGTGAAGTGGAACACCTGCGCTTCGAAAAGCGGCTGTTGGACAGTAAGGGCCAGGATGTGTGGGTCACCTTCACCATGACACCCTACCGGGGCGAGTCCAGTGTTCCTGAGTATCTGATTGCCATCATCGAGGACATCTCCTACCGCCGTAAGTATGAGGAAGAGTTGTTGGCGTCGGAAGCGAAATTCAAAAGTATTGCCAATCATGTTAACGCCGTTGTCTGGATGTCCACGCCGGGTATCACCAAAGTGCTGTTCGTCAGTAATCGCTATGAACAGATTTGGGGGCGCACCATCGAAAGCCTGATGCATAATCCTACCAGCTTTATGGATGCGGTGCTGCCGGAAGACCGGCACCTGCTGAATGCAGAAGTGGATAATCATCGCAAGGGAATTTGGGATGTCAATTACCGCATATTGGGCCGTGATGGAACGGTGCGATACATCCATGATGAAGGGCTACCGGTTCGCTCCGCCGCCGGTGAACTGCTGTTTATGGTGGGCATGGCCAGAGACGTCACCGAAGAACGCATGGCACAGAAAAAGCTGGAGCAGAGCAATCGCCAGTTGGAACAGCTGGCAAAATTTGACCCTCTGACCATGGCGGTACGCAGGCCCTACGCCATTGCTGACCTGAATGAGTGTATAGCGCTTCAGCGGCGCTATGGAACGGTGGCGACCCTGCTGTTCATTGACCTCAATGATTTCAAGCAGGTCAACGACAATTACGGCCATGAGGCCGGTGATCAGGTGCTGGTTGAGTTTTCAAAATGCATTCGCGCCAATGTACGTGAAACCGATGGTTTCTATCGTTACGCCGGTGATGAATTTCTGTTGCTGCTGCGGGAAACAGGCGCCGGTGAGGCTGCGCAGTTTATTAAAAAGCTCGATGAGGTGTTGGTTTCCATCCGGCTGAGTGAGTATGACGATGTGGGGATTGCGATTTCCTATGGCGCGGTCACCCTGGGTGAGGTGGAAATTGGGGATGCCAATCATTGGATCAAGCTGGCCGATGAACGCATGTATCAGCATAAAAAATCAACCAAACCCGATTCGCGGTGATGGGATTAATGGAAGAGCTCCAGGCACAGGGCAAGCCAGGCATCAATACTGCTGTTGCGGTATTTTTGCCGGTGCAGGATAAAATAGAATTCACGCTTCAGGTTGCGTTGCGGCATGGGCAGAGGAACCAGGCTGCCACGGGCAAACGCCTCCTTTAAGGCCACCCGTGACAGGCAGCCGATGCCCAGGCCGGCTTCCACGGCACGTTTTATCGCTTCAGTGTGCTGCAGCTCCAGCAATACGGTGAGTTGCGGCAGAACACCGTGCATGGCCCAGTCAAAGGTCTGACGGGTACCTGAGCCTTGTTCCCGCAGTATCCAGTTGGCGGCCAGGATATCCTGGTCGGTGAGCTTCTTTTTGTCGGCATAGGGATGCTCCGGGGCACAAAATGCCACCAGTTCATCCTTCATCCAGGGGGTGATGTCCAGCTCCGGGTCGGACAGCTCACCCTCGATCAGGCCCACATCCAGTTCAAAGTTTTTTACTTTACGGGCAATGCTGGCGGTATTGGCCACGTCCAGCTCTACTCGCGCTTCCGGTTTATCCTGCAGAAAACGGCTCATGATATGCACCGCCAGATAGTTGCCGATGGTCAGGGTGGCACCCACTTTCAGGTGGCCGATGGCGGAGTGTTGCTGCAGGGCCACCTCCAGATCTTCCGCCTGCCGCAGCAGCGCTTCCGACTGGCCGCGCAGGGCGTGGCCCAGGGCATTCAGTTGCAGCCTTTTGCCCACGCGGTCGAATAGCTTGATGTCGAACTGGGATTCCAGCTCCGCCAAAGCGCTGCTGGCGGCTGACTGGGACATGGACAGGCTGTCGGCTGCCCGGGATATATTCTCGAAATGAGCTGTGGCCAAGAATACCTGGATCTGTCTAAGGGTAAATTTCATATCTATAAAATCGATTAATTATATCAATATAAACCATTTTACCAATAATCTGCCCAGTTCTATAGTGGCAGCCAGTATTCATTGCAGCGGGAGCATCACCATGGCCAATCTGATCACCGAACGTGTCACCAGTGTGCACCACTGGAATGAGACTCTATTCAGCTTCACCACCAGCCGCGATCCGGGCTTTCGATACAAAAACGGTCACTTCACCATGATCGGCCTGGAAAATGAAGGGCGCCCGTTGCTGCGGGCTTACAGTATTGTAAGTGCCAACTATGAGGAGCAGCTGGAATTTTTCAGCATCAAAGTGCAGGATGGCCCGCTGACCTCCAAACTGCAGCACCTGCAGGTGGGTGACGAGGTCTTTGTCAGTACCAAGCCCACCGGAACCCTGATCGTGGATCATTTGCACCCGGGTCGCAACCTGTACCTGTTGAGTACGGGCACTGGTCTGGCTCCGTTTATGAGCATCATCAAGGATCCCGAGGTGTATGAGGCCTATGACAAGGTGATACTGACCCACGGTGTGCGCCATGTGGCGGATCTGGCCTATGAATCCTTCATTGCCGATGAGTTACCCAATAACGAATACTTTGGTGACGAGGTGCGCAGCAAGCTGATCTACTACCCAACCGTAACCCGTGAGCCGTTTCGAAATCAGGGCCGACTGACCGATCTTATGGAAAGTGGAAAACTGTTCAGCGATATCGGCCTGCCGCCGATGGACCCGGAGCATGACCGCTTTATGTTGTGCGGCAGCCCTTCCATGTTGAAAGACACCTGCCGCATACTGGATGAGCGGGGCTTTGAGGAGGCCCGTCATGGTGATCGCGGGCATTATGTGATCGAGCGGGCCTTTGTCGAGAAATAGTGTTGAAAAACAGGCCCACCCCGGTGCCTCGTTTGTAACCGGGCTATTTGCCGCGCCAGTTCAGGCTGTACAGATCGTGTCGTCGGTCCTGCAGGTTTTTCACGGTGCCGTTGTTGCGCGCCATCATTAAGGTCTCCGGGCGTAAATCGGCGAAGGCAATCATCTCCACATTGGGGGTGGTGTCCGCGGCAATGCCGTCCCGGGAAAAGGGAAAGTCACAGGGGGTGAGAATGCAGCTCTGGGCATATTGAATGTCCATATTATTGACCTTGGGCAGGTTGCCCACGTTACCCGACATCACCACGTAAATCTGATTTTCCACCGCGCGGGCCTGACAGCAGTAGCGTACCCGCAGATAGCTTTGTCGTTCATCGGTACAGAAGGGCACGAACAGTATGGAAATGCCCTGGTCGGTTAGATGGCGGGCCAGTTCGGGAAATTCCGAGTCGTAACAGATCAATACACCAATGGGGCCGCAATCGGTCTCGATGGCCTTCAGCGTGTTGCCGCCCTCAATATTCCACCAGTACACTTCATTGGGAGTAGGGTGAATTTTGGGTTGCTCGTGAATGGTGCCGTCCCGCAGAAAAATATAGGCGATATTCTCCACCCGGCCGTTGGGCATGATGGTGGGGTGCGATCCGCCAATGATGTTGATGTTATAGCGCAGGGACATGTCCCGCAGCGCTTCCTTGAACTGGGGCGTGTATTTGGTGAGGGCTTCCATGGATTCCATGGGTGACAGAGCCTGATCCTCGATGGACAGCAGCTGCAGTGCGAACAGCTCGGGGAAGACCACAAAATCCCCTTTGTAGTCGGCCACCACATCCACGAAATATTCCACGATGGAAAGAAACTCTTCGAAGGAATGCACCCGCCGTTGCATGTATTGGACCGAGCCGATGCGAATGGAATCCGGCACCCTGCCACCGTACTTTTTCTTGCCTGCATTGGGTTCATCCACCGGCACCTTGGGGTTGCGCCACATTAGATGGATGGCGTAGCCCTTGGACTGGACATCCGCATCCAGATAGTGGGGGATGATGCCGATGACCTCAAAACCGTTGTTGATCTGAAAGGTCAGCACCGGGTCACGCAGCTTCTTCTGAATGACCTGCTCCACATATTCTTCTACGGAACCGAAGCGCTTCAGGCGGTTGGCCAGGGTCGGCAGGCGGCCGCCGAAGACGATCCCTTTCAGGCCCAGGCTTTCGCACAGTTTTTTGCGCTCATTGTAGAGCCGTTGCCCCAGTCGGTAACCGCGGTAATCAGGGTCGACCGCCACTTCCATGCCGTAGAGCCAGTCGCCGTCGGGATCATGGCGGGAGGCATAGCCGTTGCCGGTGATCTCCGTCCAGTTGTGCTCTTTCAAAGCCAGGTTCTCGTCGATGCGGAACGTGGCGCAGTAGCCCACCACGGTATCATTGATGATGATAACGAACTGGCCTTGGGGAAAGTGGTTGATCTGGCCGGTCACAGCCCCCTCAGAGTATCCATACATGCCGGTATTGGCGTAAACCCGATTGCTGAGATCACAGATGCCGGCGACATCGCCCAGGGTGGCATTGCGGATGGTAATCTGATTTTTTGGATTGGAGAGGCTGTTCTTGGAAGACATATACTTTCCTGTGAGTGGCGAGGGTACGGGAAAGTATATGTCTTTTCAGCGCGTAACTCGATGCTTGTACGCTATTCGTCCAGGGGTTTTATGAGTCTTCCCTCAAATCCGATGCTGTGGGCGGTATGGCAGAAGCTGTCGAAATTACCTACATCGGTATCTTCCTGTTCCTTGAGCACCAGGGCCTCCACCAGGCAGCCGGGGATGGCGCGGTTGTTCCAGCCGGGCATGCGCGGCCACATGGAAAATTCCTCGTGGAACAGCACGATTTTCTCCACCTCGATGTCCATGGCTTTCATTTCCTGCCGGGCTTCAAGGCTGATGCAGGGGTGGGTGTCGTCAGCCACCAGGGAGCCGGCCGGCAGGTAAGGAATCACATTGCGTATGGCATCACCGTGATGGGTCAGCCCGATGAACAGTCTGCTGCTGTTGAGAATGTCGGGATTACTGCTGCGGATGATCTTGCCTATGGGCGTGTAGATCTCTTCTTGCTTGTCATAACGCGGGTCAAAGGCAATTACGGTGCGAAACACGCGGGTCAGATCTTCGCACACCATGTTGCCGATGCGGCCGGCGCCGCCCAACACGACAATGCATTCTTCACCGCTGTACTTGGGGAGTGCCTTCATTTGCCGGCCCACGTCCCAGATCATGTAGCGGGTGCCCATGGATCCGTCCACGTAGGGGCGCTGGATTTCCTTGCCGGCCTTCATGACAAAGTTGGGTAACCTGCCAACCAGGGCAATGGTATCGATATGAGGAAACTCGTCCTGCAGTTGTTGCAGGTACGTGCGCACTTTGTTGGAATCTTCGGCCAGTTCGTGTTCATAAAACTTCGACGCCACCATGATGCCGGTGCGGTTGCGATTGCGAATCACGCTGCCGATCATCAGCGGCGGTATCAGGCGCGCCATGAAAGGGGTGTAGTACGTGCCGACGTCTTTCTCATTGCCGTACACGGCGAAGATAAAGCTGGGATTGATCAATTTAAGCAGGGGTTTCCGCAACAGCGTATTGGTGACCAGAATGGCCAGCCTGCGGGTATTTTTCCAGAAACTGCGCTTGATGGCCACTTTGGCCCGCTGATGCCAGGGTGCAGTTTGAATAATGCCCGTAATATCCTGTTCGCTGAAGCGGATATTCTCCAGTGATAAACCGATCTGATTGTCCGACACCCGAATGATGGTGGCCGGTACCGACAACTTGGACAGTCGATCGAAGGTAATGTTTACAGTTTGACCAGGGGTGAGCGTCAGTTCGCTGGGCTTGGCGATGCAAATGCCACTTTCGGAGACATCCCGGGTTTTGGTGTTCAAGCCATTGTCGTCCATGCTGATTGAAACCGATGTCTTGATGTTGGTGCGCGCGTGGCGGCGGTACTCTCCGTGTAATGTGCTCATTCCAAAGTTCCATCTATAATGATTACTTAGCATTGGAAGTCTGGACCAGATTTCAGATTCGTCAAAAAACAGAGTGCGAAATATTGAACGGATTCAAGTTAATGGTGAGAACCTTGTGGAGGTCTTGCCGGCAGCTGACAACCACTGGAATTGGTTTATTTGTGATCAGTTCGCTGTTTGCAATGTGCTCAACGTCGCAGGCGATGGAGCATATTCAGACTGAAAAAGCGGCCTATGATTTCTACAACCTCAATGCGTTTGTCAGTTACCAGGTTGATACATCCCGCACGCTGGCGCTGGATGATGTGTTGACGTCCGATGCCTGGGTCAGGAATACAGCCGGCCATGTACTGAACTTCGGGTTTGTGGATTTTGCGGTGTGGCTCAAGCTGCGGGTGAACCTGGCGCAGTACAGCGATCAGCGCTGGCATCTGGTAATCCCCTATCCACTGCTGCAGAAGGTGGCTATTCATGCTTATGACCCCAGCGCTGGGCGGGTGCTGTGGAGCAGTGATCTGCAAACCGTGCGCAGGGATCCCCATACCTTTCGATCCCACAATATCAATTTCCCGATTCCCGATTACATCAACGGCGAGGTGGATTTTTATATCCGGGTGGAATCCACTACCTCATTGCAGATTCCGGTGGAACTGTGGACCGTGGAGTATCTGGTTTCCCGCCAGAACATGGAGGCGTTGTTGTGGGGGGTGTATTTCGGGGTAATCGTGGCGTTGCTGCTGTACAACAGCTTCCTGTTTATCTCTATGGCCGATGTCACCTATGGTTACTATGTGATGACGTTGCTCTCTATCGTGGGTTTGATGCTGTCGATCTCGGGGTTGGGGGCACGTTATGTCTGGTTGAATGCGGATTTGACCCGTTATGTTTTACCGCTGTCGGCCTGTTTTACCCTGTTCTGGTTGCTGTGCTTCTCACTGCGTTTTTTGCGCAGCGAGAGCCTGGGCACGGTATTGCAACTGGTGATGCGGATTATGTGTGTGGTCAATTTGTTGGTGGCGGTCTATGTGCTTTATGTGCCGGATAATGGCGCTTTTCTGGCCGGGTGTGTGGGTGCCCTGTCGATGCTGCTGGTGTTGATTGCGGGCATCAGTGCCTTGATTTCGGGAATCGAGATTGCGCGCTATTTTGTTTTTGCCACCGCTGCCCTGGTGTTCGGCAGCAGTTTGTATTTGGCAAATATATTTGGTTATATCGAGCCGTCCCAGTTGACTAACCATGCGTTTCAGGCAGGCTCAATGCTGGAAGCATTGCTGTTTTCCTTTGCCCTGGCCCACCGCATCAAAGAAGAACGCCGACATAAGTTGATTGCCATGGAAAAGATGAAGGCGGCGCAGCATGCCATCGTTCAGGTGCAGGATCAGGCTTTGCAACAGGCGCTGCACGATCCCATCACCCACTATCCCAATGATTCGTTGTTGCTGAACCGGCTGGGTGAGTTGATTGATCATCGTTCCGGGTACGATTCATTTGCCCTGGCCATGCTGTACTTTCCTCAGTTCAAGGAGATTTCATCGTCCATGGGGCGGCGCCTGGCGGAAGATTTGTTTGCCCGGGTCAGCGCGCGTCTTAATCAGGAATTGTCGACGGACATTCAAACCATCACGGTGGAAAAATCCGCGCGTTTCTACATCGCGGTAACCGAATTCGGCAGCTTGGCACTGCTGGCCAAAATGGGCGAGGGTTATCGATCCATTCATGAGTTTATTGACCGGGTGATGCAGTTGCACGAAACGGCCATTGATGTTGGTGGCACGTCTGCGCGCCTGAAAGCCAAGTGTGGTATTGCGATTTATCCCAAGCACGGTGACCGGGCTGATCTGCTGGTCCAGCATGCCAGTGCCGCACGGGATTATTGTTTCCGCGGTTCGGACAATATCACCATCTACAGCTCTGATATCGATGCCTTTGGCCGGCGCCGCCTGGCGATCGCCGGTGAGCTGGTGGAAGCGATCCGTGTGCGGGAGTTGGATTTGTACCTGCAACCGCAGTTTGATTGCCGCACCAATCGCTTGTGTGGTGCCGAAGTGTTGTTGCGTTGGAACAGCGAGAGCTTTGGTGTGGTTTCTCCGGTTGAGTTCATCGAGGTCGCGGAGGAAGCGGGACTGATGCCGGAGCTGAGCCGTTATGTTATCGAAGAGGCTTTCAATTTGCTGCACGGCTTCAATGAGAGCGGGCAAATACTCACCTTGAGCATCAATTTGTCTATCCAGAATCTGATGGAAGCAAAGTTGATTTCATTTGTGACGTCTATGGCGGAGTTGCACATGGTCAACTTGTCGGATGTGGTTTTTGAAGTGACGGAAACCTCATCCAGCGATAATTTTGAAACGGTGATCGAAAACCTCAATCAATTGGCCTCCACTGGATGCAGTATCGCACTGGATGATTACGGTACCGGCTATTCTTCATTGGCGTATTTGAGCCGCCTGCCCATTCATGAGTTGAAGATCGACCGCAGTTTTATCAGCCAGATGGGTCGCAACGACAGCGATTACCGCATAGTGGAAAACACCGTGAAACTGGCCCGTGCACTGCAGATCCAGACGGTCGCCGAGGGGGTTGAGGATCAGGAGGCCCTAACGGCGGTTACCCGCATGGGCTGTGACCGGGTGCAGGGTTTTTATCTGGCCAAACCCATGCCGGTTTCTCAATTCAGGGATTGGGTATTGCGGCGTGCCAGCTGATTGCTCATGTAATGATAAAAGGCCGCGCTGTCCTGCTCCCACAGTGTAATCCACTGCAGCACTTCGATTTTTATCCCCTTGACGAATGATTCGAATGCCTGCCCGCGCCGGACATGAAATCCCTTAATGTGTATCCACAGGATGAGTGGTGTGCCACATTTTCATGCATTCTCGCGCCAAATGTTTCATGGTTCGCTATCATTAGTGGAAGGCTTACTATAACTATCAGATTTATAAAGATTAAAAAGGCGTGTTGATGAAAAAGCTATTGGCGTATGTGGTGGTGATTGTAATTGGGGTGCTGTTGAGTTTTCCATTGGTGTCGGGGTTCGCACTGGAGCGAGCCTACGAAAAACGAATTGCCAATATGCCATTGCAGGCAGGTATTGCCGTGGCACCGCAATCCTATGATCGGGGTTGGTTTCGTTCCCATGCCGTGGTGCGTGTGACCCTGTCATTGGATCAATTGCTGGGGGATCCGGCCCTGGGTCAGCAGCCCCTTGATCTGCTGGTTGAGTCCCGTTTTTACCACGGACCGCTGTTACTGACGGATATCGGGCCACGCCTGGGCCTGGGCTACGGCAGCCTGAGCCTTTCCGGAAGCAGTGCGGAAGGGGTGGAGCAGACCCTATCCCGTTGGTTGGAAGCTGCGCCCTTAAACCTCCGTACCATTATCTATTTTGATCAGTCGGCGCAAACGGAACTGGATATTGCCGCCTATGAGATGGACCAGGGCCAGGATCATATTCGTTTTGGCGGTGCCAATCTGTCATTGCGTTCCAATAAGGCGTTGACCCGGTTTGATGCCAGTCTGCTGGTGCGAGCCAGCAATGTGCTCAGTGCCGGTTTTGCGCTGGACATGGCGGAGGCATCCGGTTCCATGAGTTATACGGGCAATTCCCCCTATACCATGGTGGGGGAGAGTGTGTTCAGTATCCCCAAGCTGGCGCTGACCTCGAAGTCCATGGTGCTGATATTGGAGAACCTGAACCTGAACAGTGGCAACCAGGTTAACCAGGGCAAAATGGATTACTTTCAAACCCTGGAAATAGAAAGCATAGAATCCCCTTTGCCCATCACTGCAGCCAGTTGGCACCTGGAATTCACCGGTGTCTCCCCCACCGGCCTGGAGCGCTGGTCTGATGTGTCCATGCAGATTCAACAACAGTTTCAGTCCGGCACGTTGCCCACGGATGAAACGGGCGAGCCGCAATTGACCCCGCAACTGGAGGCCGAGCTTGAACAGGTGATGCAAGCGTTGTTTCAACCGGGGCTGGGGTTTGCACAGCGACTGGATGTGGCGGCCCTGGGGGCACAACATCACGCGGACATGAGGCTGGGTTACAACGGTTTGCCGGGTGGTGTGAGTTTTGCGGATCTGGACGATCCGCTGCAGTTCCTACCGGCGTTCAATGGTGCTGTGAATCTGGAGTTGGATGAGGCGTCGGTTGTCGGCAGTCAATTTGCGGACACGGTGCTGCCATTCATGCAACAGGGCCTGCTGCTGCCGGAGCAGGGTAAGCTGGTGCTGCGGGCGTCCCTTGAGGATGGCGTGATGTTGTTGAACGGCAGCCCGTTTCCCATTGAGGCGCTTCTGCAATCGGCCATGACGGAACCCGCACCCAGCGGCGACCCGTCGGCTGATCCGGCTGCTGCTCCTTAGGTGTAATGGCTGCTGTGACAGCAGCCCTGGTGAGAGCCTCTGCTCAGGCTGCCAGTGGCCGCAGCAGATGGCGGAAGTAAGCCCCCAGAAACAGGGCCCGCAGGCAGACAAAACCGATAAAAGCGCTCCACAAACCGGCATTGCCCCAAGCCGGGGTCAGGCTTGCGATCAACAACAAAAAAGCGCTGGTGGCCAGTATTGAGGCGTTGCGTAACGGCGCGGTGGTAGTGGTGCCGATAAACAGCCCATCCAGTTGGAAGGCGGCGAAGGATATCGCCACATAAAAGGCACAGTAAGGCAGATAGTTCAGTGCGGTCGAGTTGACCGCAGGCAAATCGGTGAGAACCGTGAGCAAGGCGGGCCCGAACAACATGATCGCGGTGGCCAGAATAATGCCGGTGCCCGCCGCCAGCCAGGTGGTTCTGGCCACCACCGATAGAAAGAGAGGGCGGTTACGCCGGCCCAGTGCCTTGCCCGCCAGGGATTCGCAGGTAAAGGCAAAACCGTCCAGAAAGAACGCGCTGAACGAAATGAATTGCAGCAGAATATGATTGGCGGCCAGGGTGGTATCACCAAAGCGCGCACCCTGGTCGGTAAACACAGCAAAACCCAGTAGCAGGAACAGGGTACGGATCATCAGGTTGGCATTGGCCTGCAACACCGGCTTGACTTTGTCGCCTTTCAACAGCTCACCCCAGGGCAAATGTGAGAGCTGTAAATCGAGAGCAGGCTGGCCCAGTCCGAGGTGTTGCCGCACCAATACCAGGCCCAGAAACAAGGTGCTCCATTCCGCAATGGCGGTTCCCAAAGCAATGCCTTTAGCACCCATATCAAGGTAGCCCGCAAACACAATATCCAGCCCAATATTCAATCCGTTAAGGAATAACTGCAGCAGCAACAGTCGGCGGCTTAATCCCTGGCCAATGAAATAGCCCATCAATACATAGGTACCCAGAGTGGCAGGTGCACCCCAGATGCGGATGGCAAAATACTGTTGGCAGAGGGCTTCCACCGTCTCGCTGGCACCAAATAATGAGAACGCCAATTTTGCCAGCGGCCACTGCAACAGTGTCAGGCAGACACCAATCAACAGGCCCATGCACAGTGCCCGCAGCGTGGTTTCAAGAATGCTGGTGCGGTCGTTGCGACCGGATGCCTGCGCCACAAAGCCGGTGGTGCTCATGCGCAGAAAGCCGAATCCCCAGTAAATAAAATTAAACAGCAGGGCGCCCAGAGCAATGGCGCCCAGGTGGGCCGCACCGGCCACGTTGCCGATCACAGCGGTGTCGGCGAGGCCCAGTAACGGGGTGGCGCTGTTGGCCAGTATAATCGGCCAGGTCAGCATAAGAATGCGTTTATAACCGGGTGCTGCCGGTGGTGTCATTGCTGGAGTTCCGCCCGCACAAACCGGATCAGCGTAATTTCCGCCGGTGCGCCAAAGCGCTTGGGTGGGCCCCAGTAGCCGGTGCCGCGGCTGACATAAATCCACATGGTTTCAAACCAGTGCAGTCCACTGGTGAAAGGTTGTTGCAGCGGAACAAAATGATTCCAGGGCCAGAATTGCCCACCATGAGTGTGACCGGAAAGCTGAACATGGGCACCGCTTTCTCTGGCCTGAAATATACTGCGCGGTTGGTGGGCCAACAGAATTTTCAGGCCGGCGGTGGCGGGTGCGTGACGTAGGGCACGCTCTGGGTCGCTGCGGTGCTGCGCGATAAACTGGTGGGCAGAATAGTCCGCCACACCGGCAATGACCACCTGTTTGCCCTGGTGGGAAATCACCGCATGTTCATTCATCAGGATGCGAATGTTCAGGGTTTTCAACAGGGCAACCCATTCCTCCGCATGCCAATAGTACTCATGATTACCGGTCACAAAAAAGGTGCCGGCAGCGGATTTCAGTTGGGCCAGCGCCTGTGTTTCCTGCCCCAGATGGTGAACTCTGCCATCCACCAGGTCACCGGTAATCACCACAGCATCCACTGCCAGTTCGTTTACCCGTGCCACCACCTTCTGCAAAAAGCGGCGCTTGATGGTGGGGCCGATGTGTATATCAGACAGCTGCGCCAGACGGAAACTTTCCAGCTCTGCGGGCAGGTCCTGAATAGGGATCTCTACTTTGACCACCGCCGGGCCTGATACAATGCTGAGGAATCCCACGCCGGTGATGGCCAGGCTGGCCAACACCACAGCCGAGGCGCTGACGCTGAGCCAATTGGGAGAGAGAAAATCCAGATGGGCAATCTGTTCGGCCAGGTGCAGTGTCAGCAACAACAGATCCCGTACCAGGGTGAACACAAACTGGCTGGACAACAGCCCCATGAAGATGAGTCCGCACCATATAATCAGTGTATTGATTAGACTGTGCTGTTTACGGCTTTGGATCATGGCCGCAGGAATTAAAAGCGTTGAGGCCACTAACACAATACCCAAACTGACCTTGATGCCGGTTGCAACCGGTAAGTCCGGCAATAAACGCATGGCTACGTAAAAATGCATTATGGCCGACAGGGCATACAGCGCCAGGATCAACTTGCTGGTGCGACGCACGAGTATAGAACTCCCATTGCGGAGGGGTGGAAACGGTTAGTGTATACTGGGGCAAATTCACTGGACAAACAGTTTATGAACAAACTCAAACCGATGGAAAAGGTTGACGTGGGCTATCCCGTTAATCTGATGCAGCTGTTGTTGAACTATTACGACTGGTTTGATGCCAGTCTGCAGAATATTCTGGCGGCCAGCGGTGAAACCGCTTTCAGCAAAGCCCAGTCTGCCGTGTTTGTGAATTTGGCAGAAGGGCGTAACACAGCGGTGGATATTGCGCGGCATTTGGGGGTAAGTAAGCAGGCGGTGAACAAGACGGTTAATGAATTGGTTGAACGGGGTTTGCTGACGCTGGTGGTGGATGCAGAGGATAAACGCAGTAAGCGCATTCTGCCGACCCGCGCCGGCCTTGAAAAAGGAAGGCAGGCCGCGAAAGCCCTGCATGAACTGGAATCAGAGCTGGCTCGCCGTATTGGCAAGGAGCGGGCCACCGCCCTGCGGGAAATTCTGGAGTGTTCCCCGGGGGCGGTATTTCAACCTAGTTGAAAGCCGGTTTGACGATGGCCAGAAAGATCACCATTGGCATAAACAGGGTAATCAATGGTGTGGTGATGCGGAAGAAGTGCCAGTGATGCTGAATGTAGCGTTGATATTTTTCGGCATCACCTGAGGCGCGAATTCGGTATTTGTTGCCACCCATATGAGATAGCCAGTAGTCGGCGATTTCGATGGGAAAGAAAATCAACACCACGATGGACAACTTCAGCATCAACCAGTGAAACCCGATATCCCAGCCGCCCAACGCAAACAACAGGCCCCCACTGATCACAAGCACCGGAAAAGCGGTATGTTCAATGACCGCCCCCCGATCAAACTGCTCGAATGCCCAATCCCGTCGTTGCAGCAGTATGGGGTCGGCCGGATTCTTGCGCCACTTTATATAGGCCGGTTTCAGATACGAGGTGTAGGCAACCGCGGTACTCCATGACCAGGCCATCACGGCAAAGACATGTACGAATTTAACAATTAAATAGTAGGGGCCCAGGTACTCTTTGATCAGTTCCAGCATGATCCAATTCCGTTGTTAATGTTTGCCCAGTGTATCCCGATACTCGGATATGGTCAATTATAGTTGACCATATCATCTGTTAAATCCTTGGCCGAATACCGGCCATTCACCCTGCCGGGCCAATCATGGACAGGGGATCGTGGCGGTACAGCCATTGAGTTAATGGGCAAATTGGCATAGGGTTCGCTCCATTAAAACGTCATCTTTGCGAATTATGGATTGAACATGGAACAGATCATCGATAAGACCAAACCGGTGCTGGTGACCGGAGCATCAGGCTACATTGCAAATTGGATTATCAAATATTTGTTGGAAGAAGGCTGCACGGTGCATGGAACCGTGCGCAATCCGGACAGTGAGAAGTCTGTGGGCCCCCTGCAGAAGATTGCCGCCGCAGCACCGCTGGGGACATTGAAGCTGTTTAAGGCGGACCTGCTGGACGAGGGCAGTTTTGATGAGGCCATGGCAGGCTGCGAAGTGGTGATGCACACCGCCTCGCCCTTTGTGGTGCGGGGATTTAAAGATCCGCAGGAGGCGCTGATCAAACCGGCGGTGGAGGGCACCCGCAACGTGCTGGAGGCGGCCAATCGCACCGCCAGCGTAAAACGAGTGGTGCTGACCAGCAGCGTGGCGGCCGTGTTTGGGGATAACGCCGATCTGCGTAAGAATCCGCGGGGTGTTTTCAATGAGGAGGACTGGAATTTTTCCAGCAGCCTGCAGCATCAGCCCTATTCCTACTCCAAGTTTCTGGCGGAAAAGGAAGCCTGGAAGATCCATGATGCCCAGTCCCGCTGGCATCTGGTGACCATCAATCCCAGTATGGTGGGCGGGCCGGCATTGACCAAGTACAGCCATTCCACCAGCATCGATACCTTACGCAGCCTGGGCAATGGCCGCCTATGGCCCGGGGTACCCCAAATGCGTCTGGGCTGGGTCGATGTGCGGGATGTGGCCCGGGCTCATGTGGCAGCGGCTTTTCGTGCGGATGCGGAGGGTCGGCATATCATTTCCAATGGCGAGCCCACCATGCTGGAAGTGGCAACCATCCTGAAAAAGCATTTTGGTAAGCGGTATAAGTTTCCGTTTTTTGAATTGCCGAAGGTGATCGTCAAATGGTTCGGCAGGTTGATGGACGCCAGCGCCAAACCGCGTTTTATCGAACAAAATGTGGGGCATCCGCTCAAATTCGATAACAGCCGCAGCAAGCAACGCCTGGGTCTGCAGTACCACCCTCTGGAGCAAACCTTTGTTGATCACTTTCAGCAGCTCATTGATGATGGCCTGATCCGCTGATCGCCATCGGGCATAAAAACAACCTGTCGCAGTTACAGAATCAGGTTACCGATTTAGCAGCGGTATCCTGATTCTGCGGCTGTCATGGCGCGGTCTGATCAGAACTTGCGATCGATGGACAACGCCACCAGATAGGCATTGACCTCGTTTTCAAACGGAGTGGCGAAATAGGGGTTGTACACCACATCCCCCTCCCGGCAGCTGTTGGCGTTAACGGACTCACAGGCATCGGTTTTGGTGTTTGAATGCATGTAGCCGATGGCGGCTTCCACCTGGGTCAGATTGTCATAGCGCCAGCCGAAACCGGCGGTGAACAGGTCGGCATCGCCGATGGGAAACAGCAGGTCGGTGCGGTCTTCCGGAATGGCCGAGCTGCGGGGTTCATATCCGGCCCGTAACACGATATTGTCGTTCCACTGATATTCCGCGCCAATGGCCCAGGACCAGGTATCCTCGTATTTGCGGGGAATGCGCATTTCATCCGGATCGGCGTAATCCAGTCCGGCCAGGGTGTTGATCACGCTGGCCAGAGTGAGGAAGTCATTGTTCTGGCTGAAGCTGAAGGTCAGCTCATCCCAGCGGCTGTATTCAATCCATTTGGCATCCAGGTTCACTTTCAGATCGGGCATCACCTGCAGAGAGGCGCCGAAGGACACGGTCTGCGGCACGATGTACTCTGTTTTTACGGTGCCTTTCTCCACATCCGTTGCATTCACCCTGCCACCGTCCAGCAGCGGCAGAATGGCATCCAGGCCGCCTTCCTGCAGCCCTTTCATGGTTTTGACGAAATTGCTGGTGTACTCCATGCTGTAATCCCCCTCCAGGTCGGAGACGGATTCACTCTTGTAACTGAAGCCCAGGGTCAGCCAGTCATTGGCTTCCCACAGCATGCCGAAACTGAACCCCACGGAAAACAGATCTTCCATTTCCATGGTGAGCAGACCCACGTTGTCGTAGGGGCCAAGATCAATGGCAGGCAGCGGGCTATCGGGGATGGAATTCAGGTTGCGCAGGTAACCCAGGGTCAGTCCGGATGCGCGAAAGTTGGTTTTGATGCCCAGGCCGTGATAGGAAAACGTGACTCCCACCCCGGCGGACAGGGTATCGGTTACCTGCAGCGCCAATGTGGGTGAAAAGTAGGTAAGTCGGGTCAGGCCCACCTGATGGCCCTGATAGGCACCACCGCTGTCCAGATCCCGGGTGTAGCCGATGCCTTCCGGTACATAAACCGCTGACCCGAACGCCCAGCCACCGGAAGGGCCCTCGAACGCCATGCCGCCCATGGGTAGCAGCAGAATCGGGCTTTCTTGCAACCCCATAAACGGCACCATCAGCACCGGGCTGCCGGTGGTGGTGGTACTGTTGGCCACCGGATCAATGCCCCAGCAGAGATCATGGGCGGCGGCCACCTGATCGATGTTGGTGTCGTCGGCAATGGGGTAATCGTCCTGACAGCTTTGGGTGAGGTTGTAATACAACTGCTTGTCGCTGATGGGGCTGGGGTTGGGATTGCCCGGATCAAAAGGGACATCGTAGACGTCGGTGGGCAGAGTGGGTTCACCGAATTTGGATTCAATCTCCACGCTGGCGATCAGCGCTTTGACGCTGGCCTGGCGCCCCTTGATCTGAATCAGTCCGGCGGGATTGAAGTGGATTGAATCAATGCCCGGTGGATCGGCGGTGACCGCATGGGCCATACCAAGCGCCTTGGGGTTGCCAATGGACAGATTGTTCAGTAGCTGGGCGCAGGCTTCGGTAGAGGCCAGCAGGCATGACGCCATGGCCACAGTCAGGGTTACGGCTGATTTTTTCATTTTTATTTTTTATTTTTTGTTTTAATTAATTGGATACGGACCTGATGGTCTCTTATCTTATTGGGTTATCCGTTTGGTACTTTAGTCCTTTCATTGTCAATGGGTCAACCGCTTTACTGTTGCAGATGGTATCTGCCGTAACCAAGGTGTGAGTCAAGGCGTAAGCTATCCGGCCTGATTGAGTTCGGCAATAAAGGCTTCGGACTGGGCAATGGAGGCTTCCATATCCCGGATCAGCCGCGCTACATTGGTTTCGATGGTGCGCAGTTCACCTTTCAGGCCATCAATGGCGCGGGCGTTCAGGTTGTGCTTCAGATACAGTACCTGATCCTGCAGGGCGGCCAGCACCGGTTGCATGCGGGCTTCGGCCCGGCGCATGGATTGGATCAGCGTATTGTATTTCTTGCGGGTGCTGGACAACCGGGCGGCGCTCTGTTGCTTGAGGTTGGCGTTGCTGTACAAAGACAGCTCTTCCTGCCATTCCTCAAACAGGGCCTGGGATACGCTTTCCACCGCGTTAATGCGCTCGCTGACCTGTTCCGCCGCCGCCTGGCTGTCTTCGAATTCGTCGTTGAGGGCGTTGTATTTATCCAGCAGGTCCTGGTCTTCTATTTTTATCAGTTGTTGGTATTGCTCCAGAGCTGACGAAAATTGCTGTTTGGCATCCTGTTGCGCGTCCTGCACATCCTCCACCCGATCCACCAGAATGTCCCGTTTATGGTAACCCACTTGCTCCATGGCATCGTAGTACATGCTCTGGCAAGCACTGAGACACAGCAACAGAGCCGTTAAAAAAGCGGTGCGTAGGCGGGAAATCATAATGGGCCTCTTGGTAATGGGCGGCAACTTTTGCGCCCAATCATAGCAGCTGGCCCTGATATTACTAGCGTTTAACGGCGCCTGTGCGGGGGTGATGACCCCCGCACAGGGCACCCTTAGCTGGCGGCCTGCAGGCTGGAGCCGGGCAGGCCGTAGTGGGCGGGGCGTACCGTGGTGACGGTCACCGGTACGCCGCCCTGGGGTTCAGTCTGGCCGCTCACCTGTTGTTGTCCCGGCCATTGTTCGGTGTGGGCATAGGGTGAGTCAAATTCCACGCGGCGGGCAAACTCGGCAAAAATAATGCGCAGCTGCTGTTTGGCCTGATTGGAGCCCACGCAGGCACGGCGCCCGCCGCCAAAGGGGTAATATTCGAACGGGCTGGGTAGTTTGCCCTGCAGCCAGCGTTCAGGCCTGAATTCCAGGGCATCGTCTCCCCACACATCCTTGCGGCGGTGGGTCAGATACGCGGCGGCCAACACATTGGTGTTGGGCGGAATGGTGAGCGGCCCGATTTTGGCTTCCTTGATCAGGCAGCGCATGGTACCCACCGCGGAGGGTGTCAGCCGTTGGGATTCCGACAGGCAGGCATTTAGATAGGGAATCTCGGTGATTTTCATGGGGTCAAAGCGACCTTCTTCTGCCAGCGACTGTAATACCGTGTCGTGCATCTTTTTATAGACATGCGGTCGTTTCAACAGCCACAACATATACCAGGCGGAAGTGGCGGCACTGGTTTCGTGGCCACCGATCAACATGGCCATGGCCTCGGATATAACCCGTTCTTCCGGCAGCAGTTCACCGTCCTCGTAGCGGGCATGGGATACGGTGTACATCACATCGTTACGCTGTGCGTCCGGGTTCTCGCGGGCTTCGCGGATGTCCCGGCGCATCATATCCGCCAGCTGTGCCTTCAGTTCCACCGAGTACGACCAGGGCAGTATGCCTTTTTTGCCATGGCCGAAATCCCCTTTTCGGGTTTTCTTCAGATAGGCCTTATGCAGCCGGTTACGCCATTTGGAGGGCCCCACCATATTGCCCAGCAAGAACATGGTGTTGTTGGTGGAAGCCTGAATCCACGCCAGCATCAGGTCGCGGTACTGATCCCGTTTCTCACCGCTGCGCAAACCCAGCAGGGTATAACAGGCAATGTCCAGGGTGATATCCCCCACCAGGCGGGGAATATCAAATTCGGCGCCGGGTTGCATGGCGTCGATGTGTTCGGTGACGATTTCATGCATCACCTGGGCGCGGTCATGCAGTCGTTTGGACACCAGGGGAGGAATGATCACCTTGCGGGAATGGGCGTGTTCTTCGTTATTGATGAAGCCGGTCTGGTTGTCGCCCACATCAATGGGAATCGCCAGTTTGGACTGGTCGATCTGATCCGGTTTCAGGCTGAAAAAACTTTTCACCATGTCCGGCCGGCTGACCCACACCATGGGTTCCATACCCGGCAGATTCAGGGTAAAAGCATCGCCGAATTCGTCGGCGCACTGTTGCAGGTAGTCGTAAATGCTCAGGCCCATCTTCAGAGCCTGTCTGAATTTGAACTCCTTGGGGCCGGGTGGCAATTGGGCGTGGTCGTTCATGGCGGACTCCTGATTCTGCGTTCTTGTTATCGGTGACGGCTGGCTTTGTATTGAGTATACGCTGTATACTAAAATGGATGAGTGGCAGAAAGCAAGGGGTAGTGGATCAGGGGCGTTGCAGGATGCGCAGGAAGTTGTCCACGTAATGATCTATCTGCTGGTCGGTGAGGGGGTCGATGCCGGTGACCTGCCGGGTGATGGGGGCCACGTTGACGTAATGGATCACCATCCCGCCCAGGATGAACAGCATGCTCATGGGATCCGCTTCCGGCAGCAGGTGGCGCTGCTGCGCCAGTTCCACCATGGCCGAGCCGGCGGCGAAATCCTGCTGGAAGAATTCCTCCACCATCCATTCCAGGCGGGGGCCCGGATTGGAGGCCTCCAGGTACATGATCTTCACCCACTGGGGATTATCGGCGGTAAACCGGATCAGGCCACGGCACAGTTGGCGGATCATCTGGTTTTGTGCCTGCTCATCCAGTTGCGACAGGAATTGCTCATCCAGGTACTGGGGTAGCGCCTGGTCACGTTGCTGCCACAGGTGTTGAACCGCACTTTTCCACAGTTGTTCCTTGCTGGGAAAGTGATATTGCACCAGTGCTTTGCTGTGGCAGGCGGCGTTGGCCACGGCGGCGAAAGAGGTACCGTTATAACCCAGCTCGGAGAACAGGTTGGCGGCGGCGGTGAGTATGTCCAGGCGGCTGGCCTGCTTGTCATCCGGTTGCATGTTGATCCATTGGTGGTTGACAGAATTAGTAGACTATACGATCGTATAGCAAGTGTTGGCGGTCCACAAGCTGGTGATCGTGCTCCATAACAAAACCAAATTACACCATATTTCAAAGAGATAGTGTCATGAAGTTCGATCCCTATCAGGGCCAGGGCCTGCGCCCCGGATTGGTCCAGAAAGCGCAGCTGTTCATCATCAATCACCCTTGGGTGTGTATTCTGGTTACCCTGGCCTGGGTGGTGCTGGCCGGGTCCGGGTTTCGCCATATCGAATTCAATAACGATTCCCGTGCCCTGTTCGCCGCGGATAACCAGGGGCTGCAACGGTTGGAATCGCTGGAAAACCAGTTCAGCCGGGATGATAACGTCATTTTGATTGTGCGCCCCGACAATGGTGATGTGTTCACCCGTCGCAACCTGCAGTTACTGCAGCAACTCACGGCTGCGGCGTGGTCCATTCCCAAAACCCAACGGGTGGATTCGCTCACCAATTTTCAGCACACCGAGGTGGATGGGGATGAGCTGGTCATTGATGATCTGGTGGGGGATCTGGATGCCTTAAGCGATGCCGACATTCAGCGGACCAGGCGCATTGCGCTGGCGGAGCCGAATCTGGTGAACAATGTGGTGTCCACATCCGGGCACGCAGCGTCGGTATCGGTGACCGTGGTGACCGAGGATCGTAGCGGGCAGGATTCCCCCATGATCATGGCCTACGTGGACGATCTGCGAGATCAGTTTGAGGCGCAGTACCCGGGGGTGGACATCATGTTGACGGGCATCGTCGCCTTCAAAAGTGCCACCCGCTCCACCACTGAGGCGGAACTCAGTTCCACCTCAATCTACAGTGCGGTGGCCATTGTCGTCTGTCTGTTCATCATGTTGCGCAGTGTGGTGTCGGTGCTGCAGACCATGCTGGTGATTACGCTGTCGATCATCATCGCCATGGGAACGATCATCTGGCTGGGGGTTGAAGTGACCCCGGTAATGGGGGGCGCGCCGGCCATCATTCTGACCTTGGCGGTGGCGGACAGTATCCACCTGCTGATCACCTACCAGCATCAGATACGCAACGGTGCCGACAAGTACCAGGCGACCTTTGAGAGCTTACGGGTCAATTCCCAGCCGGTGTTTCTTACCAGTCTCACCACCGCCATCGGTTTCCTGTTTTTAAACAGCTCGGAATCCCCACCCTTTGCGGACATGGCCAATATGGTGTCCATCGGGGTGATGGCGGCGTGGTTCTTAAGTGTGGTTTTTCTGCCGGCATTGCTGGTGCTTCTGCCACAGCAGCGTTTTCGCGGCGGTGATCATGATCACCGCCTGATGGATGGATTTGCGGACTTTGTGGTGGATCCCCGCAAGCCGGTGTTTATCCTATCCTCCATGGTGTTTCTGGGGTTGGCGGCGTTGAGTGCGAAAAATGAATTCAATGATGTCTGGATGGACTACTTTGATGAAACCTATGAAGTGAGGCGTGCCACCGAGTTTATGGTGAATGAACTCACCGGCAACCATCGGCTGCAGTTTGCCTTTCCGTCCGGGGAGCCCGCGGGCATTATGAACCCGGAATACATGAATGGCCTGGAGCGGTTTTCCCACTGGGCACGGCAGCAACCGGAAGTGGAGTTTGTGTCGACGTTTTCAGACACCATCAAACGTCTCAACCGGGATATGAACGGCGGGGACCCTGAGTTCTACCGTATTCCGCAGCAGCGGGACCTGATTGCCCAGTACACCCTCATGTTCCAGATGTCATTGCCCTTTGGTTTGGGGCTGGAAAATCAGATCGATATGGATCAGTCCACCATCCGCGTCAATGTGTTGTTGGGCGGTGTCAGTTCCAATGAGATTCTGGACTTCGAAGCCCGCGCCGACCGCTGGATTAGTGAGCAGCTGCCGGACTACATGCAGGTGCGCGGTGTGGGATTCGATTTGTTGCTGGGGGAGCTCTCCTACCAAAACGGCCAGGGCATGCTGGTGGGAACGGCATTGGCTCTTGTTGTGGTCTCGCTGTTGTTGATAATTTCATTGAAATCAGTGAAATACGGCCTGCTGAGCATGTTGCCCAACCTGTTTCCAGCGATCATTTCATTTGGTGTCTGGGCGCTGATCGATGGTCAGATCGGCATATCCGTAAGCATCGTGGCGTGCATGACTTTGGGTATAGTCATCGATAACACTGTTCACTTTCTCAGCAAGTACATCCGTGCCCGGCAGGAAAGCAAGCTCTCCAATATAGAGGCAACACGTTACGCTTTTAAAACAGTGGGCATCGCGTTGATTGCCACCACCTTGGTGATATCCGCGAATTTCGGCATGATGTCATTCTCTCACTACTACCCCAATGCCAGTATGGGTCTGTTGACGGCGATTACGGTGGCCATCGCCCTGGCGGTTAATTTTTTATTCTTTGTGCCGTTGCTTCTGTTTGTGGATAGCCGCAATGCACAAAACAAGTCCGACCGTAAATGCGATAGTGATTCAGGAATGCAGCCAGCAGAAAGCATCGGTTAACGCAAATCAACCAGAGCCACTACTGAGCGGTTACAATTATCGATTGACAGTTTCCTGGTTGTTGCACTGTTTACATATCGTAGGCTGGGGTTTCGTTAGTTAACCAAATAATGTTTGGCAAACTATAAAAAAAGTGATTAGATTATAAACACCGTACGATGCGTGGCTTTGGGGAACAGTGCCCGCACCGTAGCGGACTTGTTATTTAATGCAACCTGAAAAGACGTAGCCTATATGGAAACCACTGTTAAGTTTTCATCTAGGGAAGGGCGCCGTATTGTTCGGCAACAATTGAATGGAAATCATGGGGTGGATGCGACTTGGGTGGCTGGGTCGGTCCGAGTTTCTGTAACTTTGCTGGATATTTCCAGTTTGGGGTTTGCAATCGAGTTGCCTGCGGAGCATGAGGCTCAGGTAAATGTTCGTGACCCGATCAAACTGATAGTCAGTCCATTGATGGACGTCAGTTACAACGTTCAGGGTTGGATCATCGATAAGCAACAAACCGGTGATACCATCAAACTGTCTGCGGTAATCGTGCATGATAATGCTGACGGACACCAACATCTGACACCGATTGAGTTGTCTTCGCAGGATACGATTCGGGGGCAGTTTCAGCATCCGTTTTTCTATCGGCAGAATTTTTATTTCAATGTCGAGAGCCTGTCTGCCCGGGGGTTTTATCTCACCGGGATCGATTTGGCCTGTGTCTTGTTCAGCGGCATGCGCATCACCTTACGGTTGGGTGTGTTTGACGGCGACAAAACCATCGACGGCTATGTCTCGGAGGTGTCATCCGATGAGCACAACGGGCAACGCTGCTTTGTCCGTTTTGAAGCGCTGACCAAGGCCGTGGAAAAACAATTGGCACAGTATTGTTTTCACTACCTGAAGAAAACACCACGGGAACTGAGGCGCTCGGGGTTGCGGTCCTATTTTGTCAAAGGTTTCGTGCAGTTCAAGTTTGTGGAAACCCAGCAGGAATATGAAGATGTGCTGGATCTGAGGCGGCGCAATTACGCGGCCGTCAGAAAAGTGGCTGCGGATGCGCCGCTAAAGAAGCTGTCTTATTTCTTTGATCGTTATAGCCGTATTCTGGTGGTTTACCACCAGGGCAGGGCAATTGGCACCGCCACGATTATTATAGGCAAGCGCGGCGAGCAACCCATGGAAGTGGAAGTGCTCATGCAGGAATCGGATTTCAGTCAGCTGCCACCATACGAGCAGACCTTCGAAGTGGCGGCACTGTGTCTGGATAAAGGCTACCGTGATACGGATATTCTGCACGGCATGTTCGAGCACATTTATACCTATGCCATGATGAACGGTCGCAACTACATTGTGATCAGCAGCGACAAATACCTGATGGATATGTACAAAACCGTCGGCTTTCAGGATACCGGCTTCAGCTTTGTGCAGCCCAAGTACCGTGATTTGAAGATGAGTGTCATGCTGATGGATGACTTCACCACCAAGTGGGGCAAGGGCATGAACCCTGTGACCTGGTGGGGCGTGTGGGGCAGTGTCAGTATGTATCTGTACAAGCACCGAATTATCCATTATTCATTGCCGGAAAAGATACGGGTTTATGGCAGCCGCTGGTTGTTTGGTATGACTCTGCGTTGGCGGGAGCTAAGTGCTCTTGCCAAAGAAAGAGTGGGCCAGCGGCACGCGGTTTATCACCATTGGAAGCGGGTGAACAGTCGTTGAAAAGCTGCAATAAAAAAGGCCGCGGTGATCAGCGGCCTTTTTTATTGCAGCGAAGAGAACGCCCGAGGGGAATCAATCCAGCAGATTATTCAGCGCTACGTTAGGGTCCACCTCCGCATCATAATCGACACCCTCCACATTGAAGCCAAACAATTGCATGAACTCGGTGCGAAAGCCGCGAAAATCACTGATGTCATTGAGGTTCTCCGTGGTGACCTGAGGCCATAACGCCGCCACTTCTTGTTGTACTTCCGGCGTCACCTCTTTTTCATCCACGCGATTACGGCCATCGCTGTCCCGCCGGGGCTGGGTGTTATACAGGCATTCATCGAACAGGCGATAGATCTGTTCGATGCAGCCTTCGTGGGTACCCTGTTCCTTCATGACGCGGAACAGCAGTGCCAGATACAGCGGCATCACGGGAATCGCAGCGCTGGACTGGGTAACGACGGCTTTCAAAACAGAAACCCGCGCATCAAAGCCCTTGTCGCGCAGGGCAGCGGCGGCCCGATCCAGGTCTTTCTTGGCAGCACCGATGGTGCCATCCCAATAAATGTCGCGGGTGATGTCTTCGCCCACATAGGTGTACGAGGTGGTTTTACAGCCGGCCGCCAGAACCCCTGCTTTATCCAAAGCCGCCATCCACATTTCCCAGTCTTCACCGCCCATCACGGCAACCGTATTGTCGATCTCGTCCTGGGTGGCAGGTTCCAGGGTGAATTGCTTGATGATTTCCTTGTCGGTATCCAGGCCGGTCTGGGTGACTGCCTTGCCGATGGGCTTCAAGGTGGATGAATACACCGCCCCGGTGTCCGGGTGTTGGCGGCGGGGGGAGGCCAGGCTGTATACCACCAGATCCACCTGCCCCAGATCCTGTTTGATCAGATCAATTGCCTTGGCTTTGATCGCGTGAGAAAAGGCATCGCCGTTTATATTCTTGGAGTACAGGCCCGCTTCATCGGCAGCCTGCTGGAATGCGGCGGCGTTATACCAGCCTGCGGAAGCGGTGCGCTTGCCGTATGCCGGTTTCTCGAAAAAAACGCCCACGGTGCTGGCGCCACCACCAAACGCGGCAGTGATGCGGGAAGCCAGTCCATAGCCGGTGGAGGCACCGATCACCAACACCCGTTTCGGGGCGTCGGCGATGTTGCCCTGTTGTTTAACAAATTCGATCTGCCTTTGCACATTGGCCGCGCAGCCTGTCGGGTGAGATGTGGTACAGATAAATCCTTTAACCCTGGGTGAAATGACCATTGTTGAACCCTTTTGTGTTGATACCCTTGTACTTTTCCCGGAGGGTGATGCCTTGGTTTGCAGCCATTCTAAAGGCGCGGCCTGGGGTTGGCCAGTTGCGGACGCAAAGGCCGGGGTAAATTTTATGTTTTCTTACAATTTGTCTGCCCTTGAGCCAGAGCAAGTTGTCTGCTGCTTGAAAGTGTTAAAGTGTTCCCTTCCTTTACCCACCACAGGAACGGTTGTTGCCGCATGAAAAATGTAACCATTGCCCTCACTGGTTCCGGGGGCACCGGCGTGGTCGCCCTGGGCGAAATGGTGTTGCAGGTTGCCGCCCGGCTTGGCTTGTACGGCATTTTGAGAAAAACCTTCGGCCCCCAGATACGCGGTGGCGAATCGGCAGCCATAGTGCGCCTGGGCCCCCGCCCACTGGCCAGCTTTGGTGAGACCATCGATCTGCTGCTGGTGCTGGACTGGACCAACTTCCAGCGTTTTGCCGATGAAATTCCGCTGACGGATACGACGTTGATCATTGAGGATACTGCGGCCGGTACCGCGCCGGCGGCGTTACAGAGTGCCACCAGGCTGGATTTCAGCGGTCTGGCCCGGCAACAGGGTTCCGCCCACAGCAACATTGCGGCGCTCGGCTACCTGGGCAGCTGGCTGGGCTGCGATGGCGGACAGATTGAGCGTGCGCTGGAGCAACGGCTCCAACACCACGGTGCGGATACCCTGGCGCTCATCCGTCGGGTTGCCCAGGCTGGAAGCCACCTGCATACGGTGTCGCCCCTTGCCCTGGCGGCACCCGCTGCCGTCACGGGGGGTGAGAGGGGCAAAGAGAGGGAGCAAGAGAGGGGCGAACGCTGGCTGGCCACCGGCAATCAACTGGCCGGGCTGGGCGCGCTGGAGGCCGGTATTCGTTTTGTGGCCGCCTATCCCATTACCCCGGCGTCCGATGCGCTGGAATGGATGGCGGGCAGAATTGAGCAGCAGGGTGGGCACCTGGTGCAGGCGGAGGATGAATTGGCTGCCATCAACATGGCCATCGGGGCGGGCTTTGGCGGCGTACCGGCGATGACGGCAACCTCCGGTCCGGGCCTGGCCTTGATGGCTGAGGCCATGGGGTTGGCGGTGGCCAGTGAAACGCCCCTGGTGATTCTGAACGTGATGCGGGGTGGCCCTTCCACCGGCATTCCCACCAAGAGTGAGCAAAGTGATTTTAACCTGGCGGTCTACGGCCTCCATGGCGATGCCCCCCATGTGGTGATGGCGGCCCTCACCATTGCGGACTGTCACCACACCCTGGGCTGGGCGGTGGCGGTAGCCAGTGAGCGCCAGACCCTGTCGATCGTGTTGTCGGATCAGTTTCTGGGGCAGTCCATGCAGATTTTGCCACCACTGGCGGAGGGGGCTTTCAAGGCGGAGCCGGTCAGCGCCTCCCTGCCGCCGGCAGAGGGCGGCGACTATTTCCGTTACCTCAATACCGACAACGGTGTCTCACCGGTGGCGCTGCCCGGGCAAGCCGGCGGCATGTACACCGCCGATGGCCTGGAGCATTCCGAACAGGCGCTGCCGTCGGCCAAGGCACAGGATCACCAAACCCAGTTGGACAAACGGCAGCGCAAACTGGAAAGCCTGGTGGATTCCCCCCATTGGGGGGAATGCTGCCGGCAACAGGGTGCAGAGCTGTTGATTCTGTGTTTCGGTTCGCTCTATCCCATTGCCCTGGAAGCCCAGCAGATACTGCTGGGTGAGTCGCTGCCGGTGAACGTGGTGGGTATAAGGTTGTTATCACCACCACCGCTTGCGCAGATCCGACAGTGCATGGATGAAGTAAAGCAGGTGGTGGTGATCGAGCAGAATCATCAAGGGCAGTTTGCCCGTTATTTGCGCTCATTCGGGCTGTCGTTTTGCAGTTATCATCGCCCCGGTCCGCGACTGTTTACACCCGGGGAACTGGTGCGTCAGGTGAAGGAGATGCGTCATGCTGAAAGCCAGGCAATATAAATCCGGTGTCAAACCCATCTGGTGTCCGGGCTGCGGACATTACAGTGTGCTCAACGCCATTACCAAGGCGTTCGCTGCCCTCGAGCAGGCACCGGAAAACGCCGTGCTGGTGTCCGGTATCGGCTGCTCGTCCCGGTTGCCCGCCTATGTCAGCAGCTACGGTTTTCACGGTGTCCACGGCCGCGCGTTGCCGCTGGCGGCGGGGCTGAAAGTGGCACGTCCGGAGCTCAATGTGATGGCGCTGGGGGGCGATGGTGATGGCTTTTCCATCGGTGGCAACCACTTCCTGCATGCCTGTCGTCGCAATGTGGATATCGTGTACGTGGTCATGGATAACGAAGTCTACGGCATGACCAAAGGACAGGCGTCACCCACCACACCGGAGCATTGGGAACACAGCAAACTGACACCCCATGGCCCGGAAGTGCGTCCGTTCCAGCCCTGTGCCATCGCCTTGGCGGCCGGGGCCAGTTTCATCGCCCGCGGGCATTCCGGCGATCCCAACGGTTTGGCGCAGATCCTGTTTGAAGCCGTGCAGCATCCGGGGTTTGCATTTGTGCAGGTGCTGAGTCAGTGCGTGACCTTCTGCCCTGAGCAGGCGGCATGGAAGGAACGGGTGCACCAGGAAGACCATTGCACCCGGGATCCGGTGGCAGCAGCGCGCTTTCTACATGGGGATGATGGCTTTGGTAAAGGTATTTTCTACCGCAATCCGCGCCCGGTCTGGCCCTTGGTTCATGCAGCGGCCGCTGCGGCCGACCTGCGGGAGGGGTTCAGACTGTGACTACACTGTATGAAGATGAGGCGTTGTTTCTGGCCCACAGCGTGGCGCTGGAGCAGGAGGCAGCGCAGCGGTTGTATGAGCTGGCCAACACCATGGACGTGCACAACAACCGTGAATTGCAGGGTTTGCTGCTGGAGTTGGCCGCCTACAGCGAGCATCATGCCCTGGCGGTAGAGGCTCTGTGCCAGGGCAGAACCTTGCCCTCTCTGCGGGCCTGGGAATACAGCTGGCCCCAGGAGGAATCACCGGAAGTATTCCACTATGCCCGGGTGCATTACCTGATGACCGCGGAGCAGGCCCTGCAGGTGGCGTTGGAGGTGGAGCAGAACGCGCGGGGCTTTTATGAGGATGTGGCCAGGCGCAGTGGCAACCCGGCCCTGGCGGAATTGGCCAGCCGGTTTGCCGGGGAAGAGGCTGAACACGTGCAGGCGCTGCAGGCGCGCTTACAGGTGCTGCAGTCTGCCGCTGCTTTGGATAACACGGACTTTGATCCGCCTCATATGCCTGAGTAGAGCCTGTCTGCGCGTTATTGGGCATTGATTTTGCGTTTGTATTGCCCCGGGGACAGGCCGGTCCAATTTTTAAAAGCGCGCACAAACGAAGCCGTTTCTGTGTATCCGGTATGGCGTGCGACCTCCTTGATGGAGGCATTCTGGCTTAACCAGAAAATGGCTTTTTCCCGCCGCACGGTATCTTTCAGGGATTGAAACTGGGTGCCCTCGGCGGTGAGTTTGCGGCGCAGTGTGCGCGAGGTCATATGCAGTTGGGCGGCAACGTCCTCCACCGAGATGCGCTGCAGATTATCGCAGTGCTTTAACAGGTGGGTCACCCGTTCGGTAAGTTGTTCGGCAAACTGCAGTTTGCGGAACCAAACCAGGGGCACCTTGGCCAGATAGCGCCGCAGTTGAGCGTCGGTTCGTTGCACCGGGCGCTCCATCATATAAGTGGGCCACAGCAGAGCGTTTTCCGCTTGCTGGAACTGGGCCGGGCACGGGAACAGCAACGGGTATTCGGCCTGGTGTGCCGGTGCCGGCATGATCATATGCACCGCGTTCAGGGGGATCACCTCGGCGATCAACCAGGAAGGAAACCGGTGCCAGATCAACATCAGCAGCTCGGTCATGACAAAGTCCGGATCTTTCTCCGGCTCGGCCATGCGCAGCTGCAGACGGGTTTCATCCGCCGCTTCGCGCACATCAAACAGCACCGAACCGGTGACCAGCCGGTAAAAACGGCCGGTTTCCACCAACACATCCCGCAGGGTCGGGCAATGTATCAGGCGTTCTGCCAGCAACGTGAAAATGCCGAAGCGTGCCCGGGCCGCCGCCAGCCCCATAAACTCATCGTCACTGTCCACCATTACCCGGTGCAGCAGGCGCGCCAGTTGGTACGGGGCCAGTCGTGCCTGATCGTCCGCCAGCAGGGCGGGGGTCAGGGCGGCGTATTCCATCAGTGCTTGGCAATCCAGACCCAGGTTGCGGCCCCGTTGTAGGTAGGCGCGGGCGAAGTGAATGGAGACGGGATGATTGGTGTAATGGGGTTTGATCATCCCATCAAATGTCCGAAATAGGTAAATATTCAGGGCAATAATGCCCTAATAGGGGCTAAATTTCATCTAAAATGGGGTTGTTGGTCCGAATATGCTAATTAAATGACACGATCCATCATTGAGGCCCGGCCGAACCTGGTCCACACTGCTATACCCGATGCAGCCCAATCTGCAGCCTATCATTCACCCATTTTGGAAGAGGCCCCCATGAGCGCACAAAACGAAGAACTGGATCTGTTTCGTGACATGGTGTTGCGGTTCCTGGAACAGGAAATCGAACCCCATTTTGAAGAGTGGGAAAAGAACCACATGATGCCCCGTGAAGTCTGGAACACCATGGGTGCCGCCGGTTTGTTGCTGGTGGATATGCCGGAAGAATACGGTTCTGCCGGAGCCAGTTTTGACGTGGCCCAGATGATCATGTGGGAAATGTCCCGGCTGGGTTATGCCGGCCTGGCAACGGGCTATAACATTCACGCCAACATCTGCGCCCCCTATGTGAACAATATCGGCACCGAAGCCCAGAAAGCCCAGTGGTTGCCCAAGATGGTGACCGGTGAAGTGGTGACGGCGATTGCCATGACCGAACCCGGTGCCGGCAGTGATCTGGCCGCGCTGCGTACCACCGCAGTGAAAGACGGCGACGAGTACGTGCTGAACGGCTCCAAGGTTTTTATCACCAACGGCATTCACGCCGACATGGTGATCGTGTGCGCCAAAACCGACCCCAAAGCCGGAGCCAAAGGCATCTCCCTGTTCCTGGTGGACACCTCGTTGCCGGGCTTTTCCACCGGCAAAAAGATCGAAAAAATCGGCCAGCATTCCAGCGATACCGCGGAACTGTTCTTCAGTGACTTGCGTGTTCCCGCCGATGCACTGTTGGGCGAAGAAGGCAAGGGCTTTGTGTATCTGATGGAAGAGCTGCCCCGAGAGCGTTTGGGCTGTTCTACCCAGGCTGTGGGTGCTGCCCAGGGGGCTCTGGATCTGGCGGCGGCCTATGTGCAGGAACGTCAGGCCTTCGGCCAGCCCATTGCCAAGTTCCAGAACACCCGCTTTAAGCTGGCCGACGTGAAGACCGACATCGAACTGAACCTGGCGCTGTTGGAGAAAAACATTACCAAGTTCAAGGCCGGCAAGATGACGGTTGATGATGCGGCGGTGCTGAAGCTGGCCACCACCGAAATGCAACTGCGGGCGATGAACGAATGCCTGCAGATGTTCGGTGGTTACGGCTATACCGTTGAGTATCCGATTTCCCGGTTTTACGTCGACGCCCGTATTCAGACTATCTATGCCGGATCTTCGGAAATCATGAAAGAGGTGATTTCCCGCGGTATCGTGGGGCGTTAATCCAAGCCGCTGATCCAAGTCAGGTTATCCTGCAGCCGGGCTTTCCAGAGGCTGCAGGATGCATTATTCTATGGGCTGGTTAGTATAATTTACGGTTGATATACCCAGTGCCCCATCGCTTTCCATCTGACAGGCTGTTCTCCAAGCCAGCGCAAACCCTCCTGCTGTTGCTCAGCATGATGGGGGCGTTGTTGGGTGCCTCGTCGGTAGCGGCCGCGCATTGTCACCAACCTTCCCCAGCGACCGATTACGTAACCGGTCAAATCCAGGCCCCCGCTGCCACACCCGTTCTGTTGCAGAGCCCGGTGGCATTGCTTGATAACAGCATTGGCGCTGCTGCCCCAGCGCTGGAGCCGGATTGTTGTCAACAGCGCTGCAGTTGCCCCATGGCCGCCTGTGGCGCAGGCCACGGGGCAGCGTCACCGGCACCAGTGTTGGCCTTCACCAGCGGTGGGGCGGAAGCCATCCCCACTGCATCCAATCTCTATACCCACCTCCACATTGCACTGTTGTTGAAACCGCCCATCGCGGCCTGACTCAGGATAAATCCGTCTGTCCGATGTTGTCTGTCGGGCTACTCGTATTAACTTGATTCGGAGCCGTTATGATACGTCCACAATTGAAACGCATTTCATGCTGGGTTTGTGCCGTTGGGCTGTGTGTTGGCAGTGCCGTGGTTGCTGAACCCCTATCCGATCAACCCGGGGCGACCGGCTCCCTGTCCCTTGAGCGAGCCATTGCACTGGCCCGACAACAGGATCCCTGGCTAGAGGGGAACCGTCATGCCGAGCAGGCGCTGAACGACCTGAGTGTGGCGTCCGGTTCACTGCCGGATCCCAAGGTCAGTGTTGCCTTCGCCAATTTGCCCACCAATACCTGGGATTTCGATCAGGAACCCATGACCCAATTTAAAGTGGGGGTGACCCAGATGTTCCCCCGCGGTGACCAGTTGGCGCTGCAACGCAAACAACTGCAGTTAAGCCGAGCCGGCAAGCCGTTTGAACGCGAGGAGCGGGAGGCGGAACTGAGGCGGCGGGTGAGCTGGTTATGGTTGGAAGCCTGGCGCACCCAAGAGTCCATCGCACTGATTAACCGCAACCGTTTCTTGTTCGAACAAATGTTGGAGATCACCCAAAGCAGTTATTCGTCAGCGGTGGGGCGTACCCGGCAGCAGGATGTGATCCGGGCCCAGTTGGAGTTGACCCGCTTGGAGGATCGCCTGACCCAGCTGCAGCAGCAACAGGATGCCAGTCTGGCGCAATTGAGTCAGTGGGTCGGTGATGTTGGGGAGGTGGCGGCGCAGTCCGATACGGGGCCGGCTTTCAGGGCGGCAAAACCGGCCTATGAATTGCCCCGCGCGTTGCCCCAGATCACCAGGCTGGCTCCAGCACAGCTGCTGGAGCAACAACACAGTGACTGGCAACAGCTTGCCTCACGCTTCCTTGAGCATCCTTCGGTGCGCAAGCTGGAGCAGGATATTCTGGCCAGTCATGCCGAGGCAGACCTGGCCCGGCAACGCTATAAGCCGGAGTGGGGGGTGAATGCCAGTTATGGTTACCGTGACGACGATCCCATGGGCAATCAGCGTGCGGATTTTTTCTCCATCGGTGTCAGTTTTGATATGCCGCTGTTCACCGGTAATCGTCAGGATCGCCAGGTATCTGCAGCCGTGGCAAAGGTGGAAACAGAAAAAACCCGCAAGTGGTTGCGGCTGAAAACCATGTTGTCCGAGTTTGACGAGGCGCGGGCGCAATGGCAGCGGCTCAACGAGCGCCATGAATTGTATAAATCCCGCCTGCTGCCGCAAATGCATGAGCAGGCGGAAGCATCGCTCACCGCCTACACCAATGACAGTGGTGATTTTGCAGAGGTGATGCGGGCGCGGATCGCCGAACTCAATGCCGAAATCGATGCGCTTGCCATTGCGGCCCGGCGCCAGCAGTTGGTTGCGCAATTAAATTATTACTTCGCGGGCAGTGTTGCGGATCAAACAGGGGAATCTCACCATGAATAAATTGGCACTCAGTATAGCCTGGCTGGTTGGCGGCATTGCCGTGGGGGCATTGATGACCTGGCAGTTGATGCCAAAATCCAGTGGCGGTGATATGGCCGCCAGCGATGAACCAAAACCCCTGTATTGGGTGGCGCCCATGGATCCGAATTACAAACGGGATCAGCCGGGCAAATCGCCGATGGGGATGGATTTGATCCCGGTGTATGCCGAAGACAGCAGCGCCGGTGATGCCGGGCCGGGCACCATCTCGATTTCACCGGAAGTGGTGAATAACCTGGGTGTGCGTACTCAACCGGCTGCCAGTGGTACTTTACACACCGAGATCAATACGGTGGGTTATGTGCAGTACAATCAGGATGCCCTGATTCACATTCATCCCCGGGTGCAGGGTTGGGTGGAGAAACTTCACGTGAAAGCCGAAGGTGATCCGGTTACCCGCGGGCAGCCGCTCTATGATCTGTACGCGCCGGAGTTGGTGAACGCCCAGGAAGAATATCTGTTGGCGCTGGATCGCAACAATCAACGCTTGATCAAGGCTGCTCATGACCGTCTCGAGGCGTTGCAGTTGTCCGCGGGCACCATTGCCGCGCTGCGCAAAAACGGGCGGGTCAGTCAAACCGTTACCATGTATTCCCCCCAGAGTGGGGTGGTGGATAATCTCAATATCCGTGAAGGCTTTTATGTGCAACCGGGCACCACCGTCATGTCCATTGGTTCACTGGATGAGGTTTGGGTGGAGGCCGATGTGTTTGAGCGCCAGGCCTCTCTGGTAAAAGTGGGTGCTACGGTCACCATGACCCTGGATTATCTGCCGGGGCGTGAGTGGAATGGCCGTGTGGACTATGTGTATCCGACCTTGGATGAAAAGACCCGAACCATCCAGGTGCGCATGCGTTTTGCCAATCCCCAGCGGGAACTGAAGCCGAACATGTTCGCCCAGGTTGTAATCCATGCCCGTGCCGACAGCAGCAATGTACTGATTCCGCGCGAAGCGCTGATCCGTACCGGAAAAACCGATCGGGTGGTGTTGGCATTGGGAGAAGGCCGTTTTAAATCGATTAACGTAACAGTCGGGCGCATGGGGGAAGATCGCGTGGAGATCCTGCAGGGCCTGGCGGCGGAGGAAACGGTGGTAACCTCTGCCCAATTCCTGCTGGATTCCGAATCCTCCAAGACTTCCGATTTCCAACGTATGCACCATGAAGACCAGAATCCTCCGGATCGCGAAGCACAGGTGATGGGGGTGATCAATGCCGTGGACCGGAGTAACCGGACACTGAATATCTCCCGCGAGGCCATCCCCAAGTGGAACAGAGAGCCTGCGACCCTGGATTTTGCCGTTGACGATAGCCTGGACATGAGCTCCCTGCAGCCGGGAATGAATATTCATTTCACCTTTGTGATTACCGAAGACTGGGATTTTGTCGTCACGGAGCTGCATATCATGGAGGAGGCCATGAACCATGATTGAAGCCATTATTCGTTGGTCCGTTCACAACCGGTTTTTTGTGTTACTGGCCATGGTGATGATCCTGGGGGGAGGTGCCTATGCTCTCAAAAATACCCCGGTGGATGCCATCCCGGATTTGTCGGATGTGCAGGTCATCATTAAAACCAGCTATCCCGGGCAGGCACCGCAGGTGGTGGAAGATCAGGTAACCTACCCCCTGACCACCGCCATGCTGTCGGTGCCCGGCGCGGTTACCGTTCGGGGTTATTCCTTTTTCGGCGATTCCTACGTCTACGTTATTTTTGATGAAGAAACCGATCTGTACTGGGCCCGCAGCAGGGTATTGGAATACCTGAGTCAGGTGGCGGCAAATCTGCCGGAAAACGCCCGCCCGCAGTTGGGCCCGGATGCCACCGGTGTCGGTTGGGTCTACCTGTACGCCTTGGTGGATCGCAGTGGCAAGCACGATATCAGCCAGCTGCGCACCCTGCAGGATTGGTTCTTGAAATACGAATTGCAGACGGTGCCGGGGGTGTCGGAAGTGGCATCCGTGGGTGGCATGGTCAAGCAATACCAGGTCAAGGTAAACCCGGACAAGTTACGGGCGTTTGGCATTCCTTTATCCCACATACAACTGGCCATTCGACAGGGTAATCAGGAAGTGGGCGCCTCCGTGGTGGAGATGGCCGAAGCCGAATACATGGTGCGCGCCACCGGCTACATCCAGAATGCGGAGGATCTTGGTAACGTGCCCCTGGGGGTGAACCAGAATGGTACACCCTTGTTGTTGAAAGATGTGTCAGAGATTGCCATTGGTCCGCAAATGCGGCGGGGTATTGCGGAACTTAATGGGGAAGGGGAAACCGTCGGCGGTGTGGTGGTGATGCGCTTTGGTGAAAACGCGCAAAAGACTATTGCCGGTGTGAAAGCCAAGTTGGAACAACTGAAGCAGGGCTTACCTGACGGTGTGGAGTTGGTGCCGGTTTATGATCGCTCTGACCTGATCGAGCGCGCGGTGCGGAACCTGTGGCACAAGCTGGGCGAGGAACTGCTGATGGTGGCGCTGGTGTGTGTGGTGTTTCTGCTCCACGTGCGCTCATCCCTGGTGGCCATTGTCAGTTTGCCGGTGGGCATCCTGGTGGCGTTTATTGTGATGTACTGGCAGGGATTGAACGCCAATATCATGTCGCTGGGTGGTATCGCCATCGCCGTTGGCGCCATGATCGATGGCGCCATCGTGTTGATTGAAAACATGCACAAGCATATGGAACGCACGCCGCTCACACCGCAGAATCGCTGGCAGGTGGTGGCCGATTCCGCGGCCGAAGTGGGGCCGGCTTTGTTCTTCAGCCTGATGATCATCACGGTCAGTTTTATCCCGGTGTTTACCCTGGAGGCACAGGAAGGGCGCATGTTTTCGCCTCTGGCGTTTACCAAAACCTATGCCATGGCGGCCGCTGCCGCCCTGGCCATTACACTGGTCCCGGTGCTGATGGGGTACTTTATCCGGGGTAAGGTGATTGCTGAACAACGCAATCCGGTGAATCGCCTGTTGATTGCCCTGTACCGGCCGGTGATCGCCCTGTTGCTGCGCTTTCCGGTGACCACGTTGCTGTTTGCAGTGCTGATCACGCTGTTGGGCAGTATTCCGCTGAAGCAGATCGGCAGCGAATTTATGCCGCCGTTGGATGAAGGGGATCTGATGTATATGCCCACCACCTACCCGGGTATTTCCATCGGCAAGGCCCGGGAGTTGCTGCAGCAAACAGATAAGCTGATTCGCACAGTGCCGGAGGTGGAAAACGTGTTCGGTAAAGTGGGGCGCGCCGAAACCGCCACCGATCCCGCGCCGCTTACCATGATTGAAACCTTTATCCAACTTAAACCCAGGGACGAGTGGCGGCAAGGCTTAACCACCGAAGGCTTGAAGCAGGAACTGGATGCCCTGGTGAAGTTGCCCGGTGTTACCAATGCCTGGGTAATGCCCATAAAAACCCGCATTGATATGCTGGCCACCGGGATTAAAACGCCGGTGGGAATAAAAGTGGCGGGCCCGGACCTGGATATGATTCAACAAATCGGACAACAACTGGAATCCATTCTGGCGGAGGTACCCGGGACCGCTTCCGTCTACTCCGAACGGGTGGCCGGTGGGCGTTACATCAAGGTGGATATTCAGCGGGAAAAGGCCGCCCGCTATGGGCTGAACATAGCCCAGGTACAGCAGGTGGTGGCAACCGCCATCGGCGGCATGAATGTGGCGCAAACCGTGGAGGGGCTGGAACGTTACCCGATCAATTTGCGGTATCCGCAGGATTATCGTGACAGCCCGGAGCGGCTTGCCCTGCTGCCTATCGTCACACCCAGCGGTCAGGTGGTGTCATTGGGTGATGTGGCCCAAGTGTATATTGAACAGGGGCCGCCGGGTATTAAAAGTGAAAACGCCAGGTTGAACGGCTGGACTTTCATCGACATTGAAAACGTGGATGTGGGTGGCTATGTGGAGGAAGCCAGGGAAGTGGTGCAGGCGCAGCTGGACCTGCCGGCAGGTTACTCCGTCACTTGGGCTGGCCAGTATGAATACATGCAGAGAGCGAAAGCCAAATTGACCTACGTGGTGCCGTTGACCCTGATGCTGATCGTGGTGCTGTTGTACATGAATTTTCGCAGCTTTGCTGAAGTGTTTATCATCATTCTGACGCTGCCTCTGGCCATGGTGGGTGGGGTGACACTGATGTGGCTGGAGGGCTATAACTTTTCGGTGGCAACCGCAGTGGGCTTTATCGCCCTGGCCGGCGTGGCAGCTGAAACAGGCGTGATCATGTTGCAATACTTGAAGCAATCCTATCAGGAGCAGGCGGCAAAGGTGGGCGCGGCATTGAGCCGACAGCAGTTGAGCACGGCCATACTGGAGGGTGCCAGCTTGCGGGTACGGCCGGTGATGATGACTGCCATTGCCACCATTGTCGGGCTGGTGCCGGTGATGTATGGAACCGGCACCGGGTCGGAAGTCATGAGCCGAATTGCGGCACCGATGGTGGGGGGTATGGTGACGGCAGTGTTGTTGACCTTGATGGTACTGCCGGTTTTATACAGTCTGTGGCTGCGATGGCGCCCGGAGTAAAAAAAGGCTGGCGTAAGCCAGCCTGTTCAACCTGCGTGCGGAGCAAGCCAGGTAAGGTACAAGTACCGATCGGGTCTATATGGGGCTATGTGGGTCTATATAAAATACACCGGCGGTGTAATGTGTGCTTCCGGAATGGTGTTGGTTTTCTGCAAGGCAGCGTTCAGCATCTGGTCGGTTTTTACCGGCCCGTATAAATGGCAGCTTTCCACATAACCCAGATTAAAGAGTTTGCGCAGTAATCCCAGCTCAGCCCGGTTGGGCATGGCTTTTGCCCCTGAACGTAACCATTCCATTACGCTGCGGATGCTTGTGCTGTCATAGGGTTGTTGCTGAATACCGTCGAACTGAGCTTTGGTGATCTTCATGCGATCAGCCGGTTTGGCCAGCCCGGTAAACTCATCCTGCAGCGCCTGAAAAACCACCAGACCGTTTTTGTCGATGACTTCGCTGGCCTCCGGCTCCAGTGTCTTGCTGATGCTGTTGTTACTGTCGCGGCCGGGGCGGTCACCGGCACCCACTGACAGGGTGGCCCGTGACAGCTCGCGGAACAACTGTCCTTTCTTGATGGTGATGCGGTAATTGCTGTACAGCTCGTCAAGAAAGGCACTGACACCGAATTGCGGCCGGGTTGAATATTTCTTTTCCCAGAAGCGCATGACTTCGTCGCGAACCCCGTGGTCCAGGTTGGCCGCCAGCACCGCCAAAAATGCGTTTTTTCGTTCCGTCAGGGACATGTCTCACCTCCTTGGTTATTTGAAGCTTTGGGTGAGTTGATGGAATTCCGGATACCCCACTTCATGGTGCTCGGTAAAATCCAGTCCCCGTTGTTCATGCTCGCTGTCCACTCGCATGCCAATGGCCAGGTTCACCAGATGGAACAGCACCAGGCTGCCGAAAAAGGCCCAGACAAATCCGGCCCCAACCCCCACCAGCTGGGTCATGATACGATCGCTATTGAAAAGATCACCCTGATAAAACACGCCTGCTGCCAGTGTGCCCCAGGCACCGCCGATACCGTGCACCGGAATTGCTCCCACCACGTCATCCACCTTGCAGTACAGTAACAGGCGGGTACTGGGTACGATCAGCATGCCGGCGATGAAACCGGTGAGCACCGCGTACTGGGGTGCCATGCTCGCGCAGCCGGCGGTGATTCCAACCAGGCCCGCCAATGCGCCGTTAACACAGGACGTCAGCAGAACGGGCTGGCGCGCCAGGATACAGTACACCACGGTTCCCACCGCACCGGCGCAAGCGGCCAGATGCGTATTCAACGCAATAAGGCCGAGGCTTGCAGACGCCTCCAGGGTGGAACCGGCATTGAAACCGAACCATCCCATCCACAGAATAAAGCCCCCCAGAGCCACCAGGGACAAATTGTGGCCGGGGATCTCCCGGGGTTCACCGGTGGCGCGATCAAAGCGGCCCAGGCGTGGACCAATGACGATGGCCGCTGCCAGAGCGCACCAGCCACCCACTGAATGCACCACGGTGGAACCGGCAAAATCCACGAAGCCTTTTTGTGCCAGCCAGCCGTTACTGTTCCATACCCAGGAACCGTAGATCGGATAAATCGCCGCAGTGACCACCACGGCACAGACAATATAGCTGGTGAACTTGGTCCGTTCGGCAATGGCGCCACTGACGATGGTGGCGGCGGTGGCGGCAAACATGGATTGGAACAGCAGCATGGTGTAGTCATGCTGGGAGGCATCATTAAGCATGAAATGGGATTCGCCGAACCAGCCGGTGCTGCTTTGCCCGAACATCAGCCCATAGCCCACCGTCCAGAACACCAGGCTGGCCAGGCAGACATCGATGAAATTCTTCATCATCACATTGATGGAATTTTTGGCCCGGGTGCTGCCGGATTCCAGCAGGGCAAAGCCAGCCTGCATAAAGAACACCAGTACGGAGGCAGTAACCACCCACAGCGTATTCATGTTGACGATGAGTTCCTGCTCTCCTGCAAATGCGCTACCAGAAATCGCAGACAATAAGAGTCCAGCGCATGACAAAGTGATGCGTTTCACGGGCAAATCCTCGTTAAAGTGTGACGGGGTTAAATATTTTTATGTCTTTAACAGGTTTAGTAAGGTGCAGAAGGCTGGTCAAGAAGTGTGCAGGCTCATGGCGCGCAAGAAGCTTTAATTGAACGCTGTCCATTTGCTTTGTATCGAGTTGGTGCATTTTTTTGGTTTATTTTTTATAGGATTGAGTAAGGCGCATCGGTTTGGTGCGCAGGGGCGATAAATGTGTTTTTTTGTAAGAACCCGGATGCCCCGCTCCGGGTCACGTCACTTTACCCTTCCGATGGCGGGTCGATATTCAGGTCCGCGCGGTCCAGCTTGCCCACTTCCAGAAAGGGTGCCGCATCCAGTTCCTGCGCGTCCATCATTTCCGCTACCCGTTGCAGGGCGGCAATGATCATGGATTGCTCCCAGTCCTGCAGACGCTCAAATTTTTGCGTGAATTGATCCTGCAGCGGCAGGGGGGCGGTTTTCAACACCTCATGGGCGGTTTCGGTCAGGTGGGCGTGGACTTTGCGTTTGTCTGCCTGGGAGCGTTGCCGGTATACCAGGCCTCGTTTTTCCAAACGGTCCATGATGGTGGTCACGGTGGCCTGGCTCAGACTGATGTCATGGGCCAACTCACCGATGGTGGCTTCTCCCTTATTACGGATGGCCTGCATCAACATGATTTGCGGCGCGGTCAGGCCGGTGGTTTTGGCCAGGTGCTTGGAATGCAGGTCAGTGGCACGAATGACCCGCCGCAGGGCGATCAGTACATCGGCGATATTGCTCAAGGATTGTTCCTTCCTGAAAAAGTGTTCTGCCTTCGATCGATTTTAGACCGGTAGCGATTATACGTTTTATCCGGGCTCGGGGGGTCAAAATCACAAAAAACGCCCAAAAATGGCCTAAATCGGGATTAGACGCCCTGAATTGATTCACGGGCTGGACATTTAATTTATTTTGAGTACAATGTATCTCGACTTTAGCAACCAACGCAGAGCCATGCTTAATTTAGCTGAAATTTCAAGCACATTCCGATTTTCCCATCTTTTATCCTGTCTTTTACCCTTAGACCTCTAATTAACCAGAAGCGTAAATTGATATTATGAATCCACGACCTAATCAAAAGTTAGATCTGTGTTTCCGCGCGCCTGTGTCTCAGGATGGGGCGTCCGTGCACAACTTAATCAGCCAATGTCCCCCGTTGGACACCAATTCCATGTACTGCAATTTGTTGCAGTGCAGCCATTTTGCCGACACGTCGGTGGCGGTCACCCTGCACGATGAACTGGTGGGGTTTATTTCCGGCTACATACTGCCTGATCGGCCCAACACGCTGTTTATCTGGCAGGTGGCGGTCAGTTCGGCTGCTCGCGGCCAGGGCCTGGCCGGCAGAATGATCGAGCACATCCTGGCACGCCCGGCCTGCAAACAGGTGGCGTTTTTGGAAACCACGGTGACCGCGGACAACGATGCCTCCTGGGGCTTGTTCGAAGGTGTCGCCCGGCGTCTGGATACCGAATTGAATCGTAGTGTGATGTTCGATCGCGAACAGCACTTTAACGGCAGCCACGACAGTGAGCTATTGGCCCGTATCGGGCCCTTCGAGCGCCAGGCGCTGCCGAACGTTAAAACTGTTTCTAATGTTGCCAACTTTACCGGAGAGAAGAATATGAAAATTTTTGAAGAGATCGAATCGGAAGTACAGAGTTATGCACGCTCTTTCCCCCGCGTGTTCAACAAGGCTCAGGGTGAGTTTCTGTACGATGAGGAAGGCAACCAGTATCTGGATTTCCTCGCCGGTGCCGGTACCCTGAACTACGGCCATAATCATCCGGTGTTCAAAGAAAAACTGATGGAGTATATCCTCCGCGACGGGATTACCCATGGCCTGGACATGCACACCCAGGCTAAAGGTGAGTTTCTGGAATCGTTCAACGAGAAGATTCTGAAGCCGCGCAATCTGGAATATATGGTGCAGTTCACCGGGCCTACCGGAACCAATGCGGTGGAAGCAGCCTTGAAGCTGGCCCGTAACGTCAAGGGGCGGGAGAACATCATCTCCTTCACCAACGGATTCCACGGTGTCAGCCTGGGTTCGCTGGCTACAACCGGTAACTCCCATCACCGCGGTGCAGCCGGCGTCAGCCTGGGTGGTACCAGCCGGATGCCGTTTGATGGCTATCTGGGGGATGGTTTCGACACCACTCATTATCTGGATAAAGTGTTGTCCGATTCCAGCAGCGGCATCGACAAGCCAGCGGCCGTGATCGTGGAAACGGTGCAGGGCGAGGGTGGCATCAATGCCGCAAGCTTTGAATGGCTGCGTCATCTTGAGCAGGTTTGCCGCAAGCATGACATGCTGCTGATCGTGGATGACATCCAGGCCGGTTGTGGCCGTACCGGAACCTTCTTCAGCTTTGAAGAAGCCGGCATCAAACCGGATATCGTCACCCTGTCCAAATCATTGAGTGGTTACGGCCTGCCGTTCGCCGTGGTATTGATCCGCCCGGACCTGGATCAGTGGCGTCCGGGTGAACACAATGGCACCTTCCGCGGCAACAACCTGGCATTTGTCACCGCCAAGGCAGCCATCGATCATTTCTGGTCGGACGATGCGTTCAGTAAAGAGATCAAGCGTAAAGGGGCTTACATTAAACAGCGCCTGGACGCCATTGTGGATCAGTATGGTGAAGGCAACTTCACCACACGGGGCCGCGGTATGTTCCAGGGTATCAACTGCGTTAATGGTGAATTGGCGGAGAAGATCACCCGCAAGGCGTTCAAGAACAATCTGGTGATTGAAACCAGCGGCGCGGACGACCAGGTGATCAAATTCCTGGTACCGTTGATCATCAGTGATGAATCCCTGAAGAAAGGCATTGATATTGTGGAAGAGGCGATCAAGGAAGTGTGCGACGCGGAAGGCCGCATACCCAAGGAGCGTCAATTTTATGTGGTTAAGAAAGTCAGTTGATCCGATTGCACCTGAACCATTGAAAACATCATTCCATAAGCAGTATTACAGCAGGTATTAACATGATCGTACGACAACTTCAGGAAGCAGAAGAAAGCGGGCGCAAAATTGTCGATCCCAAAGGTAACTGGGACAGCACCCGGATGCTGTTGAAAGACGACAATATGGGATTTTCTTTCCACATCACCACTATCTATAAGGGTGCCGATTTCCAGATGCATTACCAGAATCACCTGGAATCCGTGTACTGCATGTCCGGTAAGGGTGAGGTGGAAACGCTGGACGACGGCAAAGTTTATCCCATTACGCCGGGTACTCTGTACATCCTGGACAAGCACGACAAACATGTTCTGCGCGCTTTTGAAGAGATGAAAATGGCCTGTGTCTTTAATCCACCGTTAACCGGTAAGGAAGTACACAACGCCGAAGGCGCATACGAACTGGAAGCCGAAAAAATAGAGGAATAAACCAAACATGTCTTTTCACAGTGTTGAGAAGATTGGCGGCACTTCGATGAGTAACTACGCCGCTGTTCGCGACAATATTATTCTGGGGCCGGGTGAAAAGCCGGTGCGTTATAACCGGGTGTTTGTGGTTTCGGCCTATGGTGGTGTCACCAACAAATTGCTGGAACACAAAAAAACCGGTCAACCCGGCGTTTATGAGCTGTTTTCCCGGGGTGTCAGTGACCAGGGTTGGCAGGATGCGCTGGCCGCGCTGAAACAGGAACTGTGCGGCATCAACGCCGAGCTGTTCCGGGATGCCCGTTCCCTGCGGGAAGCCAATGAATTTGTCACCGAACGCCTGAATGACGCCCAGCGCTGCCTGACCGATTTGGGCCGACTGTGCCTGCACGGGCATTTTGCCCTGGATGCGCATCTGCATACGGTACGGGAAATGCTGGCCAGCATCGGCGAAGCCCACAGCGCCTGGAATATGGCCAAGCTGCTGCAACAGGATGGTGTCAACGCCTGTTTTGTGGATCTCACCGGCTGGCGCGCCAGCCAGCATATGTCCCTGGATGAACGCATCGAGCAGGCTTTTGCCAACATCGATCTCAGCACCCAGCTGCCCATTGCCACCGGCTATGCGCACAGTGAACAGGGCCTGATGTCCACCTTTGATCGTGGTTACAGTGAAATGACCTTCAGCCGCATCGCTGTGCTCACCGGAGCCTGTGAAGCCGTGATTCACAAGGAATTTCACTTGAGCAGCGCCGATCCGCGTCTGGTTGGCGAAGGCAACGCGGTGCCCATTGGCCGCACCAATTACGATGTGGCGGACCAGTTGGCCAACCTGGGGATGGAGGCTATTCACCCCAAGGCGGCGAAAGGGCTGCGCAAGCACAATATCCCGTTGCGGGTGAAGAATACCTTTGAGCCGGAACACGCCGGAACCCTGATCACCAGTGATTACGTCAGTGAGTCACCCTGTGTTGAAATCATCGCCGGCTGCCGGGGTGTGTACGCCATTGAGGTGTTCGACCAGGATATGGCGGGCAACATCGATCTGTATGATCGGGAGATTCTGGCAACGGTGAAGCGTTTCCACGGTCATATTGTGTCCAAGGATATTAACGCCAATACCATCACTCATTATCTGTCCACCAATTTGAAAACCGTGAAACGCATTCGTGCTGCCTTGCAGGAGCGATTTGCCGATGCGGAAATCAACCAGAAGAAGGTGGCCATTGTGTCTGCCATCGGCAGCGACATGCAGGTGCCGGGTATGTTGGCGCAGACGGTGTCGGCTTTGGCGGAAAGCAACATCAGCGTTTTGGCCATGCACCAATCCATGCGCCAGGTGGATATGCAGTTCGTGATTGGCGAAGATGACTACGCGCCGGCCATCAAGGCATTGCACAGTCAGTTGGTGGAAGTACACGACCATGGAAGGGCCATATGCCTCGCCTGTTAACCACGCTCACTATATTGCTGCTGTGCACGTTAAACGCAACGGCCGCCGCGGACACAGTCCCGGCGGCCGCTGTGCAAGAGGCGGTTGATAACCTGGAAGAACCCCTGTATTCCCCGTTCATAGAACGCTATGTGCTGGATGAACTCAAGCAGTTGCGTACCGACATGGGTGCCCAGAGGGCGGAGTTCATTCAAATGACAGTGGATCGTGAGCACTCTGCCGTGGACCGCGCCGTAACCTACGCCACCGATACCATTACCTATTTCTTCTACTTGATTGCGGCGGCCAGCTCAATTCTGGTGCTGGTGGGATGGACGTCCATTCGCGAAATCAAGGAGCGGGTACACTCACTGGCGGATGAGGAAATCAACCGCTTGATCAAGCAGTATGAGGCCAGGTTGGAGTCCATTGAGCAGCAGTTAAGCCAGAAATCCCAGCACATTGAGGAAAACCGCGAACAGATTGAAACCACCAACGAGGTGCAGTCGCTCTGGCTGCGTGCCGGCCAGGAAACCAACATAACCAAAAAAATTCTGATTTATGATCAGATTCTGGGGGTGCGGCCGGAGGATTGCGAGGCGCTCACCTACAAGGCGGATGCCGTGCTGGAGCTGGGCGAACCGCAATGGGCATCCAACCTGTGCCACCAGGCTTTACGCATCGATCCGGAAAATACCCATGCATTTTATCAACTGGCCTGCGCCAACACAGTGATGGGCCACCTGGATGAGGCGGTGCACTATCTGGGGGATGTGCTGCAGCAAACGGAAAGTTACCGACAGGATATTATTGATGATCCGGTGCTGTTGCCGCTGCATGATCTCGAATCGTTCCAGGTGTTACTGGGGCTTTACACTGACAACGAAAAGGCGGGCTAATGGTCGCAAGTTTTCTGTTTTTCCTGGGGTTATTTGTTGCCATCGGTTTGAGTTCGGTGCTGAGCAGCCGGCAAACCAAGCAGGATTATTACCTGGCCAGCAGTTCGGTGAGCCCGGCGTTGGTGGGATTGTCGGCGGTGGCCACCAACAACAGCGGTTATATGTTCATCGGGGTGATCGGTTACACCTACGCCACCGGCCTTGCCGCCATCTGGATCATGGTAGGCTGGATACTGGGTGATTTTCTTGCCTCCATTTACGTGCACCGGCGTTTACGCAAGGCCACCGAGGCCAGCGGTGAGGTGAGCTATGCCGGGGTACTGAGTAATTGGTACGGTGGCAGGCACGATGCCTTGCAGCGCTTGATCGGGTTGGTGTCGCTGGTGTTTTTGCTGGCCTATGCCAGTGCCCAATTGGTGGCGGGCAGCAAAGCACTGCAGGTACTGTTTGGCTGGCCGCAATGGGCTGGCGCTGTGATGGGGGCAACCCTGGTACTGGCCTATTGCTGGGCCGGTGGAATTCGGGCATCCATCTGGACCGACGCGGCTCAATCGGTGGTGATGATCGTGGCCATGGGACTGTTGCTGGTGGTGGCCACCAGCGCCCTGGGTGGGATTGACGGCTCGTGGCAGAAGATGGGGGCCATTGACGGCTTCCTGGACTGGTTTCCCAAGGACATGGTGCTACCCGGATTGGCGGGCGGCATCCTGTTTGCGATCAGCTGGGCGTTTGCCGGCATGTCGGTGATCGGTCAACCGCATATTATGGTGCGCTTTATGGCACTGGACGATCAGAGTCGCATGCTGCGGGCCCGCGCCTGGTACTATCTCTGGTTCCTGGCGTTCTATGCCATGGCCACCGGGGTGGGCATGTTGTCCCGGGTGTACCTGGGGGATCCTGCAGCGTTTGATGCTGAGCTGGCTCTGCCCACCATGGCCCAGGAACTGTTCCCGCCGGTATTGGTGGGGCTGGTGTTGGCGGGCATCTTTGCAGCAACCCTGTCCACGGCAGACTCCCTGATCCTCAGTTGTTCTGCTGCGCTAACCCATGATGTATTACCTCACAACATTGAAAACACCCGTGAAATCAAGATGGTGACAGCGGTGGTCTGCGCTTTGGCGTTGGGCTGGGCACTGCTGAACCGGGAAAGCGTATTCAGTCTGGTAATACTGGCCTGGTCCGGTCTGGCCAGTGCTTTTGCGCCCCTGTTGCTGGTGCTGTGCTTCGGGCTGCGGCCTTCCCAGAGGTTAAGCATCATAGCGGTGGTGGTTGGCTTCCTGGTATCCCTGGTGTGGCGTTTTGCCGGCCTGCACGGCGCGGTGTATGAGGGTATGCCCGCCATCATCGCCGGCCTGGCCGTATTGCTGGTGGGTGTTCGTCTGAACGCTTCTTCTACAGCAGTTTCATAACGAAACCATTTTCATGGCATAGTGTCAGCTTATAAAGAGCGGCCTTTTCACCAAAAGCTGACCTTTTTACTAGAAGCTGACGTTTTCACTAGAAGTTGACCTGTGTCCGGAGATGATGTGATGCTGACTGCGCGCTGTGGGTTCGTGCTGCCGTTTTTTTTGTCCGCCTTTTGTATGGTGTTGCCCCTGAAACCCGCGCTTGCCCAGGACGTGGGGGTGGTGGTGCGGACGGTGCAATCCGAGCAGATTGCGGATCCGTTGGAGGCTCTGGGCACACTTAAGCCCAACGAGTTCGTTACAGTGACGGCGAACGTGGCGGAAACCATTGAGGCGATCCTGTTTGAAAGTGGCCAGAGGGTGGCGCAAGGGGCGGTGCTGGCGCGGCTGGAAAGCGCCGAGGAGCAGGCCGTTCTGCAGGAAGCCCGGTACACGGTGGATGAGGCTGAGTCCCAGTTGGAGCGCATCAGAGCGGTGGCCAAACGCGGCGATGCCTCGCAATCATTGCTGGATGAGAAACAGCGTGAGTTCTATGTGGCGCGGGCGCGGCTGGCGGCCATCGAATCCCGCCTGGCCAACCGGGTAATACGGGCACCGTTTTCCGGCAGAGTGGGGCTGCGTAACGTCAGTGCGGGCGCCTACGTTGCCCCCGGGGACGTCATCACCACCCTGGTGGACGATTCTCTCATGAAACTCGACTTCAATGTGCCTTCCTTATTCCTTGCTTCGCTGCGGCCGGGCGTGGCCATTCGCGCCCGAGCCCGCGCCCTGGGCGACCGCTATTTCGATGGTGTGGTGGAATCCATCGACAATCAGGTGGACCCGGTATCCCGTTCGGTGACCGTGCGCGCGCTGCTGGATAACGCTGCGGGCCATCTGCAAGCGGGCCTGCTGATGGAGGTGGTGCTGCAGAGCAATCCCCGCACCGCATTAGTGGTGCCGGAATCCGCCTTGGTGCAGCAGCGCGATGAGCATTATTTGTTTGTGGTGCGGGAGCAGGGGGCTGGTTTGGCGGTGGAGAAAACACAGGTCAACATCGGCGTGCGCTTAAATGGCCGCGTGGAAGTGCTGGCAGGGGTGGCCGCCGGTGACCGAATCGTGGTGGACGGTACCCTCAAATTACAGGATGGCGTGGCCATATCCACTCTGGATCGTTCACCTGCGATGGGTGACTGAGATGTTGATTTCCGATATTTCCGTCAAGCGCCCGGTATTCGCTTCTGTGCTATCCCTGTTGTTGATTGCCTTTGGGCTGGTGGCGTTCGACCGCTTGTCGTTGCGGGAGTATCCACGTATTGATCCGCCGGTGGTGACCGTTGATACCGCCTATCGGGGGGCTGCCGCCGCCGTGGTGGAAACCCGTATTACCCAGATCATCGAAGAGCGTATCGCCGGTATCGAGGGCATTCGCTATGTGGAATCCGTCAGCAGCGACGGCAATTCCCGCATCACCATTGAGTTCGACATCGACCGTGACATTGATTCCGCCGCCAACGACGTGCGGGATCGGGTGGCCGGTATTTCTGACAATCTGCCGCAGGAAGCAGACCCGCCTGAAATACAGAAACAGAGTGGTGATGACGACGTCATCATGTGGCTGAATCTGGTGGGGGAAGGCATGACCGTGCCGGAGCTGTCGGATTATGCGGAGCGCTATCTGGTGGATCGTTTTTCGGTGATCAGCGGTGTGGCCCGGGTGCGGGTGGGCGGAGGCCAACGTTATGCCATGCGGGTGTGGCTGGATCGAAATCAGCTGGCAGCCAGGGGCTTGACAGCCAACGACGTGGAATCGGCACTGCGGGCGGAGAACGTGGAACTGCCGGCGGGCACCATTGAAGGGGAAACACGACAACTGACCGTACGGGTGCAGCGTGCGTTTGCCGACGCCACGGATTTTGCCAACCTGGTGCTGGCCCGTGGCGATAACGGCTATCTGGTACGCCTGGGGGATGTTGCCCGGGTGGAGCGGGGCACGGAAGAAACCCGCATCCTGTTTCGGGGTAACGGTATCCCCCAGGTGGGGATCGGCATCATCAAGCAATCCACGGCCAATACCATTGAAGTGGCCCGCGGTGCCAAGCGGGAGCGGGAGCGGGTCAACGCCATGCTGCCGGAGCATATGAGCCTGGAACAGAGTTACGATTCTTCCGTGTTCGTGGAGGATGCGGTGCAACAGGTCTACACCACGCTGGCCATTGCCATCGGCCTGGTGGTGTTGATGATTTATCTTTTCCTGGGCAGTGCCCGGGCCATGCTGGTGCCGGCGGTAACGGTGCCGGTGTCCATTGTGGCAACCTCCATAGCGCTGTTGCTGTTTGGGTTTTCGATCAACCTGCTGACCTTGCTGGCACTGGTGCTGGCCATTGGCCTGGTGGTGGATGATGCCGTGGTGGTGCTGGAAAACGTGGTGCGACGCATGCAGGAGTACGGCGAGCCACCCTTGTTGGCGGCCTATCGCGGTACGCGTCAGGTGGGGTTTGCCGTGATTGCCACCACGCTGGTGCTGGTGGCGGTGTTTGTTCCCATTGCGTTTCTGCAGGGGGATCTGGGGCGCTTGTTTTCAGAGTTTGCCCTCACCATGACGGCGGCGGTGTGTTTTTCCACGCTGATTGCATTGACGCTTTCCCCTATGCTGGCGTCCAAATTACTGCGGCCGAACGACGATCACAGTCCGGTGGTCAAGTTGGTGGATGCGGTGTTTGCCTGGCTGAAAGCCGGTTACGGTCGCAGTATTGAATTTTGCATGAACGCACCCTGGGTGGTGGTGATCGGCTTTGTGAGTCTGTTGGTTGCCTGTTATGTGCTGTTCAAAGGCATACCCTCGGAGTATGCCCCCCGTGAGGATCGTGGCGTGTTTTACCTGATGGTGAACGGGCCGGAAGGGGCCACCTATGAGTACATGGAAAAATACATGGATGAAATCGAACGGCGCATGATGCCCTACGTGGAACAGGAAGAAATAACCCGCTTGTTGATTCGGGCACCGCGCGGTTTCGGCAGTCAGCAAAATTTCAACACCGGCGTGGTGATCAACGTGTTGAATGATTGGGCCAAGCGCCGTGGGGGCTTTGAAATCATGGCCGAGGTGCGGCAAAAGCTGCAGGATTTACCGGGTGTACGCGCCTTCCCCGTGATGCGCCAGGGCTTTGGTGCCCGGGCCCAAAAACCGGTGCAGTTTGTCTTGGGTGGAGGCACCTATGAAGAGCTGGCGCAATGGCGCGATATTCTGATGGAGAAAATCAACGCCGATAACCCCGGTTTGCTGGGCATCGATTGGGATTACAAGGAAACGCAACCGCAACTGAATGTGGTGATCGACTACAATCGGGCGGCGGATCTTGGGGTGTCGGTGGGAAATATCGGCCGTACTCTGGAAACCATGCTGGGCTCGCGCCGGGTGACCACTTATATCGAGCAGGGCGAGGAGTACGACGTTATTCTCGAGGGTGAACGCAGTAACCAGAATACGCCCATCAGTTTGCAGAACATTTATGTGCGGGCGGAGCGGGCGGATCAGTTGGTACCCCTGGGCAATCTGGTGAAGCTGGAAGAATTTGCCGGCGCCACCACGCTGAATCGTTACAATCGGGTGCGCGCCATTACCCTGGAGGCCAATCTGGCGGAGGGCGTTTCCCTGGGCGAGGCACTGGGCTACCTGGAAGGATTGGTGCGGGCGCATTTGCCGCCTAATGTGAACATCGATTACAAGGGCCAGTCCCGTGATTATCAGTTTGCCGGCGAGAGTATCCTGTTTGTGTTTCTGCTGGGGGTGCTGGTTACCTTTTTGGTGTTGGCGGCGCAGTTCGAAAGTTATGTGCATCCCTTCATTATCATGCTCACCGTGCCGCTTGCCATGTGTGGTGGTTTGTTCGGGCTTTACCTGACCGGTAGTTCGTTGAATATCTATTCCCAGATCGGCCTGATGATGCTGGTGGGGCTGGCGTCGAAAAACGGCATTCTGATTGTGGAGTTTGCCAATCAGTTGCGGGATCAGGGGGTGGAATTCAAGGCCGCCATCATTGAGGCTACTCAGGTTCGTTTTCGCCCTATTCTGATTACCGGAATCACCACCGCCGCCGGTTCCATTCCCCTGATCAGTTCCAGTGGCGCCGGTGCGGAAACCCGGCTGGTGATCGGTGTGGTGGTGCTGGCGGGCACCTTGGCGGCGACACTGTTTACGCTTTACGTGGTTCCGGTGGCCTATGAATTGCTGGCGCGCAACACCGGATCGCCCGGTGACGTGGCCCGTAAACTGGCGCTCCAGGAGCAAAAAACACCGGAAAAACCGCCTCCGGGCGCAAATTGAATTGAGTTCAAAGCTTTGTTACCCTGAGTGCTTAACTCACAAGCGATCATCGCTTAACAGTTGCTATGACACCCGACTCCTCCCAGCGTAATGTGCTCCCACCCCTCAAACGTTCCGTGAAGTTTCTGCTTTTATGCGCACTCCTGGTGCAATCTGCACCGGTCTGGAGTCAGGGTTTGCCGCCGTTACAACTTAGTGCTCAGAAAGTAAGCGAGGGTTTTATCACTTTGAGCTGGAACGAATTGGGGGAGCCGCAGCCTGTCACGGTACAGGTGTCCACGGATCCGCAAGCGCAACAGCTGGTGCGAAGTCTCAGTCTGCAAGGGCAATCGCAGGTTCATCTCAGTGGCTTTGACAATGGTGTTTATTTTGCCCGTTTACTGAATCGGGGCGATGTGCCGTTAACCCGGGCAACGCGCTTTGAGGTTCAGCATCGGGCCCTGCCGGACGCGATGGTGCTGTTTGCCATCGGTGCCGGGTTGTTTGTTTTTCTGATGGTCACATTGTTGCGTTTCACTCGCTCTTAATCCAAAAACAATAACCGACGGATCTTATGTATTCCGCACAGATATCGACTCAAAACGCTGTCATCATTCTTGTTCTTTTCGGCATTGCCTGGGTGGGGTTTGGCTGGTGGCTGGGGCGCCGTAACCGCACCATCGACGACTTTATGCTGGCCGGGCGCAATGTGGGCTTGGCGTTGGCGTCGGCCACCGCCATGGCCACCTGGGTCACCAGTAATACCACTCTGGTGGCCCCCCAGCTGACCTATCAGTTTGGTATCTGGGGGATGGTGGGGTATTCCATGGCTGCCCTGGGACTGATCCTGTTCGCGCCCCTGGCAAAACGCATCAAGTCGTTGATGCCCAAGGGTTTTACCTGCGGTGATTTTATTCGCGTGCGCTATGGGCGGGGCACTTGGTATGTGTTTCTGGTGGTGTCCTTTTGCTATGCCATGGGCTGGTTGATCAGCCTGGGCATGGCCGGTGGCATTTTATTGAACGCCTTAAGCGGGCTGAATTATCACGTGGGCATGACGGTGATATTGGCCATCTGTGTGGGCTATACCCTGTTGGGCGGGCTGCGAGCGGTGATCGCCACCGACTTTATCCAGACGGTGATCATTCTCTGTGGTGTGCTCTTTATCGGCTATGTGTGCTGGCGCGATGTGGGATTGACCACGATCTACGACAGCGTCAGCCGTGAGCAACCCCAATTGCTGAATCTGCTGTTTCCTGCGGCCATCATGTTTCTGTTTAACAACCTGTTCTTTGGTATCGGTGAAATATTTCATTCCAACGTTTGGTGGTCGCGGGCCTTCGCCTTCCGTGATGGCATCGGCAAACGGGCGTACCTGATATCCGGTTTGATGTGGTTGCCGATCCCCATCGTAACCGGTTTTATCGCCCTGGCGGCACCGGCCTTGGGTCTCTATCCCCCCAGCCCGGATATGGTGGGCCCCATGGTGGCCGCAAAATTGCTTGGCAGTATCGGAGCCGTGTTCGTGTTCATCGTGGTGTTTTCAGCGTTGGCGTCCAGCCTGGATTCCCTGTTGGCGGCCACCAGCGATCTGTTAACCGAAGATGTCTACCGCGGCCTGATCCGCCCCGATGCCAGTAATGCGCATCTGTTCAAGGTGAGCAAATGGGTGATCTTGGGGCTGGGTGTGGTCACCTGGGTTCTGTGTCTGCCGCGCATGACCACGCTGGGCGAACTCTTGAACTTCACCGGCGCATTTGTCGCCAGTACCATCTGGCCCATTGTGTTCGGCCTTTATCGCCCACGCCTGGGCGGATTGTACGCGGGGCTGGCCATGGCGCTGGGCACGGCCATTGGATTGGTGGCCTATACTCAGATAGGCTTTTATGTGGCCGCGTTAACATCCTGCCTGGTGTCTTTAGCGATATGTTTGGTTGGGTTGGCCTTGTACGATGATGAATTCAACTGGGAACGCTTACAGCGTATGGAGAAATAACGTGCCAATTAGCGAAACCTTGTTCGAAGTATTGGTTGGAGGGGCCTTGCTTGTCACCTGCGCGTCTCCGGTTGTTTTGATATCGCTTTTGATTCTGGACTGGAAGCGGGGGACACTGTGGTGAATGATTTTAAAGAGCGCAATGTTGAGTTTCAGCGCGCTGTACCGGATGTGTACGGTGATGCGCATCCCAAGGGATTACTGAAATCCATTCAGGAAGACGGCGAGCACTTGAAGCAACTGTCCTCGCAACACATCATTTCCTCAGATCAGTTCGGCCGTGATGTTCTGCTGCAACTGTTTCGTCTGGCAGCCAAGTTTGAAGCTAATCCGCAACGTTTTCGCACGCCGTTACAGGGCAAGATTCTGATCAGCGCCTTCTATGAGCCCAGCACCCGTACCCGCCTTTCCTTTGAAAGTGCCTGGCATCGGCTGGGCGGCGACATCATGTCGATTACGGATCGTTCCACTACGGGCATTGCCAAGGGTGAGTCATTGTCCGATGTGGGGGAGATGTTCAACAATTATGGCGATTGTGTGGTGTTGCGCGATACCAACGAATCCTCGGTAAAAGACATGATGCGCAGCCTGCGTATTCCCATCATCAATGCCGGCAACGGATTGGATGAGCACCCGACCCAGGCGCTGGCGGATCTGTATACCATTTTCAAGTGGCGGCCGGATTTGCTCAGTGACAGCGGCGAGCAGCGCCAGCCCATCCGCATGGGCATCATCGGTGTACCCAATCAGATGCGAACAGTACGCAGTCTGTTGAAGATGCTGGCGATTTTTCCTGAGTGCCTGGAGGAGGTGGTGATCATTCATGATGAAGAGGGCGACCGCATCTGGGATGCAGGGCAGCTGGAACAGTTGCAGCAGGCCGGGCTGAAGATCACCATCAGCACGGACATGGACAAGGCACTGCCGACGTTGGATGTGGTTTACATCAATGCCATCGCCTGGAAAGGGGATGGCTTTGAATCCTATGGTGCCAGTTTTGTCCTGGATCGAAAATCCCCACTCAAGAAGCACGCCATTGTGCTGCACCCGCTGGCCCGTGGTGATGAGCTGTCCACCGACCTGGATGAAACACCCCACAACTGGTATTTCTCCCAGGCCCGTGGTGCTGTGTTCCTGCGCATGGCCCTGCTCACCTGCATGTGTGAGCGCATCGAACGGGTAATGGATGTCTGGATGTAAATGTGTGCCCGCGAGGGTGAAGTCAACAGGAGAAGATTATGTGTGGTATTGCCGGTGTGTTTCACCGCGACCCCCAACAGCCCATTGATTCCCAATTGTTGGTGAATATGGCTGCCATCCAATATCATCGCGGCCCGGATAATTTCGGTTATGCCAATCCGCCCGGTCTGGGGTTGGGATTGAGTCACGCCCGCTTGTCCATTATTGATCTGAATGAGGAACGCGGTCGCCAGCCGCTGGTGTCACCGGATCAGCAGTACTATCTGGTGCACAATGGGGAGTTTTACGATTTTCAGCGCATTCGCGCCATGTTGGTGTCCAATGGTGCCCGCTTCGCCAGCAAGAGTGATTCCGAAATTATTCTGCATCTCTATCCCCGCTACGGCATGGAAAAAACCCTGGAATACTTGCGTGGTGAATTTGCCTTCGCGCTATATGACAAAACGGAAGACAGCCTGTATCTGGTGCGGGACCGGTTTGGTATCAAGCCGTTGTATTGGAGTGAAACCGCCGATGGGGTGGTGTTCGGATCGGAGCTGAAAGTATTGTTTGCCCACCCGGGCGTGAAGCGTCAGCTCACTGCCGCCGGCACCTATCATCAGTTGATTCAGGTGATGGTGCCCGGCAGTACCGCCTTCGATGGTGTGCATCAGGTGCCGCCGGGACACATGATCAAGGTTCAACGCAAGCAAGGCAAGCTGGTCATCAGTCAGAAGAAATTTTGGGATATTGATTTTCCGGTGGCCGGTGAGTACGTCAATCACCACGATGAAAGCCATTATATTGAAGGTGTGCGCGATCAGTTGCTGGAGGCTGTGCAACTGCGGCTTAATGCCGATGTGCCGGTGGGCTGTTACCTTTCCGGCGGCATCGACAGTTGTTCCATTCTGGGCCTGTCGGCGGCTGCCCGTCAGGACCCGGTGAAGGCGTTCACCATCGGCTTTGACAGCAGCGAATACGATGAAACCCCCATTGCCCGGGAAATGGCAGACAGAACCGGTGCCGAGCAAATCGTATTGACCCTGTCGGCGGATCATCTCTACGATAATTTTTCCCGCACCATCTGGCACACCGAACGGACTATTTACAATACGCTGGCGGTGGCGAAGCTGCTGATGAGCGAAACCGTCAAACAGAATAAGTACAAGGTGGTGTTAACCGGTGAGGGGTCCGATGAGCTGTTCGCCGGTTACCCGGCCTTCCGCAAGGATATGTTCCTGTACGGCCTGGATGATCTGCCTGCCACCCTGCGCAAGGAATGGCAATCCAGCCTGGAGGAGAGCAACAGTCTGTTTCGGGGGGCCATGCTGCCGCGGGAGGATTTCAACTCCGAGGCCATGAGCGATGTGGTGGGCTTTACCCCCACCTGCCTGCAGAATTGGTTGCATTGCCATGACTTTGCCATGGCACTGTTGAATCCCGAATGGCGGGCCCAGCTCAAGGATTATGATGCGGGGGCGCAGATCGCGGCCACCTTTGATCGCAGCCAACTGGATGGCCGTCATCCTCTGGATAAAGCGCAGTATGTGTGGATCAAAACCATGCTCGAGGGCCAGATCCTGACCTGGGGCGGGGATCGAGTGGATATGGCGAATTCCATGGAAGCCCGGCCGGCGTTTCTGGATCACCATCTGGCTAAGTTCGCCACCACGGTGCCACCCCAGCTGCGTATAAAAGGGGCCACGGAAAAATACGTGCTGCGTGAAGCCATGAAGGGGCTGTTGCCGGAAACCCTGTATAAACGCCAGAAGTTTGCCTTTATGGCGCCGCCGGCCCATACCGACCAAAAGAAATGGCAATCCATGATGGCATTGATGGATGAGTTTGCCAGCAAGGAAAAAGTGGAGTCGGCGGGTTTGCTGGACAGCGTGGCAATCCAGAAGATGATCAGCGATCACGAGAATCCCGCTATGGACCGTGAAACCAAGGTGCAATTGGATGCGGTGATCAACCATGTGTTGGGGGGGCAGTTACTGCACCATCACTTTGTGGCGCAGGATGTGCCCGCGCTGGCACGGCAGCGCGCCGATGAACTGGGCTGGCATGCTGCCGGTTGATGCAGCCAGCCCTAAAGCGTTGCCTGTAACCGGAGCAGGCTGTTGAGTAAAACGTTGCAGCCTTTCTCCACATCCACCCAGTGCGACCATTCATCCGGTGCGTGACTGACACCGCCCACGCTGGGAATAAAGATCATGCCGGTGGGGGTGATGTCGGTGAAGAACTGGGCATCGTGGCCTGCCCCACTGGGCATAAGCTGATAACTGTAACCCAGCTCCTGGGTGGTTTGTTCAATCACGTCCATTACATGCTGGGAACAGCTTTTGGGCTCCAGCCAGCTCATTTGCTCGTACTCAAACATCAGCCGGTGCCGGCGGGCAATGGCTGATAGGGCCTTGCGGCAACTGTCGGCCAGGTCGCGCATCACCTGTTCCGACATATCCCGGCCCACCAGTGTGAAATCCGCTTCACCGGGTACGGTATGTGCGTAGCCGGGTTTCAAATCCACGCGGCCGATGGTAAGGCGGGATTTATCCGTACCATTCTCGTCGATGATGCGCTTGATCTCGTGGGCAAAATCCGCCAGCCCCATAAAGGCATCGCTGCGTAAATCCATGGGCGCGGTGCCGGCGTGGTCTGCCTTGCCCAGAAATTTGATCAGCCATTTGAAAACGCCCGAAATACCTTCCACCACCCCGATGGTTTTTTTGCTGGCTTCCAACACCGGGCCCTGTTCGATGTGCAGCTCGATAAAGGCTTTTACATCCTCCGGGTTGCGTTTGGCGTGCAGGGCTTCATGGTAATCCAGACCCCGTGCCGCCATGGCCTGCTTCAGGGTTTCACCGGTGGGGTCTTTGGCGTTTTCCAGCCAGTCCAGTGTCAGGCTGCCGCTGAGTGCCTGCGCACCCAGCATACCACCAAAGCGGCCTTCCTCTTCGCTGGTGGCAATGATCTCAATGGGGTATTGCAGGGGAATGTCCTGTTCCTGAATGATGCGCACACATTCCAGGCCGGCGATCACCCCCAGGGTGCCGTCAAAGATGCCACCGGCCGGTACCGAATCCAGATGCGAGCCGATCAGGATGGCCGGTTTGTCCTGGGGGCCATAGCGGCCGCAGACGTTACCGGCGCCGTCCATGTGGGTGTGCAATCCGCAACGCTGAAAGTGGTCGGTGATCCAGTGTCGAGCCTGCCAGTCGGCTTCGGTGAAGCCCTGCCGGTAGATCCCTTTATCGCTCTCTCTGTAGCCGAACTTGGCAAGCTCATACAGATCGCGTTCAACCCGGGTAATATCAACGGAGTAAGTGATAATGACATCTCCTGTAACGGTAATTTATGGATCTGTTTGCAATTCAATCTGCTGGTACAGGGTTTGTTGCATGCAATTATAACGGCCTTTTGCACACTGTAATGGGGGGTTATACAAAACTCAAGATGCGCCCTCAGCGCCGCTCCCAATCGGCAAACACCAGCAACCAGTCAGTGCCCTCCAGGCGCCATTCGGTGTGCACCTGATAGACAGCACCCTGCTGTGGGATGAGGCCCTCACCGCCGGTCACCAGTGCGTTGAAACGGGCGTGGGCCACGTCCGCCTCCATCTCGATTGCCAGTGCGCTGGCCACAATTTCAATGTTGGTATGTTTCAGCATATAGAACGCCAGGGTGCGCTTGATCCATAGCCTGTCATGGCCGGAGCGGGTGCCGAAATTGGGGTGTAACAGATCCAGCACCTGATCCGGGTCTTTTTCTTCAATTCCGCTTTCCAGGTGTTCCAGGTTTTGGATAATGATGTGCTCCGGGGTGCGGCTATCGCTACAGGCTAAAGGCAGCAGGCACAACAGCACGTACCACAGGGGCAGGGCAATGGGCTGGATCTTGGTGGTGAAACTGGCCATCATGGGAATCATCTTGTGTGGAAGCGGGCGGATGTCTTCTGTGCTAGTGTACGGCTACCCGGCTTATTGTCCACTGTGCGTGACGGTCTTCTGTCGCTGCGCTACCAGGCAATATCCTCACCCCGCCAATCCCGATAGAGTCCGCTTTGTCCCGGTTTTATGCCATCACAGCATTGCGTCAGGTAAGTTGCTGCCCGTTGTGGACTGAACAGTTTGTCCTCAGGCACCCGGCTTTGGAATGGCTTGGACAGGGGCGTGTCGACAGTGCCCGGATGGTAAGCCATCAGCGACACATTCTCCGCCCGCCGCTGATATTCAATGGCGGCGGTTTTCACCAGCATATTGAGGGCGGCCTTGGACATACGGTAGCTGTACCAGCCGCCCAGTTGGTTGTCGTTGATGCTGCCCACCCTGGCGCTCAGCAGGGTGACCACACAATGCCTGGGGCCGCGCAGCAGGGTGGGCAGGCGCGCCAGCCACAGGGCCGGTACAATGGTGTTTGAATGCAGGATGCTTTGCAGGCAGCGCTCGCTCAGATCTTCCAGCCTTTTTTCCGGCAGCAGATCAGTGTTGTGCAGTTGCCCGTTGAACAGGTAAACCCGCTGCACACTGCCTTGATAGGTCATCAGCTTGGCGCAGGTTGAGGCGATGTGTTGTTCACTGTAATCACAGGTTATCCAGTGCACGGCGGCGCCAGGTGTCGGCGCAGGCCGGCGGCTGATGGCGACAATGCGGCCGCCATCGGCCTCCGCGGCAAGCTGCCTGATAAGGGCACCGGCCAGTGTGCTGCCGGCGCCGATAATCAAGGTAGTGCGGTCTGTGTCATCCTTGGTTGCTGACCCGGCCATCCATCAGAACTCCTCGGCGCTAAAGGCCATCAGGTGATCCTTGCCGGCTTTGATGGTTTGCGTCAGAGCCTGCATTTCAGGCAGGATTTCCCGCAGGTACACGTCCCTGGTTTTGCTTTTGCTCCGCAGCACAGGGCGCTCATCGCCGTTGGCCATCAAGTCTTCCGCCACCTGGGCGTTGCGCGCCAGTAAAAATCCCTGCACGGCAATTCCGAACAGTTTCAACAGGGGGGTGGCCGCTGCCGCAGCCTGCTCCCGATCCTGCAAGCCGTGCTGGGTCAACCAGCCCAGTGCATCCTGCAGCTGTGCGAGCGCTTTCTGCAGTGGCTGTTGAACCTGGGGCTCAGTGATGGATGTCAGCATGCCGCTGAGTTCTGTCAACAGCGCCTTGACAGCGCGGCCACCTCCCATGGGTAACTTGCGGCCGACGAAGTCCAGCGCCTGAATGCCGTTGGTGCCTTCATAAATACGCGAGATCCGGCAGTCACGCAGCAGTTGTTCAATGCCCCAGTCCCGGGTGTAGCCGGACCCGCCCAGGGTTTGTACCGCCTGGTCGCAGATGTGGTAGCCGGTGTCGGTGAGGTGGGCCTTGACCACGGGTGTCAGCAGTTCCACCAGATCAGAGGCCTGTTCCCTGGCGGTGTCATCCTTGCTGCGTTCGCTGATGTCCAGTTGCAGGCCGACCCACATTGCCAGCGCTCTGCCGCCTTCCACCAGGGCTTTCTGGGTCAGTAGCATGCGCCGTACGTCCGGGTGAACCAGGATGGTGTCGGCGGGTTTGTCCGGCTCCTGAATGCCGGCCACGGAGCGCCCCTGAATCCGTTCCCGGGCAAAGCCCAGGGCGGTCTGATAGGCCGCATGCCCCAGCCCCAAACCCTGAACACCTACCATCAAGCGGGCGGAATTCATCATGGAGAACATATAGCGCAGGCCCTGATGGGGTTCGCCAATCAAATAGCCCTCCGCGTTTTCCAGGTTCATGAAACAGGTGGCTGAACCATTGATGCCCATTTTGTGTTCCAGGCCGCTGCAATAGATGCCGTTGCGCTCCCCGTTGGTGAGCCATTTGGGTACCAGAAAGAGCGAAATGCCTTTGGTTCCGGCCGGAGCATCGGGCAATTTTGCCAGCACCAGATGAATAATGTTCTCCGCCAGATCGTGTTCACCCCCGGTGATCCAGATTTTGGCGCCATTGATACGGTAGGTGTTGTGTTGATCCGGCTGGGGCTCGGCGCGGGTCTTGATCAGCCCCAGGTCGGTGCCGCACTGCGGCTCGGTGAGGCACATGGTGCCGGTCCATTGTCCGGCGATGAGTTTTTCCAGGTACTGGCTTTTCAGCACCTCGCTGGCATGCTGTTCCAGTGCCACGATGGCGCCGTGTGTGAGGCCGAAGTACATGCTGAGGGATGTGTTGGTGGCGGCACACATTTCGTCGAAGGCCACCCCCAGAATCTTGGGTAAGCCCTGGCCGCCGTATTCGGTGGGTGCGGTCAGTGAGGGCCAGCCGTTGGCGACGAATTGTTGAAAGGGCTGCTGGTAGGCCTGTGGTGCGGTGACGGTGTGGGTGGCCGCGTCGTAGCGGCAGCCCTGCTGGTCGCCCTCCGCATTCGCCGGCAGCAGCACGCCACTGGCAAACTTCGCCATCTCACTCAGTACCGCTTCCGCCAGATCCGGGCTGAATTCCTCGTAACCGGCCAAACCTGAATAGGTTTGGTGGGCTTGCATGACATCGAACAGTAGAAACGAGAAGTCTGCCAGCGGGGCTTCGTATTGATTCATGGTGTTACTCCTGCTTAGTTGTCAATGTATTGTTCTTGACAATAGCTGACATAATGGCTTTAATTGAAATGTGTCTAGGTAGTATCTATTATTTGTTTTGTTGTTGTCTTATTTGTGGTGATTAATCCAGGAGATAAACCCATGAAACAGTATCGAATCGGCGCCGTTGCGAAGTTAACTGGCTTGACCGTGCACAATCTGCGGGTCTGGGAGAAGCGTCACAATGCGGTGGACACGGAGCGTACTGAAAGCGGGCGCCGCGTTTACAGCGAGGCGGCACTGCGCCGGCTCAAATTGCTGAAGGCCTGTGTTGATAACGGTCTGGCCATCAGTTCAGTGGCGGACATGAGTGACAGCGAATTGAAAGAGACCCTCTCAGAGTTCGGGGCGGCCACCGTCAAGCCGGCTGCCGCAAAACGGGATTACAAAGTCTGTCTGGTGGGGGCGGAACTGATGCCCAGTCTGGAGCAGATGGTGCTGCAGTATCTGAATCTGCAGGGGCTGGAGCGTCATGCCAGTGTCGCGGAATTCAAGCAGGTGTACAGCGCCGGGCACTATGATCTGGTGATGCTCGACGTGCCTTCTTTCAACGCAGCCGAAGCCAGGGAACTGGGCGCGTTTGTCAAATCACTGGCGGCCGGCAGTGTGGTGCTGTTTTATCGCTTTGCCCGGCAGCAGGACGTGAGCTACCTGCGAACGCTGGGGGTGCGCACCATGAAAGCACCGGTGGACAGGAATGATTTGCACAGCCTGTTGAGCGACGTGGTCAACGTTGAGGGTAAGAGCGCCAAGATTCTTCCCATGCGGCGCGCACCCTCACGCCAGTTCACTGATCACGCGTTGAATAAAGCGGCAAACCTGTCTTCCAGTATTGAGTGCGAGTGCCCCCACCACATGGCTGAAGTCATCAAGAGTCTGGTGGCGTTCGAGAATTACAGTGCTCAATGTGAAAACAAGGACAAGGCATCTGAAGATTTGCACCGGCACATCCATCTTCGTACCGCTGAAGCGCGGCAAATCATGGAATCATTGCTGCAATCCGTTTTGGAGCAGGAAGGTATTGATCTCAGCCTGGTAGAAGCCTGAGTTTTTCCAGCGCCTCTTCCAGAATCTGTCGTACCCGCTCGCGACTGACGCCGATCTGTGGGGCGATTTCGTTGAGTGAGTATGGCTGATGATGGCCGATGCCGTACTTCAGGCGCACAATGGTGGCCTCCCTGTCACTGAGCCGATCAAGATAGGATTGAATCCGACGCTGCTGCTGCGCGATGGCGGTGGCAGAGTCCGGGTCGGCTTGCTGCCAGTCGTAACTTAACTCGTCCAGCAGGGTTTTCTGGCCATCGTCGAACAGCGGGGTGTCAGCAGAGATACAGAGGTTGGACAAGGAACGCAGATCCTGAATTTTTTTGCGGCTAAAGCCGGTTTCCCGCTGGATATCCGCTGGCGTGGCATTGCGGCCGGCACGGCTGCGGTGGGCCTGCATGAAAGCGTACATACGGTTGACCTGATGGTTGATGTGGGTGGGGTAGCGGATCAGGGAGCGCTGTTTGGCGATTGCCTGACGCATGGCCTGTTGAATCCACCAGAATGCATAGGTTGAAAAGCGCACGCCCACCTGGGCATCAAACTTGATGGCGGCGCGCAGCAGGCCCAGGATCCCTTCCTGCACCAGATCGTCGAATTCCATGCCTTTATCGCGGTGCCGTTTTGCCAGGTGGTAGACCAGGCGCACATTGCATTCCACCAGTTGATTGCGAACGTCATAAAGCTTATGCAGGGTGTGCACCAGGTCTGAATGTGTGGCCTCCGTGGTGCCCTGTGCAACATTCTCTGCCTGCTGCAGTATGAAATCCCGGTTTATGTCAATGTGATCGAACAGGTGTATCAACCGCTGCAGCAGCGCCTGCTCCCGGGCTGGCTCCGCTAAGCACTGCCGGCACAGTTGCCAGTGATCGTGGGTGGTGATGATGGCGTCCAGGGTAACCTTTAACTCCGGCTGCCTGCTGGCCTGCGCCGGCCATTCTTCAGCTTGGATCTGATCCAGCAGTGTTGCCAGGCGTTCGCTGTTGCCGGCCAATTGTTGCTGTAATCGGCGGAAGCAATCCCGCAGGCTAGTGGCCAGTGCCTGTTCCTGCCGGGCATCCAGTAGTGGGTGGTCGGCAATGTTGCCACGGGATGGATTTTCTGTTGTCACCTCGATTTCTTCATCCACTGTTTGTTCCCACTGTTCCTGATCAAACAGCAGAGCCGTATTGGGGGGATGTATGGCCTCATCGTCCGGGTTGGCCGACACATCAATATGACTCCATCGAAACATAGTCACCTACCTTGTTGCGTTGTCTGAAACTTTGAACGCCCGGGTGGGTAAAAGTTTGCGGCCGGTTCCGGTGTCTACGATCTGTTGAGCCTGGCTGTGTTGTTACAGCTCGTCCAGTCGCTGCAGCAGTTGTTCGGCGTGCTGCAGGCTGCGGGCACGCTTTTCCGCATCCATTTTGTCAAAGGTTCGGTAGATCATGTTCATTCGGGGATTGCCCTCGAAGGCGGTGCGATGACGTTGCATGAAGTGCCAGTACAGGCTGTTGAAGGGGCAGCTGTCCGCTTCTGAGGCGGTTTTTACGTTGTAGTCACAATGTTGGCAATAGTCGGACATTTTGTGGATGTAATTGCCGGACGCCGCATAGGGTTTGCTGCCCAGATAGCCGCCGTCAGCGTGCATCACCATGCCCAGGGTATTGGGCAATTCCACCCAATCGTATGCATCCACGTACACCGCCAGGTACCATTGGCAGATTTCCCTGGGGACAATGCCGGCCAGCAGCGCGAAGTTGCCGGTGATCATCAGACGCTGTATGTGATGGGCATAGCCATGCTCAAAGGTGTTTTTAAAACATTGCGCCATGCACTGCATTCGGGTTTCACCGCTCCAATAATAGTGGGGCAGCGGCCGTTGATTGTGCTGACTGTTCAAATGGGCGTAATCGGGCATGTTCAGCCAGTAGATGCCGCGCACGTATTCGCGCCAGCCGATGATCTGACGGATAAAGCCTTCCACTGCGTTGAGCGGAGCGCGGCCTTCTTGGTAGGCGGTCTGGGCGGCTTCACACACCTGCAGCGGTTCCAGCAGGCCGGCGTTCAGATAAGGGGAGAGCAGGCTGTGAAACAGGGCGTGCTCATGCATGAGCATGGCATCCTGAAAATCGCCGTACCAGGGCAGCCGGAATTCAATGAAATGGTCGAGGGCGGCCCGGGCCTGCTGGCCGGTGGTGGCCCAGTTAAAGGGTTGCAGTTTTCCCGGATGATCGCTGAAATGCGATGCCACACACTCCAGCACCGATTTATCGATGTCGTCCCGCGTGAACGCAGGCAGGGGTGGTATCGGTGGTTCTCCACGGTAGGGTTGGCGATTGCGCTGATCAAAATTCCATTGGCCACCTTCCGGTTGGGTGGCACTTCGCATCAGCAGGCCGGTGCGCTTGCGCATCTCCCGGTAGAAGTATTCCATACGCAGTTATTTGCGTTGGCCGGCCCAATGCTTAAATTCCTCCAGCGACGCCAGAAACCGGTTGTCGTCCAGCACCCGCACCGCACAGGGCAACACCCGGGGCCACAGCTGGTCAATGTCATGTTGTAAGCGGTATTCCCCGCAGTGGGTGATCACCAGGCTGTCTGCCGGGTTGTGCTTGAGTGTGTCCTGCACCACATCAAGCAGTGTCCGTTCTGGTGTAGCGGGATCGTAGTGCTGGTATATGACGTTCCAGCCCTCGTCCCGTCGTTCGGCGGCGAAATGCCGCATGGCGCTGAAGATGAACGCTATTTTTTGCTGGTGGTGGGCAACGTATCGGGCCTCCGCGCCCACTTCCGCCAGCAGCAGGCAATCCCGCTGCCGATCCAGTTGTGCCAGGGTCGCAAGCCCCGGGGAAAGCTGGTCTCCCAGTATTAAGCCGATTTTCATCTTAGCCACAAAATTGGGTTGGTTTTAAACATCCTAGGCAGATTCCCCAACGGGCACCAGAATGCTTCACGCATCTCCAGTAATTGTCTAGCTGTGGGCTCCGTTCCACGGTGAAAACCCTTGCCACCCTTGTTCCAGATCAATTCATGGCCCGGGTAGCCGTGCAACAGTGATGCTCTCGGTGCCCTGACCCTGCGGAGAGACTGCAATGCCGGACACAGCAAGCCACTTCCTGACCATTGATGGGAATGAGGCGGTGGCCCTGATTGCCCATAAAACCAACGAAGTTATCGCCATTTATCCGATCACCCCTGCCTCCCCCATGGGGGAGCACGCGGATGCCTGGTCGGCCCAGGGCCGCCCCAATATTTTTGGCTCGGTGCCTCAGATCATTGAGATGCAGAGTGAAGCGGGCGCCGCCGGAGCCATCCATGGTGCGCTGCAGGGGGGCACGCTCGCCACCACCTTCACCGCGTCCCAGGGGCTGCTGTTGATGCTGCCCAATATGTACAAGATTGCAGGGGAGCTGACTCCCACGGTGTTTCACATTGCCGCGCGTTCGGTTGCGGCGCAGGCCCTGTCGATTTTTGCCGATCACAGCGACGTGATGTCCGCCCGTGGCACCGGTTTTGCGATGGTGGCATCCAATTCCGTGCAGGAAGCCCACGACATGGCGCTGATCACCCAGGCTGCCACGCTCAACAGTCGCATCCCGGTACTGCATTTCTTTGATGGCTTTCGCACGTCCCACGAAGTGGCGAAAATACACAGCATTGAGGATTCGGTTATTGCCGCCATGATCGATGGCGATGCGGTGCAAGCTCATCGCCGGCGGGCGCTGTCGCCGGAACACCCGGTTATTCGGGGCACATCGCAGAATCCCGATGTCTTTTTCCAGGCCAGGGAAACTGTCAACCCCTACTACCAGCAGTTCCCGGCCATCCTGCAACAGGCCATGGATCAGTTTGCCGACCTGACCGGCCGGGCCTACCGACTGTTTGACTATGAAGGCGCCAGCGATGCCGAGCGTGTGATCATTGTGATGGGGTCCGGCGCTGAAACCGTGGCCGAAACCGTCAGCGGATTGCTGGCCAAAGGTGAGAAAGTGGGCGTATTGAAGCCGCGACTCTATCGGCCGTTTGACGGCACAGCCTTACTGGCCGCTCTGCCCACCACCACCCGAGCCATTGCCGTACTGGACCGAACCAAGGAGCCCGGTGCTGAGGGTGATCCCCTGTATAAGGATGTGGCCACAGCGGTGCTGGATGCGGCGGGGGCGGGCAGGTTGCCATTCGCCCAGGTGCCACGGGTGGTGGGCGGCCGCTTCGGCTTGTCTTCCAAGGAGTTCACACCGGGCATGGTGTGCTCGGTGTTTGACAATTTGCACAGTCTTTCTCCCCGCAATCATTTCACCGTGGGCATTGTGGATGATGTCACGCACTCCAGCCTGCCCTGGGAGGAGCGCAACGCGCCGGCGCAGAACAGCAAGCCCTTTGAATGCCTGTTCTATGGCCTGGGCTCTGACGGAACCGTCAGCGCCAACAAGAACAGCATCAAAATAATCGGGGATTGCACCGATCTGCATGCCCAGGGCTACTTTGTCTACGACTCCAAAAAATCCGGTGCGGTAACCGTGTCCCACCTGCGTTTTGGTCAACAGCCGATCCGCTCAGCCTATCTTATCGGGGATGACCGCGCCCGCTACGTGGTCTGTCACCAGACGATATTTCTGGAGAAGTTCGATATGTTGAAAAAGGCCGCACAGGAGGCGGTCTTTGTGCTCAACACCTCGCTTTCGCAAGATCAGGTCTGGCAATCCTTACCGCGCTCCGCCCAACAGCAGATGCTGCAGAAAAATATCAGTCTGTACATCATTGATGCCTATGAGGTTGCCCGGCAGAGTGGTATGGGGCGGCGTATCAATACGGTGATGCAAACCTGTTTCTTTGCGATATCAGGGGTTCTGCCCAGGGCGGAGGCAATACAGCAGATCAAAGCCTCGGTGGAGAAAACCTATGG